>ERZ838577.4465-NODE-4465-length-11697-cov-2.928706_pt1 | contig 11697 bp, 6 predicted proteins | sample MGYA00519682_ERZ838577 | MGnify/ENA primary metagenome ERZ838577 (study PRJEB31850, sample SAMEA3708838) | human gut metagenome | biome: human gut; feature: human-associated habitat; material: faeces | place: China | collected 2014 ...
AAGATTGTTTTCCAGGAGCAAAGCATCCTCTTCCGTATTGACCACGATATACCGGATATCTGCAATCTTGCTAACCAATACACGCGTTTTTCCCGGTTCATGTTCTCTGTTGAAATAGGAAGATACCCGGCGTTTTAAGTTTTTCGCTTTCCCTACATATATAATCGTGCCCTCGGCGTTCAGATATTGATAAATACCGGGGCTTTCGGGAAGGTTCAGAACGATGCCTTTCAGATAATTATTTGTTTTTAGCTCTTCCATTGATAACAAAAGATGATAAGGTGATAAAGTGGTAAGGTGATAAAGGGGGCGGATGCAGCGACGCGGTGGTTGCCATTTTACCTCTTTATCACCCTATCCTTTTACAGAGTCAATACGGATTCTACATTTACATCTTTACTGAATAAGTCTTTTCCATGTAAGTCTTTCAATTCAATAATGAAGTTTACGTATATCTTTTGAGGATTCATCTTTTTCACCAATTTGCAGGCTGCTTCCATGGTTCCACCTGTAGCCAGGAGGTCGTCATGCAATAATACGACATCATCCGGTTCGATAGCATCTTTGTGTATCTGTACAGTATCCTTTCCGTACTCTTTATCGTAACTCTCTTCGATGGTTTCCGCAGGAAGTTTGCCGGGCTTGCGTATTGGGATGAATCCTGCGTTTAAACGGGTCGCAAGAATCGGACCCATAATGAATCCTCTTGATTCGATGCCTACTACTTTTGTGATACCTTTGTCTTTGTACATCTCATACATTACGTCCGAGAGTTCCTGCAGGCATGCAGCATCTTTAAATAGAGTGGTTACGTCATAAAAAAGAATTCCCGGTATGGGGAAATCGGGTATTTCCCGGATATTTTTAATAAGCCTTTCTTTGCTCATAATCATGGATTTATTTCGTTTTCTTAAATGTTTTGTTTCACGTGAAACGCATGCTCTTATCTTCCCGAAAGCACCAGCAATACGTTGATGTCGCTTGGTGATACTCCGGGAATTCGACTTGCCTGAGCAATTGTTTCCGGATCTATTCTAACCAGCTTTTGGCGTGCTTCCGTTGAAAGCGATTGAATCGAGCTATAATCAAATTTGCCTTTGATCTTGATACTTTCCAATCGGGCCAGTTTATCTGCAATGATACGCTCTCGCCCGATATAGCCTTCGTATTTAATAAGAATTTCCGCAGCTTCTATAATTTCTTCTTTTCTCTCCGTGATCTCGTCAAGTATACGCTTGAATGCCGGTACATGTTCTGCGATGTTTTCTATTGTTATCTGCGGACGATTAATCAGGTCGATTAATTTACATCCATGACGCAGCGGGGTAGTACCTAATTTTTCGAGAGAATCATTAATAAGAGCCGCTTTTATCGAATAGTTTCGTGCAAAAGATATAATACGTTCCACTGCTTCGCGTTTCTTTTTCAGCAGAGTATATCTATCTTCTTTGACGAGTCCTAATTTCCAGGCTTTTTCTGTAAGACGCATATCAGCATCGTCCATGCGAAGAAGAATACGGTATTCTGCACGGGAAGTAAACATACGATAGGGCTCATCTACTCCTTTGGTAACGAGGTCATCGATTAATACGCCAATATATGCTTCATCGCGTGCCAGTGTAAATGGTTCTCCACCTTGGCAGTTGATGTGTGCATTGATGCCGGCAATGATACCTTGGCCGCCTGCTTCTTCGTATCCGGTAGTTCCGTTTACCTGTCCGGCAAAGAATAAATTCTTAATTATCTTCGATTCCAACGTATGTTTTAATTGGGTTGGGTCAAAGAAATCGTATTCAATCGCATACCCGGGACGGTATATAACCAGATCTTTAAATGCCGGAACCTTTTTCAGAGCTTCGATCTGTATGTTCATAGGCAATGAAGATGAAAAACCATTCAGGTATAATTCTTGTGTGGTTTCTCCTTCTGGTTCCAGAAATAACTGGTGTTGTTCTTTATCCGGGAAGGTAACAATCTTGGTTTCTATGCTGGGGCAATAACGCGGTCCTATACTTTGAATTTGTCCGTTGAAAAGGGGAGATTCTGATAATCCTTCACGAAGAATGCTGTGTACTTCCGGATTGGTAAAGCAGGTCCAGCATTGCAGTTGTTTGAGATGGCGTACATTCGTATCCATAAATGAGAATTTATGAAAGTCAGCTTCTCCATCCTGTGTGTCCATTAATTCATAGTGTACACTTCGTCCGTCTATTCGTACAGGAGTACCTGTTTTCATCCGTCCGTAACTGATCCCATGGCGTGCGATGGATTCGGTTAATTCGTAAGATGCAGGCTCTGCCATACGACCTCCGGGGAGCATGTTTTTACCTACATGCATCAATCCATTGAGGAAAGTTCCGGCTGTGAGTACGATACACTTCGCATGAAAAGTGACTCCCCACATGGTTATTAACCCTGTTACTTCGCCGTTTTCAACGAGTAATTCTTTCACTGTATCTTGCCAGATATGCAGGTTGGGAGTATTTTCCAATACTTCTCTCCATGCTCCTATAAACTTATTGCGGTCACATTGTGCACGTGGACTCCACATTGCCGGCCCTTTCGAACGGTTTAGTATGCGAAACTGGATAGCTGTTTTATCTGTTATCAGCCCCATTTGTCCACCAAGTGCATCTATTTCGCGTACAATTTGTCCTTTGGCAATACCACCTATCGCCGGATTACAACTCATCTGCCCGATTTTATTCATATCCATCGTGATCAGACAAGTCTTTGAGCCCAGATTGGCCGAAGCGGCAGCCGCTTCACAGCCTGCATGTCCGGCACCAATTACAATAACATCATACCTAAAATCCATTTGTTTAATCCTTATTTGCAAACGGTGCAAAGTTACGAAAAAGTTCTGAGAGTGTTATACGTTTCTAAAATTCGCAATAAAGCAGTTATTTATATTCATTTTGCCTGTTTGTAATAATATTTAGTTACTTTTGTATTTTGGAGTGTAGGGTAATGAATAAAATACTTGTTTTTTTTATTGTTTTGGTATTATTGAGTGGCTTTATGGTTTCATGTTGTCGTTTTGAAACCTCTAATTGTATCCTGTTACGAGCCGATTCGTTAATGCAATCCTCTCCAGATAGTGCATTAAAACTGCTTTATTCTCTGCCTTATAACTCTTTGTCGAACTCCGAACAGATATATCACGGGCTTCTAGTGGCGCAAGGTACTAATAAATGTAATTTGTCTTTACTCTCTTGTGATTCGTTGGTTGACGTGGCATTGGACTATTATGGTCGTGGTGAAAAGAAAATAAGAGCTCTACTGTATAAAGAACGGATACAAAGAGAAATGGGGATGAATAAAGAAGCGATGGATAATTGTTTCATAGCATTGAAGGAGATTAATTTGGGTGATAGTAAGCAAATACATTTAAAAGCAATGCTTCATGCCGATTTTGGACTGTTGTATAAAGGGAAGCACTTATATGAAAGGGCAACGGAGCAATTTTGTTTGGCCTACCACTGTGATTCATTGGTGGCGAATGTAAAAGGGATGATGGTATCCTTGATGAATATGGGCGATGTGTATACTTTACTTGATAATAAAGAAACTGCACTCGAATGTTATGAGTCTGCATTTGTTCATGCTTTGCATCAAAAAGACTCTCTTTTTATGGGTATGCTTTGTCATAATCAGAGCCTTGCTTATGATGCGTTTGGTGAATTTGACATGGCATTGAAGTATGCTCAGAGGTCTTTGAGTTTTTATTCGGATACAGATGACTCTTTTAATTCATATATCAATATTGGGTGGTTATATTATCAAAAAAATCAATTAGACTCTGCTAAATATTATTTGGAAGAAGGTTTGAATACTACAAATGTTGGTCCTCGGGCAATAGCATGCGCCTATTTGGCTGAATTGGAGAAAGCAGAAGAAAACTATCAATTAGCACTTAGTTATAATGAACAATATGCCGGTCTGCTTGATTCTTTGAATCAGCAAAATGAGGTTTCTGATATTGAACGATTAGCTTATAAATATGAGGCTGAAATACGTGTAAATGAAGAAAAAAAACAGATGCTTCTGCTAATTCGTTCTGTTATTTCTGTTTCTATTATTTTTATTTTGATACTTATTATCTTCTATCACCAGATTTTAAAACGCCGTAAAATAGCTCAACTTATGTACGAAGAGGAGTCGGGACGTTTAAAAAGGGATATTAATCAATGTCAGCTTGAGATAGTGAAAAGAGAAAAATTACTTAAATATAAAGATCTGGAAATTAAAAAAGTCTTTGATGAAAAAGAAAAACTCTGTAATCTGAAATTTAGAGAAACGGCTATTTTTCAAACTGTAGTTGGATTGAGCGAACAAAAAGTTTTTAATAAAAAGGAATTGATGGTTTTGCGTACCGAGGAACAAAAAGTTCTGCGTTCGACTGTATTTGAAATTTATAGTAGCTATATAACTTATTTACATAATAATTATCATGGAGTAAGCGAAGATGACTGCCTTTATTGTTGTTTACGTTTATGTGATTTTGATGATCAAACAATAGCGCTTTGTTTAGGAAATATCAATAAACAGATCGTGATTCAGAGGCGTAGCCGGTTAAAGGCAAAAATGAAAAAAGCTATATTCAATGATTAAAAATAGACACAGAAACGGGTAAAAAATGAATTTGTTATTGCTTGATGTGATAACTGTTTTATTATTAGGTGTTTGGTCGGATTGTAATGTTATCGGTTTTTCTCAATAAGTAACTTCGTTAGTCGTAGTTTTGCATGAAATTTTATATTAAATATTTTATGAAAAAAAGACTACTATCATGTTTGTTTCTGGTTCAACTTATTTTAATGCCAGTTAGTTTATTTGGAAAAGGCCAAGATACTCCTAAACGAAAACCGGCACACCTTGAACTTTTGCAGCACACTGTTCAGACTAAAGGATGCTCTCCTTTAATTACAGGCTATGTTGAAGATAGCCGGCTTATTCTATTCTTTCATTCATCGTTACAAGGTGTATACTTACAAGTTACTGATCAAGTGACTGGGAGGATTGTTTTTGAAGGCTGTGCCACAGCCTCTTCACTTGATATTCCTTTAGAATACGTAACTACTGAGTTTGAAATCGTAATGTCCATTCTGTAACTAATCCCGTGTACAAATGAAAAATAAATTAGTGAAAAGGTTGCTTTTACTCTTTTTATTCACTTCTGTGTTTATTGGTGTCTCTGCACAAAATCATATAAAATATACTTATGATAAAGCAGGTAATCGCATAAAAAAAGAAATCGTGTTGACTCGTAGTGCTTTTTCTAATGACTCAGACAATATAAAGCCGTTTACAGATAGGATGAATGAACGTATCATTCAGATTTTCCCGAATCCAACGAAAGGTAACTTACTCATTACGGTCTCGGGTGATAGTGAGAACTTGACTACTGGTCATTTGACTTTGTTTAATTTTGCAGGAAAGATGGTAGTAAAAACAGAAATAACTTCTACTACAACCAGTTTGGATATTAGTTCAGAGCCAAATGGTATTTATATAATGCAGATTGAACTTGGTGATGAGAAAACTTCCTGGAAAATTATAAAAGAATAACGATGAAAAGGCTGATTATATATATAGTAGGGCTGATAGTAGCTATCAGTTCTCAGGCTCAGATTTCCCTGAAAGATTTAGTAAACATACCTATTGATACTATTGGTCCTAAGGGGTTAGTAATAGATAGTGCAGCAATAACGAGAAGTACAATTCCTGAGATTCGGTCAACTCACTCATTTGATGGTGAACTTCATCCTCATATTCCAAATTCTTATGCAATTGATCGAACTAAAGATGTAGGGGAAATCAAATGCAATACTGCTGTAGGTCCTTCGGGGGCAATGACTATGAGTATTCCATTAGAGGTTTATCCTGATCCGAGAGGGTTCACTCCACAAATTGCGTTGAATTACAATAGCCTTGGAGGTAATGGACCCTTAGGAAACGGATGGAATCTATCAGGAGCGTCTGTTATAGCGGTGATTAATAAATCTATTTATTATGATGGACAAACCTCAGGAATAACTACTGCGAGTCCTACTTGTTCGTTTTCTCTTGATGGGCAGCGATTGTTACAGGTGGGAATCTCTTCTACTTTTTTGACCTATCAAACAGAACAAGGTAATATTAAAGTGAAGGGGTATTATGGCTCTGATTCTGTTATGACGAGCTTTGAAGCTTATTTCCCTGATGGTCGCTGTGCTTGGTATGAGACCAATAATGGAGTGACTTTTTATGTAACTCGAATGAAAGATCGGGCTGATAATGAGATTTATTACTCATATACCTCGCTTCAAAACCACTATCGATTGTCAAGAGTAACTTATGGCAGTGCTAAGCAGGCTTGGGTGGACTTCCACTATGCTACTTCACGTCCGGATATCCAAGTGGTCTATAGTGCAGGTAGAGGATTTCGATATGACTATTTACTTTCTTCTGTTTCTACGAATCTTTTGGGTTCAGTGCAGAGAGTGTATTCTTTGACTTATGCTACTCAAGGGGGTGTTTCTGTCATTAGTAAAGTGGATTGCACAGCTTCAGGGCATTCATTAAATCCTTTGATTCTATATTATGGAGATAATCAGCAGATTCCAACTTATCAAAAAGAAGATACTCAATTAGTGCATTGGTATAATTTTGATGAAGCTTGGCAAGTACGTACGGTGAAAGGTAAATTTGATTATGGGACAGATAATGATGGTATTATTATGTTACCAAATAAAGTTCATTATGTGGAGTATTGGAGAAAACCCGGAACATTTCGTCACTCAAGAAGTCATTTTGAAAATCAGTATACCGGAGATGAAACGATTGTTGTGGCAACCGGATTAAGCGGAAAGATGTCTGAATTTAATCCTGAATTGAAAACGGAATATGGCTTTATTGATATTTTTTGTATGGATGTAGATGAAGTAGAGGGAGAGGAGATTGTAAAAATTAACAATTATGTTGCAGGTGATCTTGACAAAGTTGATTTTCACGTGTATACGAGTGATCTGTTTGCAGGTATTGCAAAAAAGTATACTCGCTCTTTCTCATTTAATACGTTGTTGACTCATCGTGATACTAAAAGTATTAATCCTAAATTTTACTATACCGGAGATTTTAATGGAGATGGTAAAATGGAAATATTGGTTGTCTCTGCTTCCAATGCTTTAGGGAAAGGTGCTCCTTCAATGTGTTATTTAATTGATTTAGAGGGAAATAAAATCTTATACGAGGGAAGCCCTTTTTCCTTTTGGCAACAATTTCCTAAATATGGCGATGACACAATATCAGCTGATGAAGCAGCTAACGGTTCTCATAAAATCTATGCTATAGATTATGATGGTGATGGTAAAACGGAGTTGTGTTGGATTAATGACTCAGAAACACAGATTTATTCTTTTAGTAAGGTTGGGGAGCGTATGGTATGTAATAAAGTTGCTTCTGATATACAACTGCGTAATGGAATGTTACGAGACCGTGATCTTCTTCTTGGTGAATTCAACGGAGATAATAAGACCGATTTTCTACTATCTCCTCCTAAGGGAGGGAGCGCATCTTGGAATATTTTTACTTCTGAAGGTGATGGTACTTTTAATGTAGGGTCTATTACTATGACGATAAAAACAACATCGAATAGGTTTATATTACAAGACATGAATGCTGATGGACAGACGGATTTAGTGGAAATCTATAGTGCCGGGCCTGACGCGAGGTTACAAACTTATTTTATTGCAGACTGTACCAATAAAGGGACTAAAATTATTACTGTTCCTAACGAAACTATATTGATACCTACAAATATACAGAGTCGAAATTTTTATAGTAAATTGATTGGTTTGCAAACTGGTGGTATTGCCTCGCGCATTACTTATCAGAATGATGACTCTAAGAACAGGCTTTTAACAGGTATTGTAAATAGCTATGGTATTGTTACAAAAGTAGGCTATCAGAGACTTAATGATGAGTCTTCACGTTTTTACAGCCCAGGTTCAGGTGCGCAGTTTCCTTATCAAAATTATAAGGGAGGATTGACTGTAGCCAATAGTGTAACGACGTACTGTGATTCTGTTATGCTGAGTAATGCTTCTTATGAGTACTCAAATGCTATTATTCATAAACAAGGTCTTGGATTCAGAGGATTTGGGGAAGTCAAGGTTTATGACTATGTTACAGATAAGTATACTTCTCAAACCTTCGATCCGCAGCGTTTCTCTGTACCGATAAAAGATGAATCGTATGAACACTCAAATGTTTATACCTACAACATTGCAATTACAGCCAATAAAATAGCGCAAATTCGGTTAACAAATAAGGTCTCGACGGATAAGCTTAAGAATGTTTCACTAACGGGGAGTTATATCTATGATACGTATGGCAATGTTCTAAAAGAGATTATAAATTATGGTAATGGATTAGAAACCGTTCAAAGTAATACTTTTCAGAATATAAATGAAAACTCTATCTATATCTTAGGCTTACCTTTGACGCAAGAGGTGACAAAGAAAAGAAATGGAGAGGCGGCTATAGTGGGGCTTACAAAATGTGTTTATAATACCAACTATTTGCCAATAAAAAAAGAACAATATATCACAAGTTCTGATAAAGTAAAAGAAGAAGTTTTTGAATATGATGACAAGTTCAATTTGATTTGTACTAAGACCAAAGACTATTCCTCTACCCATTGGTTGGAAGTGAGGTATACTTATAATTCCAATGGACAACTGACTCGTAAAACTGATCCATTGGGGCTTTATGAAGATTATAGTTACGACAGTAATGGATTTCGGTATAGTGTCAAAAACCATAAAAATCACATTACTACTTATACGTATGATGCTTGGGGTAGAAAGATACAGACTGCTTTTCCTGATGGTACCACAGAGAACAGTACAGCAAAATGGATTACTTCTCCTACCGGGGCCTTGATATTAATGACTACTACCGCTACCGGACAACCGGATCAAGAGGTTTATACCGATGCTTTAGGTAGAGAAGTAAGAATTGGTGAGAAGCGATTTAACGGTAAGTATCTATATACAGATAAAGTGTATGATAATAAGGGACGTTTGCAACAGTCATCTCTCCCTTTTAAAGGTAAGGCTTCCTTATGGAACAGATATACCTATGATCAGTATGATAGACTCACAGGTGTAGATTATGCTTCCGGAAAGACTGATAGTTATTCGTATAACGGATTAAGTGAGACATCTGTTATTAATGGATTGCCGAGCAAAAAGACATACAATGCCGCAGGTGAATTAGTAACTGTCGAAGATGGTGGGGGTACAATCACTTACAATTATCGCGTAGATGGACAACTCTCCTCCATTGAAGCTCCTGGTGGTGTAACTACTTTATTTGGATATGATAAATATCTTCGGCAGACAAAGTTGGTGGATCCCAGTGCGGGAATTAAAACATTTGAGTATGATGCCGCCGGTAATATCAGTAGGGAAACAGATGCAAACGGGAAAGTAACGCAAACGATATACGATGCCTACAATCGTATAACACATAAAGAACAGATAGGTGAATTCACTACAAATTATATTTATAATTCGGATGGACTCTTAGCATCTGAATCAGGTACTAATGGTTCAGGTAAAACTTATATCTACGATGATTTAATGCGTCTTTCCACTGAACGAGAAGAGGCTGTGGATGATAAATGGTTGCAGAAGACATATACGTATACCGATGGCAATATCTCTTCAATAGCGTATGCATCTCAAACAGGTGATATTGCTACGGAAAATTATACTTATGCGAATGGAACTCTTTCGGGAATCAGGTTGAACAATTGGATTTCTATTTGGCAGTTGCAAAGTGAGGATGATTTGGGATTATTGACTAATGAAACTACCGGACCTTTAAACCATGTCTATAGCTATGATAGGTATGGGCACCCCACACAAAGAATTGTAGCGACTCAATTTGGAATAGTACATTTCTCTACGTATAACTTTTCTTCGCAAACCGGTAATTTGAATTGGCGAAAAGACGATATGCGTCAATTACAGGAAAATTTCGGTTATGACGCTTTGAATCGTTTGACTTCCTTTGGTGGGAAAACAATGACATATGATGAAAAAGGGAATATAACAGATTATACCACTGTTGGTAAATTTGATTATAGTACACCAAAGCCTTATGCTATACAGGTTGTTCCTCCGTATGGCGATGCTATTTCGTTACGAAATCAGGCTGTGACTTACAATGCTATGATGCGGCCCGTTTTTATTTTTGAGGATGATTATACTGCCATTTTGGAGTATAATGGAAATGCTGATCGTATAAAAATGGAGTTGGAGGAAAATGATACAAATATCCTGACCCGTTATTATATCGGTAATCAATATGAACTTGATCTAACAAATGACTCCATTCAAGAAAAGCTCTATTTAGGAGGAGATGCGTATTCTGCACCTGCAGTTTATGTTAAAAAAGACGATGGTAACTGGGATATTTATTATATTTGTCGTGATTATTTAGGTAGTATCACACATGTGATTGATCCTATGGGTAGTCTTGTCCAGGAGTTAAGTTACGATGCATGGGGCAGACTTCGTGATCCTGAAAACCATGAACTCTATACACTTGGCGATGAACCTGCGCTTTTTTTAGGAAGAGGTTATACCGGACATGAGTACTTGGCGGTCTTTGGATTAATTAATATGAATGCCCGTTTGTATGACCCGGCATTGGGACGTTTTTTGAGTCCTGATCCGTATGTACAAGCTCCGGATTTCAGTCAGAACTTCAATCGTTATAGCTATTGTTTAAATAATCCGTTGTTGTATACCGACCCTACGGGAGAGTATTTTCTGATTGACGATCTTATTTCCGCTATAATCGGTGGTGTTGTCAATGTGGTCATTAATGTAGTTCAAGGCAACGTACACAGTTTCGGTCAAGGTGCTGCCTTTTTCGGTGCAGGTGCTCTTTCAGGGGTCATTACCATTTATGTCGGGCCTATAGCTGGTGCTGCAGTATTGGGGGCAAGTAATAATATCTTAAGTCAGGGTTTCAATAATGGCTGGGGGAATATTAGTTGGGATCAAGTAGGAAGCTCTGCCGTGATGGGAGCTGCAACGTCCTATCTGGGTGCTTCTTTAGGGAACGCTTTGTCAGGGCCTATTCAAAACCTTACTTCCGGTATTGCGAGTCCGGTATTGCGGGAAGCTCTGACACAAGGGGCATTAAATGCTACTACCGGCTTTGCCTTGAGTACAGGTATGGCATTGGGTACCGGTTCAAGCCTTGGTGATGCTTTAAAGCAGGGAGGTCAAGGTGCTGCGTTTGGAGTGGCTTCGGGGGTGATTAGTGGAGCTGTAAAAGGCGTTGGTGAAGTTGCGCAGGCAAAGAAAGCGGCGCAGGGTGGAACAAATAGTGTTTATCAGGGTACCGATGCAGAAGGAAAAGTAAGATATGTAGGCATTACTGAACGAGATCCTAATGTGCGGTTTAATGAGCATCTGAATTCCGGGACTAATAGGGCTGGATTGAAGTATACCCCGGTACCTGGGACAGGAAATTTACCTCGCATGCCAGCCCGCATAATGGAACAGAATTTAATAAATAAGTATGGAATGCAAAAAAATGGCGGACAATTATATAACCAAAGAAATTCAATTTCTCCAAAATTCTGGAATGGATTAGGAATAAAAAAATGATTATGGCGACAAAAAGAATTGT
>ERZ838577.4469-NODE-4469-length-11687-cov-2.732978_pt1 | contig 11687 bp, 10 predicted proteins | sample MGYA00519682_ERZ838577 | MGnify/ENA primary metagenome ERZ838577 (study PRJEB31850, sample SAMEA3708838) | human gut metagenome | biome: human gut; feature: human-associated habitat; material: faeces | place: China | collected 2014 ...
ATATGACTAAATTGGCAAATGAGATGAAAGGAGATTCTGGCTATAGCCATACTTGCCATAAGCACGTCCCTTTACATCGGCACGGTTCAGGACTGTACCCAGGAGCTTGCAGCCAGACTGCTGGATCTCATATAGAGACTGCTTGATCAGAGTACGCGGTGTAGTACCGGCACGTACAACCAGAACTGCGCCGTCGCACAGAGAAGCGATAAGTGCTCCATCTGCTACACTGCCAAGCGGCGGGGAATCTATAATAACAAAACGATAATTCTCTGAAAGAGTATTCAGAAGCTCTTTGAAACGAACGTCTTCCAGAAGAGCGGAAGGATTCTCAAGGAGCTGTGTACACGGAACCATATAGCCGTTTGGAATATTGGTACTATATACAACGTCTTCATATTCTGCCATACCGGAAAGATAATGGTTCAGTCCCATAGTAGTGTCATCGTCATAGTCCATCTGAAAACGTGTTTTCATAACGGATTTACGAAGGTCAACGTCTACCAGAACAGTGGGAAATCCTGCTTCTGCAAGCATTTTCCACAGGTAGGAGGAAATGGTACTCTTACCTTCATTAGGCTGGCAACTGGTCAAAAGGATCTTGCGGGTATTTTTACCGCAGAATTTAATATTAATACGAAGTCGGTTCATCGCTTCGGAAACTGCATAGGGCAGCTCCGGAAGGTTTACATTAAGCTGGTTCATTATTTCTTACGACCTCTCTTTCTGCCGCGTCTGCGGTGCTGCTCCTCATCCAGATCGATTACCTGATCGCTGTCAGGGATTGTGGTAAGAGGTACCAGCCCAAAATATTTTTCCATATCATCTGCAGTATGGATGGTGTCATCCATCAGATATTTTACAATAAAGAATGCTGCACAGATGAGAAGTCCAAGCAGAGCACCGATCATGGTGAACTTGGTATAGCTTGGAGCTACTTTACTCTCAGGAAGCTTGGCATGCTGTGCCAGATTCGGAGCAAGTGTGCTCATGGTATCCGGGAGATAATCAATGGCTTCCTCAGCCATAGTTTCAGCCAGATCCATAGCCATCTGCGGATCGGTAGAAGTAGCGGTGATCTCCAGAATACGGGTATCGCTTGGGTTATTCAGTGAAAAAGCTTTAGCCAGTTCATCGGATGTGGCATCCAGATTCAGACGGTCAATGACACGGTTCAGTACCGGATAGCTGAGCATCAGCTGTTCATAATCTGCAGTCAGGGAAGTACCAAGATTCAGGTCACTTAAATTGACTACAGAATCGTCTGAGGCAGATACTACGTAAAGCTTGGCTGTGGATTCATAGGTAGGTGCGATAAAGAAAAAGGAATACGCACCCAGAAGTACAGCGCCTGCAATAAGACTGATCAGCAGATAACGCCATTTGTCTAACAAGACGTAGCCTAGATCCACAAGGTCGATTTCCACCTCGTCGTTTGTGAGTTCTTCGTTCATGTCGGGTCTCCTTAATTTTGTTTATTGTAGCTGTTCAGTATCTTCCTAGCTACGATTTATTTTCTAACAGGAAAATTATTTCTTTTCCTTATAAAAAAGCGAAAGGATCGCTTCCTGAAGGCTGTCCGGATCAGGAGTGAAAGTCTGCCAGCCATCCTCGTCGAAGTCGGCAGTTCCTTCTATAGATACTTTCTCCTCCTCTTTCTCATCGGAAAGAAGAAGGGCAAGACGGGAAAACTTCTTGGCACTGATGTTGGTAGTCATGTAGTCCTCAAGTGCATGATAAAGATCCAGCGGGAACGTCTTATCTTCACTGCATTTCGCCTGGAAAACAGGCTTGAAAGCTTCCTCGTACTGGACCTGACGGCTCATCCGGTTCTCGTTCAGTCCGTCGGCAACTGTCTTGCGCTCACGGATGAAGCGTTCAGCGTCCTTACCGTGCAGAGTTACGGTCTGTCCCTTGATCAGTGTGTCACTGTCCGGGAAATCATCCTCGATGGTGACGGTGACACCGCCAACCATATCATTTACCACTTCGATGGCGCTCATGTTTACCATTGCAAAGCCGTCAATCTTGTGACCTCCAAGGAGCGTGGAAACTGCATCCACAGTATTCTCTGCACGGGTCTCATGATCCAGGCTCATGGCGTGTGCCAGGGAAATCTGGCATTCTGTGGTATCTATGTAAGAACCGTCATCTGCAAGGCTTTTCACCGGAGTCATGGTGTTCCGGTCGATGGTGAGAAACTTGCAGGTGTCTGTGCTTCTGTCGCGGACAAGCACAAGCAGCACGTCGCACTGACCGGTACCGTCGTATTCCTTGATCTCGGTTACCTTATCCGGAGAATCAATTCCGGCGAAAAGGTAAGTCTCAAGATTCCCCTTAGGAACGTAGGTAACACCTTTATAAGTGATCTGGTCAGTATCCTGTGTGGAAGAGGATGCACTCCGGTTCACAGCATGGCTGTTGGCAGAAGTGAGAACACCTGCAGCTGAGCCTATGCCAAGAACGCCAGCGGCAAGTCCTATGGCGAGATATTTTATTTTTTTATTTTTATTCTGTCTGGAAATTTGATTATGACGCATTGATTCCTTTCTGCAGACCGAGGTATACTTCGCAGCTGTTCACTCCGTTCACAGCAACACGCTCCGCGATGCACAGAAATCATGCTTTTGCATGATTTCGCGCCGCAATTCTCGGGTTTTCTGTGAGCCTTGCTCACAAAAAACACCTCGCGGAACATTCCCTGTGAACAGTAACGGAACAGTACCTGTAAACCGTCACTCTGAAAATTACATATTGACAAAACTTAGAATCTGTTATTTACTTCACATTATAAAATGTCATATTGTATAAATATTATATTGCTTTACCACAATATGTACTGATTTTATCACGGTTTGGGGTGGATATCAACCTGCTCTGTCATTTTTTGTCAAAAATGAGTGACGAAAAAAATCGTTTTCCTCTGGGATTTTTTGTGCTATACTTATACAACGTATAGATTTCAGAGGAAATTTACTGGAGGAAAAAATGGAAAATCGCGAACGATATAAGAGACTGATCATGTTTTTGGCGTCTGCGGTGATCATAGCTATTGAAACATTGCTTTTCGCCTATATCTGGTATAAATTTTATGCCCACAAGGAGGTCATCGGCAGACGCTTTGACAGAGGTAATCAGGTAGTCATCGGTTTGTATGTGCTGATGATATACTTCTTTTACAAAATTTACGGTGGTTTTAAGGTGGGTTATTTGCGGGTATTTGAAGTAATCTATTCCCAGATCCTGTCTGTGTGCTGCGTGAATTTTATTACCTATTTACAGTTGTGCCTGATCGGCCGCTGGCGTCTGGGAGAGCATCTGACACCTATGCTGGCTATGACGGGGATTGACCTGGTGATCGTTGTCATATGGGTGGTTGGTATGCGTTATGTGTACACCAGACTGTATCCGCCCAGACAGATGCTGATGATTTATGGCGGACGTAATCCGGGAGATTTAAGGAATAAGTTTGAGACCAGAGAGGATAAATATGCCATTAAAGAGATGGCATCCCTTTCCCTTGGCCTTGACGTGATCAAGGAGAAGATCAACGGATATAAAGCAGTTGTGATCGGGGATATCCCGTCCCACGAACGAAATCTTCTTCTGAAATACTGCTTTGAGAAGGATATCCGCTGTTATTCTATTCCGAAGCTTTCTGATATTATGCTCCGGAATGCAGACGATATTCATTTATTTGATACCACGCTTCTTCTTTCCAGAAACCTGCGTCTGACAGCAGAGCAGCTGTTTTTCAAAAGAATTGTGGATATTATATTTTCCCTGGCAGGGCTGGTGATCGCATCTCCGTTTATGATTCTGATCGCACTTGCTATTAAGCTTTATGATGGCGGTCCTGTTTTTTATAAGCAGCCGCGTCTTACGAAGGATAAGCAGATCTTTATGATCCTGAAATTCAGAAGCATGAAAATGGACTCTGAAGTGAAGGGTGCCCAGCTGGCGAAGAAAGAGGATGACAGGATCACACCGGTCGGGAAGCTTATCCGCCGGATCCATTTCGATGAGCTGCCACAGATTTTTAATATCCTGAAAGGTGATATGTCTCTGGTAGGCCCAAGACCGGAGCGGCCGGAAATTGCTGCACTGTATAGCGAGAGGATCCCTGAATTTGATTACCGCCTGAAAGTGAAGGCCGGACTTACCGGTTATGCCCAGGTTTATGGTAAATACAACACGACACCTTATGATAAGCTGAAACTGGATCTCACCTATATTGAGACCTATTCTCTGAAGCTGGATCTGAAGCTTTTGATGCTTACCTTCAAAATCCTTTTCCAGAAGGAAAATACAGAAGGGGTTGAGGCATGGCAGAAGACAGCTGGCCAGGAGAAAAACGAGGAGAATGATTAAGACTGAGACTGAGGAGGAAATTTTATGTGTGGAATTGTTGGTTATGTAGGAGATGAACAGGCGGCACCGATTTTGCTGACAGGCCTTTCCAAGCTGGAATACAGAGGCTATGATTCAGCAGGTATCGCAGTTCGAAACGAGGCAACTGATAAGATCGCAATCGTAAAGGCGAAAGGGCGTCTGAAAACTTTGATCGAGAAGACAGACGGCGGTTCAGCCGTACCGGGTACCTGCGGTATCGGTCATACCCGCTGGGCGACTCATGGAGAGCCTTCTGAGACAAATGCCCATCCTCATTGTACAGATGATAAGTCCGTAGTACTTGTTCATAATGGAATTATCGAGAATTATCAGGAGCTGAAGGCGAAGCTTTTTCGTTCCGGTTATACGTTCTATTCACAGACAGATACAGAAGTGGCTGTGAAGCTGGTAGATTACTACTATAAGAAAACCGGAACTCCGTTGGAAGCAATCTCCAGAGCAATGCTCCGTATCCGCGGTTCTTATGCATTTGGTGTTATTTTCAAGGACTATCCGGGCAAACTGTTTGCAGCCCGCAAGGACAGTCCGCTGATCATTGGAAAGAGCGAGAACGGAAGCCTTATCGCTTCTGATGTTCCTGCGATCCTGGATCAGACCAGAAGAGTTTATTATATCGGCAATCTTGAAATTGCGGAGCTTTCCCGTGATGAGATCCATTTCTACAATATCGACCGTGAAGAGATTGAGAAAGACGTTGTGGAGATCCAGTGGGATGCAGCTGCTGCTGAGAAGGGCGGCTATGAGCACTTTATGCTGAAAGAGATCCATGAGCAGCCGAAGTCTGTTCAGGACACCATTGGCGCTTATGTAAAAGAGGGACACATTGATTTTTCTGAGACAGGGCTTACAGATGAGAAGCTGGCTTCTCTTAAGAGAATCTATATCATCGCCTGCGGTTCTGCCTACCATGTTGGTATGGTTGGCAAATATGTGATCGAATCCATGGCGAAAATCCCGGTTGAGGTGGATGTGGCTTCTGAGTTCCGTTACCGTGATCCGATCCTTGTGGAGGATTCCATGGTGGTTATTATTTCCCAGTCTGGAGAGACCGCAGACAGTCTGGCTGCTCTTCGTCTTGCCAGAGATAGAAATGTTCCGGTACTTAGCGTAGTCAATGTTGTAGGCTCCAGCATTGCAAGAGAGAGCGATTATACGTTATATACTTATGCAGGACCTGAGATTTCTGTTGCCACCACCAAGGCTTACAGCACCCAGCTGATCGCCATGTATCTGCTGGCTATCCAGAGTGCTTTTGTCCAGGGAAAGCTTGAGGAGGGGAATGTGACCCGTCTGCTTGCTGAGATGGAGACCCTGCCGGACAAGATCAGCCGTGTTCTGGATGATAAGGAGCGTATCCAGTGGTTTGCAAGCAAGTATGCAAATGCCCATGATATTTTCTTCATTGGACGAGGAATTGACTATGCTATCAGCATGGAAGGAAGCCTGAAGATGAAGGAAATCAGTTATATTCATTCTGAGGCTTACGCAGCAGGTGAGCTGAAGCACGGAACGATCAGCCTTGTAGAGGATGGTACTCTGGTGATCGGTGTGATGACCCAGAAGGATCTTTTTGAGAAGACACTGAGCAATATGGTTGAGGTAAAGAGCCGTGGTGCTTATCTGATGGGACTGACCAGCTATGGCAATTACAGTATTGAGGATACCGCTGATTTCTCCGTATATGTTCCCAAGACGGAGAAGTATTTCACAACCAGCCTTGCAATTGTTCCGCTGCAGCTGATGGGATATTATGTCAGCGTAGCGAAGGGCCTGGATGTGGACAAGCCGAGAAACCTGGCGAAATCTGTTACTGTAGAATAATGTTATTAAATTACTGAATTATATTTCCAAACAACAGAAAAAAGACAATATTGTTATAAACGTAAACATGGCGCGGAGAAGTGGCTTCTTCGCGCTGTTTATTTGGAAACGAAATAGTGGGATTGTTCGAACAAAATGGGGCATGAAAAAGATATGGAAGAAAAAAGGTACAGGATCATAGGTACTGCCGGACATATTGATCATGGTAAAACCTGGCTGGTCAAGGCGCTGACAGGCACGGATACGGATCGCCTGGCAGAGGAAAAAAGGCGGGGGATTACAATTGAAAATGGTTTTGCGTTTCTGAAATTTCCGGATGGCAGGGAAGCCGGGATTATTGACGTGCCAGGCCATGAAAGGTTTATAAAGAATATGCTGGCTGGAGCTGGCGGAATTGATATTGCCATGGTAGTGATCGCAGTAGATGAGGGAGTTATGCCTCAGACCAGGGAACATCTGGCAATACTTTCCCTGCTTGGTATTCGAAAGGGTGTGATTGTACTCACCAAAGGTGACCTGGAATGGAAAAAGGGACTTGACCAGGAAATCAGGGAATTTGCAGAGGGAACGTTTCTGGAAAATGCGGATGTGGTAGTGACCAGTGCTGTGGATGGGCGTGGGATTGAGGAACTGCGCAGGGTGTTGTGGAAACTGTGCACAGCCGGAAAAACCACGGAAAATCAGAATCTTTCCCGAAATGAAAGTGACAGCTGCACAGGCAGAATGGGTACGAAAGCATCTGCGTTTCGCCTGCCCATAGATCGTGTATTTTCTTTAAAGGGTTTTGGAACTGTAGTGACCGGGACGCTGCTTGATGGCAGTTTAGGCTTGAATTATGACGCCATGCTTTATCCCAGAGCTGAAAGGGTAAAAATCCGAGGGATTCAGGTGCATGGACAGGAAGTATCCGAAGCTGTTCCGGGACAGCGGGTGGCAGTGAACCTTCCGGGGATTGGAAAAGAGCAGATCTCCCGGGGAGAAATCCTGGCAACAGCAGGAAGTATGGAAGGTACCATGATCGCAGATGTACGGCTGCAGCTGTTGAAATCAGGACAGCGTTCTTTAAAAAGCGGTACCCGTGTTCATCTTTATCATGGGGCAGCAGAACTGGTGTGTAAAATAATTCTGTTTGACAGAGAAGTGTTGAAGCCCGGTGAAGAGGCCGTAGTCCAGCTTCGGATGGAGCAGATGACGGCAATGAAAGCAGGGGATCATTTTGTTATAAGATTTTATTCGCCGGTAGAAACCATCGGCGGTGGAGTTGTGCTGAATCCCAATGGAGTAAAAAGGAAAAAAAGACAGAATGCAGATGCTGTTGTTCATTGCGCATGTACCGGAAAGGAAAGAAAAAAAGCACATGCTGCAGGAAAAATAACAGAAGAAATATGTGGGAATTCTGTCTTTTTGCAGCTGCAGGAATTATATCTGAAATCGGGCTTTATGCCTCCGCTGACAGATGAAGTGAAGAAAGTATTTTCCGGCGAGCGGGATTTTTCAGAAGTGTTTTTTGCCATGGTGCGGGACGGTGTTCTTGTACGGTTTGACGAGAAGCATTATATGCACCGGGAAATACGGCAGAAAGCCCTGGATATGGTATATCAGTTATTTAAAGAAAGGGGTATGATCCAGACTGGAGAATTTCGTGACCGTCTGGGAATATCCCGTAAATGTGCGATCATACTGCTGGAGAGGTTTGACAGAGAGCGGATTACAGTTATGGAAAATGGAGGAAGAGTGTTAAAACGAAACTTGCAGCAGACAGACCGGTCTCAATGAGAAGAGTAAGAATGGAAAGCTGGGTACGTTTTTTGGCGGGAACATATGGGAATCGAACCCATCCGGGACGGGATTAGCGCCCCACACTGGTTTTGAAGACCAGGAGGCACACCGGCACCTATCTGCTCCCAGTGAGAGTATAGCGGAGATTGGAAGCTTCGTCAACCACAGTCTTTGGGTCAGAAACCTTTCTTTGATTCCCTATTGACTAAGAGGGGGCAGATAAAGTAGAATAGTATTATTCGGGATAGTGTACCTTGTAGCCTTTTTCAAACATGCTATGGTATGGAGGAGCTGTTGAATTGGGCTGTGTTTTGCATATCCCGATTATAATGGATGTTTTCACATTACCAGATTACAGTATTGAAGAATATCCGAAGAGGAGAAAAATATGGCAGAGACAGTTAGAGTTGTAGTAGATGCCATGGGCGGAGACAACGCTCCGGCAGAACCAGTGAAAGCAGCCGTAGAGGCTGTTGCCGAGAGGGAAGACATTGATGTGATCCTTACCGGCAGGCAGGATGTAATTGAGAAAGAGCTGAGTAAATTTCAGAATTACCCCAAGGAAAGAATCCAGATCGTGAATACCACAGAGGTGATCGAGACAGCAGAGCCTCCGGTTCTGGCAATCCGTAAGAAGAAAGATTCTTCCATTGTGGTAGGACTGAATCTTGTGAAGAAGCAGGAAGCAGAAGCATTTGTTTCCTCTGGAAGCTCAGGCGCTATTTTAGTAGGTGGTCAGGTGATCGTAGGAAGAAGCAAAGGAGTACAGCGTCCGCCGCTGGCACCCTTGATTCCTACCCAGAATGGTGTGTCACTTCTTATTGACTGCGGTGCGAACGTAGATGCCAGACCAGAGCATCTGGTACAGTTTGCGAAGATGGGTTCCATCTATATGGAAGACGTGGTTGGAATCAAGAACCCTCGTGTTGCCATTGTAAACATTGGTGCAGAGGAGGAGAAGGGAAATGCCCTTGTGAAAGAGACGTTCCCTCTTTTGAAGGAATGCCCGGGGATCAATTTTATTGGAAGTATTGAAGCAAGGGATATTCCAGCTGGTTATGCAGATGTGATTGTCTGCGAGGCTTTTGTCGGGAACGTGATCCTGAAGCTTTATGAAGGACTTGGAAGTACCTTTATGAAGATGCTTAAAACCGGCCTTATGAAAGACACCCGCAGCAAGGTTGGAGCTCTTCTGGTGAAACCGGCCGTCAAAGAAACCATGAAGGCATTTGATGCAAGTGAGTACGGCGGAGCTCCTCTTCTGGGTCTTAAGGGACTGGTTGTGAAGACACACGGCAGTGCCAGGGCGGTTGAGATTCGTCACGCTATTTTTCAGTGTGTTCAGTTCAGACAGCAGAAAATCAATGAGAAAATCGCTGCCCATATGGTGGAAGAGACACCAGAAAAAGCATGATCATCCATGCATTGCAGCAGACTCTTCGGCAAAGACCTGCCGGGGGTCTGCCAGCTAGTCAGAGGGAAGGAAGTTTATCATGGAAAAAAAGTTAAAAGCATTGGAGAACCGGATCGGTTATGAGTTCAGGAACAGAAACCTTCTGATCCTTGCACTGACACATAGTTCTTATGCCAACGAGAAGAAGCTTGGTAAGGCAGGCTGCAACGAGCGTCTGGAGTTTCTTGGAGATGCAGTTCTGGAGCTGATCAGCAGTGATTTTCTTTATAAGAAATTCACCCAGATTCCAGAGGGCGAATTGACCAAGAAGAGAGCCAGCCTGGTTTGCGAACCCAGTCTTGCTTATTGTGCAAGAGATTTCGGACTGCCGCAGTATCTGCTCCTTGGAAAAGGTGAGGACATGACTGGTGGAAGAAACCGTGACTCTATTGTTTCCGATGCAACAGAGGCTCTGCTTGGAGCTATCTATCTGGACGGTGGTTTTGCTAGCGCAAAGGAGTTTGTTCTGAAATTCATTCTGAACGATCTTGAGAACAAACAGCTCTTTTATGATAGCAAGACCATCCTGCAGGAAATCGTACAGGAGAAGGGAACCCATCTTGTGGAGTACCATCTGATAAAAGAAGAAGGCCCGGATCACAATAAAAGCTTTACCGTGGATGTGCTTGTCAGCGGTCATGTGATGGGTACCGGAGTAGGACATACCAAGAAAGCTGCCGAGCAGGAAGCTGCTTACCAGGCTATCCGGAAGATGAGAAAATAATAACAAGGATTCGAATACATGTATTTAAAAAATATTGAAGTGCACGGGTTTAAGTCCTTTGCACAGAAAATCAATTTCGAATTTCATAATGGAATTACGGGAATCGTTGGCCCCAACGGCAGTGGGAAAAGCAACGTAGGTGATGCGGTCCGCTGGGTCCTTGGAGAACAGAGCGCCAAGCAGCTTCGAGGCGGAAACATGCAGGATGTTATTTTCTCGGGAACAGAAACGAGAAAGCCTCTTGGATTTGCTTATGTTGCAATTACTCTAGATAACAGTGACCATAATCTTCCAATTGATTATGAAGAAGTGACGATTGCAAGACGGCTTTATCGTTCCGGCGAGAGTGAATACCTGATGAATGGGGTTTCCTGCCGATTAAAAGATGTCAATGAATTATTTTATGATACGGGTATCGGAAAAGAAGGGTATTCCATTATCGGACAGGGACAGATTGATAAAATCTTAAGTGGTAAGCCGGAAGAGCGAAGAGAACTGTTTGACGAAGCAGCAGGAATCGTAAAATTCAAACGTCGAAAACAGACGGCACAGAGGAAACTGGAAAATGAACAGCAGAATCTTGTGCGCGTCAATGATATCTTATCAGAGCTGGAAAAACAGCTGGCGCCTCCGCTGACCGTTATTCATGCTGTCCTGGCCGAGCGCGTCCACGCCGTGGGAGCCGACAGCCCGGATTTTGAGCCCGCCCCGTATTTGGAGGCCGCCAGGCTGGCGGCGCACCGTATGGTATAAAAGAAGGCTGTTCCTGACGGAACAGCCTTCTTTTATACCATACGGGTACTACTTATCGTCATCGGTAAACTCGAGGATGTCGCCGGGCTGACAGTCCAGCGCCTGGCAAATGGCGTCCAGGGTGGAAAACCGGATAGCCCGGGCGCGGTTATTTTTCAGGATCGACAGATTGGCCAACGTAATGCCCACCTTCTCGGACAGTTCCGTCAGCCCTATCTTCCGTTTCGCCATCATAACGTCCAAGTTTACCAATATGCCCATCCGTTTACCCAACCTCTATCATCCATCTTCACACCGGCCGTCACGCCGCCGCTAAATGGTCATCTCGTTTTCTTCCTTATAAATAATGGCCTGCCGGAACAGCTCGGCGAACACGAACAATATCAGCCCAATGACCGAAAAAGCCACGAAAATCAGCACCATAAAAAACTTGGTCACAAAGAACATGCCGACGAAATAGGCTACCGCCAGCACCAGGCATTCCGTGCCGATGGTGCGCAGGCGGCGCACCGTGTCCCGGCAGAAGGGGCGGCCCACATTGACGTTGTGCATAATGCCCCGGGCCTGCCAGAGAATCAGCTCCGCCATCAGGCCGGAAAACATCAGCACCACAAAATATTTTTCATAAAAAAAGCCTTCCATGCCGGGCTCTCTGTCCGTTACGCCGGTGATGCTCCACGGCAGGGAAATCATCAGCCCCAGGGCCACCAGCATCAGCGCGATGAGCGCCGCGCCGCCGAGCCA
>ERZ838577.4480-NODE-4480-length-11643-cov-3.380048_pt1 | contig 11643 bp, 6 predicted proteins | sample MGYA00519682_ERZ838577 | MGnify/ENA primary metagenome ERZ838577 (study PRJEB31850, sample SAMEA3708838) | human gut metagenome | biome: human gut; feature: human-associated habitat; material: faeces | place: China | collected 2014 ...
TCCGGGGTGAATTCTTCCAAAGGAGCCTCATCCGGGGCAGGGGGAGATGCTATCTCCTGAATGTCCAGAACATATTGTTCCGCTGCTTCTTCGTGCGCTTCAAAGGAACATTCTTCCGTTGCGGACACCGGCTCCTCGGGTATCTTCTCGGTTTCGTCTGCTGGTGCTTCCGGCTCGGGCGCTTCCGGTTTTTCCGGTTCTGCCGGATCTTCCTGTGATGTCTCCTCCGGGGGAGCATCCTCTGGCACCTCCACTTTTTCTGCGGCTGTTTCGCCCGGAGACGGTGCATCGGCTTCTTCTGGTATCGGTGTTTCCGGGGATGCGTCCTCTGTTTCAGCCGGGAGCTGTGGTGTGGCAGTCTCATCATCAGCAATGGCACCGGGGACGGGAGCAGTATTCTCATCCTTGGGCTTGCCCGCAGGTTCGCTCCCAATGGGATTCATGATGGGCACATCGTTGATGGTGCCCCGCTGCATATAGTCAATCAGAGCCTGCCGCATTTCGGCAGGGCTTTTCCATCGCTTTGCGGGGTTGGGGTCACAGGCTTTCAGGAGAATCCCGGCCATTTCCTCGTCCGCCGCAGAGGGGACGGGCAGTGGCTTTGTTAAATCCTGGGGGAGCATCCCATCATTAAAAATCCGGTACAGAATCAGTCCGGCGCTGTAGGTGTCTGCTGTCTCATTGAGCACGGAAAGGTCGTCCATCAACTCCGGCGCGGTGTAGTCGCTGCGGTATTTTTCCGGCATGGGCGTGTATTTCAGCGCTTTCAGGGGGACAAAACCCAGGTCGCCGATTTTATATTCCTTTTTGCTGGATATAAAGATATTGGACGGCTTCAGCGCCACATATAGCATTCCAACCTCTCGACAGGCAGCCAGTGCCGTACAAAGGTCAATACCCAGGTTTACCGCCTCTAAATGGGTAACCGCATGGCGGTGAATGTATCGCTCCAACGACAGACGGAAGCCGCTGAGCAGGTACACCTCGTATCCGGTGCGGCTTTTCTGCATGGGTTCCATTTGGTATCCCTCATAAGGGACAAATCCGCCCCGCCGGGAAAGCTGCTCCAGCATCTTGCATTCCCGGATGATGCCTTCTGCCAGGGAGCGGAAGTATTCTGCTGCTTCAGCCGAATCCTTGTAGGCACCGGTAATCAGCAATGCATCCAATTGTGCTTGGGATGCAGGGATGGATATGATCTTTACAATATATTTTCGCTGGGAGTCCGCCCGCACGGCTGGACAGCAGCAAACGCCCGCATGGCCGTGTGCCGGTGCTCCCAGGGTAAACCCATCGAGCAGCGGAGAAACACTTGGTTGTTCAGGCAATGTGATCGCCTCCTTATCCCCTGTATCATATACGAAAATTACAAAAATTGCAATATGTTTATGCTTGTTTTCTTGAAAGAGATGTGCTATAATATGTCGAAAGGGATGGGCTGTTCGCCCATCAGGTCAGGAGGTTTCTATAATGAGCAAGATTGTATGCGATATCTGCGGCACTACCTATGACGATTCCACAGGTCCCTGCCCAGTTTGCGGCTGGAATCCGGGTGCTACTCTGGACCCTTCTTCTGAAAATATTGACGATATTATGAGCGATGACTACCAACTGGATGAAGAAGAACCCGATGCGGCACCTCAGAAGGGGAAGGCTGTTTTCGATTATGACGCAGTAAACACAGGACGCCGCCGTCCTCGCCCGGCAGCCCCCCAGCCTGCCCCCGTGCAGGAAGAGGAGGAAGAGGAGGAGACCGGTTCCAACAAGTTCCTGGTGTTTGTGCTGGTGGTTCTGATTTTGGCGCTGCTGGCCGTCAGCGGATATATTGCTTACACCAAATTGTGGAAGCCCAGTCAGATTGGCAGTGATAACAACAAACCCCAGGGGGATGCCATTACGGCAGAACCTGTAGACGTGACTACCGAGCCTACCTTTGTGATTGGCGGCGAGGAGGCTACCGTGGAGTCCACTGTCCCCACCATTGCAACCGAGCCTACCATTCCCTGCACCGATTTGTCTTTGGTAGCCAGCATGGATACATTGACCTTCAAGGGTCAGAACTGGCGGCTGCTTGTAAAATATGCCCCTGAGGATACCACCGATAAGGTGACCTATACCTCCGGTAATGAGAATGTTGTCACCGTCGATGAATTTGGCAGGGTGACTGCCGTGGGCGAGGGCGAGACGGTGATTGTGATTGCCTGTGGTGACAAGCGCATCGAGACCCCGGCAGTTGTCAGCTTTGCCACCAGCGAGACCGAAGCACCCACCGAGGCTCCTGCAACCGGCACCTCCGGCACCACCACCGGCACCGGCACGGTTGCAACGCCCAGCTCCGGTGTGCTGAAGCTGAAAAAGAGCGACATCACCCTGATTAAGCGAGGCTTGTATGTCACCCTGGAACTGGAGAACGGCATTGCCGCCGAAAGCGTCAAGTGGTCTACCAGCGATTCCAGCGTTGCAACGGTTTACAATGGCAACGTGACCGCGATTGGCAAGGGCATCTGCACCATCCGGGCAGAGTATAACGGCCAGGTGGCGGAGTGTGTGGTTCGCTGCAACCTCAAGTAATCAAATGGACGAAGTTGAGCGGCAGTTCGGTGTGAACTGCCGCTCAGATTATTCTCCGTGATTGAATATCCGGTCACGGAACAGAAACGAGATGCACCACAGTCCGGAAAGGCCCACCAGCGTGTAGATAATCCGGCTGAGCAAACTGGATGCCCCGCCAAACAGCCAGGCAACCAGGTCAAACTGGAAAAGTCCCACAAGGCCCCAGTTGACGCAGCCGATGATGGATAATATCAGGGTCAGTGTATCCATGTGCTTACCTCCATTTTCTTTGGATATTCCTATCATGCCCTGTTTTCAAAATAATACACCGGACAATTGCATTTGGCAAAATCTGCGCTATAATAGCAGAAAATGAATCAGAAAAGGAGACGCGCAATGACAACCTTATACGAAGGCGCATTTGCAAAACTGAACCTGACCCTGGATGTGCTGGGCAAGCGGGAGGACGGCTACCACAACATCAAAAGCATTATGCAGACCATCTCCATCCGGGATGATGTAGAGATTGATGTGGGAACCGGAGAGCCATGGACCCTGGAATGTTCCCAGGAGGGGATTCCCACCGATGAGCGGAATCTGGCATGGAAAGCAGCCAAGGTCTATTGTGACGGACTGAAAAAAGACCCAAATGGCCTCACCATTCGCATCACCAAGCGCATTCCCTCCGGTGCTGGTATGGGCGGCGGGAGTGCGGACGCGGCGGCGGTGCTGCGGGCGCTGAATCGGCATTATGGCAGCCCGCTCTCCATTCTCGCGCTGGCAGAGCTGGCTGCGCAGGTAGGCAGTGATGTACCTTTCTGCGTCCTGTGCGGCACGGCCATGTGTGAAGGCAGGGGAGAGCTGCTGCGCAAGCTCCCGGATATGCCGGACTGCGTCTTTGTGGTGTGTAAGCCTGAGTTCTCCGTCTCCACGCCGGAGCTGTACAAAAAAATTGACCAGGTTGCCATCCCCAAGCACCCCGACCATATGGCGATGGAAAGTGCGTTGCTTGCCGGGGATGTTGCAAAGGTTGCCGACCTTATCTATAATGTGTTTGACCCGGTGGTGACGGCGGATCATCTGGAAATCAATTACATCAAATCCATCTGCAACAGCTATGGTGCTTTGGGAATGCAGATGACCGGTTCCGGCTCTGCTGTCTATGCCATTATGCCCAGCTTCGAGTATGCCGCCGTGGTCTGCAATATGCTAAAGGATAACTACCCCCACGTTTTTATTGCAAAGCCTGTCTGATACTGCTTCCAAATAGAAAAGTCCGCAAACGTGTTCGGCGTGAAGCGCCCCCGGTTCCGCCTCTTGGGGAGTTGGCAGCCCGAATGGGCTGGCTGACGGGGTGTCTTGCTTGCCGTGATGAACAGCCATCGCAGTGCTTCTCTGCGGTGGCTGTTCCCATCTCCGCGTTTTTTTGGGATTGGAAAGCGGGGCGTTTTTTGGACAAATTCTATGATATACTTACAAAAACGGAAAGGAGGCGGTACTATGCTGCATCTTTTAATCGGAACGGATTGGACACGAAACCGGGATGCCATCCTCGCCCGTTTGGCCGATGACGTACATAGCCGCCGGGAGGGACGGATTTTGATGGTCCCGGAGCTAATCAGCCACGAAACCGAGCGCGCGCTCTGCCGCTTTGCCGGGGATACGGCCAGCCGCTACGCCGAGGTGCTCTCCTTCACCCGCCTTGCCCGCCGCGCAGCGGAACAGGCGGGCAGCAGCGCTATGGAATGCCTGGACAGCGGCGGACGGGTGGTTGCCATGGCCGCTGCTGCTCGTCAGCTGGCGAGCAAGCTAAAGGCTTATGCCGCGGTGGAAACCAAGCCGGAATTTCTCACGGAGCTGATTGATGCGGTGGATGAGTTTAAGCGCTGCTGTATCACCGCTCAGGACTTAAAGGCGGCAGCCGCGCAGACGGAAGGCAGCCTTGCCCAGAAGTTAGAGGAGCTGTCCCTGCTCATGGAGAGCTATGATGCGTTGTGCAGTCAGGGAAAGCGTGATCCCCGCGATCAAATGACCTGGCTGCTGGAGCAGCTGGAGGAAAGCGACTATGCCCAGACCCATGTGTTTTATATCGACGGTTTCCCGGACTACACCCGCCAGCACCTGGAAATTTTGGAGCATCTGATTCAGTTCAGCCCCAGTGTCACGGTGAGTTTGAACTGTGACAGCATCGGCTCCCACCAATTGGCCTTTGAAAAGGCGGGGCAGACGGCTTCCGAAATTTACCGTGCAGCGCAACGGTTGAATATCCCTGTTCAGGTGGAGCTGATTCCGGGGAGGGAGGATGCCCTCAGCCCCATGCGGGAAAGATTGTTTCAGGGAGCCATTCAAATTGGATCCTGTGCGGGCTGCCTTGACACCGCCCAAGCGGACAGCCCCTGGGCAGAGGTGATGGCCGCAGCTCACCGGGTGCGGGCGCTGGTGCAGTCCGGCTGCCGCTACCGGGATATTATTCTGGTGTGTACGGATATGGGCAAGTACCTGCCCTTGGCAGAACTGATTTTTGCCAGAATGCACATCCCGCTTTATCAGTCCGGCACCGAGGATATTCTGCAAAAAAGCATGATTGCCACTGTGCTTACCGCCCTGGATGCCGCCCTGGGGGATTTTGACCAGCGCAGTGTGTTCCGCTATCTCCGCTCGGCGCTGTCCGGCGTGGATTATGACACCTGCGACCGGCTGGAAAATTATGCGTTTCTTTGGGACATTCGCGGCAACCGCTGGCTATCCGACTGGAAAAATCACCCGGATGGACTGGGCAATGACTGGACGGAGGAGGCAAAAAGTCGTTTGGAGCTTCTGAACCAGGAGCGCAGACGGCTCATGGAACCATTGGAGCAGCTGCGCCAGGGGTTTCGCGATGCCTCCTCCCTCAACAGTCAGGTGGAGGCGCTGTACCAATTTCTGGAACGGGTTGGTATGGAGCAGCGGCTGGAAGCAATGGCGCAGGAGCTGGATGAAACTGGCAGCAATCGGGAATCTCAGATACTCAACCAGTTGTGGGAGATTCTCATGTCCGCCCTGGAGCAGATGTATGATGTGCTGGGGCAGACCCATTGGGAGCCGGAGCATTTTGTGCGTTTGCTGCGTCTGCTGCTGAGCCAGTATGATGTAGGCACCATCCCACCGGTGCTGGACGTGGTGCAGCTGGGTCCGGTAACCTCCATGCGCTGCCACAGCCAGAAGCACCTGATTTTGCTGGGTGCGCAGGAGGGAAGTCTGCCTGCCTATTCCGGCTCTGCCGGTGTACTCACGGACCAGGAGCGCGTGACCCTGCGGGCGCTGGGGGTTCCCTTGACCGGCGGTGCTATGGAGGGTGTCCAGGCGGAGTTCGCGGAAATTTACGGCGTATTCTGCGGCGCGTTGGAATCGGTGTATGTGCTGTCTTCCGGCAAGCAGACCTCCTTCATCTACCGGCGGCTGGCGAACCTTTCCGGCTGTGACGGTCTGTATAAGGATGCTCTCGGCTTTGCGGATGCAGACGGCCAGGAGGCCGGTGCTTTTCTGGCTCGCTGGAAGCAGCGCCCCATTGCTGAAGCATTGGGGGTGGATAAAGCCTATGAGGTCACGCGCACCCAGGCGGATTTCAGCCTGGGGACAGTCAGCCCAGAGCATATCCGCAAGCTGTATGGTTCCAGCCTGATGCTCTCTGCCTCCCAGGTTGATAAGCAGGCAGAGTGCCGCCTGAGCTATTTCCTGAACTATGGACTTCGTGCCAAGGAGCGGAAGACGGCAGCCGTTGACCCGGCGGAATTTGGCAGCTATGTCCATGATGTCCTGGAACATACGGCGGCAGCGGTTCGCGACCAGGGCGGCTTTCCGGCGATGAGCCTGGAGAAGACGTTGGAAATTGCTCACGGCTTTTCAGAGCGCTACGCCCTGTCCCATTTTAACCAAATTGAATCCCAGCGGATGGAATACCTGTTCCGCCGCAACTTACGGGAGCTGGATATGGTGGTGGAGGAACTGTGGCGGGAGCTATGCCAATCCGGCTTTCAGCCGCAGGGCTTTGAGGTCGGCTTCGGTACGGGGGAAGAAGGCGCTCTCCCGGCCATTCCCATTCCAAATGGCAAAATCAATGCCCTTCTGCGGGGGTATGTGGATCGGGTAGACGTTTGGCAGAGTCCTGGCAGCGAATATTACCGCGTCGTAGACTACAAGACCGGGAAAAAAGATTTTGACTATTGCGATGTGTTCAACGGCGTGGGGCTGCAAATGCTGCTGTATCTGTTTGCGCTGAAAAAGAGCGGAAGCAGCCTGCTTGGCGAGCATTCAATTCCGGCAGGGGTGCAGTATTTCCCGGCACGGGTGCGCTATATCTCTACAGACGGCGTTCCGGAACCGGAACAGATAGAAAAGGAACGCCAGAAGGATTGGAAGCGCCAGGGCTTGCTGCTCAACGACCGGGCGGTGCTGGATGCCATGGAGCCGGGGGAGGAGAAAAAGCGCCTCCCTGTGAAGGAGAAAAAAGGTGAACTCACCGGTTATCTGGCAGACCGGCAGCAGATGCAGCTGCTGGAAGGGTATATTCTGCGGGTGCTGGGCGAATTGGTGGAGGATATTGCTTCCGGCAATGTGCAGCCCAATCCCTATACCAGAGGCAGTTCCCACAATGCCTGCCGTTTCTGCCCCTATGGGCAGGTGTGCCACAGCGACAGTGTGGAGGGACGGCGCAATTACAAAGCCATGACTGCGGAGCAGTTTTGGGAGCAGGTGGAAAGGGAGATGACAAAAAATGGCTGAAAAGTTGACCCCGGCACAGAGTATGGCCGTCCATAACCGAGGCGGAAAGCTCCTGGTGAGTGCGGCGGCGGGCTCGGGCAAGACCAAGGTTCTGGTAGACCGGCTGATGGACTATCTTCAAAATCCCCAAAACCCGGCACATCTGGATGAATTTCTGATTATCACCTATACCAAGGCTGCTGCCATGGAGCTGCGGGGCAAAATTGCCGCTGGTCTGAACCGCTGCATTGCCCAGAACCCGGAAAACAAGCATTTGCAGCGCCAGATGCAGCGCTTGTTCCTGACTCAGATTTCAACAGTTCATGGTTTTTGCTCCACGATTTTGCGGGAGTACGCTTATCGGGTGGATTTGCCCCCGGATTTTCGAGTGGCAGAGGAGGCGGAATGCGCCGACCTCCGGGAAGCGGTTTTGAAGGACTTGATGGAGCGGGCCTACGAAAATGGTTGTGAAGGCAATCATTTCCGGGAATTTGTGGATTCCCAGGGGGTGGGGCGGGATGACCGTGCCATTCCCGACATTATCCTGAAGGTATACGGTGCAGCCCGTTGCCACCAGGATCCCCAGAAGTGGCTGGACGACTGCCTTGACAATGTGAAACTGGACGGGATGACTGATGCCGCGGATACCATCTGGGGAAAATCGCTGATGGACTCCCTTTTTGACTGGCTGGACGTGCAGATTGGCGTGCAGCGGGAGCTTTTGCGCCGCCTGGAACGGGATGAAGGGGTGGAAAAACCAATTGCCAACATTGGGTCGTTGGTGCAGCAGCTGGAATATCTGCGCGACAGCAAAACCTGGGATGACGTGTATAACCGGAAGGAAATTGACTTTGGAAAGCTGAGTTTTTCGGGGAAAAAATGCGACCCGGTGCTGGCCGAGCAGGTTAAGGCCATCCGAAATGCCTGCAAGGCAGAGCTGGAAAGCAGAACCAGGTGCTTTGCCGATGATTCCAGCCAGGTGATTGCGGATTTGCGGGCATCTACCGAAGCAGCACAGGGCATCGTGGAGCTTGTCCGCCAGTTTGCGGCGGATTACGCTGCCCTAAAGCGCAGCCGCCACATTCTGGACTTTGGCGATTTGGAGCATGATACGCTGGATTTGCTGCTGGGAAAAAGCCGCACCGGTCCCACGGCAGCTGCGGTGGAAATTGGTAGTCGATTCCGGGAAATCATGGTGGATGAATACCAGGATTCCAACGGCGTGCAGGATGCTATTTTTGAGGCACTGACCCGGGTAAAGCAAAACTGCTTTATGGTGGGGGATGTGAAGCAGTCCATCTATCGTTTCCGGCTGGCAGACCCCCGGATTTTTTTGAAAAAATATACGGACTATGCTTTGGCAGAAAATGCACAGTTGGGTGAGGGACGAAAAATTTTACTCAGCCACAACTTTCGTTCTGGCATTGAAGTGATTTCCGGTATCAATGACGTGTTTAAAACCTGCATGAGCAAGCAGGTGGGCGGGTTGGAATATGGAGAAGCGGAGGCATTGCGGGAGGGTGTTCCCCATGTTCCCCTGGACTCTGCGGCCACGGAGCTCTATGTATTGGATGTTGCCGATGGAGATTCCTATGAGAAGGAGGCAGCTTTCACGGCCAAACGCATCTGCACCATGCTCTCCTCTGGAGAAACGGTGCGCGACGGCGCGCAGCTGCGCCCCGTAACTGCTGAGGACATTGTGATTCTCCTTCGCTCTCCCGGTTCCATGGCAGCACCGTTCTGTGATGCCTTAGGGGCGGCCGGGATTCACTGCGCTCTGGATGGCAGCAGCAGTTTGATGGATACGCCTGAGGTCAGCACCTTCTGTGCCCTGCTGCAAGCGGTGGCCAATCCCCGGCTGGATATCCCTTTGCTGGGCATTCTGGCCAGTCCGGTGTTTGGCTTTACGGCGGATGACCTGGCATCATTCCGTGGGGACTGTAAAAAGGGCAGCATCTATGATGCCATGAAGCAGTCCCAAAGCGAAAAAGTTCAGTATTTTTTGTCTGTTTTGGACGTTCTCAGAAAAAAGTCCCGTATGGAAAACCTTACCCAACTGCTGCAAAGCTGCCTGACCCTCACCCGACTGGACAGCATTTTTGGTGCGATGTCCGGTGCGGAGGCAAGGCAGCAGAACTTGCAGACCTTCTATCAGATGGCTGTGGATTATGAGAGCAGCAGTCTGCGCACACTCGACCAGTTTTTGGAGTATTTGCAGACCATGGCCGACAGCCGGGTGGAGACCGGCGGCAGCAGTGCGGGTTGTGTCAGAATCATGAGCATTCACAAATCAAAGGGGCTGGAGTTTCCGGTTGTGTTTCTCTGCGGCCTGTCCCACCGCTTTAATCCCAGCGACCGACAGGAGCAGGTGCTGTGCGACAAGAACTTGGGTCTTGGCCTGGCAGTGGCAGACAATCAGAACCGCATTCGCTACAGTGCCATTTCTAAGCTTGCCATTGCCGATTCCATCAAGAGGGAGAGTATCAGTGAGGAACTCCGGGTTTTGTACGTCGCCATGACCCGGGCGGAAGACCGGCTTATCATGACCTGCACCATGAAAAATCCACAGAAGCGCCTGACAGACATGGCAAACCGTCTGATTGTAGGGGGCGAAGCTCTGGTGTGCATGGAGGCAGACTGCCACGGTGATTGGATTCTGGCAACTGCCATGCAGCGGATAGAGGCCGGGGCACTCCACAATCTGGCAGGAAGGCCGGAGCAGCTGCACACCGACGACTATCCGTGGCACATTGAGTTAGTAGAAGCGGAGGAAACGCTTCCGCAGGGGGAGCACACCGTTTTGGAGGAATCCACCTTCCCGCCGGAGGCTGTCGCCTCCCTGCAAAAGGGGCTGCAATTTTCCTATGCCCATCTTCCTGCTACCCATGCGCCCTCCAAACAGACGGCAACCGGACGCAAGGAGGGAGCCAGAGAGGAGGAGGCGCTGGAAGATACCCGGAAGCAGCCGGACAGTCGCACCTGGCGCAAGCCCAGCTTCCGGGAAAATGCCCGCCGGGGAAAGGCCTATGGAAATGCGGTTCACCGCACCATGCAGTTCATCCGGTATGAGGGCTGTACCGATGCTTCTTCTGTTCGCAGGGAAATTGAGCGGCTGCTGGCGGATGGAATTTTGAGCCAAGAGGAGGCTGAAATGGTTTCCCCGGGTGCTATTGCGGCATTTTTCGCCACGGATATTGGCAGAAAGCTGCAAGGCGGTGCCGAGTATATCCGGGAATTCAAGTTTTCTATCCTGGATGACGGGGAGAAATATGGCGACGGACTGGAAGGGGAGCAGGTGCTTCTGCAAGGCGTGGTGGACTGCGCCATTTTAGAGGAGGACGGCATCACGGTCCTGGACTTCAAAACCGACCGGGTGACAAAAGAAACAGTTGCATCAACCGCAAATCGCTACCGCCCCCAGCTGGAAACCTACGCCGAAGCGCTGAGCCGGATTTATGAAAGACCAGTCAAAGAAAAGTATTTGTATTTCTTCCATTTGGGAGAATTGACCGCATTATAACAGCAAAAGCCCTCGCAGCAACCGGAATTTCCCAATACTGCGAGGGCTTGCTTATGGCGTGTAATCAAATACGTTACGGGCAATCATAGCGCTGAAACATCCACGGAGGTCAAATAGCGAATGGCATCCAAAGAAGTCTGAAGCGGCAGCTTTCCCTGTACGGCGCAGATTCTTAAAAGTCCCATGTCTCCATACATAAACTCCCATTTTTCCAGCAGAGCGGTAACGGCGTTGGAATCAAGGGTAATACCATTAGAACTCCCATCTACCCGATACCGAATTTGGCAGGCACTCAACGAGTGGTGCTTCCCATTCGATTGCCCGTGCAAGCAGATACCGTAATTGTAATACCACAGCGTCGGGTCATATTGTGACCGCTCTATGGAAAGCACCACGGTTAAATTGTCCTTGTCTTTGTACCATGTCAGGCGGGATTTCTTATACCCGCAAGCTTTGGCTTTTGCAGAAATTGCATTAACCAATTCGTCAAAACTGATCATAAGAAACCTCTTTACCAATGGGCGATGGCAATCGCGTTTATTCGTCAGCCGGTTCGTCGGTTGCGCTTTCCGCAAATCCAGGCCAGCACCATACGTCTTCCAGATAGGTGGAGGTGTGATCCAGCTTTCGGTAGATTTGCTCTCCGGTTTCTTTGTCATAGCGGCAGCGGAAGGCAGCAGCATAGGAGGGATGGTCATCCACCCGATACTCCATCTTAACGGTATAATCCCGCTGCTCTACGCCCAGAATCTTGATTTTTACATACCCGTCTTCCACCTTGGCGGAGATTTTTACGGGCAGCTCATAGTCGTTGCGTATCTTCAGGTCGG
>ERZ838577.4486-NODE-4486-length-11631-cov-11.670698_pt1 | contig 11631 bp, 10 predicted proteins | sample MGYA00519682_ERZ838577 | MGnify/ENA primary metagenome ERZ838577 (study PRJEB31850, sample SAMEA3708838) | human gut metagenome | biome: human gut; feature: human-associated habitat; material: faeces | place: China | collected 2014 ...
GGCACCTCTCTTACCAATAACCAATCGATATTTTTCCGGACAGGTTCCGGAACGGGTAATATCAATTGAGGAATAGGCTCACCGTTCATCCGGCAGATAGATGCGTCATTCACACCCGTTACATGCAAGATAACGGAGTCATATGCCTTATCCGAATCATGATGATGTAGCAACCAATCGGAAGCTTTTTCGTGGATATCCACGCTTCCGGCCCATACCGTGCCGTCGATTTTTACCTTGGCGTTGAAGAAGTCGGGACCGGCGTCGGTGTTTTGTATTCCGGGATCGATAACAGCGATAGGAAGCCCCTCGGTGGTAGTCAATGGAGTACTCGCATAGAGTTTGTATTTCCAAACATAGTGTAATAAACGTTCCATATTCTTTCAGAGTTAAGATTTTGGATTCAAATGTAATTCATTTTCTGTATATTTGCGACATTAATTGAATTAAAGTATGAAAATTGCACTTATAGGTTACGGGAAAATGGGCAAAACGATCGAGCAGATCGCCATCCAAAGAGGACATCAAATTGTTTCCATCATAGATATCAATAACGCTGAGGATATATATTCAGAAGCGTTCAAGAGCGCCGACGCGGCGATTGAGTTTACTACCCCGGCTACCGCTTTCAATAACTATATGAAATGTTTCGAGGTAGGCGTGCCGGTCGTATCGGGTACTACCGGATGGCTGGACCGTATCGGCGAGATCAAGGAGAAATGCGAGAAAGAGGGCAAAACCTTCTTCTACGCCTCCAACTTCAGCATCGGCGTAAATATCTTCTTCGCCATGAATAAGTATCTGGCGAAAATCATGAACAACTTCCCCTCCTACGACGTTAAAATGACAGAAGTCCACCATATCCACAAGCTGGACGCACCCAGTGGAACGGCTATCACGTTGGCCGAAGGAATCTTGGAAAATATCGATCGTAAAGACCGCTGGACCTTAGAGAACGCCGAGAGCGCGACCGACCTGCCGATCCACGCTATCCGTGAGGGTGAGGTTCCGGGTATCCACGAGATCACGTATGAGTCGGACGTAGATACGATCAGCATCAAGCATGATGCCAAGAGCCGTGCTGGATTTGCGCTAGGCGCCGTAATAGCGGCAGAGTTTACCGCCGGAAAGAAAGGTTTCCTAGGCATGAATGACTTATTCAAATTCTAAACGTATTAGCTAAAAGATGAAGAAGTTCACGAAAAAACAATGGATCAAGTTTAGTATAGCGGCCGTATTATACACGTTGTTCGCTATCTGGATGCAAAACGTATGGTTACTGCTGGGATTAATCGTCCTAGTCGATATATTCTTGACGCACTACATCCCTTGGGGAGCTTGGAAACGGTCTAAGAACCCGGCGGTACGCAACGTATTGGAATGGGTGGACGATATCGTATTCGCGCTGGTAGCCGTTTATTTCATCAATTTGTTCGTCTTCCAGAACTATCAGATACCGAGTTCTTCCCTAGAGAAATCCTTGCTGGTAGGAGATTACCTGTTCGTCAGCAAATTAAGTTACGGCCCTCGCGTACCGAACACTCCGATCTCCTTCCCGTTGGTACAAAATACGTTGCCTATCTTAAACTGCAAATCGTATCTGGATTGGCCGGAATGGGGCTACAAACGGGTGAAAGGTTTGGGCCACGTGAAACGTAATGATATCGTAGTGTTCAACTTCCCCGCAGGCGACACGATCGCCGTGAAAGTGCAAAACCCGGATTACTACTCCTTGGTCGAGGAGTACGGACGGGAACGTATCTTATTGGATAAGGCCACGTTCGGCGAGGTAATGTACCGCCCGGTCGACAAACGGGAGAATTACGTGAAGCGTTGTATCGGTATGCCGGGTGATACGCTCCAACTCATAGACAACCAAGTGTACATAGACGGTAAACCCGCCGAGAACCCGAAAGATATGCAATTCAACTACTTTATCGAAACAGACGGTTCCCCGATCACAGAGGAGCAATTCCGTTTGATGGACGTAAGCAAGGATGACCGTATGCTGGCCTCCAGCGGCGGTTATTACCAAAACCTATTGTCATACCTAGGCTTTACGCCTAACGCGAAGGGACAGTACAACCCGGTATATCGCCTGCCACTCACGAAAAAGGCCTTGGCGATAGCGGAGAAGTTACCTACCGTGAAGAAGGTTATCATCGAGCCGGAGACGTTGGGCGGCCCTACCTATCCGGTCGGATACAATACAGGCTGGACCCGTGATAACTTCGGGCCGCTTTGGATCCCGAAGAAAGGGGCTACCATCCCGTTGGACGAACGTAATCTGGCGTTGTACAGCCGTTGTATCAAGAATTACGAGAACAACACCTTGGAAGTGAAGGACGGCAAGGTCTACATCAACGGCAAGCCCGAGACTTCCTATACGTTTAAATACGATTATTACTGGATGATGGGCGATAACCGCCATAATAGCGCGGATAGCCGCTCATGGGGTTTCGTACCCGAGGATCACATTGTCGGCAAGCCGATCTTGGTTTGGCTATCCTTGGACAAGGATCGCAGTCTGTTCGACGGTGGTATCCGTTGGAACCGCCTGTTCCGTTGGGTTCATCCGGATTAAGAGGTGAAAACTTCGTATTATGACAATCCAACGATTCCTGATAGTTCTCATGAAATGGCTGGCAGCTTTCGCGCTAGCCTCGGGGATCGTCATGCTCATACGTCTTTTCTGCATAGAGTCCTATCGCATCTCCACGGACTCTATGGAAGAGGCTTTACATAAAGGGGATTATATCCTAGTCAATAAAATACCGGGGAAGAATAAGCCCGTCCGGGGCAAGGTCGTGCTTTTTACCAGTCCGCTCTCTCGAGATTCAGCGGATGCTCCCTTATTCATCAGCCGCTGCATCGGTATGCCGGGCGATACGATCCGGGTCAGCATGGACGGATATACGATAAACGGGCAGAAAATCCCCCGCTCTCCCCGCTCCCTCAGCTCCTATTTCATAACACTGAGCGCCAAGGAGACGTTCTTGGAGACGTTAGAGAAGTTGGACATCCCACTGAGGGATTTCAGGCAGGAAAGTTTTGGCTGCATGCTCAGCCTCACGGCTTTCGAGGAATATCAATTGAGGGAGGAATTGCCCGATGCCATAAACCGTCATTTTATCGGGGAACAAATGCAAGAATACATGTTGATCGTCCCCCGGAAAGACCGGGCTTACCCGCTGGACGCAGCCTCGCTCACCGCCTGCAAGGAGATCATCCTGCGGGAGACGGATGGCAAGGCTTCCTTCCGCGACGGAAAGTTATATCTGGACGGGCGGGAGACTAATTTCTTCTTTTTCCGACAAGACTACTATTGGGTACTGTCCGATAATACCAACGAGGCGGTAGATTCCCGCCATCTCGGTTTCATACCGGCCGACCATATCGTCGGCAACGCTTGGCTCTGCTGGTACAGCCCCGACAAACAACGAATCTTTAAACCCGTTCATTAATCATGCGACCTGTATATATAGCGACCGCCTATCTAGGCCCCATACAACAATATTGCAAGATGCTCCAATACCCGGAAGTCCGTATCGAGACCGCCGAGAATTACGTGAAGCAAACCTATCGTAACCGCTGCGTCATCGCCGCCGCGAACGGCCCGCTCTCCCTATCCATCCCCATCGTCAAGCCGGATACCTTGAAATGCCAGACCAAGGACATCCGTATCTCCGACCACGGAAACTGGCGGCACCTACACTGGAGCGCCTTGGTGTCGGCCTACAATATGAGTCCGTTTTTCGAGTATTATGCCGATGACCTCGCTCCTTTCTACGAAAAGAAATACGAGTTCCTCCTCGACTTCAACGAGGAACTGCGCCGTCTGGTCTGTGACCTGTTGGATATGCAACCCGCAGTCGTCTACACCGAGCATTATGAACCGGAGGTAGCCAACGATTTCCGGGAAACGATCCGCCCGAAACACGAAGGGGAAGATCCCGCCTTCCGCCCGGAACCTTATTATCAAGTATTCCGGGAGAAATTCGGATTCCTCCCCAATCTGAGTATTGCTGATTTGCTGTTCAATATGGGCCCCGAAGGACTCGTTACGTTACGGGCATCGATTACCGGATCTCTTTAATCGCTTGTATCAAGGCTTCCATATCTTTCGGGAAGATATCTCCGATATTACCGATACGGAATGTATCCGCATCCGAGATCTTACCCGGATAGATCACGAAGCCTTTCTCCTTTAGCCGCACGTAGAACGAGGCGAAATCGAAATCCGCAGAGGGATATAAGAACGAAGTGATAATAGGTCCTTGCGCGTTATCGGACAGTAACGTCTTAAAGCCCAATCCACGCATACCTTCCACCAATACTCGGTGATTCTCTTGATATCTCTTATAACGAGCCGTGATACCGCCTTCCTCGTTCAATTCCTTCATCGCTTGGTAGAAAGCGTGAACCACGTGCGTCGGAGACGTGAAACGCCATTTGCCTCCCCCTTTCTCCATCGCTTCCCACTGGGCATAGATATCTAAGGAAAGCGAGCGGGCATTCCCCTTCGTCGCCATCAATTTATCTTTTTGGGCGAGGATAAAGCCGAAGCCGGGAACTCCTTGAATACATTTGTTCGCGCTACTGACCAAGAAGTCGATACCTAAACCTTTCACGTCGATAGGGACACCGCCAAAGCTGCTCATCGCATCCACGATAAAGGTAATCCCCCGGCCCTTGATCACCTCGGCTACCTCCTCAATCGGATTCAACAAACCGGTCGTGGTCTCGCTATGTACCATTGAGAGATGCGTGATACCGGGATGCTCCTCCAAGGCACGTCGGGCTACCTCGCCGGTTACCAGTTCCGTCTCATGCAAAGAGACCAGTACGTAATTGATATGATAATAATCGGCGATCTGCGCCATACGTTTGCCATAAGCGCCATTAGCGAGGATCAACAATTTATCCTCCGGACGCACGGTGGCCCCGATCGTAGCCTCCACACAATACGTTCCGCTACCTTGCAGCAGGACACTGGTGTACGCATCCCCGTCCAGTCCCGCTATCGCCAGCAAGCCTTTACGGATCGGGGTAACGATACCCTCGTTATAATCCTTATCCCACGTACACCAATCCTGAAGCATGGCCTCACGTACCGTCTGCGACGTACTCAACGGACCCGGTGTCAATAATAAATAGTTTCTCATATGATTGTTTTATTTTATTCGGTTATCAGGCTTGATCCCTGTTGTTAATCTTCTCAATGCAAGCAGGCAGCTCGGCGATCGTATCCAAGACGAAATGAGCCCCCGCCGCCAACATACGCTCACGCACCTCTTTCTTCAGAGATTCCCATTCTTCCGCCGGACGGCTGTTATATTCCTCCTCGCTCACGCCCATCTCGTTGCTACCGGTCACGATACCGACGCTCCATACCTTGGCGTTCACGCCCTCCTTAATATCAGCGATCGTATCTCCTACCTTCACCACTTGATCTACGGAAGGAATCGCCAAATCGATCATATTCTTATAGATCATATACGGAGCGGGGCGACCGGCCGGGACCTCGTTCGGTGTCACCAGATTATCTACCCTATGTCCTTTGGCCTCGGCTCCGGGACGGACAATCTCCATCATCTTCGCCGTGTACCCGGTCGTAGAGCCGATCTTTATACCTTGCTCGCGAAGCATCGCCATCGTCTCCAAGACTCCCGGTATCGGAGTGGTGAAATCCTTCAAGGAAGCGAACAAATGTTTCTCGAAACTAGTGTACATCTCATCCACGTCCCTCTTGTTCCAGTCCCTCTTATACAAGGCACGGAACTTCTCGTTCACCTCCGGCATACTCAAGATCGCCTTGATATGATCGATCTTCAAGAGACCCATCGGCTCACGGGCCTGCCGGTAAGTGATATCAATCCCTTTCTCTTCCGAGAATACCTTGAGGAAAGCGTTCAGCGGAGCGAAGCATCCATAATCCACGGCCGTACCGGCCCAATCCATAATGACACCTGAAATCTTCTTCATATTCTGTATGTATCGTATTTAATAATTTTCTTGTTTAAGCGATCGTAAGGACATTGTTTTCGGTAGGCTCAAGAGTTGCTATTTCCTCGCAGCCACATAAAGCGGTCTCCTTGCGATAGCGTTGCCGCAAATATACGAAGGAAGCGACAAAAGTGGCGCAGCAAAAGATCCCTACATATCCGGCAAGTTGGTTATAAAATACTGCCCAATCCAATCTCGTACCCACGAATTCCTTTAGCACCAATACCAGTATCGTACCCGTGTACCCCAGAAAATCTGTTAAGACAATAAAGAAACCGACGTTTCCCCGTATCTTGAAACAAGCGATGAAGCGATCGAAGAAAATCGTCTGGAAGGTTAAGTAAGCCATATACAGGCAGAGGCTCTGCAAGAAAAGCCATGTCACCGGACTCAATCCCATCCGCTCCTGCCCGAACGACACGAACGCCATGACCATCATGCCCGTAATAATCAAACCGTACAGGACTGAAAGCGCCTTAAAATTATCTTTCACGAGCACCATCAAACCAAAGATCGCCAAGATAGTCAAGGTCACCACGCTATCTATTTGCGTGAACAACCAAGGCGAGTAACCGGACATATCAATGATATTCACCAAGAAGTCCTCCTTGATATCCCGTAACACCACGATCGCTATATTCGCCACGAAAAGCATCGTCAAGAAAGGCATGAAGTTCTTGAAAAGCTCCCAACGCTGCCGCCCGTTCAAGGTCTCCCGCTCCGACTTCAAGGCGATATCCTCCTCCGTAGGTTGTGGAAGCCGGTTTAGCGCATATCCCAACAAGGCTAGCAAAGGCAATGCCACCGCCCCGATCAAAGCCGGCATCCAGAACTCGCTGACCTGCCATATATCCATCACGTACAAGCCGACAGACTTCGCTGTACCGGAACTGATCACCATACTTACGCCCAACAAACTAGCGAGGACATCCGTCATCCTACGTCCTTCTATAAAGCTGAAAATAATCCCCCACATGCACCCCAGCGAAAGCCCGTTCAAGAACATCGCCGCTATATTATAAGGAGCCGAGAGCAACCCGAAGAATACCAACGAAAGTTCCGCCATCACCACGGACATCAAGATGAACCGCAAACGCTCTTCCCGCCGCAACTCCGATATCAACTTAATTCCCATGAACTTCGACACCACGTATCCCAAGATCTGCACGATCGTGACCGCCACCTTATAGTCCATATTGAATACCTCCAGATCCTCGAAAGCGGCAGCCGTATACGGCTTACGCAACATATATACCAAGGAATAAGAAAGCAAGGCGGCCCCTCCGGCCCATAGGATGAAAAGGAGATCGGAAATCCGTTTCCGGGATGTTTTATTGCTCTGTATCGCAGTGTCCATAATCTTCTGTCGTTTTATTTTCGAAGGCAAAAGTACAGCCGCCATGTTACAGACATATTACTGAACCCATGAATGTATATTATTAATACCCAACTAGGAATCAATAAATTATAAAGAAATATTTATGTAACATTCATGAAACGGAAACGCAACATATGTCCTCTTATTTTGTAAGGTAAATCAAGAATATAAACACATGAACAATCTTCAAGAATTCTACCGAAAGATCGAATATCTACGAAGCAATGGGGTTAAAATGAAAGAGATAGCCGACTGGATCGATATGGCTCCCAGCATATTGTCCTCCCTATATACGACCGTATTGCCGAATTATTTCGAGGGCATCAAGAGTTACCCGCCGGAAGAAGCGCTGGACTCGGCGCTCGCCCTAGTGAATAACGTGTCGAAAAAACGTTTGCTTTCCCATATAGAGGAGATGATCCTTCGCCTAGACCAGATGGAGCTCGCCGAACCGGATAGCCTAAAAGATAATCCTTTCGCCAAGCAATTGATGGAGGAGACACGGCTCTCCGCCTCTAAAATAGAGGCTTTCAAAGGAATCTATACCAGTTACAGCCTTTCTTCCTCCTCGGACTGCCTCAAGATGGAACCCTTCCTACTCTCCCCCTCGGATCATCAAGTCCGTGTAGGGCGGATCAGCGCTTATGGAGAGGCTCAATGGGGATTCGGGATCATGCCCGATCCTCAGAATTTCCATTGCATGCTGAACGAGAACCAAGCGCCCCAATTCACGATGGTAACGATATACCTGCAAATACCATTTTTCAAGAATCCTCGCCAATTACGAGGATTATACATCGGGCAAGATTATAATCGTAACCCGATCGCCCGCCGAATCCTTCTTATCAAGGAATCAGAAAGCACGGAGATCGATGAATTCATGAGCCGGAAAAGCGGACTGATCGATAAAGAAGATTTTACCCCGGAACAACAGGTCTACTATGATTATACTTGCCAAACAGGAGATTTTATCAAGATGTGTACAGTCCCATCCCTGCGGATGGACGAAAGTGATTTAGTCAAAGAAAAGAAGATGCTAACCCTATAAACCAGTAGAGACGGGGCATGCCCCGTCTCCCATCATCCCAATATAATAGAGACTGATTATTCCTTCTGGAACTTCCTGCTCACCTTCAAAAGGTTCGCCGTAAAAGAGACCACGTTCTGGGCCTCTTGTACCATGTTCAAATAAACCATGCTTACCTTCGTGCTACCGGACTGCCCTTGGATACGCTTCAACTCCCCTTTCTTCAAGGCGGTAAGTTGGTTCATCAAGGTAATCGACTCAGCGATCAGCTCCTCAAAGCCAATATAATCGTTTTTACGGATCATAGTAGCGCAATTTCTCAAGAAGGAGATGATTTGTTCAGATACCTTACCAAAATCATCTTTCTGTACCGGACTCAACGGGCTGAAATTATTATCGATATGATCTTTCATCGGTTCTGCCAAGCGACGGATACTGAATATGATCTCGCTGGCGAAGTCATTTCCTTGATAATAATAAAGCCCCTTCTCCACGGCGATATCGTGATCCAATTGGGTAACGCCAAGCGTACCGACACGTTTCACTTGTTTCAAGTGAATCTTCTTCTCCTCCACGGCAGTCAAGACCTTGCGCAACTCACGGAGGTTCTCATTCATGAATCCATTTACCGCCTTGCCGAATACTTCCGCCGTAAAATCCAGATCGGATTGTAATTCCTCACGGCTATGCTCGCGGAACAGGGCCAAAGCCTCACGGGTATCCGTAGCCTTACGAAGTTTAGACACCGTAGAATTCACCTCCTCCTTCAATGCCTCTTTCCGCAATTTAGCCTTATAAGCGAAGTGGCTACGAACCAACGAATAGATCGCCAAACCAATCATAGCGACCAAAGCTGGAATACCTCCCCAATAAATCAAAAGAGCGACGATGAAACAGATCGTAAAAGCAGCCCCTGCCGTAATGAACCAACCACCTATCACGGACAATACGCCTGTGATGCGATATACGGCGCTCTCACGCCCCCAAGCACGGTCTGCCAACGAAGTACCCATAGCGACCATGAAAGCCACATACGTCGTAGATAAAGGCAATTTCAAGGAGGTTCCCAAAGCGATCAGCAATCCGGACAAAACCACGTTAACCGAGGCACGTACCAAGTCGAAGCTAGCCTTGTCATCCATGATCATCTCGCTTTGGTCGAAACGGCTATCAATCCAGTTCTTAACCGGAGTGGGCACGATACTTAATATCGTAGCGGATATATTACTGCAATTCCGTACCAATACCCGTGCGACAGGCGATGTACCGAAAGACTCCTCTCCATCCGATTGACGAGACAGATCCAAGGAAGTCTTCACCACGTTCTGAGCCTTTTTGGAGGTAGCCAAGGCGATTACCATCACGATCCCGGACCCCACCAAGAAATACCAAGGTGTCTGGGCCGGTCCCAACAAGGAGGTCATCAAAAATGTATCCGTGGTAGTGGTCCCTCCCTGCGCCATCAAGTCCATATAAGAGGAATAGCCAGCCAAGGGGACTCCGATAAAGTTCACCAAGTCATTCCCGGCAAAAGCCAACGCCAAGGCAAACGTACCCATCAAAATGACCACCTTGAATACATTCACCTTCAACCAATGCAATACCTGCATCAAGATCGTAAAAAATACCATACATCCCAAAACGATCATCCCCGTATTGGCATACACCATATCCTTGAACTCACCCGTCATAAAAGAACTTGTCTTCAGTCCCTTTATCAGCATAAAGTAAATGATGGAAGTGGCCGCTAAACCTCCGAACAGACCAATAAAATATTTAGAACTTTTCTTATAATTAAATGAGAACAAGATCCGGGACAGATACTGCACGATCACACCAAAGAAAAAAGCGATCGCCACAGAAAGAAAGATACCCAGAATCACGGTAAAAGCCTTCTCTGTATTCAGCAGATCCCCCAATTGCAAAGCGCCTGAAGAACTAGCGATCTTTACCAAGGCAATCGCTACCGTTCCACCCACCAACTCAAACACCATGGAAACCGTTGTCGAGGTCGGCATACCTAACGAGTTAAAAATATCCAGTAACACCACATCCGTAAGCATAACGGCCGCAAGGATACACATGATCTCCGAGAAATAAAAATGCTGGGGTTGATAAATACCATGCCGGGCAATATCCATCATACCATTGGATAACGCCGCACCAACAAAGACTCCCACGGCAGCGATAGCGATAATAACTTTAAAGGATGCGGCTCTTGCGCCGATAGCTGAATTCAAGAAATTCACGGCGTCATTACTAACACCGACCGATAAATCTACGATGGCCAATACAAACAAAAATATGACCAAGAACAAATAAAATGTTTCCATACTGATTGTTATAATTCTTGCGCAAAGTTCTGAAACAATTATTTCGCATCCGTTACATACATATTACAATGATGTTACAACCTGCGGATTAGATTCAAAAACAACCAGATATGAAATTAGGTTGAAATTAACATCAAGTATTTCTCTTTTAAGAGAGAGATCCACTAAGGGTTTTTATATACATTTGCGACTATATATTTAGAAGGGAAATAAGTTAACAAGATTCTAGTTACTTGGAAAAACACTCCAAAGAAATAATGCAATGGGTCTGTGAAATCGCACTATCCGATTCTCAAACTGCTTTTAAATCGCTTTATTTAGCCTATTTTCAGAGGCTAATGCGGTTTACATCCCTTTATGTGCCTTCCTCTGTAGAAGCTGAGGAAATTGTCTCTGATACATTTCTAAGTCTTTGGAATAATAGAAAGTCATTACCGGAGATCTCTAACTTCGATTCTTATATCTATGGCATAGCCCGCCACAAAGCCATCAGCCTATACCGGACACAACATATGGAGAAAGTCCAGATCGATGAGAATACGATCGATTTATTCGCACATACCGATACTACGCCCGAGGAAGAACTTATTTCTAAAGAATGCATCGATCATTTAAATGAGGCGATCAATACGCTCCCGGATAAATGCAAGATGGCTTTTAAACTGATCCGTGAAGATAAGATGAAATATAAGGATGCGGCAAATATCCTAGAAATATCAGTAAAGACATTAGAAGCCCACATCGCCACGGCAGTACGGAAACTACGGGAATCTCTAGCTAAAGAAATAAACGACTAATCTATCCACGTTCCCTCTTTGTAAAGACGTAGCGTGCCACATCTCTACAACGGCTGGTGTATATAACAGAAAAAGGAGCCAATCTTTCGA
>ERZ838577.4496-NODE-4496-length-11612-cov-3.689106_pt1 | contig 11612 bp, 6 predicted proteins | sample MGYA00519682_ERZ838577 | MGnify/ENA primary metagenome ERZ838577 (study PRJEB31850, sample SAMEA3708838) | human gut metagenome | biome: human gut; feature: human-associated habitat; material: faeces | place: China | collected 2014 ...
CCTTTTACGTCGCAATGTAAGAGAGAGGTTTGGACCTGAGATACCGAAAGTTTCCATTATTATTTTACGGGCATCTGTTCTAAGTTCTATAATTTCTTGACCACGGTTAGGTATAGGCATAGGATTACGTGTGCCTCTTCTGTAGAATCCCAATACGGTTAGATGATAAGCAATTGTTCCAGAAGAACGTAAATGTGCCCAACCGTGCTTTTGTGCTTCATTATTGTAAATAGGAAGCATCTGAATGAATGGCATATTGGGATTTTCTTTATACAATTCGCACAAGAATTGTATTCCATCATTGTTCAGTTTATAAAGTCCTGGCATAAGTCTAATTATAAGGTTACTACTTTCTCATAAGGATTCTCCACCTTCACCAGCTTGTACTGTTCCGCACCATGATTCAATGCATATGCGCGAAACATTCTAGCCGACGGACTGTTCGTCTCAAAATTAAGAGCCGAACGAACAGTACGTGGTGTTACTTCAAATTCTGAAGCGATTTTATCAATCAACTCCGTACTTGCTTCAATGTACTCTGTCTTTTTTGCCATATATTTCAGTTTTTAATATTATTTCTGTATATTTGGAGCGTTCTTCATTTTAGAAGACTTTGCAAATTTAGGGGATAATTTTCAACTATACAAGAAATAAGGAAATAATTTTCAACTATATGGGTAATATTTTATCAAGAATACAAGAAATAGCTTTAAATGAGGGGATAACTATCGGCGCTATAGAGAGAAAGATAGGTGCAAGTAAAGGGGTATTATCTCGTGCAATTAATAATGGAACGGACATTCAAGCCAAATGGATTCAAGTTATAGTTGAAAATTATCCCCAATATTCAACTGATTGGCTCATAATTGGAAAAGAACCGATGTTGCGTAAAAAGGAAAACGCATCAATTAGTATGTCTATACCATCAGAGGAAGAAACTATTTCTATTCCAATGATTGATATTTCAGCCGCAGCAGGATGTAGCGGTTGCGACAATTCTGATTATCTTGAAATAGTAGATTCTATTAAATTGCCAACTTTTATGGTAAACAAACATGCTCAATATTTTTGTGTGCGTGTTAAAGGAGAAAGTATGTCTCCAACTATCTTAGACAGTTCTTATATAATAGTTCGTTTATTGGAACGTAATGAATGGGACAGTTTGCCCGAAAAACACGTTTTTGTCATTTCTGATTATGAAGGAAGAACCTATGTTAAACGATTAAAAAATAGATTCCGAGAAAAAGGGTTTGTTGTATGCATGTCTGATAATGTTGATAAGGCAAATTATCCCAATTTCAATCTTATGGAAAATGAAATTAATACCATTTTACACGCAGAATGGTATATTAGTGCTAAGATGCCAAATCTCAATGAAACATATTATAAAAAGATTGGAGAAATGGACGATAGAATTGATTCGTTGGAAAGTAAAATGAGCATGATGATTAAAGGAACTATCTCTAATAAATAGAATTTATATATATATCGCTAATATCCAGGTGTTTGCATTTGTACAATATGATTTGTATATAGTATTATGGGGTAATCTAAAGCAAATAACACCGTATTTTATGAGTGTTTTTAGGTATTAAAGGGTAATTATATAGCTCCAAAACGTATACTTTTTGCACTCCTAAGTGCACTCCTAAGTGCACTCCTTCTTCATTTTTCTATAAACTTCCTTTTGTTTTTGGACCGTAAAAACTGAGATGAGACCGTTCTTTAACCTCAGTACAAATAAACAAAGAAAGCCCCTCTAAACTGCTTCTATAGCGCATTAGAGGGGCTAATCTTATATGAATATACCTTTGTGCTATTAATAAAGGATTGAGTTTACTTTGAATTAACCAGTATACGTAAACTCATTTATTAAAATGGAGTATAAATGCACTTATTATTAACCTTTATGCACCATTCGTTTTATTGTGTCTTTATATTTAAAAGCTCTTCAAACCACCATGAATAAAGCGTTTGAGGGTCGTTTATTATTTATTAATGTTTATACGCTTTGTTCTGTGCCTTATACATTTTAATTCTATCCATGGATAATCAATATACCCCCAAAATGTCTCTTTACTCTGAGAACGCCATTCTCCCTGATCGTACAGGCGGATTGCTCCGTCGATAATCTTTTCCGGTTCGAATCCGGGCATGAAAGAAGAGGCTTTTACCTGTGCGCGAGTTGCAATATTATAAGGGGTAGCATATGCGCTGACAAGTGGGAGTAACCATACAAAAACAAGTAGAGTTATCCGGCATGATTTGCAATGGATAAAGAGTGGCTTTTCTTTCTTTTTCATTTTTAGATTCTGTTAGTTATTAATAGGCAGCGTTGTTTTCGACAACTGTTTGCAAAAATAGTGTGTATTCAGTCTATTTCAAAGTCTATTTGTTCTGAATCTCTTATACTATCTTATGATTTCCGGTTGCTTGTCATTCTAATGCCTTTTTATCTCCTGTTCTGTTGTGGTACTGTCTATATTCAGGTTCATTATTCAATTGGTGTCTTTGTGGAATTTGTTTCAGCATTTGTTTGGTATCTACTTGTGGCAAAGATGTTTAAGAAGTAGTTTGCAGTGTCTGTATTTAGTGAATAAAGAAGAAAAACACCTAATTCGTCCGAAAAAAGTGTGCTGATTTACATTATTTCGTCCGAAAAAGTGTAAGTTTACTCATTATTTCGTCCGAAAAAGTGTAGTATATGGAAAGGAAAGCAATTAAGCAATTAGAAGATTGGAAGCGTAGGGAAGATCGTAAGCCTTTAATCATAACAGGAGCAAGGCAAGTGGGGAAGACTTGGCTGATGAAAGAATTTGGTGCAGCGAACTATAAACAAGTTGCATATGTGAATTTTGAAAGTAATCAGCAGATGCGTTCTTTATTTGAAGCTGATTTCTCTATTGACCGTATTTTGCTTGCGATAGAAGCAGTAACGGGCGTGAAACCTCAGGCCGAGGATACGCTGATTATTTTTGATGAAATACAAGAAGCGCCCAAAGGGCTTACTGTATTGAAGTACTTCTGTGAGAATGCTCCCCAATATCATTTGATGGCAGCCGGCTCATTGTTAGGTATTGCTCTTCATCAAGGAACCTCTTTTCCTGTTGGTAAAGTCGATTTTGTAGATATGTATCCCATGACTTTCCGGGAATTTCTGCAGGCATTGAACGAAGAGAAGCTTCTAAAGTTGTTGGATAATAAAGACTGGCAACTGATCAGTATGTTTAAGGCACAATTGATCAATTTGCTCCGCCAATATTATTATGTGGGAGGGATGCCGGAAGTGGTACTTTCTTATATAAATACACATGATTTGAATCGTGTACGTGTCTTGCAAAAGGCGATCTTGAATGCTTATGAACAGGATTTCTCAAAGCATGCTCCTGCGTCTGAAGTGCCGCGTATCCGTATGGTGTGGAATTCCATTCCGTCACAATTGGCTAAAGAGAATAAGAAGTTTATATACGGTTTGATGAAAGAAGGAGCTCGTGCCCGTGAGTTTGAACAGGCTATAAGCTGGCTGGTAGACTGTGGATTGGTATATAAAATACATCGTATTAAGAAGGCGGCGATGCCCTTGAAGATATATGAAGACTTATCGGTGTTCAAACTTTACATGTTAGATTGTGGTCTGTTAGGTGCATTGGTTGAAGCTCCTGCTGCTGATATGTTGGTAGAGAATAGTATTTTTTCAGAATTTAAGGGGATGTTTACAGAACAGTATGTATTACAGCAATTGATTGTTTGTCCGGAAGTGTCTGTTTATTATTGGAGTAGTGAACGTTCGGATGGGGAGTTGGACTTTGTGTGTCAGCTGCCTGACAAAATATCGCCAATAGAAGTAAAGGCAGAGGAAAACCTGCATGCAAAAAGTTTGCGTTCATTTATTTCCCGATATCCGGATCTTAAGGGAATACGTTTCTCTATGTCTGATTATCGGGAGGAAAGTTGGATGACAAATGTGCCGTTATATGCTTTGCCTTAAAAAAGAACTCCCCCAACATCATCCATTTAGGATCGTGTCGGGGGAGCCTCACCTTATGTTTGAGAGAATATAAAAAGGAGTTTTACTTTCTTACCGTTCGTGCTTTTGGGGCAGATTGGGGTTCGGGCAATGGGTTATCATCCGGACCGGGAGTAGTAGTCAGCGTTGTAAAGCTACTGTAACCACTACTGTATGAGATACCATTCTTGTTTTTTGCATAAGCTCTTACATAATAATAGGTTGCTGCTTTTAATCCGGAAATCTTAGTAGAGAAGTTAGTAGCTACCTGTGCTTTTGTATAGTTCTTTTTCGCTTCATCTATTACCGGTTCCGAACTATTTTCACTCCAACAGAAACCTACTTCAGTGACACTGGCTCCTCCGTCATTTGAAATACTGGCTGACATATCAGCTGTATTTGCAGTGACATTCTCTGCCGAAGGATATCCTACAGCAGGGGCGTAGGTAGCAATTGTAACGAAACGGACCGGAATACTGTAAGTGATCCCTTTTTCATTCTCTGCGTATGCACAGATGTAATAAGGTGTAGCCATAGTTAGGTCTGTTATTTGGGTTTCAAAGCGTCCGCTAGCATCAGAACCGGTATCTAACTCTTTTTTATTGAGACAGTTTTCCAGAGTTGGAGTAGCATTACTGGAGTCCGACCATACAAAACCTTTTCTGAGGATACTCAATCCTCCGGTATTGGTGATGGTAGCCTGCACAGTAACATTATCATCATTAATAATACTCATTGTCAGATCTTCCACTTCCGGTGCACTATTTAGTTGAGTGGTAAACTCGGTAACAGGACTGTATGCCGTACCATTCACATTTTTGGCATATGCCCGTACGTAGTACTTTACACCCTTTTTCAGATTAGAGATTTGTCCGGTATATGTTTCTAATTTACCGGTTTCAGTGATATGATCGTTATCGTTTATGTTAGGTGCGGCCACTTCACTACTCCAACAGAAACCGATTTCCTCTATATCTCTGCCTCCGTCGGTAGTGACTTCAACTTTTACGGTAGCTACTGTTTCACCAATGTTATTTATAACCGGTACAGCAAGTGTGGGAACGTGTGTTTGTACGGTATGGAATGAGGTTGGATTACTGTAGAAATAGCCGTCGACTGTTCGGGCATAGGCTGTTACATAGTAGTTGGTACCTTCCTGTAGTCCGTTGATAGCTATGTGGATGTTATTTCCGTTGCTCGTATCCTTTTTGGGGCCGCCTTCCATATCTACTCCCGGCTTGGTGGAGAAGATGTCATAACAAATCCCTTTTTCCAAAATCTCCGTACCTTCGGGTACGGTAATAACAGCGGTTACTTCAGCTGATGATACAGTGATATTACTGATTTGTGGTACTGTCTCAAAACCTACTACCTGTAACTTTTGTGTAGTAAATTCCACTACCGGACTGTATCCTATGCCTTTGTCATTTTCGGCATAAGCCCGGAGATAATATTTTGTATCGGTATTCAAGCCTTCCAACAGTTTTGAGAAGTCGGCCGCTCCCAGAGCAACTTCCTCGTTCAAGTTGTCTATGGTAGGAACCTGATTCTCGGCACTCCAGCAGAAACCACGTTTCAGTATCGGATAGGCTGCATCCGGTGTCATTGCGCGAGCAGTAACCAATGCTGTATAGGCTGAAATATCACCAACCGGATTGCAGGTAACTGTTGGTACTTTTAATGCATCTGTAGTAATTTCGATACTTTCAGCACTGTATCCGGTTTTACCCGTTTTGTTTTTAGCATAAGACCGTATCAGATAAGTGGTATTAGCCTTTAGATTGGTTAGTTCTACAGTGAAGGCTTCGGATGTAAAGCCTGATGACGCGTTCTTTACGATATCATATTCAGTGGGATCCGCATTGTCCTCTTCTGTTTTTACCTTGTAAACTACTCCAAAATCTGTCAGGTCGCTACCACCATCATCGGTTACACCACTGGTCAGGATAGCTCCCGTTTCACTTTTACTTTCGGCTACAGGTGCATTGAGAGTAGGTGCTTCACTGGCGAGTGTACTAAAGTTGATCACATTTCCTTTCACTTTGCTGTATCCGGTACTGGCATAAATGCAATAGTAATAAGTTTTTCCGATAGATAGGCCTTCCAGTGCTACAGTGTACTGGTTTTTGTCTCCGGCCTGGGCTTCTACCTCCTTTGCATTGTTCATCGAACTCGATTCGGCATAGAGAAATCCTATCTTGCATTTTCCCACACTCTTCGGGTTTTCAATGGCCGAACCTGTCAGTACCGCATCATATCGCGTCAGTCCGGTAGCATTGTTTGTCACCAGTGTAGGCGCATATATCATCGGTTCCTCGTCCTTATCACATCCTGCCGGTAAAAGCAGGATGAGGGTAAGGAGCAGGTACCTGATTATTTGTATCTGATGTTTCTGAATCATGTTGATACTTCGTTATTTTTTTACCATTACTTTTTGTCCTTCAAGGAAGTAGATGCCCTCTGCCAGTCCGTTCACTTCGTTGCGGCCTTCCTGAGCTTCGATCACTCGTATGGTACGTCCGCTGGCATCATAAATAGGAATGGTGCGGACAGCATTACTTTCGATATAGAGAATACCGTTCTCACTGTATGCTTTGGTGGCCCGGTCCGGGGTCAGGATCATGCTTCCGATACCGGTGATGCTGCCTCCATCGCCACCAATGCTGTATAGTCGTGGAGCAGATGCAGGAGCGGCTTTGGTCTGTACATAGGCCTGGAAGGGGGCTACGTCGGCATAATTACGGATAAATACACTACCGGCGGGATAGTCTTTGTTACCATCAAAGTATGAACTTGTTTCATTTAAAGAATATACCTGTTCGCTTTTTTCAACTGTAGCATAAGTTGGTACAAGACTGTAGTTGGCACCTTCTGACGATTGTAGGGCATCTTCGGTAGGAGGAAGTAGAACACCTGCGCCATTTTCTGCAGAGAAACGAACATTACCGGTAATATTATTGGCTTCCGGATAAGCCCGGTTGTTAGGCATACAAATGAGGTAAGGTTTATTGGCCTGTATTGAAGTGGCTGAGACATATCCGGTTGGAGTAAGTTCGTATAACCAGAATGGCAGGGCTGTGTCATCCGTTTCTAAAAGGGTATTGCCGAAAGGTGCCAGTGGGGTTCCGGTAGCGTCGGGTTCGGTAGAGTACCGCGTATACGTAAATTGATCAACATCAAACGGTAATACGATGGTTTTCCAACCAGCTGGTGAGTTGTATCCACTCTCTGTATTGAAGTTTTTGTAGTAATACACTTTTTTAGCTTTTAATTCTTTGGGAATACTGAACTGATTCCCATTTGTTTTGATCTCCATTTGGTCAGTGACACCTCCCCGGAAAATATAAGTGAAATTGTATTCTGCATCGGATGCTACGCTTCCATCCTCCGGAATGTAGAGATAAGTCGCTGCAGAGAATACATTATAAGGAACTTCCCAACTGGGGTTCCATACTACGGTATTTAAGTAGGATTTGTAGGACCCTTCAGATGAATTATAACACCGGAAAGCTCTTTCTTCAATTTCTGTTACGGTAACCGGTATTTCAATATTACTGATAGAGGTACTTTCAAAAGCTCGTTCTCCTATCTTTTCCAGATGAGGAGGAAGAGTAATACTTTTCAGTTGAGTACATCCGTTAAAGGCCCAGTATTCTATTACTTTTAAGTTTTGTGGGAGTTGTATTGCATTGATTCCACTGTCACGAAATGCATAGCTCCCTATTTTTTCCAATTTAAGTGGTAATTGAATTGTTTTTAGTTTGGAACAGCTCCCAAACATGCTATTCGGTAATTCGGTCATATTGGTAGGGAGAGTAACTTTGGTAAGTTCGTTACAGTTATTAAAGCAACGATCTTCTATGGTAGTTACTGTTTCGGGGATTGTGATTTCCTGAATACTACTGTATTGAAAAGCTCCCTCTTTTATGGTTGTTACACTTGCAGGGATATTAAAAGTGGCAATTTTACATCCATAAAATGCATTTTCCGCAATTTCTGTAGGTTCTGCACCTTCTGCAAAATGAATGTTAGTGATATTACTGTTTCCAAGTCCACTGATACGTGTAATGGTTTTAGGAAATGTAATACTGGTGAGGGGAGTATTTTCAAAAGCATTTTCCCCAATTTCTCGTATACCATTGTTTATTGTTACTTCTGTGAGTCCAGAATTGGCGAATACGGAACTGTAAAATGAAGTAATGGTTCCGGGAATCGTTATTTTAGTGAGTTGTGTACATCCTTTAAAAGCTTGATGTCCAAGTTCTGTAAGTGCTCCCGGGAGAGTAACTTTTTTTAATGATATACAATTACTAAAGGCGTCTTGAGGGATGGATGTTAAAGAAGTAGGCAGATTGATGTTTTCCAGAGCAGAACAACCTGTAAATACAAAATTTTCCATTTGGAAAGCAGTATTGTTTTTAGGGAGGGTTACATGTGTCAATTGTGTGCAGTACGCGAAAGCATAACGTCCTAACTTTTTAACTGATTCCGGCAGATGAATTTCTGTAACGGGAGTCCTTTGAAAAGCTTCCTCTTTAATTTCTTCAAGTTTTGATGAGGCAGAGATATTGATTGTTTTTAATGAGTTACAACCCTCGAAATTTCGTCTATCAATTACAATTACATTATCCGGTATAGTAATACTTTTTAGATTACTACAGTCATTGAAGTTGGGCAACCATCCTGCTAATCCAGAGGGGAGTGTAATTGATTCCAATTGTGTGCACCTCCCAAAAGAACCTACTTCAGTTACACTTTCGGGGATAACTAATGATTTCAATGAACTACAACCGTACATGCTTCCTAATTGAGTTAATCCACTTGGAAGTTCTAATTCTAAAAGACCACTACATCCATTGAAAGCGCTGTTTATTACTTTTAGTGTGGAGGGCAATGTAATATGCTTAATAGAAGTTGCACCGGAAAACATGTATGAATACAATAAGGTAAGACCTTCCGGCAAGATGACTTCCTCCAGATTAGTACAGTCAGCAAAGTTGCTACCACTATTATATTGACTGGTGAAAGTACATCCATCATAGGTGAAACTATCTGTTAGTGTACTTGGTAAGGAGGCTTTTTTTAATGATTGACAGCCATTGAAAGTATATTGCCCCATTATTTTGACTCCTTCTGGAATAATGATTTCTTTCAAACGACTGCATGCATCGAATGAGTATTCTCCGATCCATAGTAATGTACTTGGAAGTGTAACGGTTTCCAATGACGGACAGTTGGATACGCTATATCCGCTCCATGTAGAATAAGATCCGTTTTTAGTATAACTTCCTAACCCTACAACGTTCTTAGGAAATTTCAAATCTATCAGATTGACCATTCCCCGAAACATATAGCTGCCAACTATATTATTCTGAGTCATATAATCCTGTCCATTATATGAGGTATATGGAGTACCTCCTTCTACAATGGTTGCATTGGTCAGATCGAGTCTTTCCAGATTTCCTGCGGTAGTACGTATTAATGCAATGTCTGTACCGTTCAGTGGGCCGCTGATAATAAGTTCTGTAACGGTTTGTGTCTCTTCAGAAGACAGATACGATGAGAGCGTTCCTGCTGTTGTTACTGTTATTGTTTTGGCTTGTACGCCTATGCTGAGGCTGAATGCAGCTACAAGCATGATAAAATAGATACTGATTCGTTTCATATCTGGATATTTTTATTTGTTATCAATTGGTTCCGGTGTGGGATTATCTCCTTCTCCGGGTTCTACTTTGTCTCCCGGTTCGGTAGTCAGCCAGGCTGTGTTACTATATCCTGTACCTACATCGTTGGTGGCATAGGAGCGTATATAGTAAGTAGTGCCCGGTGTCAGTCCGGTGAGAACAGTTTTTAGTTCTCCTCCTGGAGTGATGGATACATTGGTACATCCTGCTTTCCCTATTTCAGGATTTTGTTCGGTAGCACTCCAAATAAAGCCTTGGGCTGTAACTGCTGCACTCCCTTTGTCACTAATACCGGAAGTAATAACTAATTTTGTAGGGAATGTTCCCGAATTATACACACCGTTCATTGATGGTTTTTTACCAAGAATTGGATCATCTGGTGTAGGGTTATCGCCCGGTTGGGGAGGTAATGCAGCAGTCGTTATATCACCAAAGGGAATATAACTAACTCCATTCCGGTCTTTATTCTTGGCATACGCAGCTACGCTGTAAGAGGTACTATGTGTAAGTCCTGTAGCTGTTGCGGTGAAGGTATTTCCTGTCATTATCCCTTTAACATGATTCCCTTTAATGTTCGGAGTTTCACCGGCAGGTGCCCAGCAGATACCATAATCGGTAACGGTAGCTCCTCCGTCATTGGCAATAACAGCACTAATGGTGATCCGATCGAATTTGACTAATTCTCTTTTTCCTTCTGTCAAAGTAGGTGCATAGGTTTGTCCTGTCATAAAGTTGATGGGCTGACTATATCCGGCTTCCTGCACTTTATTGTTTTTGGCATATGCACGTACTATATAGGAGGTGCTGGGATTCAGTTCGTTTAATAATGCTTCAAAACTATCTGCACTTCCTGATGCGACGGCTTTACCTGTATTGTTTTCCAGGGTAGGTGTTATTCCATTATTACTCCATACAAACCCTCGCTCGGTGATGGTTAAACCGCTTCCTCCCGCATCGGAAACGAATGCTTTGGCTTTGGCATTATCGTCCTGAATGTTCATTACTGTCAAACTACTCACTTTGGGTGCCGTATTTGCTGCAGTCAGTAGAGTGGCAGGTGCGCTGCAATATCCGATTCCTTTACTGTTACGCGCAAAGGCTTTCACATAATATCTCTGCCCGCCGGTCAGTCCGGTAAGATTAACCGTTATTTTACCAAGATCTGCACTCTCGGATAAAGCCGTTTGTACATTTGCCCCTCCTTGTTCCGGGTTTTGATTGGTCAGACTATAGTAGATTCCCCGTTCCTGCACTTCACTTCCTCCATTGGAAATGATAACGGCAGTGATGGTAGCCGAAGTTTCCGTGACATTCTTGAAGACAGGATTACCAATCTCGGGCACCAGTAATGCACTGGTAGTGAATTCTACTTCATTACTGTAGAATGTGTCATCGCGTGTAGTGGCATAAGCACGGGCATAGTAAGTGACGCCTTCTTCCAATGCGGTAAGTTTGGTTTGCATTTGGTCGCTTTCTCCGTTGAAAGGATGCGGATTATCTGCCTTGGTGGGGTTATGTTCTCTACCATAGCAGAATCCTTTTTCTCTTATTTCTGCACCTATACCCGTTGCTACCAGAGCCGAGAGTACTGCCGATTCGGAAGTAATATCCGATACAATCATTTTCGTCAATGATGCAGTCTGCTCTTCGACAGTGGTAAACTCTATCGGAGAACTGTAACCGGTTCCTTTTTCATTGGTTGCATAGGCGCGGAGGTAGTATTTCGTTTTAGAGTTCAATCCGGTTACTACCTTGGTGAAAGTACTTGTTTCGTCGGCCGTTACCTGATTTTGCCCGTTTTCAATTACTACAGGCAGGCGATTCTCCGCACTCCAGCAAAAGCCGCGTTCTTGAACTGGGTACCCCCGTTCGTCAGTGACGGTTCCTGTTACCTCCAGTGTATAGGAAGTCAGTTTATCCAG
>ERZ838577.4498-NODE-4498-length-11603-cov-34.708521_pt1 | contig 11603 bp, 12 predicted proteins | sample MGYA00519682_ERZ838577 | MGnify/ENA primary metagenome ERZ838577 (study PRJEB31850, sample SAMEA3708838) | human gut metagenome | biome: human gut; feature: human-associated habitat; material: faeces | place: China | collected 2014 ...
CTGCAAGCAGATTGCGTACAAAGCCGTCAGGCGGGCTTTATTCAGTGTTTCCTTAAATGGAAACGTATTCTGAATCTGCGTTTACAGCTTGCAGATACGCATCGATCTTTTCCTTTTTTACCTTGTCCCCGATCACGATCAAGACGGACTGCCCGTCCGCCACCGGAGAGATCTCGATTTTTTCCGCCGTAGCATTAACTTTCAGCCAGCCGCCGTTCTCTGTGGGCAGAGAGCCCTTGATGCGGTAGATCTTCCCGCAGTCGGAATCAGCAAAAATCTGCTGTATCAGTGGGGCGATCTGTTTTTCCGGCATGGCAACGTGCATGAAGTAGTGCACCTCGCTCTCCAGCGTTTCCGTGCGGAACTGCTTGACATAGCTGCAATTCCGATAGCCGGCGGACTGCAATGCGGCATAGTCAGACGGCTGCAAATTCGACCAGTCCATTACCAGCAGGTCCTTCGGCTGAAACTGCCGGCTGCACTGAATGCCAGTCAGAGCACGGTTCAGGTGGTTCAGAATGCGTTCTGTCAATACCGGCAGTGCTTCCTCCTGTACATTCTGCCACTTGCTGAGAAGCAGCTTCCCGCAGCATGCCGCCTCAGAAGCCAGCAGATATTCCATTTGAGCAGAAAGCACCTCCGGCATTTCGGCATCGATTATCGTAAGAATGCTGCCGATCTCAAACCACCGATCCAGCGGCGATTCATACAGGGTATCAAAAAATTCGTCCATATCAAAAATGCCGGACGGTTCTATGATGACCCGATCAAAGTGCTGCATGCCCAGCGAAATCAGCTGAGTTTTGAACCGCCGCTTGTGGCAGCACGGATCACCGCCGCCGGCAATCATTTCCAGCTGACAGTTCTCGCACTTCAAGTCCTGTAGCATGACCATATCCACATTGACTGCCCCGAAATCGTTTTCCAGAATGGCAATTCGCTGCCCCTGCTGAATCAGGTGCTCGGCGTATTGGTGGATCCATGTGGTTTTTCCAGAGCCTAAAATGCCGGTAATCAGATCAATTTTTGTCATGAGCGTTTTTCCTCCCTTAAAGTGATGCTCTCGAATGATATACCGCATTTATTATAGCAGATATGGAATCACTTTGCAAGGGAAACACGGCTTCACGCCACAGAATCGCTAGGCAATACCGCACAAAGATTGTGCGACAGATGCGTCGTCAAATTTTTCGTCAGATGAAACAAAAAGCGGAGTGAATACTTGATGTATTCACGAGCATTTTTGTGAAATATGACGAGAAATTTGCAAGCAGATGGCGTGCAAAGTCGCCAGACGCTCTTTGTGCGGTATTGCCGCTAGTTTGTTCAGCAGTCACAGCCGCAGGAATTTCTCTGCCGTATGCAGCATGTTCTCCAGCAGTTCCTTTGCCGCATCGCTGTAGAGCTGCACCTCGCCTTCATTCATCTGGTCATAGTCCGCATAACTTAACATATACGGAAACGATTTCGACATGACATTCAGAATCTTTCGGCAGAGAGCCATGGGAATCTCCTCATTCGGTTCACAGTTCTGATAATACCACTCACTAAGCGGAGAAAGATTTGCAAAGCAGAAATCGCACAATCCCATGTCAGTTTTGCAGTCATCGATGTAGATTCTTCTCAAATGGTCATAGAGTTCCAGCTCGGAAGCATACTGGTTGAAATTTTTGCCGTTGTCCTTGTAGATATTATAATTCTGATATTGAAAAATCGATTTCAGATTCGGCATGAAGTACTTTCGTTTCTGCATCATACCGGTCTTTCTTGCCAGCACCGCGAAAATGATATACGGCTTGACCGCTTTTAACTTGGCATCGTTGTTGATGTGCAGTTGCAGGGCACGCAGATTTTCCTCGTACACCGGATTGGTTTTGCAGCCGTACAAAAACGCGTGCTGTGCAGTGAGATGATACAGCAAGTCAAAATCTTCCTCGTTCCGGACACCGCTTTCCACACGCCGCGGCTTTTTCAGATATTCCAGCAATGCATGATATTTCTGTAAATTTTCAGACTGTGCCTGAAAAAAGTCTGTCAATTCCCGCAGTGCGTTCTGCTGGCGGAAATAATTGCGGATCTTCTGTTCCTCCGTGCGGTCTGCGGCGTTGACTGCATTCAACAAACCAAAGTCTGTTACAACACAGAAATAGAGGTACTGCAAATCCGGATGTTTCGGCTGCTGCTCGATGCGTTCCATTAAGTCCCAGCAAATGACAACCAGATCCTGATTGCGGACAGCATGCTTTTCCAGCAGGCACAAAAACTGTTTCCGAAATTGTGCTGCCTGCTCCAGTGCTTCGCTGTAGGAAACGCCGTTCTGTTCCAGCAGATCGTCCAGTTCTATGTACTGATCGGCAAGTTCGTTGATATACTTGTAGATCTCGTAATCTATATCTGCCATTGGCACTCCCTCCTCGCCGCTTTTCAAAAGTCTTCCGAAATCCCGCCTGAGCCGTTTTCCGGCATCGCCGTTCAGAATCCGCTTGTCCTCCAGATGCAGACGAAGCTGTTCCCGCAGCTGTTCGCCGTCTGATTCTGCTTCCATGTCCAGTTTCCGTTTTCTGCTGCGAAGGACTTCGTCTTCTTCAGTACTTTCCGATAATTTTGTCAGTGGATTTGGCATCAGCCCACGCATGTTTCTCTCCCCTCTCTTAAAGAAACACTGAATAAAGCTTGTGCGTAAGGTGCGTTGTCAGATTGCGTACAAAACCGTCGGGCAGGCTTTGTGCAGTGCTTCCTTCATTATACACTTTTTGAAGTACTATGGCAAGTACAAAAATTACGTGTCAAGCCGTCAGGCGTGCTTTATGCAATGTTTCCCTTGGATATGAGGAACTGTGCGGCAATCTCCCTGTAGCACAAAAGAGCACGCCAACGAGGAGCGGAGTGCTCTTGGGGTGTGCCGGTCAGACCACAAAAAATTTCCGGCTTTACGCAAAATTACGCCGGATCTTCTCCTCCGAGTCTTCATACGGCAAATCCAAAATATCATACAGCCGAATCAGCAGCAGGGCGTTGTTTTCGGAAATTTCCTGAATTTGTTCTGCTTTTTCATGCTCGCCGATCTTTTCAAGAAAAATTTCCAGTTCGCCGTTGCCGTAGCTGTACAGCAGTTCATCAATGGAAAAACAGCGTTTTAAGTCATTCAAATCGGTTAAGATCTCACCATTCATAAACATCTGTTCTCACCTCCTGCAAACAGCATAGCACAGTTTTTCAGGAGAGTAAATACAAAACAGTTCCAAAAATACGGGACATTTTCGGAACTGTTTTTGATTGACAAGGGCAATTTGAGAAAGAAGTGTTTCCCGATCTTTCCAACGAGGCAGCCATACAGGTGTTCGAACGGGAAGCAGCAGCCACGGAGTATGAATTTGTGTGCACCGGTGATTCCGGAGAAAATCGGCTGGAAATCGTTGACTTCTGGGGCGGATAGTGGTATGATAAAAGTAAGGCTTAGGATTGATCCACAATTTTTTCAAACAAAAACATTCCTAAGATGTCAACGCTGCAATTGGAAAAGTCTATTAAATGGAAGTTATCATGTACAAAATCCTCCGGTACTTGTACGAGTGCATGAAGACTGGAAAAACGCCGGATCTGGCAGACATCATGTGGAATTGTAAGATGTTTGACATTCCGAAGGCATACTGACTTTCAATATGTGCCGATATAAAATTTTGAAACAAATCATTTTTAGCGACATTTGCTCTGACTTGGAGAAAATGTCGCTACTTTTATGTCCACTTGAGCTTTTTAAACGCATTTTAGAGATTTTCTATTGACAATTACAAAGAATTATGTTATAATCATAACATGAATATTATGTTCGATAGTCGATATGATAATAATTATATTTTCCAATTTTAAACAAGTTCATATGTAAACCATCGCCAGTTTTGCACAATGTTGCCTCCGCAAAAAGTGAAGAAAACACTGCATAAAGCTTGTGCGTAAAATGCGTCATCAGATTTTTCGGCAAATTGCGTGCAAAGCCGTCAGGCTGGCTCTGTTCCGTGCTTCCTGAATCATCCAAATGCATCAAAATCGGTTTCGTACCCTGTCCCCGCTTGTTTTTCAGAAATCCCCCGCAAATACATTTTAAAGGCAATACCGCACAAAGATTGTGCGGTAGATGCGTCGTCAAATTTTTCGTCAGATGAAACAAAAAGCGGAGTGAATACTTGATGTATTCACGAGCATTTTTGTGAAATATGACGGGAAATTTGCAAGCAGATGGCGTGCAAAGTCGCCAGACGCTCTTTGTGCGGTATTGCCTAAAGATTGGAGGAAAACTTATGAAGAAAAAATTTATGAAGCGAGTGATCAGCATACTTCTGTCCGTTGCTGTACTGTGCTGTGCTGCTGGTGCGGAAGGATTGCTTATCAGTGCAGAAAACCGCTATGACATTACCTTGACCATTACATATCCGAGATCAGGAGAGGCTCCGGAGATACCGTCCGATTTTGAAAGCCTTTCTTCTCTGGATCTCACCTATCTTGGGTGCGAATGGAAAACTGCCGATAATACGGAACAGTGGGACGACGGCACAGAATTTATCGAGTGGATGTATACATTTGTGAACAGCAGGAATTATAACAGCCTGAACACTTTTGAAGATGGGATTATGTACCATCAACGCACCTATTTTAAGATCGCAAATGTTTCTGTATCCGGCGAAGAAGAGGCAACCGTCACTCTGGTGGACTCTGCAACAAATCAGCAATTTAATTCATCTGAAGTCTATCTGATAAACGGCGAGGAGTTTATCAGCGAGCTCGGAGGAGCAGTAGCTTTACCTTCCGGTATAACGGCAAACGATTCATTAATGTATATTGACACAGGTGCCCTAATTGGCTCACCTTGGGGACATATGCATACCGAAAGCTCTGAATACACATTTGACGATCAGAACCATTGGAAGGTGTGTCCGGAATGCGGAATCAAGCTGGTAGATACCGTTTGTAATCACAGCAGTTCTTATGGCATACTTGAAAGATGGACATCTACACAGAATGCAACTGAAACACGAGAAGGCATTTGGCAGAAAACATGCAGTTCCTGTATGTATGCATACGACACTGTAACATCTCCTGCTGTTTCTGAGCAGACCATTGTTTCCAGCTACGAGGAATTACAAGCAGCACTTGCAAAAGGCGGAAAGCAGTGGATCACCTTAAAGAAAAAAAGTTCCGAAAACACATGGATTTATCAGGAAGATATGGAAAGTGATGATATGCTGGTTCTGGATGATCCAGATGCCGACATCACGATCGACCTGAATCACTGCAGTGTGATTCGGGATACAGGCAGATACGATAATGCCTTGTTCGACATCCGGCAGGGCAAGCTACGGATCTTCAGTACACAGCTGACGGGCATTCCGGCAAATGATTGGAATATGCAATTCCGGAGTGCAGCATATACGTCCTGTTTGTTCCGCGTTGGAAAAAATGGTGCCCTGCATCTGACAAATATAAGTGGTGCTACGCCTTATCAGGGCATGGCTTATGGACAGCCCATGATCATTTCTGAAGGCGATCTGCAAATCGATGGCGGGCATTACCGCAATATGATCGACACGTTCTCTCCCGACAAAGAAACTCGCGGAGCAGCAATTTTGATCGATGGCGGCACCGCGGTTATCAACGGCGGCAAATATGAAGGCACGGCATGCGGCGTGGCTGTACGGAATGATGCTCAGCTGACTGTGAATCATGGATATATCGGCAGTTGGGATACTGGCTTGTACATTGGAGGTAGTGCAAATGCAGTAATCAATGACGGAGAATTTGACCGCTATGAAATAACTTCCTCCTCTTCCAAATCTCAGAATTGTGCTGTGATGATGGAAAGTTCTGGTGATCTGACGATACACAACGGTAACTTTTACGGAGCAAAACAGGGGTTGTTCCTGAAATCGGCAGGACAGGTTACCATTTGGAACGGTTCTTTCAAAAGCAGGAATCCCAGAGAAGCCCAACAGGCAGCTATGGTGATTTCCGATATGGAAAACATGAATGTCACAGTCTACAACGGGACATTTTCAGGGACAGCCGGAATACGGTCCAACGTAAAATTCTCGTTGAAAGACATTCTTCCGGACAAGAATGGCAATGGCATGAAAGCTATGGATAATGGTGTGGTGATCGATCTCAACACAGAAGCATTCATATTTGGCGAAAACCGTCTGACGATTGAAAAATCAGTTCCTATAATCACGAAACAACCTCAGGATGTAACGTTGATTTCGGGCAATGATGCAAGGTTCTCTGTAGAAGCAATTGGTGCCGTGCGTTATGAATGGGAAATATTTGATGTAGAAGATGAAACACAGCAGCCCTATTCCAGAGAAACTGTACTGGCACACTGCTCTGGTGTCAACAGCTTTGAAGAAAGTACATTCCAGATCTATGGCGTTAGCTCCTGGTTTATGAATAAGGCAGTACATGTATGGATCAAAGGCAAGGACGGCGGTGTCACCTCTCACACAGCATATTTTAACATCATTGTCAAACCTCCGGCAGAAGTATCTCAGCTTAAAAACGTGATCGTTGCTCCCGGCGGCACTACGTTTTTCACTTTTGAAACTTTGTATGCAGATGAATTTCGCTGGTATTTTACCAATTATGAATGGGATCAGATAGATAATGAAGAACTGTTGGAATATAAAAGCGACGGTCGCACATTGACGCTGTACAATGTTTCTGAGTTTTGGGACGGAGAAACTGTTTATTGTGAAGCACTCAATGAATTGGGGTCTATTACCTCGGATAAAGCAGTTATCACAGTAGGTGTTGCAGGCGATGTAAATACAGATGGAAAACTGACCGCTGCAGATCTGGTAATGCTTCAAAAATGGCTTATCCAATCCGGATCTATCAACAATAGCCGACTTGGCGATTTGGACGGTAATGGCATTCTGAACGGTATCGACTTGGCGATGCTTCGAAGCCTGCTGATCCGCTGACTGCAAGCAAACAAATCAGAGCACACCAGGAAAAAATACACAGACAGTGATTTTCCTCCTGGTGCTTGTTTGAAAAATTCGTACATTTGTCAAAACACTCATAAATCACATAAAGGCAACACCGCACAAGTTCTGTGTGGCGTTGCCTTTACTTTTTTTACACGGCATTCCTTTTCAAGCAACGGGAAGTGAATCCTTCAAAAATATTGTTTTTATCACGAGGAATGTTGTAAAATTTATACATGATTTTCTTGCTTTCAGCAATCCGTACAAATTCTCTGAAATCAGGATTTAAAGATGGGATCCCCCGCCTATTCGGGGAAAAGCAGTTCGGAGCACCAAATCCGGATGTAACTCAAGGATCACCCCCGCCTATGCGGGGAAAAGCACTTAGAACACGAGCAGGTCATGTGTATACAAGGATCACCCCCGCCTATGCGGGGAAAAGCAGACTTTTCCGGCACAGCCCCAGCCGTTTCAGGGATCACCCCCGCCTATGCGGGGAAAAGTGACACATAGGGCAAAGCATCACCCTGCAAAAGGGATCACCCCCGCCTATGCGGGGAAAAGTGCCGGTGTTCGGTGCTCTGATGCTGATCGGTAGGATCACCCCCGCCTATGCGGGGAAAAGTGATTGCCTGATTCTCCACCGGATTGGTACTTGGGATCACCCCCGCCTATGCGGGGAAAAGTGTTCCTGATTCTGTCATTGTTAATTTTGTTAAGGATCACCCCCGCCTATGCGGGGAAAAGTCGGCTGATGCAGCACGGCACCCTTCGCGTACCAGGATCACCCCCGCCTATGCGGGGAAAAGCATGCAACAGAAAGAGCCGGCGTGCTGCCGGAAGGATCACCCCCGCCTATGCGGGGAAAAGTGATAGCTTGCTATCTTGCAGGTGCGGTATACGGGATCACCCCCGCCTATGCGGGGAAAAGCCGCACACTATACTGGCGGATCGATTGAGTGTAGGATCACCCCCGCCTATGCGGGGAAAAGGCAGCCAAGTCCGGTGTGCTGCATGCAGTGCGAGGATCACCCCCGCCTATGCGGGGAAAAGAAAGGAGAGGACAGGCTCTATAACGCAGAGCATGGATCACCCCCGCCTATGCGGGGAAAAGCGTAATTGCGATATGAACCGCCTTTTATTCCGAGGATCACCCCCGCCTATGCGGGGAAAAGGTAAATAGATCAACCGATGGATCATACATATTAGGATCACCCCCGCCTATGCGGGGAAAAGATTAGAAGACACTTGCTGTACTGATACTTCTTGGGATCACCCCCGCCTATGCGGGGAAAAGGGAACCTTTGGTGTCGATACCAGTACAACCACAGGGATCACCCCCGCCTATGCGGGGAAAAGATGAAAGCTCTTGAATCCTATTCTAGTAGACTGGGATCACCCCCGCCTATGCGGGGAAAAGTGGGGCATGAGTGAGAGTATCGCACCGGGGGCAGGATCACCCCCGCCTATGCGGGGAAAAGAGTGCGATGAAAGCTTACTTTGACCTTGCAGAGGGATCACCCCCGCCTATGCGGGGAAAAGGTCAAAATTCTACAGTTTTTGTTGAAAGTGAGGGGATCACCCCCGCCTATGCGGGGAAAAGTTCTAGGATTGCGAACATCAGGGCTGCTTCCGAGGATAACCCCCGCCTATGCGGGGAAAAGGCCGTCGTTGGAAATTACAATAGAATCTTCGTAGGATCACCCCCGCCTATGCGGGGAAAAGTCTTTTTCTTTGATCCGGAGCATCTGCGGATCGGGATCACCCCCGCCTATGCGGGGAAAAGTGACTTAATGGGAGGTTTCAAAATGGCACAAGAGGATCACCCCCGCCTATGCGGGGAAAAGTGACAAAATGCTTGATCGTTTGGCATGTCATGAGGATCACCCCCGCCTATGCGGGGAAAAGAAGTGGTTCATGACCAAAAAGACCTTCATGGCGGGATCACCCCCGCCTATGCGGGGAAAAGTGATTTTCATGATGCACACCTCCGCTTTTTCGAGGATCACCCCCGCCTATGCGGGGAAAAGGTGCCAGAGATACTACAATTTTCCAGTGTTGTAGGATCACCCCCGCCTATGCGGGGAAAAGGGATCAAACGGCTGTAATTTTCCCGTGTTGATAGGATCACCCCCGCCTATGCGGGGAAAAGCGAATCGTTCAACGATATTTTGTACACTCTGCGGGATCACCCCCGCCTATGCGGGGAAAAGCATGGTTATTATACCATAGAGGTGAATTATTTAGGATCACCCCCGCCTATGCGGGGAAAAGTAGATCAGCAGAGTATGCTATGCTCCTGTAAAGGGATCACCCCCGCCTATGCGGGGAAAAGCCCGCTTTTCCAAAATGTCCGCCAGTGTATCGAGGATCACCCCCGCCTATGCGGGGAAAAGGCTGACACTGCACAAAATCTGGCAAACAGTGCGGGATCACCCCCGCCTATGCGGGGAAAAGGGTGCTTTTCCGGTTCTCTCGCACCGTGAGTTGGGATCACCCCCGCCTATGCGGGGAAAAGACCACACTACGCACCGTTGTACAGTGTGATGCAGGGATCACCCCCGCCTATGCGGGGAAAAGTTTCAAAGGAGAATGTTCCGGTTCTGATAAACGGGATCACCCCCGCCTATGCGGGGAAAAGATTTCAAATCTACTGTAGACTTATTCTATTGTAGGATCACCCCCGCCTATGCGGGGAAAAGCGTTAAACTGCTAGCCCCTTGGTCAGGGTTCCAGGATCACCCCCGCCTATGCGGGGAAAAGAAGCAAAAAAGCGTGTCGTCCTTGACCGTGCCAGGATCACCCCCGCCTATGCGGGGAAAAGGGAGCTCTACTTTACAGCCTAGGCGGCAGCAGAGGATCACCCCCGCCTATGCGGGGAAAAGCAAAACTGGCTGTAGAGAGCTCCGCCTGTTGTAGGATCACCCCCGCCTATGCGGGGAAAAGGTTTTCCATACATAATCACCTCAACTGGTAGTAGGATCACCCCCGCCTATGCGGGGAAAAGGTGGACTCCACCTTTTCGCTGCTGATCGTCAGGGGATCACCCCCGCCTATGCGGGGAAAAGCGATCAGGAAATACTGGGAACTCGGAACGCCGAGGATCACCCCCGCCTATGCGGGGAAAAGTCTTCTCCATCGCAATAATCAGGATCAAAACGAGGATCACCCCCGCCTATGCGGGGAAAAGTGCTGCTGTATGTGGTGCTGCAAATCTGGGATAGGATCACCCCCGCCTATGCGGGGAAAAGTCTTTCAAAGCTGAAAGGCAGCTTGAAACGTGGGGATCACCCCCGCCTATGCGGGGAAAAGTGGTTTTGTTGTCATATGACTTTGTGCTTCCTGGGATCACCCCCGCCTATGCGGGGAAAAGGAAAATCCCGCAGATTGTAGCGTCAAAATGTAGGGATCACCCCCGCCTATGCGGGGAAAAGTCCTCTGGTATCGTGACTTCTGTCCCGCCGTTGGGATCACCCCCGCCTATGCGGGGAAAAGTTTTCAAAAGCTGTTGCATAATCCTTTGCAGCAGGATCACCCCCGCCTATGCGGGGAAAAGTGCACAAGTTCGGCAATGTCAAGGATCAAGTCGGGATCACCCCCGCCTATGCGGGGAAAAGACGCTGAACCGAAAGGGACAGACCAGAAATTTAGGATCACCCCCGCCTATGCGGGGAAAAGCCGGTAAAAATTAGTAATGACGGATATGTAACAGGATCACCCCCGCCTATGCGGGGAAAAGTGCACCTTTGTTCGGCGGTAGTTTGCAGTGGAAGGATCACCCCCGCCTATGCGGGGAAAAGCGACAATAAAGTCGGCGAGATCGCGGAGTGGGAGGATCACCCCCGCCTATGCGGGGAAAAGTCCGTTCTTGTCATGAGGGCGGAAAGTCCCCTAGGATCACCCCCGCCTATGCGGGGAAAAGGATTCTCCGCTTTTGAATTCTACGTTGATTTTGGGATCACCCCCGCCTATGCGGGGAAAAGACAGAGAACCGGCAGACACCGGCTGCACAGACGGGATCACCCCCGCCTATGCGGGGAAAAGCAGCTACACGACAGCAGCGGAAAGTGAAGAAAATAGGATCACCCCCGCCTATGCGGGGAAAAGTTCCAATACACGACACAGTTTTTTTCCACGTTGGGATCACCCCCGCCTATGCGGGGAAAAGCATGGAACTTTCATCTAACATAATGGTATCAAAGGATCACCCCCGCCTATGCGGGGAAAAGGCAAGTACAAAAGCTTGGGAACTATGGGGTACGGGATCACCCCCGCCTATGCGGGGAAAAGCTGGATACCGATCACGCAATTTTTTAACATTCAGGATCACCCCCGCCTATGCGGGGAAAAGTGTACCCGATATTTTAGCATGCGTCAATGGCTAGGATCACCCCCGCCTATGCGGGGAAAAGGCAAACCGTGATTTCAAGCGACGTTGCAAAACGGGATCACCCCCGCCTATGCGGGGAAAAGTTCTTGTGCCGGTCCGGGAGAATGTCCAGTACCGGATCACCCCCGCCTATGCGGGGAAAAGTTCGGTGGCGGACAAGACTTTTACCCCGCAGCGGGATCAATGTCATTAACTTAACATCTAGCCAAGCGAGCTAAAATCTGCTAAAATAAAGA
>ERZ838577.4502-NODE-4502-length-11593-cov-7.218669_pt1 | contig 11593 bp, 10 predicted proteins | sample MGYA00519682_ERZ838577 | MGnify/ENA primary metagenome ERZ838577 (study PRJEB31850, sample SAMEA3708838) | human gut metagenome | biome: human gut; feature: human-associated habitat; material: faeces | place: China | collected 2014 ...
CGCCTGAGGCGTTTCCCATAAAACCGCAGCGCCCCCGGTTTCCATGACAGGAAGCTGGGGGCGTTTTGTGTATGACTGCTCCTTGCAAACGCCGCCCATTCGTTTTATATGACAAGGCAAAACTGCCGGAATTCTATAAAAGCCAAGCATACAATAAGGTTCACCGTCAGTTTTGGCGGTGAGCCTTATCATATCATAGCACCGTCTGCTTTTTTGTCGTTTTGGCGCAGAAAAAGTCCCATGAGACCGGGGACGGCAGTACGCCGTCCGGGTTCCATGGGGCTTGTTGTTTGCAGGGGGGGAAGCGGCGTTACCGCAGATCCCGCAGCCGGGAGGCGGGGAGATGCGTCTTCAGGCAGTCCCACACCGCGTCCCGCTCCTCGCTGTTGACAAGGTAGGCTTGGGTCTGCTGGACGTAAAGGTACACGGCGTCCGGGGTGCGGTAGGCCACGTGAAGGTCCTGCCACGGGTACTGGTGGCTGGGCTGGGGCTTGTCCTGTTCTCCGGCCATCCAGACGGAAAGGCCTGCATCGTCCAGCCGGAGGCGGTAGAAGGGCCGGGGGAGGCCCAGCTTCTGGATCGTGGTGCGCAGGTCCCGGAAGAAGGTGTAAAAGTACACTGCCGGGAGCCCCAGCGCCACCATAGCCAGCACTACCGCCAGCAGGGAAGCCCCCTCCCGCACTCCCACCTGCGACAGGCAGATGCCGGAGGACCCCAGCAGGATGGCGGCGAACAACAGGGGCCGCTGCCAGCGCTTTTGGTGGTGGAACAGGTCGAAGGAACGGAATTTCTGGAACGATTCGGCGTCCATGGTGACAGAGGTCGTAATGGGCTGCGACATAGACAAGCATCTCCTTTTTTAGTCATAGTACCATATTCTTTTTCAGCAGGCAAGGGAAATCTTGCACAAATGGCCCAAAACGTGGTAGAATAAAAATATCTATGGGGCAAAAAACAAGCCGGGGAGGGGAAAACCTTGCATCGACAAAGTACGCTGAAGCAGCGGATGGTGCTGTGTCTGACGGCATTTTTTGCCGCGCTGGCGGTTCAGATCGTTCTGAGCTTTTACCAGTCCGGCACGGTGCTGCGGGAGCTGGACGACCAGATGGGCAACTTCAACGCCATCAGTCGCTTTCAGAACGGGGTGGAGCGCAGCCTTACGGCGTTGGACGACTACCGCTGGGAGTACGGCGACACCGATGCGCTGCTGGCAGAGCTGGACAGTGCCTTTTCCGTTACCAATGCGTGGCTGTGGCGCATCAACGGCAGCCTGGACACGGTGAGTGAGGAGCAGTACCTGCTGTACAGTGCCGTCTGCACCACCTATGACAGCTACACCGCCCTTGTGGAGGAGCTGCGGGCTGAGATCGCCGCCGGGCAGGACGCTGCGGCGGCCCAGCTCTACTACGAAAAAGTCTCGCCCTGCGGCGGCTATCTGCGGCAGTACGCCCAGCAGCTGCTGAACACCGCCATCTCAGACGCACAGAGCACCTACACCACGGTGTCGGCCCTCAGCAGCCGGGTCAAGTGGGCCCAGACGGTGGTGGTGGGGCTGTGCCTTGTGCTGGGTCTGGTGATGGCATGGTCCCTCATGCGGCTGCTGACCCCGGTGCAGGAGATGATCGGGGCATCGCAGGCCATCATCCGGGGAGAGCTGGAGACCCCGGACATCCCGGTGCCCCGGCAGGACGAGGTGGGCCAGCTGACGGACGCCTTCAACCACATGAAGCACTCCATGGCCCAGCAGGTGAACACCCTGCGGGAGAAAAACGAGATGGAGCAGGCGCTACACCAGCAGGAGACCCAGGCTCTGGAGCTGCAGAACCGCATGGAGCGCAGCCGGATGCAGCAATTGCGCAGTCAGATCGACCCGCATTTCCTGTTCAACACCCTGAACGTCATATTGCAGACGGCAGGGCAGGAAAAGGCCTACCGCACCCAGGCGCTGATCACGGCCCTGAGCCATCTGCTGCGGTACAGCCTGATGAGCAACGATGAGCAGGTGCCGCTGGCCCGCGAGGTGCGGATCGTAGATGAATACTACTCCATCTATCACGTCCGCTTTGGTGACCGTGTAAAGATGCGGTGGTGCATCTCGGATTCCATTGACCTGACCGAGACGATGGTGCCTTCGTTTATTTTGCAGCCCATTGTAGAAAATGCGTTTAAGCATGGGATCGCCCCCAAGGAAGAGGGCGGTGCAGTGCGCATCCGCATTACGCCGCTGCGGGAACAGGGGCTGCTGCGGATCAGCGTGTGTGACAATGGTCTGGGCATTGAACCGGAACAGCTGGCCCGGCTGCAGGCAGGGCTGGCGGCCCCCGGCGACCGGTGGGAGCACATTGGTGTGTATAACGTGGCGGCGCGTCTGCGGCTGCTGGACAAGCGCTGCCGGTTCGAGGTGCGCTCACACCCAGGGCGGGGCACGGCGGTGAGCCTGTATCTGCCCCTTGTGGAATTGACAGAAGAGGAGGACTTGGATGATGATTCGCCTGTTGATTGCGGATGACGAGCGGCTGGAGCGGGAAGCGCTTGTGGAAATGGTGTCCCGGCGCTTTGAGCATGAGGTGGTGCTGGAGACCGCCGAAAATGGCCGCAAGGCTGCGGATGCCGCCATCCTGTGGGGAGCGGACCTCATTTTGATGGACATCGAGATGCCGGGTATGAGCGGTCTGGATGCTGCCCGCGCTGTGTTGGCCCAGCGGCCCGGCTGCCGGGTCGTCTTCGTCACGGCCTACAGCCTGTTCCAGTACGCCCACGAGGCGGTGCATCTGGGGGCCTGCGATTATCTGCTGAAGCCGGTGGACCCGGACGAGCTGGAAGCCTCCATCCGCCGGGCCATCCGGCAGATCGAAACGGAGCGGAAGCTGGAAGCGCTGGCCCCGGTGCAGCCGGAGCCGGAAGCTCCCACCGCCCCGGAGGCCCCGGCACCCGCCCACCCGGAAAGTGAGAACCAGCAGACCGCCCTTGTAATGGCCCACGTGCGGCGGTATCTGGAAGACAACTATATGTTTGACATCTCGCTGGACAGCGTGGGGGAGATCCTGCACATCAGCCCCGCCTACCTGTCGGCCCAGTTCAAGAAATACCAGAAGATGAACTTCCTGGACTGCCTGACGGAGCTGCGCATCAACGCCGCCAAGGAGCTGCTGAACGACCCCTTCCGCTCCTCGGCGGAGGTGGCCTCCATGGTCGGTTATGAGGACGCCAGCTACTTTGCCCGTGCCTTCAAAAAGCGCACAGGCGTCACCCCCACGCAATACCGGAAACAGGCCGCCAAGGCCGCCAAAGACCAGCAGGAGGCGGCACTGTGAGCCGGGCGTTTACCCGGCGGCAGGTGCTGGCGGCGGCCGCCGGAGCCATGCTGGGCTTTGGGGCCTGCCAGAAGCAGGAAACGGCTGCGGACAAGCCAGAGCTGGTGCTGCGCTACGCCGAGAACCAGCCGGAGGGTTACCCCACCACGCAGGCGGCTCTGGCCTTTGGAAACCTGCTGGAAGAGCAGACCGGAGGCCGGGTGAAGGTGGCCGTGTACAGCAAGGGAGAACTGGGGGCGGAGATGAGCGTCATCCAGCAGATCCAGTTCGGCGGCATCGACTTTGCCCGTGTCTCGCTGAGCCAGCTGGCCGAATACATGCCCGCCCTGAACGTGCTGCAGCTGCCGTTCCTCTATCAGGATGCCGGCCAGATGTGGCGTGTGCTGGACGGAAGCATCGGGGACGAGTTTCTGACCCGGCTGGATGCGATCGACCTGACCGGGCTTTCCTGGTTCGATGCCGGTGTGCGCAGCTTCTACACCCGCCAGAAGGTCACATGTCTGGCAGAGCTGCAGGGGCTGAGGCTCCGTGTGCAGGAATCCGACACCATGAGCATGATGGTCTCGGCTCTGGGGGCCGACCCGGTGCAGGTGGTATACAGTCAGGTGTACGCGGCCCTGCACAACGGCCAGATCGACGGGGCGGAAAACAACTGGCCCAGCTATGAGGCCATGAGCCATTACGAGGTGGCACCCTACTTCCTGCGGGATGAGCACACCCGCGTGCCGGAGATCCAGCTGGCCAGCATCCCGGCAATGGAAAAGATGGCCGCGCTGGACCCGACGTTCCCGGACATCCTGCGCCGCTGCGCGCGGGAGTCGGCGCTGATCGAGCGCACCCTCTGGGCCGAGCAGGAGGAAGGTGCGGAACAGGAGATGCTGGCCCGCGGCATTGTGGTCACCGAGCTTTCCAGTGAGGAAAAACAGAAATTCCGCGCTGCAGTCCAGCCCCTGTACGATCAGTTTGCGGACCAGTCGGAGCTGATCGCCCGCATTCAGAACAGTTAAAAATATCAGGAAGAATCCCAGTCGTTGGCAGGTATGCCCAAAGGCTGGGGTTCTTATTTGTACAGAATGTACAGAAGTTGTTTTCACATTTTTTTGAAAAACAGGATATTTTTTGGAAGCCCTTGTTCTGACCAAGAAATTTTGCTAAAGTGTGAACAGTGAATGAACGACAGCACCGCACCTGTGCAGGAGGATGCTGCCGGAAGGAAACAGAAGAATATATTTCAGGAGGGTTTTACCATGAAAAAGATCTCTCGTCGCAGCTTTCTCGCCGTTGCCGGTGCAGCTACCGCAGCTGCTGCCCTGACCGCATGTGGCGGCTCTTCCAGCTCCACTGCATCCTCTGCCGCCGGTTCCACCGCCGCTTCTGTTGCGGGTGATGCCACCGCCGCTGCCAACGATCCCAAGGTCACTCTGGTCTACGCCGAGGTCAACCCGCTGGATACCATCGTCGGCCAGACCGCTACCCACTTCAAGGAGAAGGTCGAAGAGCTGACCGGCGGCTCTGTTGTCATTGATGTGCAGGCTTCCGGTGTTCTGGGTTCTGAGAACGACGTTCTGGACGCCATCCTGGGCGGCTCCACTTCCATTGATATGAGCCGTATCTCCGCTTTCGCACTGACCAGCTACGGCTGCAACAAGTCCAAGCTGCTGAGCATCCCCTTCACCTTTGAGAACCGCGCACACTTCTGGAACTTCGCCAACAGCGACCTCGCACCGGAGTTCCTGAACGAGCCCCAGGAGCTGGGCCTGCCCGTTCGCGGCATCTTCTACGGCGAGGAGGGCTTCCGCCACTTCTTCACCGTCAAGCCTGTTTCCGGCATCGCTGATTTCAAGGGCCTGAAGCTCCGCGTGTCCAACGACCCCGTCATGAACGGCATGGTCGAGAGCCTGGGCGCAAACCCCACCGTTGTTTCCTTCGGTGAGCTGTACAGCGCACTGCAGACCGGCGTTGTCGATGGCGCTGAGCAGCCCATCGCAAACTACAAGTCCAACGCTTTCCCTGAGGTTGCCAACAACCTGATCCTGGACGGTCACACTCTGGGCGCGATCCAGGCTGTTATCACCGATAACGCATGGGCAAAGCTGACCGAAAACCAGCAGGCTGCCATCATGGAGGCCGGTGCTGACACCCAGAAGTTCAACGCAGACCTGTCTGAGAGCGCTGAGAACAAGGTTCTGGATGAGCTGAAGTCCTCCGGCTGCAATGTGGTGGATGTTCCCGATAAGGCACCCTGGCAGGAAGCATGTGCCAAGGTCATCAGCGACAACACCTCCGATCAGGCTGAGCTGTACCAGAAGCTGCTGGACATGAAGGCATAAGCAAAAGCGCCTTTTCCATGCAAAAATAAAATGGCCCGGCGGGGACAACGGGAAATCGGCCCGCTGTCCCTGCCGGGCTTTTGCTGCCCCTGCCGGGCTTTTATAGTAAAGGAGGAAACCTTATGCCGAAAATCTTTACCACATTGGATAAGATCAAGCCGGCGTACGACATCACCTATAAGGTGGTGCTGTTCATCTGCAAGATTTTGCTGATCCTGGACATCCTCATCACCACCATGTCGGTCATTGGCCGTTACGTCCCCTTCATCCCGGACCCTGCCTGGTCGGAAGAAGTCGTGCTGACCTGCATGAGCTACATGGCCGTTCTGAGTGCAGCGCTGGCCATCCGCCGCGGTGCCCACATCCGCATGACCGCCTTTGATGTCTACCTGCCCAAGACAGTCGTCAAGGTGCTGGACATCCTGGCCGATGCTGCCGTGATGGTGCTGGGCATCATTATGATGGTGGTGGGCTGGAACTACGCTACCACCTTGGGCGGCCGTGGTTTCTACGTTTCCATGCCCTGGCTGAGCCGCTTCTGGATGTACTTCCCCGTGCCGCTGGCCGGTGTTGCCATGATCGTGTTCGAATTTGAGTCCATCTACAACCACATCAAGAGCCTGTTTGTAAAGGAGGAGAATTGATATGACAGTTCAGACACTGGCGATCCTTGTCCTTCTGGTCAGCTTCTTTGTGATGATTTTTCTGCGGTTCCCCATTGCATACGCCGTTGGCCTTTCCAGTGTGTTCTGCCTGATGGTGCAGGGCCAGGCCCTTACGGATGTCTGCCGTCTGATGGTCAAGGGCATTTCGTCCTTCAGCCTGATGGCCGTGCCCTTCTTCATCACCATGGGTGTGCTCATGGGCTCCGGCGGCATCTCTGAAAAACTGATCGCTCTGGCGGATGCCTGCGTCGGCTGGATGCGCGGCGGCATGGCCATGGTCAACATCGTGGCTTCCTACTTCTTCGGCGGAATTTCCGGTTCCGCCTCCGCCGATACTGCTTCCATCGGCTCCATTATGATCCCCATGATGGTGGATCAGGGCTACGATGCCGACTTCTCCACCGCTGTTACCATCACTTCCTCCTGCGAGGGCCTGCTGGTTCCTCCGAGCCATAACATGGTCATCTACGCCACCACCGCCGGCGGCATCTCCGTGGGCAGCCTGTTTCTGGCTGGCTACCTGCCCGGCGCTCTGCTGGCCATCGTCCTGATGATCGGCTCCTATATCATCTCCGTCAAGGAAAACTATCCCAAGGGCTCGCCCTTCAGCATCAAGGGCTTCATCAAGCAGCTTGGTACTTCCATCTGGGCGCTGGCTGCTGTTGTCATCGTTGTCTTTGGTGTCGTGGGCGGCGTGTTCACCGCCACGGAGTCCGCAGCCATCGCCGTTATCTACTCCCTGTTCGTGTCCGTGTTCATTTACAAGGGCCTGGATTGGAAGGGCGTCTGGTACGCTCTGGACGAGTGTGTGAACACCCTGTCCATCGTCCTGATCCTGATCGCCACCTCTGCGGTGTTCGGCAACTGCCTGACCATGCTGCATGTGCCCGATCTGGCCGCAAACGCCATCACCAGCGTGACCGATAACCCCTACATCATCGCCCTGCTCATTGATGTCATCATTCTGGTTCTGGGCTGCATCATGGATATGGCCCCCATCATCCTGATCGCTACCCCCATCCTGCTGCCCATTGCAACCTCCATTGGCATCGACCCCATCCAGTTCGGTATCATCGTGGTGCTGAACTGCGGCATCGGCCTGCTGACTCCTCCTGTCGGCGCTGTCCTGTTCATCGGCTCTGCCGTTGCAAAGCGTCCCATGGAAAAGGTGGTCAAGGCGACCCTGCCGTTCTACCTGTGCATGTTCATCGCTCTGGTGCTGCTGACCTTTATCCCCGACATCAGCCTGGCCATCCCCAAGCTGCTGGGCGGCTACGTCAGCCCCATCCCCAATCCCCTTGGCCCGGTGTTCATCCACTGATGTGCGTGTGAGCAAGTTTCTTCTCCTGAAACGATAACCTATCTGAAAGAGCCATCCTCATGGTGCGATTCCTGCGCCGTGGGGATGGCTCTTTGTTTGGCGATTTTTTTGCCGGAATCTCCAATTTTGCGGCCCTGAAATTGTGATATGATACAAAAATAAAATAACCTATTGAATAAATTGTGACAAAATGGTAATATAAGGCCAACAAATCGGGTGTATGGAAAGACCATCACTCGTATGGGTGCAGTGTGAAACTATTTTGGAGGATACGATTATGAAAATGTTCAAAAAGCTCATGGCTGTTGCGCTCGCTGGCGTTATGGCACTGGCAGTCCTGACCGGCTGCGGTACTTCTGTGAACGAGAAGGAAATCATTAAGATTTTCAATGATACCCTGAAGACTACGGCAGCAGAGCAGGCTATGACCGAGAAAGATGTTAAGATCAATTCGGTCAAGGCTGATTCGGGCATGAAGGAAAAGGCTCAGAGCGTTGCAAAGATTATGGCAACGGATGTCAAGGAAGACTCTACTTGGAAGACCCAGTTGGATGCAAAGTGGGATGAGATCAAGAAGGCTGTTGCAGGTAACGATACCACCAATCAGTACATGGTTGGTTTTGCTCCGAAGGTAAAGTATGACAGCAAGCTGTACAACACGCTGGACAGTGGCATTGATGCACTTTCGATCATTAAGAATAGCAAAATCATCAATGTGAATGTTGATTATGAAGCAGTTGATGGCGCTGTTTCCCTGATCGGCTTTGCTGATGTCACCATCAATGGCGCTACCTATACGGTTGCTGTTATTAAGGTCCCCACCCAGAAGATCGCATAACTTCGAACGATACCTTTTAACTTGGGCATTGCAATAAGATTGAAACACCCTGAACTGCACCAAACGAATCATTGAATCACACTCCTGCCCCGGAGCGAGCCATGCGGCCTCGCTCCGGGGCCTTTTGCGTTTGCAGTCACATCGGTGCCCGGCCCGGCATAGGCTGACACAGACCTTGGGGAGGAGGAGCCGGGCATGGAAGGACGAAAGCAGGTTGCAGTGATCGGCGGCGACGCGCGGCAGGCGGCAGCGGGCCGGGCGCTGGCGCGGGCGGGATACGCCGTCTGCGGGGCAGAACAGGTGGCCCTTGCGGATTACATTTTGCTGCCGCTGCCGCTGGATGAGACCCGCACACCGCTGGCGGAGCTGCTGCGGGCGGCAAAGCCGGGGGCACTGGCGCTGGGCGGCAGGCTCTCGGCGCAGGCAAAGCAGATCGCGCAGGAGGCCGGGATCGAGCTGGTGGATTACTTTGCGCGGGAGGAGCTGACCATCCGGAACGCCATCCCGACGGCAGAGGGCTGCCTCGGCATCCTGCTCCGTCAGCGGAAGCGGACGCTTTGGGGCAGCGGGGTGCTGGTGACCGGCTTTGGCCCGGTGGGGCAGGCGCTGGGGCCGCGGCTGGCGGCGCTGGGGGCCGAGGTGACCGTTGCAGCCCGCCGCCCGGCGCAGCGGGCGCTGGCCGAAAGTCTGGGGCTGCGCAGCGTCCCGCTGGCGGCACTGGCCGGGGTGGCCCCGGCGTTTGATACGGTGGTGAACACCATCCCGGCGGTGGTGCTCACCGAGCCGGTGCTGGCGGCGCTGCGGCCGGGAAGCCTCATCGTGGACCTAGCATCCCGCCCCGGCGGCATCGATTTTGCGGCCGCCCGGCGGCTGGGGTTGACGGCGCTCCATGCGCTGAGTCTGCCAGCGGCCTGCGCACCGGAGACGGCGGGCGAATTTGTGGCGCAGACGGTCTGTGAGATCCTGCGGGAACGGGAGGGGAGTGCATGAACACGCAACATCGGGGCAGAGCTGCATTTGCGGTCTGCGGGAGCTTCTGTACGCTGGGCGCGGCAGCCGCGCAGGCAGAGCAGCTGGTGCGGCAGGGCTGGGAGCTGTTGCCGGTCATGAGCTTTGCAGCGTCCCGGCTGGACACCCGCTTCGGGCGGGCGTCGGAATGGAAAGAGCGGCTGGAGCAGCTGACCGGGCATCCGGTGCTGGACAGCCTGCAGGCGGTGGAACCGCTGGGGCCGAAGCATCTGGCCGAGGCGCTGGTCATCGCGCCCTGCACCGGCACCACGCTGGCCCGGCTGGCGGCGGGCCTGTCCGACACGCCGGTCACGCTGGCGGCAAAAAGCCTGCTGCGGGTGGGGTGCCCGGTGGTGGTGGCCGTTTCCACCAACGACGGCCTGGGCGCATCGGGGGAGAACATCGCCCGGCTGCGCCAGCGCAAACACTATTACTTCGTGCCCTACGGGCAGGATGACCCGGTGGAAAAGCCGCAGAGCCTGAAGGCCGATCTTTCGCTGCTGCCCGCCGCGCTGGAAGCGGCGCTGCAGGGGCGGCAGCTCCAGCCGATGCTGCGGATGTTCTGAGCGTTGCATTTCTCTTTTCAGCGGGGAAAAAGTGTGGTATACTAAAAAAGATTAAATTGACGATGGAGTATACCAGATGAAAAAACAGATCGCCGTGCTGTGTGCGGTGCTGCTCTGCCTGCTGACGGCCTTTGTGTCCGGCGCGGCGGCCGCTGCCCCGGCACTGACCACCACCGAAGCCTACTGCATCATGGATGCGGACACCGGCCTGGTGCTGGAGCAGCAGAATATGGACGAAGAACTGCACCCGGCGTCCATCACCAAGGTGATGACGCTGGGCCTTGCCTGTGAAAAGGCGCAGGGCCAATGGGAGGATGTCAAGCTGACCGTCAGCCACGAGGATGTCTACTCGCTGGCGGGCACGGATTCCAGCCACATTGCCCTGCAGGAGGAGGAAGAAGTTCCGCTGACGGACGCCCTCTATGCCACGATGATGGCCAGCGCCAACGACGGTGCGAACCTGCTGGCCGAATACTTTGGCGGCGGCACCATCGCCGACGGCGTGGCCGCAATGAACGCACAGGTGAAGGAGCTGGGTTTGCGGCACACCCATTTCGCCAACCCGCACGGCATCAGCGATGAAGACCACTACACCAGCTGTTACGACATGGCGCAGATCCTGCGCTGGGCGCTGACCCAGCCGGGGTTCGAGACCCTCTTCACCCGGAACGAGATGTACACCATGGCCCCCACCAACGTCCAGCCGGTGACCCGGTACTTCCACCAGCAGGATAAAATGCGGGTGGCGTCCAGCCGGTTCTATATCCCGGCCATCCTGGGTTCAAAGATCGGCTACACCAACATCGCCCGGTACAGCTACGTCTGTCTGGCCGAGCAGAACGGCGTCCGGCTCATCTGCGTGACCATGCAGAGCAACATGAAGACCGATAAATACAACGATGTCCGCACCCTGCTGGACCATGCGTTTTCCACCTTCACCGGCTACACCGAGATCCCGGCGCAGGGCGTGACGGCCCAGCTGGAGGTCGTGGGCGGCGGCGATGCCATGGGCACCGTGACCGTCAGCGACCCCGGTGTCCGGCTGCTGCTGGCCAATGGCCTAACCGCCGAAAACGTTTCGGTGAGTCTGGAACTGCCCGAACGCTATATTTTGGGGGTTGACCCGGAGGCGTATGCGGTGTATACCATTCAGGGCAGTGGATCGCAGGAGTCGGCCAGTGTCCGTGTCAAGGCGAAGATCGAAGGGCTGGAAGAGGTCGTGGCGGCCAACGCAGACGTTTCGCTCCCGGCCTCCCGCAGCCTGAAAAAGACCGCAGGCGGGCTCATCGCCATCTCGCTGGGCAGCACCGTGCTGGCCGCCGTGGTGGTGTTTGCAGTCATCCGCATGCAGGCAAAAAAGAAAAAGCGAAAGCCAGGAAGTAAACACTGAACGATCATGCCAAGGCCTCTCCTACAAGGAGAGGTGTCAACGCAGGTGACGGAGAGGTTGTACGAAGGAACGCTTCCCGGAAACCGGTAAAGCAAAACGGAAGCGCGGCATGTAGTACAACCTCTCAGTCATCGCTTCGCGATGCCAGCTCCCCTGGTAGG
>ERZ838577.4515-NODE-4515-length-11563-cov-38.509298_pt1 | contig 11563 bp, 10 predicted proteins | sample MGYA00519682_ERZ838577 | MGnify/ENA primary metagenome ERZ838577 (study PRJEB31850, sample SAMEA3708838) | human gut metagenome | biome: human gut; feature: human-associated habitat; material: faeces | place: China | collected 2014 ...
GAATTCACAAGGAAAAGAAAGAAATCGCGGCTACAAAATAACTTTTTAGTAACTTTGCAGGGTTTAAAAAGAGATTGAACGAATGGAGTTTAAGTATGATGTTATTGTAATCGGCGCCGGACATGCCGGCTGTGAAGCCGCTGCCGCTGCCGCAAACCTGGGTTCAAAGACCTGTCTTATCACGATGGACATGAATAAGATAGGCCAAATGAGTTGCAACCCTGCCGTAGGCGGTATTGCCAAAGGGCAAATTGTACGTGAAATAGACGCATTGGGTGGATATATGGGATTGGTAACTGACAAAACCGCTATCCAGTTTCGTATATTAAACCGCTCCAAAGGACCTGCCATGTGGAGTCCGCGTGCGCAATGCGACCGTAACAAATTCATCTGGGCATGGCGTGAAATTCTGGAAAACACTCCCAACCTGCATATTTGGCAGGATACCGTACAAGAGATTCTTGTTGAAAACGGCGAAGTGACCGGACTCACTACTCTTTGGGGAGTAACTTTCCGCGCCAAATGCATCGTACTGACTGCCGGAACTTTCCTGAACGGACTGATGCACGTGGGACGCACCATGCTTCCGGGCGGACGAATGGCCGAACCTGCATCCTACCAACTGACCGAATCCATTGCCAGACATGGCATCACATACGGACGAATGAAAACCGGAACGCCGGTACGCATCGACGGACGCAGCGTGCACTATGAGGATATGGATGTTCAGGACGGAGAAAACGATTTCCACAAGTTCTCCTTTATGGATAACGGCGTGCGCCATTTGAAGCAACTGCCATGCTGGACCTGCTTCACCAATGAAGAAGCACACCGCATCCTGCGCGAGGGTCTGCCGGACTCTCCCCTTTTCAACGGACAAATTCAAAGCATAGGTCCCCGTTACTGTCCCAGTATAGAGACAAAAATTGTGACCTTCCCCGACAAAGAGCAGCATCAGCTTTTCCTGGAACCGGAAGGTGAAACCACTCAGGAACTCTACCTGAACGGCTTCTCTTCTTCCTTGCCAATGGACATACAGATTGAGGCACTGAAAAAGATTCCTGCATTCCGGGATCTCGTAATTTACCGCCCCGGTTATGCAATAGAATATGACTTCTTCGATCCCACCCAGCTCAAACATACGTTGGAAACGAAGAAAATCAAAAACCTGTTCTTTGCCGGACAAGTAAATGGAACCACCGGCTACGAAGAAGCAGCCGGACAGGGCATCATCGCCGGTATCAATGCACATATCAACTGCCATGGCGGAGAACCCTTCACCCTTGCACGAGATGAAGCATACATCGGCGTATTAATCGATGACTTGGTAACCAAAGGCGTTGACGAGCCTTACCGTATGTTTACTTCACGTGCGGAATATCGTATCCTCCTCCGTATGGATGATGCCGATATGAGACTTACCGAAAGAGCCTGGAAACTCGGACTTGCAAAGAATGACCGCTACGAGTTACTAAGAAGCAAACGCGAAGCCGTTACAAACATCATAAACTTCACCCGGAATTATTCGATGAAACCAGCATTAATCAATCCGGTACTGGAACAACTTGGCACCACTCCACTTCGCCAGGGATGCAAGCTGATAGATTTGATAAACCGTCCGCAAATAACCCTGGAGAACATGGCACAGCATGTCGGCGCTTTCCATCGGGAACTTGATAAAATTACGGAAAGAAAAGATGAGATTATCGAAGCGGCAGAGATACTTATCAAGTATGAAGGATACATCGGACGCGAACGAATCATAGCAGATAAACTGGCACGACTGGAAAGCATAAAGATTAAGGGAAAGTTTGACTATAATTCCATTCAATCCCTTTCCACCGAAGCCCGCCAGAAGTTAGTCAAGATCGACCCGGAAACAATAGCCCAAGCAAGCCGGATTCCGGGAGTATCACCAAGCGACATTAATGTACTGTTGGTGCTTTGCGGCCGATAAGCGCCAACGTTCCACGTGAAACAAAAAAATCAATAAACGCAATAAAAAAACTGATTATGAGCAAAGAAACACTTGCCAAGAGCATTCGGGAAATTCCCGACTTCCCTATCCCCGGAATCTTATTTTATGATGTAACCACCCTGTTCAAAAATCCGGTCGCATTGCAGGAACTTTCAGACACCTTATACGAAATGTACAAGGACAAAGGAATAACCAAAGTTGTAGGCATAGAATCCAGAGGATTCATTATGGGACCAATTCTCGCCACCCGCTTAGGAGCCGGCTTCGTACCCATACGCAAACCCGGAAAGCTGCCGGCAGAAACCATTGAAGAAAGCTACAATAAAGAATATGGAAAAGATACGGTGCAAATCCACAAGGATGCCATTGAACCGGACGATGTAGTGTTGCTACACGATGACCTGCTGGCCACAGGCGGAACAATGGAAGCTGCCTGCAAATTGGTAAAGAAGATGAATCCCCAAAAGATATATGTAAACTTCATTATCGAGCTGAAAGAGCTGCATGGAAAGGATGTATTCGATAAAGATGTGGATGTAGAGTCTGTACTGACGCTATAAAAATAACGGTAGGGCGACAGCACCTTTAGAGTATGGAAGAACTAAAAACAAGTGATTATCTAAAAGGTATCGTTCTGAACCTTCCCGAAAGCCCCGGTGTTTACCAATACCTGAACACCGAAGGAACGATTATATATGTAGGAAAAGCCAAAAACCTGAAACGCAGGGTGTCGTCCTACTTCAACAGGGAGCACGAACCGGGAAAAACACGCGTACTGGTAAGCAAGATTGCAGATATCCGGTATATCGTAGTCAATACGGAAGAAGACGCCTTATTACTGGAAAACAACCTCATTAAAAAGTATAAGCCCCGCTACAATGTATTGCTGAAAGACGATAAAACCTACCCGTCCATCTGCGTACAGAACGAATACTTTCCACGCGTATTCAAGACACGAAGAGTCATACGCAACGGCTCTTCGTACTATGGTCCGTACAGCCACATACCGTCCATGTATGCGCTGCTCGACCTTATCAAGCATTTATATCCGCTACGCACTTGCAACCTGAACCTCTCTCCGGAAAACATCCGGGCCGGAAAATTCAACGTATGCCTGGAATATCACATCAAGAACTGTGCAGGTCCTTGCGTCGGCAAACAAAGTCAGGAAGAATATCTGAACAACATCGCCGAGATAAAAGAGATACTCAAAGGCAACACCCAAGAGGTAGGGCGGATGCTGTATCGGCAAATGCAGGATCTTGCCGCCGAAATGAAGTTTGAAGAAGCACAAAAGATCAAAGAAAAGTACCTGCTGTTAGAAAATTATCGTTCCAAATCAGAAGTCGTGAGCAACATATTGCATAATATCGACGTGTTCTCCATTGAAGAAGATACCGATGAAAAGTCCGCATTCATCAATTACCTGCATATCACGAACGGAGCTATCAACCAAGCTTTCACCTTTGAGTACAAAAAACGGCTGAACGAAACCAAAGAAGAGCTCCTTTCGCTGGGCATCATCGAAATGCGCGAACGCTACAAAAGCCTCTCCCGCGAAATCATCGTGCCTTTCGAACTGGATATGGAACTCAAAGATGTCGTCTTCACCATTCCACAACGCGGTGATAAGAAAAAACTGCTTGAACTTTCTATCCTCAATGTGAAACAATACAAAGCCGACCGGCTGAAACAGACGGAAAAGCTGAACCCGGAACAGCGCACTGTGCGTCTCTTGAAAGAAATCCAAGGGGAATTGCATCTCGACCGGCTGCCTATGCGCATAGAATGTTTTGATAATTCCAACATCCAAGGGTCGGACCCTGTTGCGGCATGCGTCGTTTTCATCAAAGGTAAACCGTCCAAAAAGGACTATCGGAAGTACAATATCAAAACAGTGGAAGGCCCCGACGACTATGCATCCATGAAAGAGGTCGTGAAACGGCGTTACCAGCGCGCTATCGAAGAGAACAGCCCCCTCCCCGACCTTCTTATCACCGACGGCGGAAAAGGGCAAATGAGCGCCGTAAAAGAGATTATAGACGAACTAAACCTCGACATTCCCATTGCCGGACTTGCCAAAGACGGGAAACACCGTACATCGGAACTGCTGTATGGATTCCCGCCTCAAACAATCGGACTCAAACAAAATTCCCCCCTTTTCCGTCTGCTGACACAGATACAGGACGAGGTACACAGATTTGCCATAACTTTCCACCGCGACAAGCGCAGCAAGCGACAGGTAGCTTCGGCCTTAGACGAGATAAAAGGAATCGGAGAAAAAACCAAAAACACCCTGCTAAAAGAGTTCAAAAGTGTAAAACGCATCAAGGAAGCATCCACAGAGGATATTATCAAGGTGGTTGGCGAAGCCAAAGCAAAAATCATAAAGGAGCACTTTGCCAACAAATAGCCCTATCTTACACATAACAATCACAAATTTATTCGTAACTTTGCAATTCGCAAAATTAATTTTTAGAACCAAAGCATGAGAGTAGTCATACAACGTACCGGACATGCATCTGTTACCATCAACGGGATTTGCAAGTCTGCCATTCAAAAGGGACTTATGATATTGATTGGCATAGAGGAGACAGACGGAAAGGAAGATATTGATTGGTTGTGCAAAAAGATCGTCAACCTGCGCGTCTTTGACGATGAAAATGGCGTAATGAACAAATCCATACTCGACATCGGCGGTGACATACTGGTAATCAGCCAGTTCACGCTGCACGCATCGACCAAGAAAGGCAATCGCCCCTCCTATATCCGGGCAGCGAAACCGGAAATATCTATCCCGCTATATGAACAATTCTGCAAAGAATTGAGTTTAGCGTTAGGCAAGGAAATAGGAACCGGCGAGTTCGGAGCCGACATGAAGGTAGAATTATTGAACGACGGTCCTGTGACCATTTGCATGGATACAAAAAACAAGGAATAATGACACTGAAAGAAGCACAGAAAGAAGTAGACTCCTGGATTAAGCAATATGGAGTGCGTTACTTCAGCGAGCTCACCAATATGGCCGTACTGACCGAAGAAGTAGGTGAACTGGCACGAGTTATGGCGCGCAAGTATGGCGACCAATCCTTTAAGGAGGGAGAAAAAGATAATATCGAAGAAGAAATAGCAGATGTCCTTTGGGTACTTCTCTGCATCGCAAACCAAACCGGAGTCGATATCACCGAAGCGTTTGCACGCAGCATAGAGAAGAAAACCAAACGTGACCAAACAAGGCATATCAATAACCCTAAATTATCTGATCATGGAGAATAATGAATCCACCCAGAACAAGTACGATGCTGCTTTGGCAAAGTACAACACCAATTTGAACGATGCGGAAGTGGCTGCAGAAGTAGCCAAAATAATCGAGGAGAAAGTGCCTGCAAACAACACTCCGGAAGTAAAGAAATTCCTGTTCAATTGCATTGACCTCACCACGCTCAACAGTACAGACAGCGATGAAAGCGTCATGAAATTTACTCAAAAAGTAAACCGGTTTGACGAAGAATTTCCCGACCTGAAAAACGTGGCAGCTATCTGTGTATATCCCAATTTTGCAGAAGTAGTAAAAGATACATTGGAAGTAGAAGATGTAAAAATCGCCTGTGTATCAGCAGGTTTCCCTTCTTCCCAAACTTTTATAGAAGTAAAAATTGCCGAAACCGCCATGGCCATTATGGAAGGTGCTGACGAAATAGACATCGTCATCTCTGTAGGCAAGTTCCTGAGCGGAGACTATGAAACCATGTGCGATGAAATACAAGAGCTGAAAGCTACCTGCAAAGAGCACCACCTGAAAGTAATCTTGGAGACGGGAGCTTTGAAAACGGCAGCAAACATCAAGAAAGCCTCTATCCTATCCATGTATGCCGGAGCTGATTTCATCAAGACCTCTACCGGAAAACAACAGCCTGCCGCTACTCCGGAAGCAGCATACGTAATGTGCCAGGCCATTAAGGAATACCATGCGTTGACAGGCAATAAGATTGGTTTCAAACCGGCAGGCGGCATCAACTGTGTAAATGACGCACTGATTTACTATACCATTGTGAAAGAAGTGCTTGGAGAGGAATGGCTGAACAATGAATTATTCCGTTTGGGAACCAGCCGTTTGGCAAATCTATTACTCTCGGAAATCAAAGGCGAAGAAATGAAGTTCTTTTAACAAGAAGTATTAGTGTAGAATGCAGACAGCCTGACAAGAGATCTTGTCAGGCTGTCTGCATATATAAATAATTTTATTATTTCTCACGCTCTATCACATAATCAAGATAGGAAATAAGCGCTCTCTTAACATCCGTATCTTCCATGGCAGCCAACAATGAAAGCGCCTTTTCTTTAAAGTCCACCATAACTTTCGTGGCATACTCAATGCCGCCATGCTCTTTGGTAAATTCGATCAATCGGGCTATTTCATCAGCAGTCGCCGTTCCGTTCTTAACCTTTACAGCAATCTCCTGCGCCGGCTTGTCCTGCGTTGAATTGAGTACATAAAGCGCAGGCAATGTCAGCTTTCCTTCCAGCATATCATTTCCGGTAGGTTTACCGATTTCTTTGTTCTCATAATAATCGAATATATCGTCTTTAATCTGAAAACAAAGACCGATATACTCACCAAACAAACGCGCATATTCCGCCTTTTCATCGTCAACACCCACCGAAAGCGCACCTGCTTTCATGCACGCGGCAAACAATACGGCTGTCTTCTTGCGGATGACATCAAAATAGACCTCTTCGGAATATTCAGGGTTACTGACATTGGAAAGTTGCAACAACTCCCCTTCTGCCAAATCCTGCCCTAAATTTGAAACGAGATCAATTATAGCGTAATTACGCGTCATCCCCACTTCCACCAAAGCCGTTGCCAACAAATAATCACCCGTAAGAACCGCTACCTTATTATTAAAGATAGCATTCACAGAAAGCTGACCCCGGCGTTCGGTACTCTCATCCACCACATCATCGTGCACCAAGCTCGCTGTGTGCAGAAGCTCCAGAGCAACCGCAGCATGCAGTGTTGCCGGACGAACCTCATTGTACAACTTTGCGGCAAGCAGAACCAAAATCGGGCGCATCATCTTCCCATTCTTCTGCCGGATATGCGCAATCACGCTATTCAGCAAAAGATTAGAACTGGAAAGGCAAGTATCAAAATGCTTTTTGAAGTCTTCCAACTCCGCAGAAATCGGGGATTTTATGAGGGATATACTGTCCATACATCGCTATTTGAGCACAAAAATAGTAATAAAACAGTTAATACGGTATTTTTTTGTACTTTTACCATGAAAAAAAGGATAAATCTATGAATTCAACCGATAAACTTTTCTTGCTTGACGCTTATGCATTGATATACCGTTCTTATTATGCATTTATCAAAAATCCGCGAATCAACTCCAAAGGATTCAACACTTCTGCCATTTTGGGATTTGTAAACACTCTCGAAGAAGTGCTGAAAAAAGAAAATCCTACGCACATAGGGGTAGCTTTCGATCCTTCAGGACCAACATTCCGCCACGAGGCTTATGAACAATATAAAGCGCAGCGGGAAGAAACTCCCGAAGCCATCCGTCTCTCCGTACCTATTATAAAAGATATCATCCGCGCCTACCGTATTCCTATTCTGGAAGTCTCCGGTTACGAAGCCGACGATGTGATAGGTACACTTGCCACAGAAGCCGGAAGACAAGGTATCATCACCTATATGATGACTCCCGATAAAGACTATGGGCAGTTGGTATCGGACAATGTATTCATGTATCGTCCCAAACACAGCGGCGGATTCGAAGTCATGGGCATTGAAGAGATAAAAAACAAATTCAATATCCGCTCCACAGAGCAGGTCATCGATATGTTGGGATTGATGGGCGACTCTTCCGATAATATTCCCGGCTGTCCGGGTGTGGGAGAGAAAACCGCACAGAAGTTAGTTGCGGAATTTGGCAGTATCGAAAACCTGCTTGCCCACACCGATCAACTGAAAGGCGCACTGAAGACCAAAGTGGAAGCCAACCGGGAAATGATTACTTTCTCCAAATTCCTTGCAACCATTAAAGTCGATGTACCCATTAAGCTCGACATGACAACACTCGTTCGCGAAGAACCTGATGAAGAGAAGCTTCGCAAGATTTTCGAGGAACTGGAGTTTCGCACACTCATTGACCGCGTTCTGAAAAAATCAGGTGCTCCCCTCTCCTCTTCTTCCAACTCCGTTTCACCCGACCTTTATGCCGGAACCTTGTTTGCTCGTCCGGTCGATAGTCCAACTCCTGAAAACAACGGTCCTGTTCAAGGCGATTTGTTTGCAAATTTTGCAGACAACGGCACAGGCAACGCGGAAAATTCAAATCTCACGCACTTAGAAATGCTTGATGTAGACTATCAACTCATTGATACAGAAGAAAAAAGAAGCGAAATTATTCAAAAGTTACTTACAACAGAAATTCTCTCAATAGATACTGAAACTACCGGAACCGAACCAATGGAGGCAGAACTGGTAGGAATGAGTTTCAGTAATGCCGAAAACCGGGCTTATTACGTCCCTGTTCCGGCAAATCGTGACGAAGCATTAAAAATCGTAAATGAATTCCGCCCGCTTTATGAAAATGAAAATTCCATGAAGGTGGGACAAAACATCAAGTACGACATGATTGTCCTTCAAAACTACGGAGTGCAGGTGAAGGGAAAACTTTTCGACACCATGCTCGCCCATTACGTATTGCAACCGGAACTCCGTCACAACATGGACTACCTTGCCGAAATCTACCTGCGCTATCGGACAATCCACATAGATGAACTCATCGGAAGCAGAGGAAAGAACCAGAAAAGCATGCGTGACCTTCCACCGGAAGACGTGTACCGCTACGCTTGCGAAGATGCAGACGTCACTCTAAAGTTGAAGAACGTACTTGAAAAGGAACTGAAAAAGCAATCTGCCGAACATCTCTTTTATGAAATTGAAATGCCACTCGTACCGGTACTTGTCAACATTGAAAGCAACGGAGTACGCATCGATACAGAAGCTCTCAAGCAATCGTCCGAACATTTCACTCTCCGCCTGCAGGAAATCGAAAAAGAAATCTATGCACTGGCAAATGGTGAAACTTTCAACATCGCCTCTCCCAAGCAAGTAGGTGAAGTGCTGTTCGACAAACTCAAAATCGTAGAAAAAGCCAAAAAGACCAAAACCGGCCAGTATGTTACCTCGGAAGAAGTTCTCGAAAGTCTGCGCAACAAACATGCAATCATTGGCAAGATACTCGAATACCGCGGGCTGAAGAAACTGTTGAGCACCTATATCGATGCATTGCCCCAATTGATAAATCCGCGTACAGGCCGCATCCATACCTCTTTCAACCAAGCAGTAACCGCCACCGGCCGGCTCAGTTCCAGCAATCCTAACTTGCAGAACATCCCCATTCGCGATGAAGACGGTAAGGAAATCCGTAAAGCCTTTATTCCTGATGACGGGTGCGAGTTCTTCTCCGCCGACTACTCACAGATTGAACTGCGTATTATGGCACATCTGAGTCAGGACAGAAATATGATTGACGCTTTCCTCAGCGGATATGACATCCATGCAGCCACCGCTGCCAAAATATATAAGGTGGATATCAGCGAAGTAACCACCGATATGCGCCGTAAGGCTAAAACCGCCAATTTTGGTATTATATACGGTATCTCTGTCTTCGGGCTGGCAGAACGTATGAATGTTTCCCGTCAGGAAGCCAAAGAACTGATAGACGGATATTTTGAAACCTATCCGCAAATCAAGGAATATATGGACAAAAGCATTCAGGTGGCACGCGAAAACGGATATGTGGAAACCATCTTCCACCGCAAGCGCTTCCTGCCGGACATCAACTCCCGAAACGCCGTAGTGCGCGGTTATGCAGAGCGCAATGCAATCAACGCCCCTATTCAGGGAAGTGCTGCCGATATCATCAAAGTAGCCATGTCGCTCATCTATCAACGCATTCAAAGTAACAATCTGAAAGCAAAGATGATTTTACAGGTCCATGACGAACTAAATTTCAGTGTTCCTGAGGCAGAAAAAGAGATTATACAAAAAATTGTAATCGAAGAAATGGAACGGGCATATCGCATGCTGGTACCCTTAAAAGCTGATTTTGGCTGGGGGAAAAACTGGTTGGAAGCACACTAATCCGGTCTATAACTTTATTTAACTTACAATCAGAAAGCAACAGAAGTGATTGCTTTAAAATACAGTTTGCTCATCAGAATATCCGGCATCTTCACTGCCGGATATTTTTTATTCATTAATCTTTCCAAAAAGAAAGTATATTTCCTGCACACATTCTGACATATTGATAAAATAAATCCCAATTATTATATTTATGTCAATTTATTGCGTACATTTGCAGCGTAATCAATGACATATTGATAGAAAATAGTAAGTATAACTCTAAAAACATAAAACCATGAAAACTTTAAAAACTTTGATTCTGTTCTCTTTTCTTTTTGTATGTGGAATGAATGTATCAGCAGACAATAAAAGTAACCTCATTTACAATTCGGAAGAAGTAAATGGTATGAAGGTCGCTGAAACTGTTTACAAAATGGACGGCAGTACACTTGCCAACTATATGAAGTACAATTATAAGTATGATGACCAAAACCGTATGACAGAAAGCGAAGCCATGAAATGGAACGCTGTCAAGAATACATGGGCCAACGACATGTGCATCCGCTACGCTTATCAAGGAAAGTCGGTTACCACTACCTATTATAAGTGGAACAATAAAAAAGGCACATACGTCCTCATTCCTGAAATGACTATTACAATGGATAACCCTAACATGTAAAATACATCCATTCTCTCTTAAAGATACTTTACAACCCAAAACCTTTCTATAAACTAAAGAGCCGAGATACGCAATGTATCCGGCTCTTTTTGTATTTTTGTCTTTCAATAAAGAATATGAAACATGATACCCCAGGCACTTATCCTCTACATTGAGACAGAGATTATCCCCCGGTACGAGCAATTTGACAAGGCACATAACCTTTCGCATGTGCAGGCAGTCATTGAAGAAAGCCTCGCCCTTGCCAAACTTTATCCTGAAGCAGACGAACGCCTCGCATATACCATAGCGGCCTATCATGATACAGGACTTTGCCGGGACCGCGCCACACATCACCTTGTTTCAGGAGAAATCATAGCGGAGGATGCCAACCTCCTGCAATGGTTCGGCAAAGAAGAAATAGAAATTATGCGTGAGGCCGTAGAAGACCACCGGGCCTCCACCGACCATGAACCACGCAGTATCTATGGCAAAATCGTGGCCGAAGCCGACCGTATCATAGATCCGGACACCACGTTGCGCCGTACCGTACAATACGGGCTAAAGCAAAACCCTGCAGCCGACGAAACATGGCACTACCAACGTTTCTACGATCATCTGATGGAAAAGTATGCTCTCGGCGGCTATCTGAAACTTTGGTTTCCCCACTCAAAGAACGCCCGGCAGTTGAAAGAGTTGCAGGCCATTATAGCGGATGAAGTGCGTCTAAGAAGCATTTTTCACCAAATGTTCGAAGAAGAGAAAAGATAAAAGACTATCT
>ERZ838577.4520-NODE-4520-length-11545-cov-3.616797_pt1 | contig 11545 bp, 6 predicted proteins | sample MGYA00519682_ERZ838577 | MGnify/ENA primary metagenome ERZ838577 (study PRJEB31850, sample SAMEA3708838) | human gut metagenome | biome: human gut; feature: human-associated habitat; material: faeces | place: China | collected 2014 ...
CCTTGTCCTCCTTCTGTCCGTCAACGTATACATTCCCTGCCATGATATACGCCTTCGCCAGTTCTCTGGAGCTTGCCAAACCCTGCTGCACCAGTAAAACGTCTAATCTTTCCTTTTCAACCTTTTCTGCCATGGTCATTCTCCCAATCTTTCCTTGATGCTGTTGTAAATGCCCGCCGCATCCAGCCCATATCTTTCAAAAAGCTGTGCCTGCGTGCCCTGTTCGATATATTTATCGGGAAATGCCAGATTCAGCACATCCGTCTGTATCCCTGCATCCCCGTAGTATTCCAGTACCTTTGAGCCGAAGCCGCCCTTACGCAGATTATCCTCCACCGTCACAATATGGGCGCACGTTTGTGCAAGCTCCTTCAGCAGCTCCGTATCCAGAGGATTCAGAAAGCGCATATTCACAAGCATGGGGTGGTACCCTTCCGCCTCTAAGCGCTCTGCCGCCTCTGCCGCCGGCTTCAGCATGTGTCCCTCCGCCAGAACGGCAATGTCCCTGCCCTTCTGAATGACCTCTGCCTTGCCGTATGTAATCGGCTCCTTCTGCTCTGCAAAAGCGGTTTCCGCCGTTCCTCTGGGATAGCGCACCGCAATCGGGCCGTTCCATTCATTCACCGCAAAATCAAGCATTTCTTCCAATTCCCATGCGTTTTTTGGCGAAAGCACCGTCATATTGGGGATGTGGCTGAGAAAGGAGATATCGAAAACGCCCTGATGGGTTTCTCCGTCTGCCCCAACAATCCCTGCACGGTCTATCGCAAATACAACATGCAGCTTCTGCATACACACATCATGCACGATCTGGTCATACGCCCTTTGCAGGAAGGAGGAATACACCGCAAATACAGGTGTTATGCCGCCCTTTGCCAAACCTGCCGCAAAGGTTGTGCCATGCTGCTCCGCAATGGCAACGTCGAAAAAACGTTTCGGAAAGGCTCTCTGAAATTTCTCAAAGCCTGTGCCGCCGCTCATTGCTGCCGTAATCCCTGCGACCTTCGGGTTCTTCTTCCCGATTTCCACCATTTTATCCCCGAAAACGGAGGACCAGCTTCTGCCGCCCTTGGAAAGCGGCTGTCCTGTTTTCAAATCAAACGCACCTACGCCATGATACGCCCAGGGACGTTCCTCCGCGTAGGGATAGCCCTTGCCCTTGATGGTGTTCATCAAAATGGCAGTGGGCTTACCGGTGCCGTGGTTGGCATGGAAGCGCTCCATGGCCTTTTCGATTTCCTGGAAGCTGTGACCGTCAATCACAATCACGTCGCAGCCGAAAGCCTCAAACTTCTTGTCCACGGGAGCGGTGTTCATCACGTCCTTGGTGCAGCCGTCAATCTGCAAGCCGTTCAGGTCAACGATGATGCACAGGTTATCCAGCTGATAGTGGGCAGCAAACATGGTTGCCTCCCAAATCTGCCCCTCTGCCAGCTCACCATCGCCCAGGATGGAATAGACATTGATGTCCTTGTGCAGAAACTTAGCGCCCTTTGCCATGCCGGCAGCGGTGGAAAGGCCCTGCCCCAGAGAGCCGGTGGACATATCCACACCGGGGACGGTGTTCATGTTGGGGTGACCCTGCAAATAGCTGTCAATGTGGCGCAGGGTGGCCAGGTCTTCCACCGGGAAAAAGCCCCGGTTTGCCAGCGCAGCATACAGTCCGGGGGCGGTGTGACCCTTGGAGAGAACAAAACGATCCCGATCCTCCCACTTGGGGTTTGCCGGGTCAATCCGCATTTCGTTGAAATACAGATAGGTAAACATATCGGCAGCAGAAAGGCTTCCGCCGGGATGACCGGATTTTGCGCCGTGGGTGGCAGTGACGATGCCCTCACGAACCTTTACAGCTTCCAGCTGAAGCTGCTTGACATCGAGATGATTTGTCATTGTCATTACGCTCCTTTATATCAGCAATAATCGGTGAGCTTATTCGCTTTTATTATTATAATTCCAAACGCCCCAAAAGTCGATAGGTTTACAGTTGACAATATAGCCAAATTATATGGATGAATTTGCTTTTTGCACAGTTGTATTGTTACGAAAATTCAGAGATTGGAAGAAATTGACAAAAGGACGGCAGCCGGAAAAAGAAGCGAAAAAAGAAGACAATTTACAACGGGAAAATCCCGTGCTATAATGCCCCGGATTAACGGAAAAACATTTCTATTTGACCCGGAGGGCAAACAAAATGGCAAAAACCAAGCGCATTACCGATATGACCCAGGGCAGTCCTCTGGCGCATATCATTACCTTTACCATGCCGCTGCTGGTGGGGAATCTGTTTCAGCAATTCTACAATCTGGTGGATTCCATCGTGGTGGGCAACTACGTTGGCGCGGATGCCCTGGCGGCGGTGGGCACCTGCGGCAGCCTGGGCTTTCTGTTCTTTTCCCTCAGCTCCGGCCTGGCTGTGGGCATTGGTATTTTGGCCGCCCAGTATTTCGGTGCCCGGGACACGGAGAAAATCCGCGCCACCATTGCAAACTCCACCTATATTCTGCTCTTGGCTGGCACGGCGGTCAGCCTGTTTGGCTTCTTCGGTGCCGGTTGGCTGCTGCATTTGCTGCAAGTGCCGGAGGACATTTTCCCCATGTCCCTGTCCTATCTGCGGGTGACCAGCCTGGGCATTGTGGCAGTGGCACTGTATAACGGCGTGGCATCCCTGCTGCGGGCACTGGGGGATTCCAAGTCCCCGCTGTACTTTTTGATTTTCTCCTGCTTTTTGAACATTGTGCTGGATTTGCTGTTCGTGTTGAAACTGAACATGGGCGTGTTCGGTGTGGGGCTGGCAACAGTGATTTCTCAGGCGGTTTCTTTCCTGGTGAGCATGGTCTATGCAATGACCAAGGTTTCCTATTTCCGGCTCAGCCCCCAGGAGTGGAAGCCTCAGAAGCAGATTATCCGCCGCTGCATGGAGCTGGGCATCCCCATGGCGCTGCAAAGTACCCTGATTTCCCTGTCCACCATGGTTCTGCAAGGGGTGGTCAACAGCTTCGGGCAGACGGTCATGGCGGCCTATACCGTGGTGGGCAAGGTGGAGCAGCTGGTGCAGATGCCCTATTCCTCTCTGTCCACTGCCATCACCAGCTTTGCCGGGCAGAACAAGGGCGCGGGGAAGATTGACCGGGTAAAGCAGGGCTACAAGGTCAGCTGGCTGATTGTGCTGGGACTGAGCCTGGCGCTGATCCCCTTCTTCTACCTGCTGGGCAGATGGACGGTGAGCTGCTTCGTGGGGGATGCGGATGTCATTGCCATGGGCGCAACGGCACTGAAGATTGACTGCCTGTTCTACTTCCCCCTGGGCATGATTTACATTCCCCGGGGCTTGCTCAACGGCTGCGGCGATGCCCGGTTCTGCCTGATGAACGGCATCAGCGAGGTTATCTGCCGGGTGGTGTTTGCCGCCATCCTGACCCGGATTCCCGGGGTGGGCTATTGGGGCGTGTGGCTGACCGAGGGACTGACCTGGGGTGTTACCAGCATCGTGTGCGTCCTGCGCTATCGCAAGGGTGGCTGGCAGCATTTGACCTTGGTGCAGGAATAACAGCAGAGGCGGACACTTGTCCATGTACGATAAACTTTTCAGCGGATTTGTGCAAAAAGGTGTGCGACCATACAAAAAAGGCATTTTGCAGGAAAAACAAATTGACATTGCAAAATTGCCGGAGTAAAATGTCTGCATATAGGCTGCTGGCTTTTATATATGAACACAAAGAGCGACAAGGACGTTGCTTGTGGGTTTTCCTATGAGCGTCCCTTGCCGCCTTTTTTCATCCGATTGAGCAGTACGCCAACTGTTCAAAACAAGTAAGAAAGGGGAACGACCATGAATCGTACCTTGTATTCAGAGCAATTTGAGCATGATGCCTGCGGCATCGGTGCAGTTGTCAGCATTGACGGCATTGCCAGCCATCAGATTGTTTCCGATGCCCTGACCATTGTGGAGCGGCTGGAACACCGCGCCGGAAAGGATGCCACCGGCGAGGTGGGCGACGGCGTTGGTGTGCTGCTGCAAATCTGCCATCCCTTCTTTGCAGCGCTGGGCTTCTCCCTCGGAAAGAAGGGGGACTATGGTGTTGGTATGTTTTTCTTCCCCCAGGACAGCCTGAAACGCCGGGAGGCGCAGAAGCTATTGGAGGTGGTGTGCCGCAAGGAGGGTGTGCCCTTTTTGGGCTGGCGGCAGGTTCCTGTTGCGCCGGAGGTGCTGGGTGCCAGAGCGCGGGAGTCCATGCCCTCCATCTACCAGTGCTTTGTGGGTCGCCCCGGAGATGTTGCCCAGGGGCTGGACTTTGACCGGAAGCTGTATGTCATCCGGCGGGTATTTGAGCAGAGCTGCGATACCACCTATGTGTGCTCCTTCTCCTCCCGAACAGTTGTATATAAGGGGATGTTCCTGGTAAACCAGCTGCGGAAGTTTTACCCCGATTTGCAGCAGGACAGCTACGAAAGCTCCATTGCCATGGTTCACTCCCGATTCTCCACCAACACCACCCCCAGTTGGGAGCGGGCACACCCCAATCGATTGATTCTCCACAACGGCGAAATCAACACCATCCGGGGCAATGCCGACCGGATGCTGGCGCGGGAGGAAACCATGCAGTCTCCCTGCATGGCAGCGGACATGGACAAGGTTCTGCCGGTGATTCGGAAAAGCGGTTCCGACTCCGCCATGCTGGACAACACCCTGGAATTTCTTATGATGAACGGTATTCCCCTGCCCCTGGCGGTGATGATTACCATCCCGGAGCCGTGGCGCAACGATGCGGGGATGTCCCGAAAGAAGCGGGATTTTTACCACTACTATTCCACCATGATGGAGCCATGGGACGGCCCCGCCGCCATTTTCTTTTCCGATGGCGACATCATGGGCGCTGTTCTCGACCGCAACGGCCTGCGCCCCGCCCGGTATTATATCACCAAAGACCGGCATCTTGTTGTCTCCTCGGAAGTAGGCGTGCTGGATATCCCGGAGGAAAATATCCTCTGCAAGTCCCGCTTGCAGCCGGGCAGAATGCTCCTGGTGGACACCCTCCAGAAAAAGGTGATTTCCGATGAGGAGTGCAAGGCCTCCTTCACAGACCGTCAGCCCTATGGCGAGTGGCTTGACCAGCATCTGGTAACCTTGGAGCAGCTGCCTGCCCCCAACCACAAGGTGCCCATGTATCCCCAGGCACTGCGGGAGAAGCTGTATAAGGCATTTGGCTATACCTATGAGGACATTAATGACGCAGTGCTGACCATGGCCAAAACAGGGTCTGAAAAGATAACCTCTATGGGGACGGACATCCCCCTGGCGGTGCTGTCCGAAAAGCACCAGCCTCTCTTTAACTATTTTAAGCAGTTGTTTGCCCAGGTCACCAACCCGCCCATCGATGCCATGCGGGAGGAAATCGTCACCGATACCACCGTTTATATTGGCTCCGACGGCAACCTTCTGGAAGAAAAGCCGGAAAACTGCCGGGTGCTGCAAATCAAAAATCCCATTCTCACCTCCCTGGAGCTGATGCAGATTCGCAATATGAAGCGCCCCGGCTTCAAGGTAGAGACGGTGAGTCTGCTATACTATAAAAATGCCTCCCTGAAAAATGCAGTGGATCGGCTGTTTGTGGAATGCGACCGTGCCTATCGGGACGGCGCAAACGTCATCATCCTCTCTGACCGGGGCGTAGACGAATATCACATGGCCATTCCGTCCCTGCTGGCGGTGTCCGCCATCGAGCAATATCTGGTGCGCACCAAAAAGCGGACGGCTGTTTCCATCATTCTGGAATCCGCAGAGCCTCGGGATGTCCACCATTTTGCAACCCTGCTGGGTTATGGTGCCCGCGCCATCAACCCCTATCTTGCCCAGGAGTGCGTGGCGGAGTTGGTGGAAAAGAACCGGCTGGATAAGGATGTGTATCAGGCCATCCATGACTATAATGCTGCCGTGCTTCACGGCATCGTGAAAATTGCCTCCAAGATGGGCATTTCCACCCTGCAATCCTACCAGTCCGCCCAAATCTTTGAGGCGGTGGGCATCTGCCACGAGGTGATTGACGACTATTTCACCGGCACGGTCAGTCCGGTGGAGGGCATTGGGCTGGAGGAAATCGGCGAGGGTGTCCAGTGGCGGCATAACCACGCTTTTGACCTGCTGGATTTGGGCGTGGATACTACCCTGGATTCCACCGGAACCCACAAACTTCGCTCCGGCCCAGGGGCAGAAGACCATATGTATAACCCCCAGACCATTGTAGCGCTGCGGGAGGCCGTGCGCACCAACTCCTATGAAAAATTCCGGGAATACACCGATTTGGTGGACGACGAGCGCCGCCCTCACACCCTGCGGGGTCTGATGGAGTTCCGCTATTCTGAAGACGGCGGTGTTCCCCTGGACGAGGTGGAGCCTGCCCGGGAGATAGTCAAGCGGTTCAAAACCGGTGCCATGTCCTATGGCTCCATTTCCCAGGAGGCGCACGAGTGCATGGCCATTGCCATGAACACCCTGGGCGGCAAGTCCAACTCCGGCGAGGGCGGTGAAGACCCTGCCCGGTACGGAACCATCAAAAACAGCGCCATCAAGCAGGTTGCCTCCGGCCGGTTCGGCGTGACCAGCGCCTACCTGAACAGTGCAAAAGAGATTCAAATCAAAATGGCACAGGGCGCAAAACCCGGTGAGGGCGGCCATCTGCCCGGCAAAAAGGTTTATCCCTGGGTGGCGAAGGTGCGCTGCTCCACCCCCGGCGTGTCGCTGATTTCGCCGCCGCCCCATCATGATATTTATTCCATCGAAGACCTGGCACAGCTGATTTATGACCTGAAAAACGCCAACCGGGATGCCCGCATTTCCGTCAAGCTGGTATCCGAGGCCGGCGTCGGAACCATTGCAGCCGGCGTTGCCAAGGCCGGTGCAGGCTGCGTGCTGATTTCCGGCTACGATGGCGGCTCCGGTGCAGCGCCCAAGAGTTCCATCCACAATGCGGGTCTGCCCTGGGAGCTGGGGCTGGCTGAGGCACACCAGACCCTCATCCGCAACGGTCTGCGCTCCCGCGTCCGCCTGGAAACCGACGGCAAGCTCATGAGCGGACGGGATGTTGCCATTGCCTGCATTCTGGGTGCGGAGGAATTTGGCTTTGCTACCGCCCCCCTGGTGACCATGGGGTGCGTGATGATGCGGGTGTGCAATATGGATACCTGCCCTGTGGGCATTGCCACGCAGAACCCGGAACTGCGCTGCCGCTTCCAGGGGAAGCCGGAGTATGTTATGAATTTCATGCTGTTCATTGCAGAGCAGCTGCGGGAAATCATGGCAAAGCTGGGGGTTCGGACGGTGGATGAACTGGTGGGACGGACGGACTTGATTGCCCCCCGGCAGCACCGCATTACCCACCGGGCGGACACCATCGACCTGAGCAGCATTCTCACGAACCTGCCCCCTGTGCATTACGAAGCCAAAGACCAATATAATTTCCGCCTGGAAAAAACGGTGGACGCAAAGACGCTGCTGCCCGCCTTTGAGCAGAGCTTCCGCAAGCGCAAGCCCCACACGGAATCCATCCGGGTTTCCAGCGTAAACCGGACGCTGGGCACCATCCTGGGCAGCGAGATAACGCGGCGCTTCGGGGACAGCCTGGAGGAGGATACCTACCAGGTGAATTGCCAAGGCGGCGGTGGCCAGTCCTTCGGCGCATTCATCCCCAAGGGATTGACCATCCGGCTGGAGGGCGATGCCAACGACTATTTTGGCAAGGGGCTGTCTGGCGGCAAGCTGGTGGTGAAGCCCAAGGCGGATGCCGGATTCTGCGCCAAGGACAATATCATCATCGGCAACGTGGCGCTTTACGGCGCAACCTCCGGCAAGGCGTTTATCTGCGGCATCGCCGGAGAGCGGTTCTGCGTGCGTAATTCCGGCGCGATTGCCGTGGCGGAGGGCTGCGGCGACCATGGCTGCGAGTACATGACCGGTGGCCGGGCGGTGATTCTTGGCAAGACCGGCAAGAATTTTGCAGCCGGTATGAGCGGCGGCATTGCTTATGTGCTGGACAGCGACCACGACCTCTATCTGCGGCTGAACAAGCAGATGGTGACCATCAGCGCTGTGACCGAGCGGCACGATGCCCATGAGCTGCGGCAGATGATTGAGGCTCATGTCCAGGAGACCGGCTCCGCATTCGGCAGGGAAATCCTGGCGCATTTCCCGGAATATCTGCCTAAATTCAAAAAGATTGTCCCCATTGATTACCAAAAGATGATTTCCACCATCGGCCAGATGGAGGAAAAGGGCATGGATCACGAGACGGCAACCATGGAAGCATTTTATCGCGTGAGCAAGGAGGCGTGAGTATGGGAAAGCCAACCGGATTTTTGGAATATAACCGAAAGATGAACGGAACGGTGGAACCGTTGGAGCGAATCACGTCCTTTGCGGAATTTCATCCGCCGCTCAGCCTGGCGGAGCGGCAGCGGCAGGCCGCCCGGTGCATGAACTGCGGTGTGCCCTTCTGCCAGTCCGGGGCGATTTTCGGCGGGATGTTCAGCGGCTGCCCGCTGCACAACCTGATCCCCGAGTGGAACGACGAGATATACAACAGCAACTGGCAGGAAGCTCTGTCCCGGCTGACCAAGACCAACAATTTCCCGGAATTTACGGGGCGGGTCTGTCCCGCGCTTTGCGAGGCGGCCTGCACCTGCGGGATGATGGGCGACAGTGTCACGGTGAATAACAACGAGCTGGCCATCATCGAGATGGGCTTCCAACAGGGCTGGGTTGCGCCCCGGGTTCCGCCGGTGCGCAGCGGCAAAAAGGTGGCGGTTATCGGCTCCGGCCCCTCCGGGCTGGCGGTGGCAGACCAGCTGAACCACCGGGGGCACAGCGTCACGGTGTTCGAGCGGGAAAACCGCCCCGGCGGCCTGCTGATGTACGGCATCCCCAATATGAAGCTGGACAAGGGCGTGGTCGCCCGCCGGGTGCAGCTCATGGAGGCGGAGGGGGTAGCGTTCCGGGTCAACACCAATGTGGGCGTGGATATCACCCCGGAGGAGCTGCAAGAGCAGTTTGACGCGATTGTCCTCTGCTGCGGCTCCAAAACGCCCCGCAGCCTCAATGTGCCCGGCGCAGATGCCCAGGGCGTTCACTTTGCTGTGGATTTTCTGACAGCAGCTACCAAAAAGGTAATCGGGGAGACAGAATGCTTCGCCATCACAGCGGAGGGAAAGCATGTGGTGATTGTGGGCGGCGGTGATACCGGCAATGACTGTGTGGGAACCTCCATCCGCCAGGGCTGCCTGTCCGTCACGCAGCTGGAAATGATGGGGAAGCCCCCTGTTGCACGGGCAGAAAATAACCCCTGGCCTCAGTGGCCAAAGGTGCTGAAAACGGACTATGGCCAGCAGGAGGCCATTGCAAAATTCGGCCACGACCCCCGGCTGTATCAGACCACCGTGAAGGAAGTGAAGGTGAATGAGGCCGGTGCAGTCGCTGCACTGGAAATCATCCACTTGGAGCCGAAGCTGGAGGATGGCCGCATGACCATGCAGCCCGTGCCCGGAACCGAGGAGGAGCTTTCCTGTGACCTTTTGCTGATTGCCGCCGGGTTTGTCGGCTGCCAGAGCTATGTGGCGGAAGCCTTCGGCCTGCCCCGGGACAACCGTGGAAACCTGGTGACCACTGATTATCATACCCCAGTGGACGGAATTTTTGCCGCCGGCGACTGCCGCCGGGGACAGAGCCTGGTGGTGTGGGGCATTGCCGAGGGGCGCGCCTGCGCCAAGGCGGTTGACCAGTATCTCATGGGCTATACCAATATGCTGTAAAAGCAGTAAACAGCCGCCGGAAGATGCTTCCCGGCGGCTGCTGCATTTCAATTGTGTGACTTCCCATATTGCTGCATATATCGCTTGGCGTAATCGGACACCCACTTTTTTTCGTAGGTCAGGAACGGAGCGATTTCTGCGTCATAGCCCGCTGCCCCCATTTTATACAGCGTGTAGACGCAATGTCCGCCAACGTCGCGGTCACCCAGCAGCGCTGCAATCTGCGGGGCATATTCGGCATACGCCCTTTGCCCCAGGAGCATGACAAAGCTCTCCCGTCCCCTTCCGGCATTCCGGTTTTTGCAGATGTCCAAAATTTCCGCAATCTGTGTGCGGTTCAGCTTTTTGCGTGCGGTGCGGACAAGCTGGCGAATGGCTTCCCCCTGATTCCAGAGGGCAAGCTCCTCCTCATGCCAGCCCGGAACCCCCGGAATCCCCGGGATGCATGGCAGGTCAGGCAGGGAATGCGCTGGAATCCGGCTGCTTGCAGCCGCAAGCAATGCTTGAAGGTCGGAATCAAAGGTGCTTCTGTCCACGGCATTTTCCTCCTTTTTGTCAAACCGGGGCTGTCCCTTTGTGAGACAGCCCCGGCAATTTTATTCTTCTGCTTTCAGGGCGATATGCACATCGTCCAGCTGCTTCTGGTCTACGGTGCTGGGCGCGCCCATCATCAAATCCTGGGCATTCTTATTCATGGGGAAGGTAATGACCTCGCGGATGCTCTCCTCACCGGTGAGCATCATAATCAGGCGGTCAACACCGGGGGCTGCACCGGCATGGGGGGGTGCGCCATAGGTAAAAGCGTTGTACATGGCGGGGAACTTGGCCTTCACGGCATCCTCACCCAGACCCACCATCTGGAAGGCCTTGACCATAATTTCGGGGTCATGGTTCCGAACAGCACCGGAAGCACACTCATAGCCGTTGCACACCAGGTCATACTGGTTGGCATTGACGGCCAGCAGTTTTTCGGTATCACCCTCGGCATCCTCCAATGCTTTCAGGCCGCCCTGGGGCATGGAGAAGGGATTGTGGCAGAATTCCAGCGCACCGGATTCCTCACCAATCTCATACATGGGGAAGTCCACAATCCAGCACAGGGCATACTGCTCCTCGTCGAAGTGACCGGGCACCCGGCGACCCAGCAGAATACGAATCACGCCGGCAGTCTTCTGAGCGGCGGACTTCTTGCCGGCTGCCATGCACACGAAGGAGCCGGGCTTGAGGTTCAGGCGCTCTTTCAGTGCCTCGCCGCACTCGCCCAGGAACTTGGAGATACCGCCGGTCAGGCTGCCGTTCTCGTCCACCTTGACCCAGCAAGCCTTGTTGCCGGTCTGGACTTCCACATCCGCCAAAAGCTTATCAATCCACTTACGGGGCTGGTTAAAATCGTCCACCGCCACGGCCTTGACCACAGCGCCCTCGAAGGGGCCGAAGCCGCAGCCCTGCACCACATTGGAAATATCCTGAATTTCCAAATCGATACGCAGGTCGGGCTTATCGGAACCATAGCGCTCCATGGCATCGTTATAGGCAATGTGCCGCCAGGGAGCCTGCGCAACCCGCTTGTACTTACCGAATTTCTCGTAAACAGGCTGGAGCACGGTTTCCAGGGTTTCCAGCACATCCTCCTGGGATGCAAAGGCCATTTCCATATCCAGCTGATAGAACTCGCCGGGGCTGCGGTCGGCACGGGCGTCCTCATCGCGGAAGCACGGCGCGATCTGGAAATAGCGGTCGAAGCCGG
>ERZ838577.4528-NODE-4528-length-11528-cov-5.903600_pt1 | contig 11528 bp, 9 predicted proteins | sample MGYA00519682_ERZ838577 | MGnify/ENA primary metagenome ERZ838577 (study PRJEB31850, sample SAMEA3708838) | human gut metagenome | biome: human gut; feature: human-associated habitat; material: faeces | place: China | collected 2014 ...
TATTGCAATACTTCTTCTTTGCGCATATTGGATATGCTGTTGAGGGCGACTGTTGTAGCACTTTGGGCTGGCAAGGTACTTGCTTACTTAATGGGAAATTACTATGACTCGAAAGTCACCTACGAAAAACTCTTTGATTGGACCGATGAACACAAGTTTAAAACCGGCAAATACTCTTATAAAGAGGCTGTGATCGACGAATTGGCCACAGCCTCTCCCAGTGAATATCTGACGAAAATATCGATACAAGTGTTTTAACCCTGCCGCTTCATCGCGTTTCCTCCGCACTGCCTTTACATTTCTCATAAGCAAATAGCGCCGCTCCCAGCGCACCGCAGAGCTGCGCCTCATCACAGATGTAAAGTTTAGCACCAAGCTTCTCTTCCAATGCCTGGATGATACCCCGGTTCTTCGCCACACCGCCGGTCATCATATATTCGCCTGGATGATCCTTTCCAAGGCGGGCTGCCAACGCGCCGACTTTTGAGGCAACTGACACATTTAAACCGTGGATAATATCTGCCACATCCTTATTCTGTGCCACCAGCGACACGACCTCCGACTCTGCAAACACCGTACACATGCTGGAAATCACGATATTATGCTTCCATTCCAGCCCTTTCACACTCATTTCCTCCAGGGAAAGTCCCAGCGTTTTCGCCATCATTTCCAGAAAACGTCCCGTTCCGGCGGCACATTTGTCATTCATCAGGAAATTTTTCACGGCTCCCTGCCCGTCGATGCTGATCGCCTTGATATCCTGCCCGCCAATGTCGATGATAGTGCGGACATTCGGATTCAGATAATTTGCGCCCTTGGCATGGCAGGTAATCTCCGTGATGCTGTCATCCCCGCTGTCAATGTAGGATCGTCCATATCCGGTCGTATCGATCCGCACGATCTCCTCTTTCTTAATTCCCGCTTTCTCAATCGCCAGATCCAGACTCTTCTCGGCGCTCATCATCGCACCGCCGCCGGTCGGAATAATCATCGTCGATTTAATTTTTCCATCCTGATCCAGTATGACCACATCAGTACTTGTCGAACCGCTGTCGATTCCCGCTACATAAAAAATGCCCGACTCCATCTTCTTTCTTGCCTCCTCACTGATACCTTTTCCCGGATCCATATCCTCTGATCCCTCGATCGTCTCCTCAAATGCCTGAATGCGCGTCAAAAGCTGCCCCGCGCTCTGGCTCGTAAAATCAGTCTCAATCTTAAGGAGCGGAACCTTGATATCCCGCTTGATACTCGCATACTCAAATCCATAATAATCACAGAACTTGATCGTGTGATAAATAATTCCCTTTAAATTCGGATCCAGATACAGACGGTTTCTGCGGATCGAACGGTTCATGCGGAAACACGGCATCTGTCCCAGCAGGACGTCCGCGTAAGAAAGAAACAGCTCCTCTTCCTCCATATTCCACATTTCATCCTGTACGACCGACAGTTTCCGACCACCCGTACAGGTCAGATTTTCCACATCCATCTGGATATTGTCCCGGATCATATCCTCCAGAATGCCGCTGACCCGCACGCCCAGCACACCAATGTATGGCTCCGTGTTCATTTCCGACGTAATAAAGGACTTGATAAAAGCGCGTTTATCAAACACTTTCCCGGAATATGCCTCATATGCCTTTTTAAGCCTCCGGATCGTGCCCGCAAATTTCACTTTTTCACATTCATTATCATCATGCGGCAGATCCAGCATATATAAAAACTTACATTTTCCCGTGCTCTCCACGATATCGTAAACGCGCCGCATCGAATCGCAGCAGTTTACCAGCACCAGCTGTTCAACCTTTCCTTCCAGCACTGCCTGAATGACCGATTTTCCAAAGCCGCACAGATTTGCATGTGCAATCTGATCCGACTGTTCGAAATTTTCCGGCATTTCCTCCAAAACAGAACATTCTTCTCCAAACCCCCGGAACAGCTCGATCGGGGTGTACTTACAGACGTAATAAATCATGCGTGTTTCTCCTCCTTGCCCTTTTCCAGCATTTCCACAAACGCCTGAAGCCGCGTCGATACCTGACCGTCGCTGGTATTGGCGGGGTTGCAGCCGTCACCGTCGAGAATCATCGTCGGAAGTCCTGTCTTTTCTAAGGACTGCTTAATCAGGCTGGATGCACCGATCGTTCCCTTACAGCCCCAGTGGGCAAATAAAACAGCACCATCCGCTTCCGTGATTCTGGCAAGCCGTTCCGCTTCCTCAATTCTCTGTTTCACACTGCCATTGTAAATGCAATAGACCATTTTCTCTGCCATCGACTCATACGGGTCTTCCGCATGCATCTCCTGAAAACCATCTGCGATGAAATCACAAGCGCGGATGTGCATTTTCTTACTATAATTAAAAATATCCTTAACCGGCTCCTGTAAAAATGGCATGATGTGCATCCAGATTACCGAAAGACCATCTCCCCTCGGTGACATCCGCACATCGCGCAGAAGTTTTTCCGTATAGGTAACCGCCGTCTCTGAGCCAGCCATCAGATGGCACATAAAAAGCGCATACAATTCATTCGTCAGAGAGGTCACCGGGTCATGCGCACACCGCAGGGCAAGCTGTTTTTTATAATTCGCCGCCGCTTTCCGGCTGTTATCTACCGCACTCCGCACTGTTTCCTCCGAAATCCGTCTGTCCGTCGTCTCCTCCAGAAACCGTTTCAATTTCCGCAGCTGATCCGCCACATACAGAACCGATTCCCGGTTTTTCTCATACGGAACATCAATATAAAAGCCTGGACATTCAAATTTATCCTTTAAATACGGAAACGTCATCATATTTCCATCACACGCAAGGTTCGTATAAATCATGCAGTTCGGTTTTGGCAGAATCCCCGTCAGCGCCGCCCCCAGAAACACCCTGTGGTACGAACACATCGTCTCCGGAAATCCTTCTTCCTCCGTTTTCCGAAGAAACGTCTGCTCACACTTCGTTCCCGCCATAAAACAGGACATCGCCTCCACTGAGTACGGCGTCAGCCCTGCCGCCATCACCAGCTCTCCCGGCACAAATATGCTGACCATCGCCGCATTCTCCGGTTCCGACAGCGACTGAATGATATTTTTCATAACCACCCGCGCCACATACTGTCCCGACGACGGCAGCCCCCGATCCGGCAAAAACTGAAGCTTCTTTTCCTGCAGGCGGTATCCCGCAAGAAGCAGCCGACGCGCTTTTTCTGGATCCTTAAGCGCCTGGCTGCTCACCCTATTTCCAAATTTTTCAATTACATCCATTGTTCTTTCTTCCATTCTTTTAAGTTCATTTTTCTGTCATATCGCCCTGATGCAGATGGATATAGTTCCGCGCCTTTGCAGGCAAACGGGCATTCTTTATTATAGTCAGTTGGATGGGAATTGTAAATATATCGGATATGAAATGCGAAACAGCGGGGGAGAAGAACTTTACGCCTGTGACAAAATCATCTATATTCCAAAAAACTGAGCAAACAACCACCTATCATTTCCCACAAATTCTGGTGACCTTCAAGATGCGGCAGTGAAGTTTTCTATACGAAAAAAACAACCTTATGGCTTCATATGTTGAAATCATAAGGTTGTTCTTATCTTCCCAAACTTTAGATTTTAGGAAAAACACCCCCGCTTACGCGGGGAATACATCTGATCCATCGTCAACCATTCCGGTTTTTCGGGATCGCCCCCGCTTGCGCGGGGAATACGGCAGACTTCCGGTTCCGCTGATTGTACCGGTAGGATCACCCCCGCTTGCGCGGGGAATACACGCACGAAACAAGGGCATCCGTGACAGAATTAGGATCACCCCCGCTTGCGCGGGGAATACCGCCTATAGATCCGCATAGGACAAAAGACGGCAGGATCACCCCCGCTTGCGCGGGGAATACTGTGTTCTTTTTCATTTCAGCGATTGGGGAAGAGGATCACCCCCGCTTGCGCGGGGAATACTCGAGAAAATGTCCGACGAATCACATCCTCCGGGGATCACCCCCGCTTGCGCGGGGAATACCAATTAAGGCGAAAATTACAAGAAGTAGCTCTAGGATCACCCCCGCTTGCGCGGGGAATACATCTGGATTTTCTGGATTTTGTTCGAGCTGTAAGGATCACCCCCGCTTGCGCGGGGAATACATTATCGCCAAAAAATAAAGGACGGCAAACTGAGGATCACCCCCGCTTGCGCGGGGAATACAAGGAACGAGCGAAAAAATCGCGTCCTTCATGGGGATCACCCCCGCTTGCGCGGGGAATACCGCCAACAATCACTAATGTTGAGCCGATATCGGGGATCACCCCGCTTGCGCGGGGAATACATGTCTGCGGCGTCAAACATAACAAGCGCCCCAGGATCACCCCCGCTTGCGCGGGGAATACAACTGATTCCAGGTAGGCGGGTCTCCGCCATAGGGATCACCCCCGCTTGCGCGGGGAATACGCGTCGTTTGACAATGGCAGGCTGTCAATATCGGGATCACCCCCGCTTGCGCGGGGAATACTAAGGATGCCGCCACAGGGCTGTCAGGAAAATAGGATCACCCCCGCTTGCGCGGGGAATACTGGAAGTTCTGGAAATTCCGCCAAGATTGGAAGGGATCACCCCCGCTTGCGCGGGGAATACAGCTCGATCCCATCAACCTCTGCAAGCATATAAGGATCACCCCCGCTTGCGCGGGGAATACGCGCGAGGCGACGGGAGCCACGGCAACGATCCGGGATCACCCCCGCTTGCGCGGGGAATACAAGCTGCCCGATACAAAATTACTGATGGGCACGGGATCACCCCCGCTTGCGCGGGGAATACTTTTAATTTTCTCATCTTATGCCGTAAAGCCCAGGATCACCCCCGCTTGCGCGGGGAATACAGATCCGATTCGCAAGTGATTTGATGTGTCCGGGGATCACCCCCGCTTGCGCGGGGAATACTCGACATCCTGACGGAAATTTATCAGAGTTTCGGGATCACCCCCGCTTGCGCGGGGAATACAACATCATCCTTGAAGAAAACAGCCATACCTTGGGATCACCCCCGCTTGCGCGGGGAATACTGGATCATAGCAGAAATCCTGCAAGAAGTCAAGGGATCACCCCCGCTTGCGCGGGGAATACCAGCTTCTCAAACGCTCTCTCCGTGACCTGGTAGGATCACCCCCGCTTGCGCGGGGAATACTGTAATGGTGTATACATGTATGCTTTCATTCTGGGATCACCCCCGCTTGCGCGGGGAATACAAAATAAAATATCATCTTTTTTAATGTCGATTGGGATCACCCCCGCTTGCGCGGGGAATACGTATGCTTTCATTCCGTTATACGGTGTATGCCGGGATCACCCCCGCTTGCGCGGGGAATACTATCAAAATATGGTAAACTTCCAAAGCCGCTTAGGATCACCCCCGCTTGCGCGGGGAATACTATGTGATAATGCTCATATTAATAAAGTAGATAGGATCACCCCCGCTTGCGCGGGGAATACCGCCAGCGGACGCACCGCCCGGATTCCGTACTTGGATCACCCCCGCTTGCGCGGGGAATACGGTGATATGAGTTGCAATCCGCAGGTTGTAATGGGATCACCCCCGCTTGCGCGGGGAATACTGAATTGTCATCTCCAAATTTTTCTGATAAACGGGATCACCCCCGCTTGCGCGGGGAATACGTGGCAAGGAGACAAAGTCCAACCGACAACAAAGGATCACCCCCGCTTGCGCGGGGAATACATTAAAAGGGGAAAAATCTTTTCAGATGGTCTGGGATCACCCCCGCTTGCGCGGGGAATACCTTGGTGTCAAATCCGACGGCATTTTATGACGGGGATCACCCCCGCTTGCGCGGGGAATACACTAAAAAAATCCCTTATTTACAACCTTTTCCCGATCTCCATCTCTAAATTTCATTTAGTTTCTCAAACACCTGAAATGTTGTGATGCAATCACTTAATGCCCTATGTTCCTCCTCAACTTTTATCTGGAAATAGTCTGCTAGTGCATGCAGCTTATAATCATCAATATCATCGATTCGTCTCCTCGCAAGATCTAATGTATCTTTTGCTGAATTTTTCAGATTCATACGATTGGTCTTTCGACAAGCTTCCTTTAAAAAACTGCGATCAAATGCGATATTATGACCTACTATTGTGCTTTGTCCAATAAATTCACAGAACCTCTCCATCGCTGAAGATAAAACTGTCCCCTTTTCCTCAAGAATCTCCTCTGTAATCCCCGTAAGTTCAGTAATTACTTTGGGAACACCTTTTTCTGTTTTTACAAGAATCTCCAATTGATCTGCTATTTTGTGGTTAATGATTCTGATCGCCGCCAACTCAATAATCTCATCTGATGAACTATTTAATCCTGTTGTTTCTAAATCTATCACCACATAACCTTCTTGTCGTTCTTTATATGTTTGAGATTGCTTTTTCTTAATTAACATCTGTTGAACTTCTGCCCGACTTGCACGCGCTTTTGTTTCGCTCCGTGCCTGTTCTGGTCGTATAACTAATTGTAATCCATCAAAATCCACAGGTTTCCAGGATGAGTTGTGCACACAGAATTCCATTCCCTGTTCATTATTAGTACTATATACCATTGTTGCCCGTCCCTGCGACAGATTCTCACAGATTCGCGTCCAAAGCATTTCTCGAATTCTTGCGCTCACCTTGCCAACATATACTCCTGTATTGATCTCCATAAGCCACTTCGTAAGATCTCCGCGCAATTTAGGTGGGCAATCAGTCAGCGTTACAACTACCATTATTCACCTTCTTCAAGATCGTCTCCATACGAATGCCCATTCTCAACTTCCCCGACTTTGTTATCCCACAAATATACTGCATCTGAATCCTCTGCTTCTCCTTCTTTGGCAAACAAAGATTTGATATCATGCACCATTTGTTTCAGAATATTCATTTTTACCATTTTATCTCTGGTTTTTCTCCGCATTACAGACGGAATTTCTTCCTTGGAAATCGTTGCAGCCACCTCAAACGCTAACGGAATCGTGATATCTGCCTTATATAAATCTGCAATATCATATACAAATGAGTTTTCATGTCCAACATGTACAAATCCCAATCCCGGAGAGCACCCTAACGCAGCAATTACCGCATGTGCCAAGCCATAAAGACATGCATGGCCGGCAGATAATGCCTGGTTAACAGAATCTCCACTTGTAAAATCATCTGGATCGTATTCACGCCCATTCCAAGGCACATTCCACTCTTTTGATGCTTTTTTATATACGGCGCGAATTCGCGCTCCCTCCCGTCCTCTTAACTGCTGAAGTGTAAGGCGGGAAACATCTTCTTTGGGAAATCGCATGGAATACATCTGCCTCACAATATTTAAATGCATTCTTGTATTACCGACTAATTCTGCCTGTCTCTGCAATAAAGCTGCACGGTGGGTAAGTGGGCGGCCCGATGCGTAATAACGCACCCCATGTTCTCCCACCCATATCACTGTGACCCCAGCGTCTCCGATTAACTCCATTGCCCGATGAGTAATCTTTGTTCCAGGTCCCAGCATAATCACACTGATTGCTGCTGCCGGTACAAAAACGGTTCCTCTATCATCTGCGACTGTAATTGCACTATCCTGTCGATTTAGGACACATCTTTCCAGATAAAGGAACGTCAGACGATCTGCAACCTGCGGCAGCATCTGGATTTCCGGCCGTATCATTCCAGGAATATTTGTCATACTGTTCCCTTCTCCATATGTACCAATGTCATAAGACCTACTCCATATGCCTTTTCACGTCCAATACCGTCTATCAGCATTTTTCGTACTTTCTCTTCATCCACTATTTTTAAAATACCTTCATATGTTACAGACAGCATACTAACCTGATTCTTTCCAGAAGCCTTATTAAAATGGTACCATTTAGATTCCCTAATCTCAAAAGAATCTTCACTCACTGCAAAACCATGCAGTTTACCCTGTTTTATAAGCCATTTTCGCTGATTATCTGCTGTAGTATGTGCACAAATTCTACCTCTTTGATCCTTTCCCACAGCTTTCTGGTATGTTGGATTTGCCGTCAAACGAAAATGCCACCATGTATCAGCTTTGATTTTTTCCAGAAAAGGATCATACTCTTTTGTCACACATTCTTCACCTTCTGGTGCAAATTGACTTACTGCTTCGGAGAGATCCGGTTTTTCCCGGCTTAGAATAAGCAAATAATACTTACTATTAAGCCGATCGATTCTCCATAGCTTTCTATGACGAACTGCTTCTGTCATATCAAACGAAGCCTCAACGGCTCCATGAAACAGGTTTGGCGAGCTCAATGCCCGCAATGTTTTCCTTTTAGTCACATCCAATGTCATTCTGCTTAAATACAAACCAATCACCCCAATTCTGCCATTGGATCATGGCATTGAAGCGGTTCTCGCACCGCCCGATATTTCTCCGTCACTTTTCGAAACGTATATTTTCTGTGCTCTGGATTGTAGGATATCGGAAGATCCTTAACAATATTTCCATCTTCTCCTTCTTTTGCATCCATTACTATGCGTACTGTTTCAGTTGATTCATTCCGAAATGCTTCTTCAAGCAAAGCTTCTTCCAATTCCAATTTTCTGATACCAAGGCATAATCTTCCGGTCGGCGGACACGATCTTCGTCCCAGATATAACGGAAACACTGGATTCAATAATGCATATTCGATCTTTTTCAAAAGTTCTTCATCCACACTTTCAAAACCTACCAGAAATTCTGCATCCGCAAGATAATAGCGATTTGTGACATATGGTTCTCCCTTTTTTGGTCGTACCATGTGAAAATCACGCACAAAATGCCCCTCTTTATCCACACGCACACCAAATCGCAGTGTTGCTAACTGGCTCACCATATCATCATCATCTCTCTTAATTCCAAGTGCTGCACAGATAAGTCCGATCACCCCGCTTTTACTGGGTTCCCGCCCTGTCCGACGAATATCAAACTTTGAATCAATTCCCCATGATTGAAGTGGTGCTGCCAACCGAAGCAGCAATGTACTCATTATTTCGTCACCTCTTCCAGAGCATTCAAAACCTGTTTTTCTAGTTCATCTAATAATTTTGTCAGATTCATTGTTGTCGCAAGCGACTCCAACTCTCTTCCCACTGCAAATGCCATTTCCGGCTCATTTACATAATCTTCATAAGATTCTTTTGCATAATCAACCAATGCCTTTATTGACTGCTCCACATATCCACCCTTTGTGGTAACTGGTTTTTCAAAAGCGCCTGCCATATTAACCGGCTGATCTCTGCGAACCGTCACATAAACAGCATCCGGACGTGTTCTGTTTGCAAATGTATTTTGTTTTCCTGTCGGCATACTGGTGATAAATGCCTCTGCAAAATTTTTAACCGCTTTCGGAGTATCTCCTCCCAAATAGTTTGCAAGTTCTGCCGCATTCACAGTCGCATAACGATATAAGGTAGATGAATTATACTCTACTGTACCAAGATGTCCTGCCCCGGAATTATCTTCCGATGTACAATCATCAACAGCTGTAAAGTAATCATACTCATTATGTACAGCATGTGTTGATATGGCATGGGCCACTTGTGCCGTTGCGTCGTAATTCAAGGATGGTTCATCTGCCACCATGCGGCCAAACAAAGCAAGATCAACTGACGGGTAGTTTTTTAATGCCTCCTGCAATTCCTTTTTATCCTCTTTTTCAAATTTTCCATCCGGATGAGCAATTGCCAGTTCTGCCAATTTTTCAATTTGTTTTGCACTAATAAAAAACAGAGCTCCTGTTTCTGCTTTTCCATTTTTTTCTGTTAATTTAATTCCGGCTGCTTCTAATACCTTTTTTGCCAATTTTTCAGCACTCTGAATTTCCGAATCCAACTCAGATATTTTCTTTGCAAGCAGATCTACAATTTTCTTTGTTCGAATTCCCTTTTCTTCTTCTGTATACATATCAGCAAACATAAGGCGCATTGCACGTTTCCAGGATTGACTTGAAACTCTTGCTCTGGTTACACCACCATAAATCGCTGTCTTGGGGCTGCCTGTATCATCACGATTTACGCAGCTCGGCGGAAGTGTTTGAATTACATGAAGATCAATATACAAATTTTTACTCATTTTCTTTTTCCTCCTCTTCCTGTTTTACTACTCGATAAAAATCCTGTCCCCAGCGAAGCTTAACCTTCTGGGCACCATTCTCCGTTTGAAATTGATATAGGTCATATGCTAGCTGAATATAATCCATCGGCACTCCCTTTGCCCGCAGAAGCTGCACTAATCCTCGAAGATAATACGCACATTCTTCAATATCCGCCGATGTTGCAAAAACGGTAAATCGTTTTCGAATTCGTGTCAGTTCTGATTCATCCTGCAAAGCCGTCAATTTTCTAACTGCCTTTCCTAATGGTTGCTGTTCGCTATGCATGTTTTTTTTGTGAATATCACTTCCCTGCTGATGCAGAGCATACATACATAACGAAAGAGATACCGCCCACTCAGCCCAACTAGGCTCTCCATTTCTGCTCATCAATTCTTCCGGAAATCTGTTAAATAAAAGTTCCCACATTTCTGGAACCTCTCCGGGCTTTTTCCCGATTCCATGACGAAGCTGTGCCAATTCTCCTTTGACGCGTGCATCATTTGGCTCATTCTCCCATTGTTTCAGGCGCATGGCCATATACTTTCTGACCATCTGTCCCTGGTTTCCCATATAATCCCTCCTTGCTACTGCTCAAAGCATTTTTTCAATGACACCTTAAATATATTAAAAGCGCTTGAAGATGAATAATAAACTTTTCTTTCAACTCCATCCTTTTTTTCTTGTATTTCCCGCCCAACAAAAGCCTTATCTCCTGCTTGTTCAACATAGTTCATCCCAAGCTTTTCCGCTATCCGATATGCCTGAACTCTCCAGTCGTTTCGAATGTTCTCATAATATTCAGAATCACTCTCACCTATCGGATCCAATTCCTTTAACCATCTGCGGAATGGTATATCTATCTGGTAAAAGTACTCTTCTTTTCCATATTGAGTTTTTTCACCTGAACAATCTCCTGCAGCCTTCTTTAAGTCTTCTGTTAAATGATTAACTATATTTGCTGCTTTTTCACATTTTTCAATCTCTTCTCGTATGATTCTTACCAATATTTTTCCATTTGCAGTTAATAATTCTGTATGAAATTCCAGGTAATCGCCAAGAACATCTTTTACAAAAAAGTCTTTGTCCCCATATTGTACCGAGGCTGTCTTAAAGCAAATGATATTCTTTTTATCAATCATTTTCTTATCTTTCAGCCAAGCGACCCACCTAAGCACGCCCGGTGTTCTGTTTTCCTGATCTGACATAACAAGGTTTGAAAAGTCGCGCCACATCTGTTTTTCTGGCAAATGCCTTCTTGGCTGATAATACGGAACGGCATTTCCTTTCGGTTCATATTTTTTCCATACAGTCATTTGTTCCATATATGCTGCTTCTTTTGGAAAAAAATCACCTCCCAACACATAATAACCACTGACCCCTTGCACCTCTTTTTTTAGAAGAATTCTTCTGGATTGTACTGTC
>ERZ838577.4534-NODE-4534-length-11513-cov-6.833741_pt1 | contig 11513 bp, 9 predicted proteins | sample MGYA00519682_ERZ838577 | MGnify/ENA primary metagenome ERZ838577 (study PRJEB31850, sample SAMEA3708838) | human gut metagenome | biome: human gut; feature: human-associated habitat; material: faeces | place: China | collected 2014 ...
TAATTGACATGACTCTTTATCCTAAATTGATATTGGATGCATTGGCAACGGTGCGCTATCCCGGTACGGGAAAGAATTTGGTAGAAGCGGAGATGGTTGCCGATAATCTCCGTATTGACGGTATGTCTGTCAGTTTTTCATTGATCTTTGAGAAACCGACCGATCCGTTTATGAAATCAATGGTGAAAGCTGCCGAGACGGCTATTCATACCTATGTGTCTCCGGATGTGCAGGTGACGATTGCGACAGAAAGTAAACAAGCTCCCCGTCCGGAGGTGGGCAAGATGCTTCCTCAGGTAAAGAATATTATTGGTATCTCTTCCGGTAAAGGCGGGGTAGGCAAGTCTACCGTGTCAGCAAATCTGGCGGTTGCTTTGGCGAAATTGGGTTATAAGGTAGGTCTGCTCGATGCGGATATTTTCGGTCCTTCCATGCCGAAAATGTTCCAGGTAGAAGATGCGCGCCCGTATGCCGAGCGTATAGACGGTCGTGATCTGATTATTCCGGTAGAGAAATATGGAGTGAAATTATTGTCTATCGGTTTCTTTGTTGATCCGGATCAAGCTACTTTATGGCGTGGCGGGATGGCAAGCAATGCGTTGAAACAGTTGATTGGTGATGCGGCTTGGGGAGATTTGGATTATTTCCTGATAGACCTTCCTCCCGGAACCAGTGATATTCATCTGACCGTTGTTCAGATATTGGCTATGACAGGGGCGATTGTTGTCAGCACTCCGCAGGCAGTTGCTTTGGCGGATGCCCGTAAGGGAATCAATATGTTCACCAATGATAAGGTAAATGTGCCCATTCTCGGTCTGGTTGAGAATATGGCATGGTTTACTCCTGCCGAACTTCCCGAAAATAAATACTATATCTTCGGCAAAGAAGGTGCCAAGAAACTGGCTGAAGAGATGAATGTTCCTTTGCTGGGACAGATTCCTATCGTACAAAGCATCTGTGAAGGAGGAGATAATGGTACTCCTGTCGCATTGGATGAAGATTCCGTGACCGGACGTGCGTTCCTTTCCTTGGCAGCCAGTGTTGTCCGTCAGGTAGATCGTCGGAATGTGGAAATGGCTCCTACCAAGATTGTAGAGATGCATAAATAAGAGTTTGTAAAAGAACTGCATCGTAATGAATAATAAAACGCAGATTAACGCAATTTATCGTAGGGTATTTCAATTATATATTTATCAATAATTTGTAAAACTGTTTCTACTATGTTTGCGTTAATCCGCGTTTCGTTTATTCATTATGTCAACACTCTTCTGGATACTCCAAAGCCCCTTTTATACCATATTCGGAACTATTTACTCAAAGTTTTCAGTAACTGCTCTTTCATCGTTTCCACTCCCGGAAATCCTGTCTTCTTATAAGTGATATTACCCTCAGGATCAATGATAAAATAGGTAGGGACTCCCTCTATGTTGAGGTTGGACATCAGAAAATTCCATTGTTCGTTGGTTACGCGGAAATGCTCACCGTGAATATCGGAAATCATATTTTCCCATGTCCCTTTGGGAGACGTTTCGCCGGTGATGTAAAGGTAGATAATGTCTTTCTCTTTCAATTCCTCTTTCATCGGGGCGATTGCTTTATTGGCCATGCGGCAAGGACCGCACCAGGTTGCCCAAATATCAACCAGTAAAGTATGCCCGCGAAACTTGGAAAGGATGGATGGGAACAAATCTTCATTGGAGACTTCTCCCGCTTCATTGATAGTAAATCCACTCTTCCTTTTGTTCAATTCTATTTTCTTTATTGTTTCTTTGTTCGTTTGAGTAAGCATTTCGGTATACGCCGGAGAAGACAACTTCTTTATTTCTATCTCCTGATCTGCTGTCAATGGAATGAAATCTTTGATAGAATGGTACAGTTCGTTGAATCTTATATAATCAAATAATGGCCCTTGATTCGTTCCTAACGTTTCTTTAAGTATTTCCCGATAGTTCGGCATAAAACTGATCAGATAGATTGTTGATGCATACTGCCTGCTGTATAACGCTTTGAGGGTATTGATGGAAGTAAATTCCTTTAATATGTCATAGTATCCTTCGGGAATATCAATATGCGTATTGGAAAAATATTCGTTTGCTTTTTCTCTGTTCAACTTATTTACAGCAATATAAGCAGATTTTAGCTCTCTGTCTGTCATCGCAATTTTCCCGGTTGCTGCGAGATCTACCTGTATGTTTAATAGTTCTTTGCACGCATTGCTATAGGAAGATTGTTCTATTGCTTTCCGGATGGATGGAAGACGTTCCAATACGTAGGCTTTATATTCATCTGCGCTTTTCCCTGCAATGGCGTTGTACATATCCATGTAGAAAACACTTTTTAATGTGATATCAATATCTACCGAAGCCAGTTCTTGTTGCAAGCTGGCCAGATATCCGTTGAAGTATACAGGTTCTCCGAATGTTTTATCCTTCTTTTGCAGATGTGTCTGCCTACGGCAAAGTTCTTTTGTGTTGATAATGAGAGATGTTTCTTCATTGGGGGCTATCAGGCATTCCACCCAGCCGAAAGGAAGCTCCAATGCGACGCTTGTGACGGACGTTACTTTTACTTCTGCTTGAAAGCTGCCATCCTCCTCGATTTTTATAATATTCTGTTCGTTGTGGATATTCGATGCGGGACTTTCTATATGCATCCGCATCTGTTTCATCATATCTTTCTGATAATCGAGGATTTTCCCTTTCAAAGTAGCGGTAGCATAAGCTAACTTAGGGGTGGGTAATGCCGCTTTTTTGTTTATTTTGTGCTTAACCGCTTCTTTAGGAAGTTTTTGCTTGTAAAATGCGTTTCTGTCCAGTTGTATTCCCCATATCTTGTACGCTCCGTCAAAATCTCCTTCCGAGAAATCAAGACTAGTTACATTTTGAGGAATGGGAGGAAACAATAATTGGAATTCGGCTTCTCCTGATTCCGGCATCCAGAATTCTTTGTCCAATGTGATTCCAACTCCCTTGCGGATAGGGTAAAGCATTCCGTTATTGTCTCTCAGAAAACTGCCTGTCGCAATTTTTATCCAATATTTAGGGCGATAATAAGCTTTAATGTATAGGGTGGTAACTGTATCTCCCATAACAATTTTATCAATCTCAATGCTATTGGAACTCCAAGCTAGAAAAGGAGGACGTTCAATCACTCTGTCTTGGGCTTGTACACTGTAAACGGTGCAAAGTAGCAAACCGATAATCCATGCGAAACTTCTCATATCTATATAATGTTTCTTATATAACGAACAAATATAAGAATATTCTTGTGACTACCCGCTGGTTTATAATAAAATATGTGTGTTTGTTGCAAGAATGTTTCAGTGACAGTATTTCACCAAAAATATTAAGAACGAAAAATGACAGGATAAACACTATTTTCGCCTAAATAGTCACACTTTAATAACATTTATGCAAAAAATAGTTGTTCTAGGATTTTTTTATATAAAATAAATGAAATATATTTGCGGGTACGAAACAGACGTTAAATATGAAACGGTGTGTCTTGGTACTCTAACAGAGTTCAGGAAATTCCCCGCACTAGAGATACAAAACTATTAATAATGCTGACCAAAGGGAAAGAGGGAGGCGAATTAAAAAATAAATGATATGAAAAAAGGTTTGATTTTTGTGCTATTTGCACTTGTTTCTATCGTTTCTTATTCTCAGCTTTCTTGGAATGCCAAAGTTGGTATGAACATGAGTAATTTTACAGGTGACATGGATACTGACATGAAAATTGGTTTTAATGTAGGTGTTGGTATGGAATATCAGTTTACTGATATGTGGTCTATTCAACCTTCTTTGATGATTAGTCAGAAAGGTGGCAAATCTGATCTAGGAGAAGATGGAACTGTGAAATATAATCCAATGTATCTTGAAATACCTGTATTGGCAGCTGCAAGATTTGCGGTAGCTGATAATCAGAATATCGTTGTGAAAGCTGGTCCTTATTTTGCATTTGGAATCGCTGGTAAAGCAAAATATGAATATGAAGGCGAAAGTGAAAAAGTTGATTTCTTTGGTGATGGCGAGGATCAAGAAGGAGCAAAAAGATTTGATTTGGGCTTAGGAGTAGGCGTTGCTTATGAAATAGGCAAGTTCTTTGTTAGCTTGGATGGAGAATTTGGATTGACAAAAGTTATAGATTTTGAAGTTGATGGAGTAAGTAATCCGAAGAACATGAACTTCTCTATCGGTGTAGGTTATAAATTCTAATTAGGATTATACTCTCTTTATAATATCTCTTTAAAATCCCTCGTTCTATACTCTCTGGAACGGGGGATTTTTATATTATAATGTTTGATATATTTCTTCTTATTATATGATATTGGGACGAGTTATACATTCTGCCTCATTTATCTGCAAGAACTACTTGTCTGACACCTGGATCTCAAACATATCAACACCCGGGTGTCATGCAACTTAATATCCTATATCAAAAATGAATTAATGTAAGGCCTTCTCTTTTAATTCTTTATATCTCTCTATCGCATGTTTGCGACTCATAAGGATTTGCCAGCGATATACCCAACAGGTGGTAAGGAAGTAAATGCCTGCCTGTAGCCATAAAGCTTTATATTCAAAGGCTACTTCGCTTAGAGTAGCTCCCATATTATTGATTTTCACGAAACCATTGATACCGAAAGTAGACGGGAAGATGTAAGATACATACTTCCAAAAGGGAGGTATGGCGGCCCCCGGCCATGAAATTCCGGAGATAAATAATAAAGGGACAGATGTAAATACAAAAATCAGCATACACGTTTCCCGGTTGTGGATAGCGATAGAGGCAGTCATTGCAAAGAATATGCAGGCGGCTAAATAAGGGACAACAAATAACACTAATGAGTCCGGTTGTCCTATTTGGTTGAGGCTGAATATTCTTGGGACAATATACAGTACATAAAAAGCTACCAATATATAAATCAGGAAGTAGCTCAGACCTTTTCCGAGTACAATTCGTAAGGTACCGTTGTAATGCCGGTTGATGGGAACAAGATCTTTGAAACGGTTGTTTTCTCGGGCAGTACCGGCGGCCAAGCCGATACCGAGCAATAAGGTTTGCTGAATGATTAATATCAGTACGGCAGGAATCAGAAAAGCTGCGAATCCGGCAGTAGGATTGAATATGGAAATTTCTTCATACTCTATCGGATAAGCGGTGATTTCATCCTGACGGTCAGTGGTATTGCCACTACGTGCAATTTTGATATCCTGATTCATATCCAATGAAACAGCTGTATTGGCTATGAGCATGGATTTATAATAAAGTAATCCGCTCATATCACAATAAATGCTGACTTGCGTCTGTTTTCCTTTGGCTATATTATCACTAAAGTCAGAGGGTATATAGATAATACCATACGCAAGTCGGTTTTTCAACATCTGCTTGGCTTCCTCCATATCGGCACAGTATGAAACAATCTGGATATCGGGCGTAGCGTCTACTTTGCGCAGGTATTCACGGCTGAGAGATGAATGAGAGTCATCCACAACGACAGCGGGGACCTCACGCACAACTTCATTATCGTAAATGAAACTGTATAATAGCGGATAACCCAATGGAACGAGTATAAAGAATATCAGTACCCCCTGGTCGCGGAAAGTTGTCTGAAACTCCCGTTTCCAGATATAAAACAGGTCATTGATACCTTGTACTATCTTATCTTTTAATTTTATATCTTTCATTTAGGGAATATATTTATAATAAACAAGTGCTTCTTTTAAGCGGTGAACTACCAGAAAAGGAAGCAACATGAATATCAGTAATGCCATATAGTTACTCCAAGAATAAGCCATGCTGTACCCATTGAGCGCTTGATCTACATAAATAAGGAAGTAGTGACGCAACGGAAACAGATTGCTCAAAGCTTGTAAAACGGGATGCATCGCCATTACCGGAAATGAAAAGCCGGAGATGGAGAATGATATAACTCCCCATAAGGAAGCGAAACTCAGTCCAAGCCGCAAAGTCGGTAAGGTTCCTATCATGACAACGCCGCAACATTGCGAGGCGAGAACGAGACAGAGTGTTGCGAATATCATCGGAAGAATACCGCCATTGCAAGGAAAATGCAGGAAACCATACAGATATACATTATAGAATATGCCCATAATAAAAAAGATAACCGTATGGGGCAGTAGTTTTCCTGCCAATGCAATATAAATCGAGTTATTGCTCATACGTAACCATTCACGTGCGGTACGGTCCTTGATTTCCACACCGATTGAATAGACGGTAACCATGAATATAAGTAACATAAGTACTCCCGGTATCAATGTGTTGCACAGATATACCGAATAGTTCAGCCACGGGTTATTCAGAGGATGCGTATCAATCACAATAGGTTGCAGAAATCCCATCGCCTGGTCTTCCGTTGCCCCTTTGGCATATAAAGCGGTTCGTGCGGCGGCACCGGAGGTGAGTTCCCCCATCATTTTCATGTCTCTGAAAAGCAAGGAGCCGGCAATCAGATAAGAATAGTTGGTGTAGAAAGAAATCTTAGGTTGCCGCTGGCTTTGCGCTTCTGCGGATAAACCCTTCGGGATGTAGAAAAATCCATAGATTTTCCCTTCCTGTACAGCAATTCGCGCATCCGTCACATTACTGTAATGCGCTATGACACCCGTCTGCGAGAAGGCATCCAGATTGCGCACGATGTTGCGGGAAGTCGATGAGTCGTCCATATCCACTACACCGGCCGGAAGATTCTGCGGAAGTCCCGAATCCATTAATGTGGTGAAGAAGATATAGCAGAATAGTGGAGCGATAACCATGCAGAAAAGGTAGAGCGGACGTGAAACCAACCGTCGGCATTCCCTTTGCATGACTTGCCACAAAGCTATATATTTCTTTTCTCTTTCTTTCATGACTTCTTATTTGTCAATGACAACCGACATTCCCGGACGGAGGTTTTCCACTTTTTCCATAGGGGAAGCTTTCACCTCAAATGTTTTCAAGTCAAACTGTCCGGTTGTTTTAGTTGCTTTCCAAGCGGCATAACTTCCTAGATCTTTCAGATAATATACTTTGAGTTTGATTGTTTTATTATCCAGAGCGGGTACGATTGCCTCAAACTCGGCTCCCATAGTCAAATTTTTGAGGAGGTCTTCGCGCACATTAAATGTTACCCACATATCGTTCAGTTCGGCTATGTTCATGATTGGCGCTCCTGTACCCACTAATTCACCGACTTTCGGGAAAATTTCAGAAACCTCTCCGGCGGCAGGCGCTATAAGATAGGTTTCCTTGATATACGATTCCACTTCGGCAACAGCACCTTTTGCCCGGTTCACCAAAGCCTCCGCAGCCATTTTGTCCTCACGTTCGGCTCCGTTCTTGGCCATTGTATATTGAGCTTTGGCGGCTTTCTCGGTTGCGATGGCGGCGTCACGCTGTGCGGTTACCTCATCCAACTTTTGTGCGGGCATAACTCCTTGCTCATGTAGGTTTTTGATTCTTTGGTATGATTTCTCGGCAATAGTAACACCTGCCTGTGCTTTTTGCCACATCTCGTAAGCAGCTTGGATTTGTTCCTTGCGGGCTCCTTTGATTGCTTTCTCATTCTGTGCTTGCGCAGCGGCTTCGGCTGCACGTGCCTGTTCCATTTTTGCCATGACGTCAGGAGCTTCTAAAATAGCCAGTGTATCACCGGCATTTACGCTTTGACCTTCTTTCACGCGAAATTCCAGAATACGCCCCGGAACTTTGCTTGAAACGCGATATTCGGTAACCTCTGCCTGCCCTTGTATGATCTCAGGGCCTTTGCGAAGCATGAAAAAGCCAACTACTGCAACGATTGCAATAACTCCGAGTAAAGTAAGAAAAGCCAGCAGCATATTGCTGTTTTGTGATTTTGTAGTTACCATATTATAATGAATTACTAAATTACTATTTATAAATTACCAGATAATGAGTTTTACTCTCAACTCTCCATTCTCCACTTTTTACTCTCCACTTATTGAAGAGTTCCTAATGATTTCTTCAGATAAATTTCAGTCAGCTTCACGTCTATTTGTGCATCGATCTTTTCAGATTGGGCGGATAGCCAGGCGGTTTGCGCTTCGAGAACGTTGCTGGTGGCAATTACGCCTTCTCTGAATCCAAGCGTCGCGTAACGGAGGTTTTCTTCTGCTTTTTCCATATTTTTGGAAGCCATAACCAACTTCTTACCTGCTTCATTCACTTTGAATGCTGCTTGATTGACTTGCAACTCTATTTTTTCTCGTGCATCTTGAAGTTGATACTGGGCGATGCGTGCTTCGGCCTTGGCAGCTTTTGTTTTATAGATACCTTCTCCCCAATGCCATATAGGAAGCTGCACCATGACACCTACGTTCCACATACCTTTGAATTTATTCTCAAAACTGTTGAAGACGGAAGGGTTGGTGACCATGTAGTTTCCCATCAATGCGATAGACGGAAGATGTTCGGCGCGGGTTACGTTGACTTTCTGCTTGTAGATTTGTGTCGCCAGTTCAAGACTGCGTATCTCCGGACGGTTCTCGTATGCAGTGGACAGATCGAAATGAGTGTCTGTCGGAATTAATGGAATATCCTCCATATTTTCATCCGCCAGCGTGATGGGTGAACTCAGATCGAGACCGCATAGTTGACACAACAACATTCGGGCAAGGCTCAATCCGTCTTCCACTTTAGTTAGTGTCATTTCCGCTTCATTGACTTTGACGCGTACGGAAAGACCGTCCGCTTTGGTTGCTACTCCTTCGGCGATCATCTTCTCGACGTCGCTATCCAGTTGTTGCAGAAGTTTTAAGTAACCTTCTGCCAATTTTTTCTTATTGACCAGTGAGATTACCTGCCAATAGGCTTGGTCGGTGCTCATGATAACCTCCTGCATACCGCCATTATGTTGTTGGCGTGCCAACTCTTCGGCGTACTTTGTTATTTTATTATAAGCACGGATTTTACCGCCCATATATAAAGGCTGGGTTAATGTGATGGCTCCGGCATATACATTTCTGGTATCTGTACGAAGCGCATCCACCAAAGAATTGCCTGCCTGGTCGAGGGCTGCCGGTAAACTTCCGCTTAATGAGGATATGAGTGGAGCCAGTTCGGGATAAGTTGCTATAATTCCGGCTGCGGCTTGCCCGATGGGACCTGCCAAATTACTTCCCAATCCGGAGAGTGCCGCTTTCTGATCGTTGTTCAATAGAGAGAATTCTTTTTGATTTCTCATGTAAGCTCCGGTTGCCGAAAAGTTGGGTAAGTAGTTGGTAAATGCCGCCTTTCGTTGGTAATGGGCTGCATTTATTTTTTCATGGCTTATCAACAAATCTTTGTTGTTGGTAAGCGCTAATGCCCGGCAACTATCCAAGCTTAGTGAAGTTTGCGCTTTTACTATAAAAGTCAGGTGCAATAGGATTGTCAGGAGAAATAGTTTTTTCATCGCATCTTGCATATTAATAAGGTGATACTTCTATTTAAATAACCCTGTTCTTATGTAATTTGTTTATGGAAATAGTCTGTTTATTTGTACTTGTTAGCTTAAACAATAATTGCATAAACAACGATGCAAATGTATGTGCTTTCTATGAGAAAGCAAAAAGAATTAGCTTTTTTTAGAAATATAGCAAAATTAGTGATTCCGGTGAAAAGAAAAAGGCCGTTCTTCTGAAATGAAGAACAGCCTTTTAATATATAAATGTAAAAGGGGATTAAAGAGCACCTACTTCTTTCAAAGCAGCGTTTGTTTTGTGAACAGCAGCAGCACTGGCAGCAAATTTAGCTTTCTCGTCAGCGTTCAGGTCTAGTTCAACAATCTTTTCGATACCGTTTTTGCCAAGAATAACAGGAACACCGATACAGATATCTGACTCGCCGTATTCGCCTTCCAGGAATACAGAGCAAGGAATCATCTTCTTCTGGTTGTGGATGATGGATTCAACTACAAATGCTCCAGCTGCACCCGGTGCATACCATGCGGAGGTACCCAGCAATTTAGTCAGTGTAGCACCACCTACCATAGTAGCAGCAGCTACTTCGTTCAGTTTTTCTTCTGACAGGAAGTTGGTTACAGGCATACCTTTGTAAGTAGCGAAACGAGTCAACGGAATCATAGTAGTATCACCGTGACCACCGATAACCATACCTTCTACTTCGTTAGCATTGCATCCCAAAGCCTGAGCCAGGAAATATTTGAAGCGAGAGCTATCCAGAGCACCACCCATACCGATAATACGGTTTTTCGGCAAGCCTAAAGATTTCAATGACAAATAAGTCATTGTGTCCATCGGGTTAGAAATTACAACAAGGATAGCGTTTGGAGAATATTTCAAGATGTTCTGTGCTACCGATTTAACGATGCCAGCGTTCACACCGATCAGTTCTTCACGAGTCATACCCGGTTTACGAGGAATACCTGAAGTAATCACAACAACGTCAGAATCAGCAGTCTGAGCATAGTCGTTAGTGCAGCCTACTATTGTAGTGTCGAAGCCCAGCAATTGAGCTGTCTGCATCATATCCATTGCTTTACCTTCTGAAACGCCTTCTTTAACGTCCAGCATTACTACTTCGTCTGCTACTTCATTAAAAGCAAGTACATTTGCACATGTAGCACCTACGTTACCTGCGCCTACTACGGTTACTTTTGACATAATACTTATATTTTAAAAAGTTGATAATTAGTTCTATCTTTTTGCGACGACAAAAGTACAACGATAATCGTTATTAAAGAAATATTTCCGTAATAATTTTAGTTAAAGAGACAACTCCTGCCAATATGTAGTTGTACTAATACTTCTCTTTTATTAAATCAGTAGTTACACTTCATCCGAGTGCCAATCGTACTCCGTCCGAATAACAGCTACAATTCATCCGATTATTAACTTACGTGTTCAGGAAAAGAAAACTTAAACAAACTCTTAAAAGAAAAAACTACGTGAAACGCTGTGTTACTATGTAGTGAAATGATTAAATTTGCGGCGAATTATCATCTAACTAAAGAAACATGAATAAAAAGACCCTGCTCATTATCGCCGTATCGGTATTGGTGATTGCTCTTGTCGGCATCACGTATCTACTGTTCACCGAAAAGCAGAATAATCGCGAACTGGTTGAAGAATTTGCTCTTGAGAAAGAGGATCTGGAAAACGAATATACCCGTTTTGCCCAGCAATATGATGAACTGAAACTTACAGTATCCAATGATTCACTGTCCGTCTTATTAGAGCAGGAGCAGATTAAAACCCAGCGTCTTCTTGAAGAGCTACGTACAGTCAAGAGTAGTAACGCCACTGAAATTCGCCGTCTGAAAAAAGAATTGAGTTCATTGCGTAAAATTATGATCGGTTATATCAATCAGATTGACTCACTCAATAAACTGACCAACCAACAGAAACAAGTGATCGCTGAAGTAACACAGAAATATAACGCTGCTTCACGCCAGATAAACAATCTGTCGGAAGAGAAGAAGAATCTGAATAAGAAAGTAACTCTGGCTGCTCAACTGGATGCTACCAATATTTGGGTAGAACCCAAGAACA
>ERZ838577.4540-NODE-4540-length-11502-cov-4.180135_pt1 | contig 11502 bp, 10 predicted proteins | sample MGYA00519682_ERZ838577 | MGnify/ENA primary metagenome ERZ838577 (study PRJEB31850, sample SAMEA3708838) | human gut metagenome | biome: human gut; feature: human-associated habitat; material: faeces | place: China | collected 2014 ...
AGTTTGTCACCGGGAGTGACAGCATCAGACTCTAATTCATTGATTGTGCGAATGTCATTTGTGGTGGTGCGGAACAGTTTGGCAATATCCCATAGTGTATCGCCGGTTTGTACTACATAACAAACTAATCCCGGCATTTGTTGAAAGGTTTCCATGTCAATTTCATGCTCTTCGATGTCAGTCACAACGTCGTTACAGCATTCAGTAAAGACGAGAACACAGAGATTTAATACAAGTTTAGCTTCCAGTTCTTCACGGTCGAGCATGAGTACATTGATACTGCTGATGTCGGTCTGCAGTTCGTAATCATCTTCCGGAGAAATGCCGCGTACTTCAATGGTATGTTGAAAAGGAATGCTTGCCTGCAATACGTTTAGCGGATGCAGATCATCTTCGGTGATATATAGGATATCCAGTTCTACTGCACCTTCGATAGAGATACCATCCGTGACAATGGTTTGTTCATCAATTTGGATCGTTCCGGTAGCGTTGCATATTTGCAAAATGTTGTCCTTTTCGGGATTGACTTTGATGTGGTCCGAAACACGTACTGCACTCTGATTTTTGAGCAATAATTGTTTGGCATGCGAATTGCTCTTAGTCAAACGAAGATCACAGGAGGTGGAGTAGGCGTCCTGCAAGCAGTCGAAATGTTCTTCTTCATAGAACTTGATATCCAGCAGCAAAGAAAGTTCTACATCAAAGATGCGCATTTCGCCGTCTTCATCGCTGCGGCATTCCAGTGATTTTTTGCCGGGAACAATTTCAATATCAGCAACCATATCTTCGTGGCAGCCACTACAAGAGACGATGCCGTCAAATGGCAATTCAGTTTCAAAATATTCCAAATTGCGCTCATCATCTTCGGGGGTGTATAAAACAAATATCAGAAGATCGCCGGTGATCCGGATACCGTCATCAACGAGCCTTGTTGCAAGACCCTGCGTGGATAGCTCATAGTACAATACATTTTCACAACTTGGTTTTCCCTTCGGCAGCGAGGTTTCATCTTTGATCCGAAACAGATCTTTTTGGTGGGAGGTCATTGTGGTAACGGACATAGGTGCCAGTTGTTGTTCAACACCGGCCGGCGGGGTGGGATCGCCCATCTCTGCCTGCACTGCATCGTCCGAAACAATGCCGGTTCCGATGGCGAGTATGTGTTCCTCTTCCTGGCAGCAATGAAGACTTAGGATTGCACGAACGCTGATCTTGCGCGAGTTGATGAGACTGGCTCGGCAGTCCTCCAAATCATAATGACAGTGAACTTCCTGATCTGGGTTGGCGTTCTCTAAATTGATGCTTTCCTCAAAAGGAATCTGTCCCTGCATAGTATGTATTTGGCGAAAATCCACGTCGCTTAAATAAAGGAGGGAGAAGCTTAATTGACCGCGAATAATGGCGCGATCTGTCTCAGCTGAGGTTTCTTGTACATGGATCTCCCCCTGGATTTTAATGATGTGTTCAATATCGGGCTTGCTGTCAGGTACATTAATGTCATCCTCGAGCGTCAACTGCATATCGCTGTGACAATTTTTCAGACTGGTGCGGATTTGCCTGGTCATGAGTTTCATAGGTGCTTTCTCCCTTTCCTGCATTGAAATCAATTTGCGTCCGCAGAACACTGTTTTGCGGCAAGTGTCTTATGCGGAAACTATTACTATTCTCATTGTATGCATCCGGAGTGTAAAATAGACAATATATTTGGGGACTTGTGAAAAGATTATGATTGCGATACACTGTAGGCATGAGTATACAGAAAAGAGGATGACTATGAAATCTACAATTACATTTACAAATAATATCACGGTAGAAAATTATAATGCACTGCGTGCGGCAGTTGACTGGATACAAGTCACAGAAAAACGTGCATCTATTGCATTGCAGCACTCTTTTTATTTGTGTGTTGCGATGGATGGAGAACGTCCTGTAGGAATGGCACGTATTGTCAGTGATGGTGGATATACATATTTTATTACGGATGTCATTGTGCATCCGGACTATCAAGGGTATCATATTGGGACAGAACTGATCGGCAGAGTGTTGGATTACATTCAGAAAGATGTGATGGACGGTGAAACGGTTATGGTCAGCCTGATGGCAGCATATAAAAGGGACAGCTTTTACCACCGCTTCGGGTTTCATAGCCGTCCCTTTGGAAATCACGGATCAGGAATGTCCATGTGGGTTTCACGCGACATTTCCGGTAAGATCATTACTGCGTAATGCTTGCTTATGACAAGTCCGCTACTGCCTAATGTTTGCGCATAGTAATGGCATGCTCCACTATTGCCGGACGATTTATTATACAAATTGATTCCTAGCAGGATCATATTGATAATCAATTCCGGCAAGTGTTTTGCACAAGGTTTCCTGCTCAATACTCAGGGACTTGCACATTTCCTCCAAAGAGGGATAGAAGTCCCTAAGCTGGGTGTTGACGTAACTGAGTAATATCATTGGATCATTTGGTAGTGCCATAGTTTCGTTATCCTCATTTCTGTTTTCTGTTCAGACGGCGGTTATGCTTACGCGCCTCATTGATCAATCCCACGATTTTTTCAATGGAATTATTCAACTGACTTTTGTCCATGGCGTGAATATATTGTTCTCGGTTCGTGTACACGTCATTTACCGTCTTCAGCAATAATTCGTTGGTCACATCTTTTTCCTGTATTACAACGCTGTAACCGGACTTTTCAAAAGAAGCAGCATTAAGGATCTGATCGCCGCGGCTGGCTTCAGCAGACAGCGGGATTAAAATGTTCGGTTTGCGCAGTGCCAAAATTTCACAGATTGCATTTGCGCCGGCACGAGAGATTAAAATATCGGCAGCGGCCATAAGGTCTCTTAATTCCGGTCCGATATATTCATATTGAGCATATCCTTTTGTGTCGTTTAGCGAGTCGTCTAATTTGCCCTTACCGCACAAATGGATCACATGAAACTTTTGCAACAGTTCCGGCAATATGCCTCGGACAGCATCGTTGACTGCTACGGCACCAAGACTTCCACCCATGATCAGAAGAACCGGTTTTGTATCATCAAAACCACAGAATGCAAGGCCTTTTTCACGACTTCCCTTAAATAACTCCTGGCGGATCGGGGAGCCGGTTAGTACAGCCTTTTCTGCCGGAATATGCTTCATCGTTTCTGGAAAGTTAGTGCATACGCGGTGCGCACATGGAATGCAGATCTTATTGGCAAGACCCGGTGTCATATCAGATTCATGGATCACGCAGGGAATGTGACGGAACTTTGCCGCCAACACGACAGGTACAGACACAAATCCACCTTTGGAAAACACAACATCCGGCTTGATTCTGCCCAATAATCGAATTGCCTGACCGAGACCTTTTACTACCTTAAAAGGATCACTTAAGTTTTTGACATCAATATAACGTCTAAGTTTACCACTGGAAATCCCGTAATAAGGGATCCCCTGCTCTTTGATCAATGTGCGTTCAATTCCCTCATAGGAACCAATATAATGTACATCGTACCCTTGTTTTTTAAGCTCAGGGAGTAATGCAATATTCGGGGTGACGTGGCCGGCTGTGCCGCCACCGGTAAGTACGATTTTTTTTACTTTGCTCATAAATATCCTCCTTGCTCTGCGGTAAAAATGCGATAGTACGGCTTATAAATATGTGATAACAGCCGCTTCATATATGTGCAGACACTATTACCAATAGTATACCAGTATCAAGAAAACTCGCAACAGGTGCGCAGGTGAATTTTATTCATCTGCAAAGTGAAAGAAAAGAAACTTTCTCGCTTTACTTTTTCGATACACCCTATATAATAGTATTGTTGAGAAAAAATGAACAATTACATGAAAAATATTCACGAGACGGAGGACACCATGAAGAATGGAATAGAAATCAGATGGCATGGCAGAGGTGGACAGGGTGCTAAGACTGCAGCACTTTTGCTGGCAGATGTTGCGTTTAAGACTGGACAGAATGTGCAGGGATTCCCGGAGTATGGTCCGGAACGTATGGGGGCGCCGATCACAGCGTACAACCGTATCAGTCAGGATGTGATTCGCGTTCATTCAAATATTTACCATCCGGATTATGTGGTCGTTGTGGATGAGACGCTGTTAGAGTCTGTTGACGTCACAGCAGGTCTTAAGAAAGAGGGTGCGATCATTGTAAACACACCAAAGTCTAAAGAGGAGATCATGGAGCATCTCAAAGGCTATGAAGGTGATGTGTACACTGTGGATGGTCGCAAAATTTCGGTGGATGCGTTGGGCAAGAATTTTCCGAATTCACCGATGTTAGCTGCTATTGTTGCAGTCAGCAAGGTGATGCCTCGTGACAAATTTATTACAGAGATGCGGGCATCTTATGAACATAAATTTGCAAAGAAGCCGGAAGTGATCGATGGTAACATGAAAGCACTGGAAATGGCGTTTGATGCGGTAGAAGCATTGATGTAGGCGACAGCACTGCGAATGTAGAAAGAAAGCATCAGCAACACAGCCTGCAGCATCATTAAAATGAATAGAGTTTAAGATAGGAGAACAAGAGATGAGAACCGATATTACCAAAATCAATGAAAAGACACCTCATCAGGATCTGACAGAGGGATTGATGGTATTTGCCGGTGGTACGTCCAAACTGTTTAACACAGGAGAATGGCGTACTAACACGCCGGTATATGTAGCTGACAAATGCAAACAGTGCCTGCTGTGCACACCGACTTGTCCGGATGGATGTATTCCGGTTGTCGATGGCAAGCGTCTGGCATTTGATATGGATCATTGCAAAGGATGTGGTATTTGCGCAAATGTATGTCCATTTGGAGCAATTGAGATGAAGGAGGGAAATGTATAATGGCGATCAAAGAACGTATGTCAGGTAACGAGGCGGTTTCCTATGCGATCCGTCAAGTCAACCCGGATGTTATGCCGGCTTTCCCGATCACGCCATCCACGGAGATTCCGCAGATGGTATCTACTTATATTGCGAATGGGGAAATGGATACAGAGTTTATTCCGGTAGAGAGTGAGCATTCCTCCATGAGTGCAGCCATTGGTTCTGAGGCAGCAGGAGCAAGAAGCCTGACGGCAACATCTTCCGCCGGATTGGCGTTGATGTGGGAGGAACTTTTATTAGCAGCTTCAAATCGTTTGCCGCTAGCACTTACTTTGGTCAACCGTACCTTATCCGGCCCGATCAACATCAACTGTGATCACTCCGATGGAATGGGCGCAAGAGATACCGGCTGGATCCAAATATATGCAGAAAATAATCAGGAAGCGTATGACAATTTTATTCAGGCGTATCCAATTGCGGAAGACACCAGAGTACATTTGCCGATCATGATCTGTCAGGATGGTTTTATCACCAGTCATGCGGTGGAAAATATCATGTTATTAGAGGACGAGCTGGTAAAAGATTTTGTTGGCGAGTATGAGCCGGAAGAGTTTTTGCTCAACCCGGGCAAGCCGATCGCAGTTGGACCATATTCAGTCAGCAACTATGCAATGGAAGCTAAGAAAAATCAAGAAATTGCAATGGAAAATTCCAAAGAAGTCATTCTGGAAGTTGCCAAAAAATTTGCGGCAATGTCTGGCAGAGAATATGGATTATTTGAGGAGTACCGCACAGAAGATGCTGATTATATCATATTGATCATGGGTTCAGCAGCAGGAACGGCAAAAGAGGCAGTGGATGAACTGCGTGAGCAAGGGAAAAAAGTTGGTGTGTTAAAGCTTCGTGTTTTCCGTCCGTTCCCGGCAGAGGAAATCGCAAAGGCACTCAAAGGCTGCAAGGCAGTGGCTATTTTGGATCGTTGTGAAAGCTATAACGGTAACAATGGACCGCTCGGTCAGGAAGTAATGGCTGGATTATTCCGCGAGAAGGTAATGATCGAGGCAGTAAATTATATTTACGGACTGGCAGGAAGAGATTTTACCATATCTGATGCAAAAGCTGTATTTGAGGAAATTACGGATCTGGTAGAAAATGGCAAGGAAGTTCCGCAGCATCAGTACATCCGTTTACGTTAACAGTATGAAAAATAGAATGGAGAACGACAATGAGTGATTATACATTAAAAACGATGATGAACAAGCCGGAGCGTTTGGCACCGGGACACCGTATGTGTGCGGGTTGTGGAGCGACGATTGCTGTTCGTGCCGTACTTCGCGCTCTGCATGAGGGAGATCAGGCAGTGATCGGTAACGCAACAGGATGTTTGGAGGTATCTTCTTTCATGTATCCGTATACGGCATGGGAAGACAGCTATATTCATAACGCATTTGAAAATGCCGGAGCTACGTTGAGTGGTGTTGAGACAGCATATAAAGCATTAAAAAAACGCGGTAAACTGTCGGAAGATGTTAATTATAAATTCATCACTTTTGGCGGCGATGGTGGAACTTATGATATTGGTTTCCAATCGTTATCCGGTGCAATGGAGCGTGGGCATGATATGGTATATGTCTGCTATGACAACGGAGCGTATATGAATACCGGTATTCAGCGTTCTTCGGCGACACCGATGTATGCAGATACAACGACAACGCCGGTTGGCAAGCAGTCAAATGGTAAAATGCAGAATCGTAAAGATCTGGCAAGTATTATTGCGGATCATGATGTCCCATATGTGGCACAGACAACCTTTACCACGAATTTTCAGGATATTCACCGCAAAGCAGAAAAGGCAATTTACACAGAAGGTGCTTCTTTTCTCAATGTAATGACGCCGTGTCCAAGGGGATGGCGTTATGATGCGGCAGAAGTGATGAAGATATGCAAATTGGCAGTAGAAACATGTTATTGGCCGTTGTTCGAGGTAGATCATGGTAAGTGGATCTTATCTTATGAGCCTAAGAAAAAATTGCCGATTGAGGATTTTCTTCGTGAGCAGGGACGTTTCAAGCATTTGTTCAAAAAAGGCAATGAGCATTTGATCGAGCAATTTCAGGAAGAAGTTGACAGACGTTGGGAAGATTTGCAGTTTAAGTGTTCCAGATAGTTGTGTGTGGATCTGAGATAGAACTCACAGGAAACGACAGCCAAGCTGGAACGCAGAAATGGAAACGGCTATGACTTTATTAATGTATCAGGTATTAAAAACAGTGACGGAACAGGGGAGCTTTCGTAAAGCAGCAGAATTACTGGGGCTGACGCCATCTGCGATCAGTCACGCGGTTGCTTCGCTGGAAGGAGAACTTGGATTTCCGGTGCTTAACCGCAGCAAATCCGGCGTCACATTGACAGATTATGGGGAGCGGCTGCTCCCCTATGTTAACGCAGTGTTAAATAGCAACGAGAGTTTACAACAGAAAGTGGCGCAGTTTAACGGCTTAGAACAGGGAACCGTTAAGCTGGGCTGCTTTTCCAGTACTTGTACTAATTGGATTCCGGATATTTTGCATTCGTTTCATAAACTTTATCCGGGAATTGTGATAGAAGTACTTCAAGGAACGTATGACGATGTGGTATACTGGATCAAGAACGGTGTGGTGGATATGGGATTTTTGTCGGCATCAAGTGCAGGTGACCTTTCCATTGTTCCATTGTACAAAGATCCGCTGCTGTGCGTTATGCCCCAAAATATGGAGCGGCACGGCGATGGTGAATACATTGGGATTGACGAGATGAAGACGTATCCGTTTGTAGCGCAGCGGGAGTCTACAGATGCAGATATACAGAACTTTTTGAAAGGAAGTGATCTGGATGTACACGCCAAGTATCATGTTGTAGATGATCTTGCCATGGTATCTATGGTTGCGCATGGATTCGGAATATGTATTATGCCGGAAATGGTCATGAAAGACATTCCATATGAGGTGAAATGCTATCCGATCAAGCCTGAAGCATACAGAATCGTTGGACTCGCCACACAGAACTCGGAGTTTATGGCTCCGGCAGTCAGCACAATGTATCAATATATTATTGAACATTACAAACAGAAAGACGAGGTAGATGTATGAAACAGTGGGAGAAATTAACGGCGTGGCTGGTGGTATTTGCGCTGGTTGCCGGTTTAGTCGGTGGAAGCGCCTTCGTGCAGGTGAGCGCAGCAGAGGAAAACAGTGATTTTGCGTATGTTGTCAATGAAGATGGAACGGCAACGATCACCGAAGTGAAAACCAATGCGGCAGATGTGATCGTTCCGGCGGTGATCGATGGACATACTGTAACGGCGATCGGAAGTCATACGAGCGAATGGTCAACAACGCCGGCGGGCGCGTTTGAGAGCAAATGGCAGGCTGTGAATGTCTATTTGCCGGATACGATAACAAGTTTTGCAGACAGAGCCTTTGCTTCTTGTGCGGTAGAACATATATATCGATATGATCCTGCACAAATATCAGCAGAAGATATTGTCAGCAGCGGTTCGGCATTGGGTGTGCCAATGCAGCTTAAGACAATGGGAAGTCATTGCTTTGATAATAGCCGGTTGAAAGAAGTTCAGATCGACGCACAGGTGGACAGTATTGGAGATGGTGCCTATGCTACGATCGCAGCGCTTAGCAGCGTGACACTCGGCAAGACCGGACGTATTGGAACAATCGGTAAAAATTGTTTTCAAAATTCCGGAGCACAGACGCTCAACTTTTATTTCTATGGAAGAGTAGATGCGATTGGTGCGAATGCGTTCGAGGGTTCGGGCGGTATTCAGGATTTTTATATGGAAGATGTCGGTATCGTGGGAACAGAAGCATTTAAGAATTGTCACATCAACACAATGACACTCAAGGGTTCGTTATCAGCGATCGGTGATCGCGCCTTTATCGGATGTGGCAATTTGGACAAAGTGACAATACAGTCTTCTACACCATATACCATTGGAAAATATGCCTTTACTTGTGCATCGATTAAAGAGGTGACATTTTCAGATGGTCTTAGTTCGGTAGCGGAAGGAACTTTTTCCGGCTGCGGCAAACTGTCTAAAGTGTATTTGCCAACGACATTAAAAGAAATTGAGAAAAATGCCTTCGAGAATGTATCGACGATCACAACGATCACGATCAATGATACTGCCAAAGTTGATGATGAAGCCTTTAAGGGAGCGGGTGGCACAACTTGGGGTGCCCTGGACCGTTTGAACAATCAGTCTGTCAAAAAGATCGTGGCAAAGGCATTGCATCGAAATCTGAAGACGCCGCTGCCAAAGGTTGCCAAGGCATCGCTTAAGAAAGCCAAGGCTGCAAAAAATAAAAAGAAGGCAAAACTTAAATGGACAAAGAGCAAGAACGCAAATGGATATATCGTGTACTGCAAGGTTGTTAAGAAAGGCAAAAAAGCCGGTAAGATTGCGTGGAAAAAGGTAAAGACGGTCAAAAAGCCGAAGACAACCAAGTGCACGGTAAAGATAAGTGCCAAACAGCGTAAAGTATTAAAAAAGAAGGGAAAGATCTATTACAGCGTGCGTGCTTACAAAAAGGTAACCGTAAATGGCAAGAAAAAGACCATTTACAGCGTGTATTCTCAGAAAAAACTGAAATAGTTCATTGTCCCAGCTCAAATGGAGCCGACAATGGCATATATTTGTAAAAAAGCAGAAATAGCCTTGACAAAGAAAAAATCGCACAGTATTATTAAGGTTAGATTACAAAGACGATGACGAAGACAGTAGCCTTAGGGGAAATGTTTCAGAGAGTCCGGGGGAGTGTGAGCCGGACACGGAGTATCCTATGATCGCGAACATCACTTCCGAGTTGCGGCTGGAACGGATCACAGATCTCAGATCTCAGTACAAACCGTCGGTGCCCACCGTTACATGGGTCATGCATAGATTATTGTGCAGCAGAATAGGTGGTTATACGAAATTACAGCTTTCGTCCTGTTTGGGGACGGAAGCTTTTCTTTTTGAGGAAAGGAGAACACAATGTATCAAAAAGTATCAACAGACTTAAATTTCGTTGACAGAGAGAAAAATGTTGGCGAATTTTGGCGCAACCAAAAGATTTTCGAAAAATCCATGAAAGCACGTGAAGGAAATCCAACCTACACGTTTTATGATGGACCGCCTACCGCAAATGGTAAGCCGCATATCGGTCACGTTCTGACTCGTGTTATCAAGGATATGATCCCTCGTTATAAGACGATGAAGGGTTACATGGTGCCACGTAAAGCGGGATGGGATACTCACGGACTTCCGGTTGAGCTGGAAGTAGAGAAACTGCTTGGCTTAGATGGCAAAGAGCAGATCGAAGAGTATGGTATGGAGCCATTCATTAAGAAATGTAAAGAATCTGTTTGGAAATACAAAGGTATGTGGGAGGACTTCTCCGGCACAGTTGGATTCTGGGCTGATATGGACAACCCATACGTTACGTATGACGATAACTTTATTGAGTCTGAGTGGTGGGCACTCAAAGAGATCTGGGATAAGAAGCTATTATATAAGGGCTTTAAGATTGTTCCTTACTGTCCAAGATGCGGTACACCACTGTCTGCACAGGAAGTGGCACAGGGTTATAAGTTAGTGAAAGAACGCTCCGCTATCGTGCGTTTCAAAGTGACTGGCGAGGACGCTTATTTCCTGGCTTGGACGACAACACCTTGGACGCTGCCATCTAACGTTGCGCTTTGCGTAAACCCAGAGGATACTTATATTAAAGTAAAGGCAGCAGACGGTTATACGTACTATCTTGCAGAAGCATTAGCAGACAACGTATTAGGAAGCCTGGCAGATAAAGACAGTGATACACCTGCTTATGAGGTGATTGAGACTTATAAGGGAAGCGATCTGGAGCGCAAGGAGTATGAGCCATTGTATGCTTGTGCCAAAGAGTGCGCAGACAAACAGCACAAGAAAGGTTTCTTCGTGACTTGTGATACATATGTAACCATGTCCGATGGTACCGGTATCGTGCATATCGCTCCTGCCTTTGGTGAGGACGATGCCAATGTTGGAAGAAACTACGATCTTCCATTTGTACAGTTTGTTACAGAGAAAGGTGAGATGAGCGCAGAGACGCCATTTGCCGGACTTTTTGTAAAGAAAGCGGATCCGGAAGTGTTGAAAGATCTGGATGCGAAAGGACAGCTTTTTGCAGCACCGAAGTTTGAACATGATTATCCACACTGCTGGAGATGTGACACACCACTTATTTACTATGCACGTGAGTCTTGGTTCATCAAGATGACAGAAGTGCGTGATGATCTCGTGCGCAACAATAATACCGTAAATTGGATTCCGGAGTCGATCGGAACCGGACGTTTCGGTAACTGGCTGGAGAATATTCAGGACTGGGGTATTTCCCGTAACCGTTATTGGGGAACACCATTAAATATTTGGGAATGTGAAGGCTGCGGCAAGCAGGAGTCCATCGGAAGCCGTGCAGAGCTCGCTGAGCGCAGTGGTAATCCGGAAGATGCCAAAGTAGAGCTTCACCGCCCATATATTGATGCCGTTACATTTACCTGTCCGGACTGTGGTAAGACAATGAAGCGCGTACCTGAAGTGATCGACTGCTGGTTTGATAGTGGAGCAATGCCGTTTGCACAGCACCATTATCCATTTGAGAAT
>ERZ838577.4546-NODE-4546-length-11486-cov-7.037442_pt1 | contig 11486 bp, 7 predicted proteins | sample MGYA00519682_ERZ838577 | MGnify/ENA primary metagenome ERZ838577 (study PRJEB31850, sample SAMEA3708838) | human gut metagenome | biome: human gut; feature: human-associated habitat; material: faeces | place: China | collected 2014 ...
AAAGTTCACTGGCGGTGCCATTCCCTTTGGCTACATCATCAACGCAGACCACCGCGGTTCCTAGACCCATAGGAATGTCTACCGGGAGGACTGCCGTTAAAAAGCAAAAGACCAGAGTTGTAAAGCCTTTTGGCTGAATAACTCTGGTCTTTTTGCAGGGACTTGTGCAACAGCCCCTACATATCAGATGCCGGAAGCTCTTTTTTGTGTTCACATCTTGATTTTCTGCGCCGCCCTGGCGATCTCTGCCAGAAGGTCCACGAGGTGTCTCTCGTCCATCCGGCTGCTGTTGTTGGTAAAGGCATAGAAACAGCCCTGCACACAGAACGACAGCAGGATGCCGCGCTTGGGGTCGTTGGCGAAGGTGGGGTCCTGCGCGGTCAGGCGCTCCCGCAGGCCCTTTTCGATGCGGTTGGCAAAGATGCCCTGACGGGAATCGGCGAAGAGGATGTTCACCGCCGTTTTGTTCTGGACAAAGGCCCGGAACAGCTCGCGGGTCAGCGCCTCCGTCCGGACCGGGTGCAGCTCCACCGCCGAGACACTGGCCAGAATGTCGGCAATGAGCTTGTCCTCCAACCGGCTGGACAGTGCATAGATATCCTCATAATGGGCATAGAACGTCGATTTGTTCACGCAGGCCAGTGCGCACAGGTCTTTGATCTTGATCTTTTCCAGCGGCATTTTGCTGCGCAGTTCCAGAAACGCTTTTTCGATGGCGCGGTCGGTCTTTTCGATGCGGATGTCCAAAAATAATCCACCTCTTTCGGTATTTTGTCGGATACCCAACCCTTTTCGGATTTTGTTGATAGACAGAATCTGCGGGTTTTGTTACTCTTTTTTATACAGGACACCCGCGTTTTCCAACGCTGCTTCAATGCGGTGGAACGTTTTCTCGTCCGGGCAGCAGAGGGTGTGCAGATGCACCCCGCCGGTCATCCGGCTGAGCAGGCATTCGGGGGTATCCGCCGCCTGCTGGATGAAGTTGTCCACGTCATACCGGCTGGACAGATTCAGGTTGCCGCGCAGCTCGCCGTACAGCGGGTTCTCCACGGCCACGTCCACCACGGTGCCGCCCTGGTCCACCACCGCATACAGTTCGGTGCGCATCTCCTCCGCCGTGCGGTGGACGCAGGCCAGGATGCCGGTGTAGCCGCCGGGGGCCGGGTGGAACTGATATCCCCGCGGCGTGGCTTCGATGGCCGCACCGCCGGCCCGCAGCAGGGCCACATCGCCCACCACGATCTGGCGGGAGACGCCCAGCTCCGCCGCCATCACACTGGCGCTGACCGGTGCGTCGGCGTTGCTCAGCCGCTCCAATATCACTTCTCTGCGCTGTACAGCATTCATCCGAATGCCCCCCTGTTTTCTGATTTTACCTTATAATAACAGACCCCGCAGGAATGTGCAAGTTTATTTCAGGCGGAGGAGCGTGGCGTAATTGGAGGGCAGCTGCACCTTCATCCGGCCCCACTCGATCTCCGTCAGGATCGGCTGGCTGCCCACGCAGTCGGCCAGCAGGTCTTCGGCACCGGAGGCCTCCACCGGCAGCTGGAACTCCAGCTGCGCGGGGCTGTCGCCGTTGTTGAAGACAGCCACGACGGCTTTGCCGTCCAGCACACGGGCGAACGCATAGCACTGGGTGGTCAGCTGCAACTCTTTCACCTCGCCCCAGGTCAGCTCCGGGCACGCGGCCTTCAGCCGGCCCAGCGCTGCGTATACGCTGGTGACCGGGTTGGTGGTCAGCGCATCCTTGAAGTCATCCAATTCCAGGCAGGGGCGGAGCGGCCAGTCGCTCCCCCACTCTTTTTTGCCCTCAATTGCAAATTCCGAGCCATAATAGATGGACGGAATGCCCCAAAGCGTATATACTAGAAGAGCAATATGGCGGATGTGGGCCCGGTTGCGCAGCTTATTGGGCAGGCGCTCCACATCGTGGTTGTCCGAGAAGAGATAGAGCCGGGTGTCGTGGCACAGGCCCTGCAAACGGCGCATGGTGTGCGCGATCTCGAAATAGTTGTGGTCGTTGTGGCCGCTCCACAGGCCCTTGTGCAGCTCGTAGTTGGTCACCGAGTGGAGCATTTCGGGGTTGGCCCACCGGCTGTAATCGCCGTGGATGACCTCGCCCATCAGCCAGAACTCTGGCTTGACCTCGTTGGCCAGGCGGCGCAGGCCCTTCATGAACTCGAAATCCAGCACATCGGCTGCATCCAGACGGATGCCGTCGATGTCGAACTCACGGACCCAGAAGCGGATCGTATCGTAGTGGTAATTCTGGACCTCCGGGTTGCGCTGGTTCAGCTTGACCAGCAGGTTGAAGCCGCCCCAGTTGCCGTAGGAGAAGCCGTCGTTGTACTCGTTGTTGCCCCAGAAATTCACATCGCAGAACCAGTCCTTATACCGGGCGTTCTCGCGGTCCGTTTTCAGGTTCTGGAAGGCGAAGAAATCGCGGCCCACATGGTTGAACACGCCGTCCACGATGACCTTCTGGCCGCGGGCGTGGCAGTTGGCCACAAACTCCCGGAACTCTTCATTCGTGCCCAGGCGGCGGTCCACCTGACGGTAGTCGATGGTATCGTAGCCGTGGGAGCCGCTCTCAAACAGCGGGCCGATATAAATGGCCGTGCAGCCAAGGTCCTCATAAGCGTGTTCGGCCCAGGCGTTCAGTTTTGCAAAGGCACCGGGTGTGGGCTGGCCGTCGTTCTCATGTGCGCAGCCGCACAGCCCCAGCGGATAGATGTGATAAAATACAGCGTTGTCATACCAAGCCATCGTTACAGTCTCTCCCATTCTAGCAGTTTTTCCTGCGCCCGCCGCATACGGGCGACAGAGATAGTATAGCATAGTTCCGGACCAAAGTGTGGAACTTTGCTAATTTTCATACAAAGTCTCCTGCAAAATCAGCAGGTTTGACGATTTCGATTTGGTTTTCTTAGTAACAATGACAAAAGGAAAGGTGCCTCGCCCTCTCAGGCCGCTTCGCGTCTGCATGGACTGCCAAACCCTCCCACTTGGGGAAAGCGGCATTGCGAAGCAATGGCGGAGAGGGCAGGGCTGTGAATAGAAAAGGAGTTTTTGGCATGGAATTTCCTTCGATCGATCGTTCGTTCTTTCTGGGTGACTGCTTTGACGCCTACCGCACGCTGGGTGCGCATCCCTTCCGGGACGGCTGGCGGTTCGCGGTGTGGGCCCCCAGCGCTGTGGCCGTGGAGATCTGCGGCGGCTTTGACGGCTGGGGCCCCGGTGTGCCCATGCAGCGGGCCGAAACCGGCATCTGGAACGGCTTCGTCCCCGGTCTGCAGGAGGGCGAGATGTACAAGTTCCGCATCCACGGGCGGGACGGCAGCACCGTGATGCGGGCCGACCCCTACGCCTTTGCCACCGAACTGCGCCCCGGCACGGCCAGCATCCTGACCAAGCTGGACTTCCCGTTCGACGACCACACCTGGATGGAGCGGCGGGACAAGTGCCGCAACCTGCCCCTGAACATCTACGAGCTCCACGCGGGCAGCTGGAAGCACAAGCCCAACGCCACCTGCGAGGACGGCTCGGACGGATGGTACAACTACCGCGAGCTGGCGCGGGAGCTGATCCCCTGGCTGCTGGACCACCGCTTCACCCATGTGGAGCTGCTGCCTCTGGCCGAGCACCCCTTCGACGGCAGCTGGGGCTACCAGACCACCGGCTATTTCTCCGTGACCAGCCGCTACGGCTCCCCGGCCGATTTTGCAGCCTTCGTCAACGCCTGCCACCGGATGGGCATCGGCGTCATCATGGACTTTGTGCCGGTCCACTTTGCCGCCAACGGCGACGCTCTGGCCAACTTTGACGGCACCCATCTGTACGAGTACGACAGCGATGTGGGTCACAGCGAGTGGGGCACCTGCAACTTCAACTACTACCGCCGAGAGGTGTGCAGCTTCCTGAACAGCGCCGCCGCCCTGTGGATGGACGTCTACCACTGCGACGGCATCCGGATGGACGCCATCTCCCGTGCGCTCTATTGGCAGGGCGACCCCAACCGCGGCGTGAACGAGGGTGCGGTCACCTTCCTGCGGAATCTGAACCACGGCCTGAACACGCGGTTCCCCACCGGCATCTACACGGCCGAGGACTCCACCAACTTCCTCAAGGTCACGGCCCCCACCCGCTACGACGGCATCGGTTTCGACTACAAGTGGGACATGGGCTGGATGCACGACACGCTGGACTATTTCGCCACCCCCTTCGGTGAGCGCCCGGATGCCTACCACAAGCTCACCTTCAGTATGCAGTATTTCTACAATGAGCTGTATCTGCTGGCGCTGAGCCACGACGAGGTGGTCCACGGCAAAAAGACCATCATCGACAAACTCTGGGGCACCTACGAGGAAAAGTGCGCCCAGCTGCGCACCCTCTACTTTTACATGTACACCCACCCCGGCAAGAAGCTGAATTTCATGGGCAACGAGCTGGGCCATTTCCGCGAGTGGGACGAGAAGAAAGAGCTGGACTGGGGCCTGATGAAATACCCCTTCCACGACAGCTTCCAGAAATACTTCGCCGAACTCGGCCGCCTTTACGCCACCGAGCCCGCCCTCTACGACGGCGAATACAACCCCGGCTGCTTTGAGTGGGTGGCCAGCGAGAGCCGGGACGAGGGCGTGTACGCCTGGCTGCGCAAGGGCGCGGGCCAGACTCTGCTCTGTGTGATGAACACCCAGAACACCGCCCACAAAAAGTTCCCGCTCTACCTCAAGTTCCCCTGCGGGGCCGAAGAACTGCTCAACAGCGAGGCCTCCCGCTGGAACGGTGCCGACAAGAGCCGGACCCGGAGCTTCCACACCACGGACGGCGGCGTCTATGGGCGGGACTACACCCTGACCCTTGACCTGCCCGCCATGGGCAGCCGACTGCTCCGTCTGACGCCGGAGGCTCCCCATGCCGAGGCCGCACAGGCTTCGGCCCGGAAGGCTGCTGCTGCCCGGCGCAAGGCCGCTGCAAAGCCCGCAATCAATTCCAAAAAGTAAATTTTTATTCGAAATATCCCGTCTGCTGAAAATGCAGCGGGATATTTTGCGTTTTGCCGCCGCTGCGGCCTTGCCAGCGCCGGGCAGAACCGTTATACTGTAACATGAACTATCAGGTTTTGTGAAAGGTTTTGCGTTATGGAACAAACACGTTCGACCCTGCTGAAACGCGGCCTCACCCCCTGGGGCAAAGCGGGGGCCGCGCTCGGCATCGGGGTACTGGTCCTGGCAGCCGTCGGGCTGCTCTTCCCCACCGGGGCGGCATTCTTCCCGCTGGTGAGCCTGTGGTGCAGCTGTACGCTGTTCTACGGGGCGCTGTGGGTGCTGCGGGTGTCCGGCGTTACGCTGGACTTCTTCCACCGGGCCGTCCTTGTGGGCTGCTGGGCGGCGGCGGTGCTCTATTTCTACTGGGCGCTGGGGCGGCGCGATTTCGTCTACGCCTGGGACTACGCCAACTACCTCGTCAAGCAATACAGCGCCGAGGCGGCCTTTGCTGCCGGCCCGGCGGCGGGCTTCGCGTACATTTTCGGCTCCTTCGCAGAGGACTACACCAATTTCATCACCCTGTTCACTGAGTTTCCCTTCTGCCTGACGGCCCGCACCGGCGACAGCTATGCGTTCAGCCAGGTGTTCTGCGTCCTGCCCAGCCTGATGGTGCTGCTGGCGGGCGTGGTCATCAAGGTGGGGCAGATGCTCCGGGTGAAGAACCGGTTCTATTACTTCCTCATCGGCTTTTCGTGGCTGCTCACCTTTCCGTTTCTGCGGATGAGCGCAATGATGGCCCAGCCGGACTGGTTCGGCCTCATCTTCGCCTTCGCCATCCTGGTGCTGACGCTGGACTACCGCTTTGAACAGCTGGAGCCGGGCCGGTTCGCCCTCCTCTTTCTGGCCACGGCAGCGGTCATTCTGACCCGCCGGTGGTATCTCTACTTCGTGGTCGGCTACTACTTTTCCTACGCACTGCTGCTTCTGGTCAGCAGCGCAAAACTCGCCAGGACCGACAAGGCGCTGGCCGTCCGCCGGGTGCGCAACCTCATCGCCTTCGGCCTCTGCGCCCTAGTCGCAATGGTCGCCCTGCTCTGGCCCATGGTCCGCAGGATCCTCGCCTTTGACTACTCCGACCGCTATTCTTACTACAACGTCGGCGGCATGGCCACCGAGCTTTATTACCACACCCTTCGCATCGGCCTGCTGAACTTCATCCTCATCGGGCTGGGCATCGCAGATGCCTTCCGCCGCAAGCGGTTCGCCCTGCCTGCGCTGGGTGCCTGTGAGCTGGCGGTCAGCCTCGTGCTCTTCACGCGGGTGCAGAACACCGGCTCCCACCAGATGCTCCTCTTCCTCCCCGCCTACTTCCTGCTCTTTCTGGCAGGCGCTGCGGCGCTGGCGGAGGGCATCGAGCGCCGCAAGGCCCTCAAGCTGGGCTACTGGGCGTTCACGCTGGTGTTTGCCGTATCGGTGCGCTGCTCGCCGCTGACGGTGGTGGCCCTGCCCGATTTTCTCATCGACCACTTCCCGCTCAAGAGCACCGCAGAATTTGTCCGGCTCGACGGTCTGACCTGCGACCGCAGGGACCTGAGCCAGCTGCAGGCTGTGACCGAATGGCTCAGCGTCCACCTCGGCGACGGCGAGACCGCGTACATGATCACCGACGACATGCTCTACAACCCCGGCCATCTGCGCAACTGCCTGCTGCCGGAGCAGCCGCTGGACGGCAAACTGCCGGACAGCTTCTCGGTGCCGGGCACCCACAACTTCCCCATGAGCTTCTTTGAGGCAAAGTATGTCGTCACCGTTGACCCCTACCCCCTGTCCTACGCATCGGACACGGAGCTGGGCCACAAGCTGAACGCCAAATTCGCCGAGCTGCGGGACGGCACCCACACCCTTGCCGCCACATTCGATATGGGCAACGGCTACACCTTCACCATCTGGGAGCGGGTCGCCGCCCCCACCCGTGCCGAAGTGGAGACCTACCTCCACGTCTTCGACGCCGAAAATGCCCAATACCCCGAAATGTTCTCGCAGGTCGCCGAGAGCTGGCTTGCCGCCCACGGGTTATAACACCGCACCCTCCCATTTTTTGAATAAACGTTCTATCGTCAGAAGGAGTATTGCAAAATGGAAAATCAGCAGAACAATTTCCCTGAAGTAAAGCTCGGACCGTATAAAGGGCTGGCCGTCACCCGCCATGTGCGCGGCATTTCCGAGAAGACGCTGGACATCGAGATGGTCCACCAGACCCGGATGCGCGCCACCTACCACAACTCCACCGAGGCCGCGAAGCGCGGCAGCCGGGTGCTGCTGGATTTCGCCGGTTTCATGGACGGCAAGGAGATTCCCGACAGCCGGATGGAGAAGGTCATGGTCGTGCTGGGCGACGGCAAGCTGATGCCTGCCGCTGAGCAGGCCATCTATGGCCACAAGGCCGGTGAGACCTTTCGGTTCGACTTCACCTATCCGGCCGCGTTCCGTGTACCAGAGCTTTCCGGCAAGACGGCGCAGTTCGAGATCACGCTCCACTCTGTGGCCGAGAAGACCACCCCGGAGCTGACCGAGGAGTTCGCGCAGTCTGCCGGTTATGCTTCCCTCGCCGCCATGCGGGAGGCCGTCCGCGCCAAAAAGCAGAAGATCCACGAAGACGGTGCCGACCGCGCTGCCGGGCAGAAGCTGCTGGAGATGGCCGGTGCCAACCTGACCGTCACCGTGCCGGAGGCCGTGCTCGACCGCACCGCCGACAACGAGATGAAGCTGCTGAGCCAGCGCCTGAGCCGCAGCGGCATCAGCATGGAGCAGCACTGCAAGAACAGCCGCACCACCGCCGAGGCTCTGCGGGCAGGCTACCGCGCTGACGCTGAGCGGAAGATCCGCACCATGTACGCGGCCCGCGCCATCGCAGAGGCCGAGAACATCACCGTCCGGCCCGAAGAGGTCAACGCCGAATACCGCCGCCTCTCCGTGCAGCAGGACACCCCCGAAGCCGACATCCGCCGTGTGCTGGCCCCGGAGACCGTGGCCGCTGCTCTGGCTGCCCAGAAGGTCCAGCGCTTTTTGCTGGACAATGCCGTCGTGACCTCGGTCATGGACCCGGATAAGGAGTGATTCGATGAGTTTCTTTACGCGCTACGCCATGGATGCGCTGATGAAGACCACCCACCCGGAGATCAACCGCAGACAGTGCTGGAACCTGCACCCGCACCGCACCCCCTGCACGGCCTGCAAGGACATCTGCCCCTTTGGGGATGCGATCTTCACCCGCCCGAATCTCGTCAAGGACTGGGACCCCTGCACCGACTGCGGCCTCTGCGTCTCCGCCTGCCGCAGCGGCTGCATCGCCCCCTCGCCGGAGCAGGTCCAGCGGGATACGGCCCCCGCTGACAGCGACAACGACACCGTCTGGATCGGCTGCGAGAAGAGCACCCGCAAGAACACCCTCGTCCGGGCCTGCGTATCGGCCCTCTCGTGGGAGGCGCTGGCCTACCTGGCCCTGAACAAAAAAATCGTGCTGGATCTGACCCCCTGCGGCGAGTGCGAGAACGACGTCTGCGCCGAACATCTGCGCAACGAGCTTACCCGTCTGGTGGAATTTTTCGGCCAGCCCCTCTTCGAGGCCCGGTTCACCCTGGCCTACGAGCAGGATGCGGCCCCCTTCCACAGCAAGGAATACTCCCGCCGCGAGATGATGGAGCAGGTGACGGCCGGCTCCAAGGCGGGCACGAAGCAGCTGCTCCGGATGCTGCCCGGCCTGCGGGACGATGACCAGAGCGCGGTGGACTTCCGCCTGTTGCTGCACCAGCGCACCAAGCAGCTGAAAGCCGCCAGCGAAACGCCCCTCAAATACGGCTACCACCTGCCCAATTTCACCCAGAAGTGCTTTGCCTGCGGCCGGTGCGAAAAGGCCTGCCGCGCCGGGGCCATCCGCTTCGAGGATCTGCCCGACGGCCAGACCCGCGCGGTCATCACGCCGTGGAAGTGCAGTGAGTGCGGCGTCTGCGTTGCCACCTGCTCCAACGGCGGTCTGGACGGGCTGAAGCTCCGCCAGCTGACCACGCTGGGCCCGGTGAGCGTTTACAAATGCACCAAGAGCCTCTGCAAGGAGTGCGGCAAGCCCATCGCCCCCACCTGCAAGGACGGCATCTGCTCGGTCTGCCGCATCAAGATCCGCACCAAAAAGCGGCAGGAAGAAGCCGTGGCCAAGGCCAAGGAGCGCCAGGCCGAGCGTGAGGCCAAGCGCGCCGCCGAGGAAGCCGCCAAGGCACTGGCGGCGGAAGTCCAGGCCGAGTCGGCTGCCGCAGCCGCAGAAACGGTCCCCGCCGCCGCTGTGCCGGAAGCGCCCGCTGCCGAAACCAAAATGAATTAAAGAATTGACGTCCGCCCGAAAGGATGCTATACTTTTCTGTAACCACACGGCTGTGGTCGGGAGGGACTGTTACAAAGGCGTAACGGAAGGATTCCGTTGCGCCTTTTTTGCAATTCCCCGCTGATGGGAAACAGTGCACCCCAGCCGCTGGCGCACACAAAAATACGAAATACGAAGAAAGAGGGATTTTATCATGGATCATTCGATTTCTCGCCGCCAGTTCCTCAAAGCCAGCGGTCTGGCAGCCGCAGGCGCATGTGCAGCCGGTCTGCTGACCAGCTGCGGCGGCAGTTCCTCTGCCGGCAGCACCGGCAGCACGGCTTCCGGCACGGTGGACACCTCCAAGTACACCATCCTGTACTCCAGCCAGCCCGCCACCCTGAACTACCTGACCACCGCCACCGATCTGGAAATGGTCGTGGGTGCCAACTGCGTGGATACGCTGGTCGAGTACGACAACAAGGGCGTCATGCGCGAAGGTCTGGCCACCAGCTGGGACTGGGATGCGGACACCCTGACCTGGACCTTCCATCTGCGGGAGGAAAACTGGGTGGACAACAACGGCGAAGTCGTGGCCCCCGTCACCGCACAGGACTTTGTGGACGCCCTGAAGTATGTTCTGACTCCGGACTACGCCTCCTCCAACGTCGGTCTGGTCACCGCCTATATCGCCGGTGCCGATGACTACTACAACTACTACGTCTACCTGAACAACGCCAACACCGGCGTTGTGGACGACGACGGTACCACCTACACCGCCGACGCCAGCGGTCTGGTCACCGTGACCGCCCCGGACGGCACCGCCAGCACCTATGAGCCGCTGGACTTCGACACCGTGGGCGTCACGGCCGTGGATGACCACACCCTGACCTACACCCTGACCTACGACTTCCCCGGCTTCCTGAGCCTGCTGTGCTACCTGCCCTATGAGCCTGCCTACGGCCCCCTGCTGGACGAGATGGGCGACCAGTACGCCACCTCTGCCGAGACCATGTACAGCTGCGGTGCGTTCTATCTGGCGGATTACGAGTCTCTGGAAACCTGGGTCATGAAGAAGAACCCGGAGAACTACGACGCCGACAACGTCTTCATCGAGACCATCAGCCGCATCTACAACGCCGAAGCCGCCGTCAACGGCCCGGAGATGATCAAGCGCGGCGAGATCGACGAAGCCACCATCGGCTCCGATATTCTGGACAGCTGGCTGAGCGACGACACCACCAAGAGCATGGTCTCCATGGACCGCCCCAACACCAACTACACCTACTTCTACATGTTCAACTTCATGCCCTACGCCCACGAGTTCTCCAACTGGAGCGTCGAGGGCGTGGACGCCGAGTATGAGCCGGACAACTGGGCCAAGGCCATCAACAACACCAACTTCCGCAAGGCCTTCCTGTACGGCATCAACAACGCCGTCACACTGGCCGTTTCTGCCCCGGAAGGCTACGACGGCTACAAGCTGAACACCATCACGCCCCCGAACTTCTGCGCCACCACTGCCGGTGTGGACTACACCCAGTGCGGCGACCTGGCCAACATCACCGAGTTCTTCGATGAGGCCAAGGCCAAGGAGTTCCGCGATGCTGCCATCGAGGAGCTGACCGCTGCCGGTGCCACCTTCCCCATCAAGGTGCAGCTGCCCTACAACCCCTCTTCCACCGACTGGGACAAGCAGTGCCAGGTCTTCAAGCAGCAGCTGGAGGGTGTGCTGAACGACGGCTTCGACTTCATTGATGTCATCATCACCGAAGGCCCTGCGGACAGCTTCCTGTCCGCCGTCCGCCGCAACGGCAAGTTCGAGTTCCTGCTCTGCAACTGGGGCGCCGACTACTCCGACCCGGAGACCGAGACCGACCCGTTCTATCAGGCCGAGGATTCCCGCGGGATGCGCTATGCGTATCTGCGCACCGGCGTGGAAGACGGCTTCATCACCGGCGACACTGCGGACGCCATCATGCAGTACATGACCGCCATCGAGGCTGCCAAGCTGATCACCGATGACATCGACGCCCGCTACAAGGCCTTCGCCGATGCCGAGGCCCTGCTCATCAACAACGCGCTGGTCATCCCGCGCGGCATGAGCGTGCCCGCCTATCTGGCGACCCGCCTGAACTACT
>ERZ838577.4547-NODE-4547-length-11486-cov-5.282565_pt1 | contig 11486 bp, 8 predicted proteins | sample MGYA00519682_ERZ838577 | MGnify/ENA primary metagenome ERZ838577 (study PRJEB31850, sample SAMEA3708838) | human gut metagenome | biome: human gut; feature: human-associated habitat; material: faeces | place: China | collected 2014 ...
TTTCGAATTCGCCGAAGTTTACCGAAAATCCGCAGTGATCCCGCGAGATTGCCACGGCCCCTTCAGGGCCTCGCAATGACAAGCGCAACCTTTTCGACATCTAAGCGCATAAACGAAATGTACCGCCCGGCAAGCCGGACGGTACATTTCGTAGAAAAGAAAGAAAGAGAGAGAAAAAAGAGAAAAAGCATGAAAAAGAGAGGGGGTGCGATCTATGGAAGACATCGGATCAGGGCCGGGGACTGTCCTGCTCGGACGGCTCCAGCGCATTGGCCGATGTTGTTGGCTCTTCGTTCTGCACCGCATCGTCCTTGCTGTCAAACACGATGGGCAGGCGGAACGTCTTGCCGTAGCGCTCGATGGTGAGCGTCGCGTGCTGGCCGCCGCGGTAGTGCCGCAGCGCCGCGCTGAGGTCGGAAAGCGTGCGCACGGTGTAGTCATCAAGCGCAAGGATAAAGTCGCCGTCGCGCAGGCCCGCATGGGCGCCGGCGGAATCCTCTGTGACATCCCGCACCTGCACCCGGCCGTTGCGGGCCGTGTTCGTCGAATAGACCGTGCCGACCATCACGCCGAGCTGGGCGCGGTTCGGCACGCGGCCGTATTCCCGCAGCTCCGAGAGGATCTCGCGGACGTCGTTGATGGGGATGGCAAAGCCGATGCCCTCGATCGTCGCGCCGGTGACGGTCTCGCCGGAATATTTCGCCGTCGTCACGCCGACGACATTGCCGCGCAGGTCGAACAGCGGACCGCCGGAGTTGCCGGGGTTGATGGCCGCATCGAGCTGCATCATGCGGATGGATGGGCCGTCCAGATCGACGTCGCGGTCCTTCGCGCTGATATAGCCGACGTTCAGGCTGTAGTCCAGGTCGCCGAGTGGGTTGCCGATGGCAGCAACCTCCGTGCCGATGCGCAGCCGGTCGGAATCTCCGAGGCGCGCGTGGCGGTAGCCGGTACCGTCGATCTTCAGCAGGGCGATGTCGCTGTCCTCCTCATAGCCGAGGAGCTTTGCCGTGTGCTCCGTGCCGTCATACAACGTGACGGTGAGCTGCGTGCAGTCCTTGACGACGTGGTAATTCGTCAGAATCTCGCCGTCTCCCGTGAGGAGAACGCCTGAGCCGGTGCTGGCCTGCATGGTGTCCTTTCCATAGAGGTCCGTGACCGCGCTGAGGTTCAGCACACCGACGACGCAGGGCGCATAGTGCTCATAGAGCTGCGTCGGGGTCAATTCTCCCGCAGTCGAGGCCACACGCGCCGCGGAAGGCTCCGCGCCCGTGCTTTCTCCCCCGGATACGGCCGTCTGCTGACCGGCCGGCCGCATGGCCGCTCGCTCGCGGCCCTGCAGAAGCAATCCCGTCGCCGCGCCTCCGGCGATTCCGCCGAGCAGGGCGCAGCATACAGCGAGAGCCGCCAGCCGCAGGTGCTTCCTTCGTTTGCAGGCCAATACCGGCTCGCCTGCACTGGAGTCGATGCGCTCGTTATGCTCCATGGTGTTCAGCTCCTTGCTGTGCTCGTAGTATACCCGCCTGATATGTCCAAATTATGACGGACCGGAAAACGATTTTTGAAGGAACGCGGGCGTTCAGCTGCAGCGATCCTGCATGATATCGAGGATCGTGCGGTCCGTCTGCCGCATGCCCTGCTGCGCCAGCACGCCGACCTTGGCGATCGTATCGTCAACATTGCTGCCGACGATGCCCTCGCCGTGGCGGAATTCGCGGTGGTGCAGATACATGCGGTAGCCCATGATGCCCGCATCCACGGCAGCGGCGATCTTGGCCGCGCAGGACGGCTTTGCGCCGTCGCAGATGGTGCCGGAGAGGATGGCCACGGCGTTGACGACCGTGTGCGCCACGGCGTCATAGTCGCCGCCGAGCAGGTAGCAGATGCCCGCGCCCGCGCCGACCCCGGCAGAGATGGCCCCGCAGTAGGCGGAGAGGCGGCCGATGCCGGTCTTCTGGTGGACGGTGACAAGGTCGGAAACGGCCAGCGCGCGGTAGAGCTGCTCGCGGGTCGCGCCGATGTGGCGGGCATAGGCCACGACGGGCATGCAGGCCGTGATGCCCTGATTGCCGGAGCCGGAGAGGATGACGACGGGCATTTCGCAGCCGCTCATGCGGGCGTCCGAGCCCGCGGCCGCATAGGCCTTGGCCCGCTGCTTGATATCATCCCCGTAATCCTCCAGTAAAATGCGCCCGATCTGCGCGCCCCATGCGCCGCGGAGGCCCTCCTCGGCAATGGCGGAGTTGCAGCTGACCTGCGGCTCCAGCAGGGGCAACAGGTCCTCGAGCGGCACCTCGGCCGCAAAGCGCAGGATGTCCGCCACGTTCAGCAGGCTCTTGTCCGCGCGGTGCTCCTCGGCGGAGTCCACAACGGGCAGCTCGCGCAGCACCTCGCCGTCGCGCTCAAGGCAGACGATATTCGTGTGATGGTTCGTGATGCGCACGCGGGCCGTGTGACTGCCGCAGCTGCCGCGCAGGTCGATGTCGAGCTGGCAGGGGGAATGGCTGCAGGAGACGGAAATATCCACCCGCTGCAGGTAAGCGTCCAGCTCCGCAAGCTGCTCTTCCGTCACGGCGGAGATGACCTGCAGGTCGCGCGCCGCGTCGCCCGCAACGAGGCCGACGGCAATGGCGGGGGCAATGCCCTTGCGCCCGCCGGTATTCGGTACGACGACGCTTTTGACGTTTTTCAGAATGTTGCCGCTGACGGCGGCGTCTACCTGCTCGGGCAGAGCGCCCAGCAGCTCCCGAAGGGTCGCGGCGCAGTAGGCAATGGCGATCGGCTCCGTGCAGCCGGTCGCCGGGACAAGCTCTTCGCGCAGGATGTCAAGATAATTCTGCAGGATCGACTGTTCCAGCATGTTGCCAGCTCCTTATATCGGTATTTTGGAAACGCCTGTGCAATGTTTACTAAGCTAATGATATCGTATTTTGCCGAAAAAGGCAAGAAAGAAAAACCGGTTCGGCGCAGGGCCTGGTGCTGCACCGGCGATACGCACAGGCTGCCGAAAAAAACGTACAAACCGATTACGTCTGCAGCGGCGCTCAGGGAGCGCCTTGCAAGCTGCAGGTTTTGTGGCACTATCGTCGACCGCACCCGCCTTGTAGGGGAGCGGCATGCCCCTCCCCTACAGCGCATGACCGGCGGTCTTGTGAAATTTTCCACTTTCCAGTTTCATTTCCCGCGTGCCGCTTCCCTGCATATGTGTTATCCCATATTGCAGAAGGGCCTGCTGCGGGGTTCATGCAGCAGGCCCTTTGCTCCCCGGGAAGGGAACAGGCAATATCAGAGATGGACGACCGTACCGGCCTCTCCGCGGACGGCGGCTCCGGCCTGCGCGAGCGAGGCGATAATGGCCTGCCCGCCGGTCTTGGCGAACGAAACGGCGGCCCTGACCTTCGGCAGCATGGAGCCGGGGGCAAAATGGCCCTCCTCGCAGTAGCGCTCCGCTTCCGCAACGGTCATTTCCGCAAGGCTCTTCTGGTCCGGCTTGCCCCAGTTGATGCAGACGCGGTCCACCGCCGTCAGAATGACGAGGGCGTCGGCCTGCACGAGCTCAGCGAGCTTGGCGGAGGCAAAGTCCTTATCGATGACGGCGGGCGTGCCGTAGAGCTTGCCGTCCCGGCGCACGACGGGGATGCCGCCGCCGCCGACCGTGATCACGACGCAGACGCCGTTGATCAGGGCGCGGACGGTGTTCTTTTCGATGACGTCCACGGGCTTCGGTGAGGGAACGACCTGGCGGTAGCCGCGCCCCGCGTCCTCGACCATGGTATAGCCCTTCTCGGCGGCGATGCGCTCGGCCGTGGCCTTGTCATAGAATGCGCCGACAGGCTTCGTGGGCTTCTGGAAGGCGGGATCGTTCTCGTCCACCAGCACCTGCGTGACGACGGTGGCGACGTCCTTCTGCAGGCCGCGCGCGGCAAGCTCGTTGCCGATGGCGTTCTGCAGGTGATAACCGATATACCCCTGGCTCATGGCGCCGCACTCGGGGAAGGGCATATCGGACTTGATGGCGCCGGCCTCGGCGGCCGTGGCCATGCCCAGATTGATCATGCCGACCTGCGGGCCGTTGCCGTGTGCAATGACGACCTCGTTGCCCTGCTCGATGAGATCCACGATCGGCTTTGCCGTTTCTGTAACGAGGGCGAGCTGCTCATAGGGCGTGCTGCCCAGCGCATTGCCGCCCAGCGCGATGACGATGCGTTTTCCCATGGTAATTATCCTCCTGCCGTGCGGCTCAGAACATCTTGCGCTTGTTGTCGGCAGCGTCGAGCTCCATGAGAGCCTTGACGGGGTCCTTGACCTGCGCCAGGAAGATCATGGCGGCGATGATATACGGCTTGAAGGAGGCCTGCTTGTACAGCGGCACGAGATAGCGGTCAAACACGGAGTTGTCGACCTCGCCCTCCGGGCAGCTCAGGCCGGAGATATCGGCGGGCAGGCAGTGCAGATACAGCGCCTTGCCATCCTTCGTGAGCTTCATCATCTCCTCGCTGCAGGTCCAGTCCTTGTGCTCGGCATTCTGCGCCAGCAGCTCCTTCTCCAGCTCGTCGATGCCCTTCTGGTCGCCCTTGACATAGAGCTCGGAGCGTCTTTCCATGGCCTGGAACGGAGCCCAGGACTTCGGATAGACGATGTCGGCGTCCCGGAAGGCTTCCTTCATGTCGTTCGTCTTGTGGAACTTGGAGCCGTACTTCTCGCAGTTCTTGCGGGCGATCTCCTCGACCTCGGGGAAGACGTCATAGCCCTCCGGATGGGCCAGCGTGACATCCATGCCGAAGCGGGTGAACAGGCCGATGACGCCCTGCGGAACAGACAGCGGCTTGCCGTAAGACGGGGAATAGGCCCACGTCATGGCGACCTTCTTGCCCTTCAGGTTCTCGACGCCGCCGAAGTAGTGGATGACGTGCAGCATGTCGGCCATGCACTGCGTCGGATGGTCGACATCGCACTGCAGGTTCACGAGCGTCGGGCGCTGCTCGAGGATGCCGTCGCGGTAGCCCTCTTCCAGAGCGTCCATAAACGTCTTCTGGTACTCGTGGCCCTGATGGATGTACATATCGTCGCGGATGCCGATGACGTCGGCCATGAAGGAGACCATGTTCGCGGTCTCGCGGACGGTCTCGCCGTGGGCGATCTGGGATTTCTTCTCATCGAGGACCTGCTCCTCCAGGCCCAGCAGGTTGCACGCAGAGGCGAACGAGAAGCGGGTACGGGTGGAGTTGTCGCGGAACAGGGAGATGCCGAGGCCGGAATTGAAGACCTTCGTGGACTTGTTGCGCTCGCGCAGGTCGCGCAGAGCGTCGGCCACGGTGAAGACGGCGTCGATCTCGTCGTCCGTCTTGTCCCACGTCCAGTAGAAATCGGTCTTATACATGTTATTGATATGGAGCTTTTCGAGGTGTCTTGCCAGTTCAACAGTCTTACTCATGATCGTTCTCCTATTTCATATTTTGGTTGGTCGGAAGCCCGGCTCAGCCGGGCTTGCTTTTTATCGGATGGACGGAAAAATCACTTGATATCGTTGCCGGTCAGCTCCTGACGGAACTCGGCCTCGGTGATCTTGTTTTCGGGCTTGTACAGGCCGGGAACGGCGGCGTACAGCGCGGCGCAGACGACGAGGTCCTGCTTCCAGGTGATCTCGTTCGGCGCATGGGCCTGCGACTCGGCGCCGGGGCCAAAGCCGACGCACGGGATGCCGTAGCGGCCCTGGATGGAAACGCCGTTCGTGGAGAACGTCCACTTGTCGGTCAGCGGACGGCCTTCACGCTTGGAGCGCGCGGTCTCGTCGGCCCAGAGGCGCTTGTCGCCCCACAGAGCGTGGTGCGCATCGACAAGGGCCTGCACATGGGCGGCGGATTCCTTGTTGATCCACGTCGGGAAGAAGCACTCGGTCTCATAGACGTGGCCGGTCCATGCGGGACGGTCGTACATATACATCGAAACCTTGACGTCCTTGGCGTACTTCTTGCAGGCGGGCAGGTCCTCGATCTCCTTCAGGCAGGACTTGTAGGTCTCACCTGCCGTCATACGGCGGTCGATGGAGATGGAGCAGGAGTCCGCAACGGCGCAGCGGGACGGGGACGTGTAGAAGATCTGCGACGTCGTGCAGGTGCCGCGGCCGAGGAAGCGCGCGTCTTCCCAATGCTCGGGGTTGTACTTCGGGTCGAGCATCTTGACAAGGCCCTTGATCTCCTTGTCATCGGCGGCATCATTCTCGTTGAGGTCGCGGACGTTCAGCAGGACCTCGGCCATCTTGTGGATGGCGTTGTCACCGCGCTCCGGAGCGGAGCCGTGGCAGGAGACACCGTGCATGTCGACGCGGATCTCCATACGGCCGCGGTGGCCGCGATAGATGCCGCCGTCCGTCGGCTCGGTGGAGATGACGAACTCGATCTTGCTGCGGGCATCCTCCGGTCCGTTGAAATATTCATTGACGATGGACTGCCAGCACATGCCGTCGCAGTCCTCCTCCTGCACGGAGCCGACGACCATGATCTTATAGCCCTCGGGGATGAGGCCAAGGTCCTTCATGATCTTCGCGCCGTAGGCAGCGGAGGCCATGCCGCCCTCCTGGTCGGAGCCGCCGCGTCCGTAGATGATGTCGTCCGTCTCATAGCCCTCATAGGGGTCGTTCGTCCAGTTGGCGCGGTTGCCGATGCCGACGGTATCGATGTGGGAATCGATGGCGATGATCTTCTCGCCCGTGCCCATCCAGCCGATGACGTTGCCAAGCTGATCGATCTCGACCCTGTCATAGCCGAGCTTCTCCAGCTCCTGCTTGATGCGCATGACGACGCCCTTTTCTTCGCAGCTTTCACTGGGGATGGCGATCATGTCCCGCAGGAAACGGCTCATGTCGGCACGATAGCCCTCGGCCGCACGTTTGATTGCTTCAAAATCCATCGTGGTACCCTCCATTATCTATTCATTCCGTACCGCAGTGCGGATATGCAGGCAGTCTGCGGTTCTCTGCTCCTATCTTACCATATCCTGCACAGAAGTCAAACAAATTTTTTTCAAAACAAAAAAATTTTGGAAAAAACAATTGATTTCTCCCGGCTATAATGGTATCATAGGGTCAGGAAAATCCAAATAGGGACGCTCTGACCGGCAAAAACCGGAAGTTCGTCATTCCGAGGAGCGAAGCGGCGTGGGGCTCTCAGGCACCATATTTCGTATTCGCCGGGGATCCTCAAAAATCCGGAATGATCCCGCGAGATTGCCACGGCCCCTTGCGGGGCCTCGCAATGACAAGCCTGACAGCGGGCAGTATGCGTGAGGGATTTCTTCAGAGTTTCCCACCAGAAGGGAAGCTCGGAAGAAATCAGCAAGAGCGGAGGGCGAGAGATTTTTCGTCGAGGCGAGGTTTGGGGAACGCAGGCGTACTTTGTGTACTCCAAGCCTTCCAAACCGATGGATCGGCGGAAAAGCTCCGGCATCCGCCGCAGAGGATTTTTCAGGGCTTCCCATCCGAAGAAAGGGGCGCTGCGATTGCTGAAACCGAATGAACTGGAAACGCTCCGCCAGATGGCGAGAGGCCTCGCGGCGCAGTTTGGAAGCAACTGCGAGGTCGTTGTGCACGAGATCTCGGAGCGCAGCACATCACACTCCGTCGTGGCGATTGAAAACGGCCATGTCTCCGGCCGCAAGCTCGGCGACGGTCCCTCACAGGTCGTGCTCGAGCAGCTCGGCAAGGACGGCCGCGCGCCGGAGGATCAGCTGTGCTATCTTACCCGCACGCCGGACGGCAAGCTGCTGAAGTCGTCGTCCATCTACATCCGCGACGAATCCGGGCGCGTGTGCGCCATTTTCTGCATCAACTTTGATATTTCCGCGCTGGCCATGGCCGAGCAGGCGCTCGCCGGGCTGACGTCCGCCCACCCCGCCGGGGAGGAGACGCCCCGCATCACGCACAATGTCAACGACCTGCTCGACGATCTCATCGAGCAGTCCGACCGCCTCATCGGCAAGCCGGTCGCCCTGATGAGCAAGGAGGACAAGGTGCGCGCCATCCATTTCCTCAATGAGCACGGCGCGCTGCTCGTCACAAAATCCGGCGACAAGATCGCGAAACATTTTGGCATTTCCAAATACACGCTATATTCTTATCTTGACGTAAAAACTGGAGGAAAGAGCAATGATTGATCTTCGCATCAACAAGGAAGGCCTGAAGCACAACATCGAGAAGGCCAAGGAAAACCACATCATCATCCCGACCATCGCGCAGATGCAGAATCCGGATCTCATCCCGGAGAAAATCAAGGAAAAGCTGACCCATACCGGCCTGTGGGACGTCGACCCCGTCAACCTGTTCCGCATTTCCTGGCACAACGAGGCCAAGGAGTTCGGCGGTCTGTATCAGCACACCCCGAATTATGTGGAGATCCCCTCCAGCCTGTCCGGCGTGCCGTGCCGCATCCTTGCCATGTCCGGCAAGTGGTTCCCCACGGGCTGCCACAAGGTCGGCGCTTCGTTCGGCTGCCTGGCTCCGCGCCTTGTGACCGGTCAGTTCGACGCCACCTATCATCACGCCGTGTGGCCGTCCACCGGCAACTACTGCCGCGGCGGCGCCTTCAACTCCAAGCTGCTGGCCTGCGACTCCGTCGCCATCCTGCCGCAGGATATGTCCAAGGAGCGCTTTGACTGGCTGAAGTCCATCGCCGGTCAGATCATCGCCACGCCGGGCTGCGAGTCCAACGTCAAGGAGATCTTCGACAAGACGTGGGAGCTGAAGAAGGATCCGTCCATGATGATTTTCAACCAGTTTGCCGAAATGGGCAACCCGCTGTGGCACTACAATGTCACGGGCTACGCCCTGGCCGATCTGTTCGAGGCCGTGAAAAAGCCCGGCCAGCGTCTGGCCGGTGCCTGCTTCACCTCCGGCTCCGCCGGCACGATGTCCTCCGGTGATCTGCTGAAGGAGCGCTATCCCGGCATGAAGCTCGCCGTCGGCGAGGCCCTGCAGTGCCCGACCATTCTGGACAACGGCTTCGGCGGCCACCGCATCGAGGGTATCGGCGACAAGCACATTCCCTGGGTCCATAACGTGAAGAACACCGACATGGCCATTGCCATCGACGACGAAGACTCCCAGCGCCTGCTGCGCCTGTTCAACTGCAAGGAGGGTCAGGAGTACCTGAAGTCCCTCGGCATGACGGACGAGCAGATCGAGAAGTTCACCTGGATGGGCATCTCCGGCATCGCCAACGTGCTGTGCTGCATCAAGATGGCCAAGTACTATGAGCTGACCGAGGACGACGTCGTTGTCACCGTCCTGACGGACTCCGCCGTCATGTACAAGTCCCGCGTGGAAGAGCTCAACGCCCAGCACGGCGCCTATTCCGCCTTCGAGGCCGAGAAGGACCATGCGCTGCATATGCTCGGCCTGAAGACCGACAGCATGCTCGAGCTGACCTACACGGAGCGCAAGCGTGTGCACAACCTGAAGTATTACACCTGGGTCGAGCAGCAGGGCATGAACGTCGAAGACCTCAACGCCCAGTGGTACGACACGAAGGGCACCTGGGACGCCGTCCATGCACAGGCGAAGGACCTCGATGCGCTCATCGATGCCTTCAATGACGAGGTCGGCATTCTCAAGACGCTGTAAACAAGAAGCTGCAAGAAATAAGAAGTCAGCCCGTGCCGGGGTGGGTCATCCCGCTCCGGCACGGTTTTCATCCACGGAGGCCCCATGAAACCATTCCGAACCGCCTGCGCGATGCGCTCGCGCCGCTCATCCCGGCCGTGCAGGTCGCGCTGATCCTGGCGGCGTCCATCGGCAATGTTCTGATCGCCGCGGCGATCTTTCTGAACGCCAAACGGCTCGGCGCGCTGTTTCTGCCGGCGCTGGCACTCTATTTTATACTGCTGACCGTCCTGCTGGCTGCGATCCTGCGCCGCCGGGAGCTGGACCGGCTGCACGCCCTTGTCGGCGACGAGCAGTTCTATGAATGGTACCCCCGGCAGCGCCGCCGGGATGAGCGCCGCCGTGCGCGGATGAAACGCGCTCTGGAAAAACACGACCGGAAAGCCCGGAGAAAGGAACCGAAGCGATGAACCATGTAAAATGCGGCCGCTGCGTGCGCTGCGGCCGGGAATATCCCGCCGTTCCGAATCTGACGAACTGCGAATGCGGCGGCATCCTCGACATCATCTATGACTATGACCGGATCAGGACCGTCCTGACCCGCGAGACGCTGAAGAACCGCACGGAGCGCTCCATGTGGCGCTACCGTGAGCTGCTGCCCGTCGAGCCGGAGACGCCCGCGCCCCCGCTGCGCGTCGGCTGGTCGCCGCTGTATGAGGCCGACCGCCTTGCAAAGGAACTCGGCATCGCGAAGCTCTGGGTCAAGGACGACGGCCAGAACCCCACAGCCTCGCTGAAGGACCGCGCCTCCGCCATGGCCGTCGCCAAGGCGCAGGAGGCAGGCGCGCATGTCATCGCCTGCTCGTCCACGGGCAACGCTGCCTCGTCCCTCGCGGGCAACGCTGCGGCCGCCGGGCTCCAGACGTTTATTTTCGTCCCCTCCCGCGCGCCGAAGGGCAAGGTCGCTCAGCTCATGACGTTCGGCGCGACCGTCATCTCCGTGCAGGGCAGCTATGAGGACACGTTCGAGCTGTCGAAGCAGGCCATTGACCGCTGGGGCTGGTACAACCGCAATGCAGCCATCAATCCCTACCTTTCCGAGGGCAAGAAGACGGTCGCCTATGAGATCGCCGAGCAGCTCGACTGGCAGATGCCGGACTTCATCGCCATCTCCGTCGGCGACGGCTGCACGATCGCCGGTCTGTGGAAGGGCCTGAAGGACCTTCATGCCGTCGGCCTCATTGACCGCCTGCCGCGCCTCATCTCCGCGCAGGCCGAGGGCTGCTGCCCCATCAACCGCGCCATTGCGGAAAATCGCCCGTGGGAGCCCATGGAGGAGAACACGCTGGCCGACTCCATCGCCGTCGGTGTGCCGCGCAATGCGGACAAGGCGCTCATGGCCATCCGCGAGTCGAACGGTCTGGTCGTGAATGTCTCCGACGCCGAGATCATGGCGGCGCAGAAGCTGCTCGGCCGCACCTGCGGCGTGTTCGGCGAGCCCGCCGGTGTGACCGGCACGGCCGGTGTGAAGAAGCTGTGCGAGCAGGGCGTCCTGCCGAAGGATGCGACGGTCGTGTCCGTCGTGACCGGCAACGGCCTGAAGGACGTCGCCAATGCCATCAAGGCCTGCGGCGAGCCGATCTCCATCCCGTCCGATATGGACCTGCTGCTGCGTGCCTTCGACGAGCACGGCATCAATGCCGATGTGAAATAAGATGTTGCAAACAGCCGTGCTGCGGGAGAAACCGCAGCACGGCTGTTTTGATCGTAAAATTGCAAGAGACGGGGATCAGCAGTGCGTTGTAGGGGAGCGGCATGCCGCTCCCGGCGCACTGCTGTCGGTCGGCACAGGCTGCCGATAAAATGGTGAGCACCAATTGCGTCTGTAGCG
>ERZ838577.4560-NODE-4560-length-11450-cov-2.889601_pt1 | contig 11450 bp, 4 predicted proteins | sample MGYA00519682_ERZ838577 | MGnify/ENA primary metagenome ERZ838577 (study PRJEB31850, sample SAMEA3708838) | human gut metagenome | biome: human gut; feature: human-associated habitat; material: faeces | place: China | collected 2014 ...
GCCGCTGCGCTCTCCCGCGGGTGCGAGCGCGGGCTTAAGCAGCTTGAGCAGAGTTGTTTTTCCGCAGCCGGACTCGCCGCATATCACAACAAATTCTCCCGCAGATACCGAGAACGATACATCCTGCAGAGCAGGCGTGTCTGTCTCGGGATATGAAAAGCTCAGATTCGAGATATGCAGTATTTCCATACAAGCGCCTCCTTCACCTCAATAATAAACGGCAGCAGCGACAGCGCCGCAAACGCAATATAGCTCACAATTGCAAGCGGTGTATGCGGCAGCGGGCTGATGCGCGGGTAAAAATAAAATGCGCACTCACCCGTGCCTACACCGACGAGCGAGAGTATCAGCAGCGCCGCCGAGCAAGCGAGCACCGCACCATCCGAGCGGTAAAAACGAAAGAGCGAAAAGCTCGTCCGACCCTTTATGCCGTAGCCGCGCGCACGCATGGATGCCGCCGTCTCCACCGAATTTTCGAGCGACCACGCGACCATCGCGGTAAATACGCGCAGCGCGCCTCGCAGCCGATCGACATAGCCGCGCGAAGAATACAGTCCCATCGCCCTCTGTGCGCGGCTTACTCTGCGGAGCTGCCTGCGGAACAAGGGAATAAAGCGCAGAGCCATTGACAGTATCAGCGAAAATTTTGGCAGTACTCTGCCGAACAGCCACAGCAGCTTATCGCTCGTCATTATCTCGCCGAGGCTGCGACACCACAGCATAACGCCTATTACGGTAACGCCGATAGCCGCTCCGTAGACAAACGCCTCGAGAGTAACGGGATTGCCGTTGAGGAAGAAGAGCGGCGTTACTCCGTTATGCGAGAACAGCGGATTGGTTATCGCGACAAGCACGAACATAGAGAGATAAAATGCTATGTTTCCCGGCAGAGCGCGTCTGCCGAGCAGCATTCCGCAGAAAAGAATACCGCCGAGCAGCGCACTGAGCTGTATTATCGGATTTGTCACGAACATTGCGACGAGCAGCACTGAACAAAAATAGACGAGCAGCACCGTCGGATGATATCCGTCAAACGCCTTCATTCGCATCCTCCTCTATCCATTCGCAGCCGACGTCGTGCCCGAGATCGCAGGTATATACCCACTCGATGACCTGACCGTCGCGCAGCTCGTACTTCGAGCAGCCGTAATTCGGAAATTCTCCGTCCACCCGATACATCCATCCGGAGAGCGCCCCGCATGAAAATTCATACAGATAATGTATTCCCTGAACATAAACGCTGCCGTAGCTGTTCTTATCCGCGCCCTGATACTCCATCTGTATCTTATTGTAGCGCACGGCGCGGTCGAGAATATCGAAAACCGTGTCTCCCGGGCGAAGGACATATTCGGTCTGCGCAAGAATAACGCCGTCCGGCGGGACAAATTCCTCCGAGCGGAGCGCGGGATCGAGATCATTGTAATTATCAAGGATAGTATCGCAGCGAATGCTTATCGTGACCGTCTCGCTGTCCGGCGTTATGTCGTCGATATGCGTCAGATAATACTCGTCCACCGACTGAATCTCGGTGCCGTTTATCAGTACGGCTATCAGCAGGATTATGCCGAAAATCGCGACTATATCCTTTTTCATGTCCCGCGCCTCCTTTCTCTTTTTTTCGTTATACCCCGCAGTGCCGGCGACGCAAGGAAAGCATTACCGTCATGTCACAGTCGTAATGTATCGCTATCAAGTATCGCTGTCATTGTACATTGCCGCGAGCTGCTCCATCTCGGTCTGACGTCTGTGTCGGCGTTTGTGCAGCCTGCGCACGAGCAGCACGGCGGTCACTGCGAGAACGACGGCGCACACCGCACCTATTATCAGCGCGCGCAGCAGGTTATCGACCTTTGTCTTTGATTTGACAACGTCCTCCCACCGCCCTATCTTTGCCCTGTCGTATTCGGAGAGCGCGTTGTATCTGTCTACTATCGCGTCTATCTTTTCCTTGTCTCCGAGCGACAGCTCATCGAAGGGGTACAGCTGCTCGCGGATATCCTCGTTTATCGAGTCTATCTCGGCTTGAATCGCGGCTATCTCAGCCTTTGCCGATGTAAGGCGGGTGATGTAGTCCTCTCGACCGTCGAAAGCCTCGCAGCACTCGAGCTTGTCGAGCAGCGTTGTGACGGTAACATACTGCTCGGTCGTCAGCGGCTGCGGAAGTTCGTCGACCGCCGCACGGTCGGCTGCGGTGAACGACAGAATGACCGTCTCCTCGCCCCCGTCTCCCGGGCTCTCTATGACCTCGGTCGTGTCGGCTATCACCGCGATGTCTACCCCCGCAGCTGCTGCCGCATCCGACAGTCGACAGTAGTTATAAACATAGCTGCGCTCGCTCTCGGGCAGTGAATAATATTCACCGAGCAGCGCCTCAAGCTCGGCAGCCGTTTCACTGCCGGTCAGCGCCTCGATGCGCGCCGAAAGGTCGGAAATACGCTCGCGCAATGCGCTGCTCTGCTCGGGGCGAAAGTCATAGAGCGTCCGCATTCCGAGCGCCTGCCTGCGCAGCGCCGCCATGGTATACAGCGTCTGCTCGCTCGCCATGGTATTAGATTTATCCGGCAGCGAAGTGGGATTGTCGGAATCAAAGGTATATGAATGAACAAAGCCGCCGTCGGGCATTCGATAGCGCAGTATACCGTCAAGGAGCGTGTTTCCGTTCTTAATAAAACGCTCGTCGGTCAGCGGGTCGATACCGAGGCAGCAGAGCGCGACGGTCACCTGATCGGTGCTCTCGACATTTTCGGTTCCCCAGCTCATATAGTCGCCGGTGTCGAGCTGCAGCTCGGACAGCCTCTGCACAGCCTCATCCACAACCTCACGTACCTTGCAGGTCCGCTCCGAGCTTGTAGCGCGACGCTTATATGTATAGCTGCGTTCGCTGTTGTAATAAGGTGCAAGCGCCTGCAGCGCCATCGCCGTAATATCCGGATCTGCTGTCTTTCCGCTGAGCGCAAAGCCGCCGTCGGTGAGCTGCGAGCGCAGTATCTCGACGATTATGTCGTCGCGGGTGTAGTACGCATCCGCGGGAACCTCATATCTCATGCTGTCGAGCGCGATGAGCCCCCATATCCAGCCGTTTATTCCCTGTCTGCCGAGCGGGGTCGCAAGTCCGCGATTATATGTTCCGTCCGCAATGAGGTCAATCGGCGCGCCGCTCTCATCGGTGCCGAGTGCACGCGGGTCTCCGCCCGCAGCAAGCACGGCGAGCGAAATGCGATGCCACTCGGTAGCCTTTGCCGCGCTGAGCTTGCCCGGGTCGCGGTAGCGCTCCTCGACGCGGTCGCGTATGACCGCGAGATAGCCCGCGTAGTTATCCTCTACGCCGAGCCGCGAGAGCCCGATTTGATACCAGTCGCCCGGTGTGCTGCCCGCAAGCTCGAGATAGGTCTCGTTTATCAGATATCCGTCGGCGCTCGAGCCGTTATCGAGCTTTTTCCATTCGATTATGCCGTCGGCAACGGCGGTCACAGCCGCAGCGCGTTCCTCGGGGGTGTCGCCCGCATCGACCTCCGCTGCGCTGCACAGCGGCAGTGCCGCAGCCGACAGTACGGCGGCCGCAGTGCAAAGCAGCGCCGCCGCGCGGAGGGGGAGGCTTTTTCGAAGCCCGATACAATTCATAGCTTAGTCCTCGTTTCGCTCGTTTTCCGTGTTGTCTGCGCTTTCGGTGCTGTCGGCGCTTTCGGCGCTGTCAGTGTTTTCGATGTTGTCGGTAGTTTCGGCATTGTCTGCATTGTCTGCATTGTCTGCATTGTCGACGGTATCTGTGCTCTCAATATATGTATTGTCGGCATTCGCTGCACCGTCGACACTTTTCGCGCCGTCGGCAGCAGAATTATTCTTATGCAGAAGCGCAAGCGCAGGAGCGAAAACTGTCGCAAGCTTACGACGGAACACCACAGCCGCTACAGCCGCGCACGCAAGAACCGCCGCGACCGACACGCAGATGATTATTACGGTATACGAGCCGGGCGCGCCGACACTGCCATCAGATGTATCTGCCGCGTCTCCCTTGCCGTCTGCACCGCCGGTGCTGCCGTTTTTATCGGCTTTGCCGCCGTTCTTGCCGACGGATGCGCCGCCCGACACTATCTCAAACAGCGAGCCTTCGGTCAGCTCGCCCGAAACCGTACCCGAGGCAGCGCCGCTCGCTATATTATCGGGTCTGAGCGATTCGGGGAGAGACGCGGATGCCGAGCCGTCGGAGACGGCGGACGAGCCGCCCGCGCCGCCTATCGAGCCCGATATGCCCGTACCCTTTCCGCCGCCGATGCCCGATGAGCCTCCGATGCTGCCCGAGATGCCTGTGCCGCCCGAACCGCCCATGCCGCTTGTACCGTGGCTCCCTGAGCTGCTGTTTGAGCCGCTGTTCGAGCCGCTGCTCGAGCCGCTGCTCGAGTCGCCCGTGCCGTGATTACCCGAGCCGCCCGTATTTCCGCCCGTACCGCCGTTTGTACCGCCGTCTGGCGCGATCGCGGAGGACGGATTTGCCACCGCATAGCGCAGCGCATCCGACACAGAGCCGACCGTCGACTGCGACGCATCAAGCTGCTCCATTGCCGCAAGCGCCTGAGCGTAAGCCAATGCCACATTCATGCGGTCGAGCAGCCCCGACGCACGTGCATCGCATATTGCGCGGGTCAACCCGTCCTTATCGGCAACGCCGAAATACCCGCCCGACGGCTGAACATCGACATCGGGTATCTCGGTGCCCATTGCGCCGAAGCCGCCGATATCGGCACCGTAGCCGAGCGTGAACTGCACGCGGACGACATCGCCGTCCGAGAGATAGCAGTCGGCAAAGCCGACATTCGGAAAGATATTATTTACGCTGTACATCCATCCCGAGCCGTTGCTGATGACGAACTCGCCGAGGTGCCCGCGCCAGTTTGCGTAATCGTTCGGGTCGAAGTAGGTCATGGTCGATTCGAGATGCGGCGTAAGTACCGACGGAATGCTCGGCTCGATATCCAGCGCGCGGGGCGCGGAAGGGTTACCGAATCGGCTGTAGCCGTTGTAGCGCGAAGCGCTCTTGGTTCCGTCCGCGATATACGCGAGATAAAAAGAGGAATCGAGTGATCCGCCGCAGTAGCTGACAAAGCCGCATTCCGACAGCATGCGCACAAGCTGCGCCGCAGCCGTCTCACCCTCATAGATGGGTACATACATCGGGTAAACTATGTAACCGCAGCCGAGAGTAAACGCCTCGACGCTCCACACCGCAGTACCGATAGCCTCACCGTCTGCCGCCCGCCGATAATAGATGGTATAGTTCAGCTCGCGTCTCCGTCCGCCGTCAGAGGTTGCGGTCACGGTGACCGTGTTTGCGCCCTCTGAGGTAAACACGAGGGTATAGCTCGTTTTTTCGTTATCGTCCCATGTCGGCTCGACCTTATCGCCGTTCAGCCGCACGGTCGCTTTTATTTTCTCACCGGAGGCGTTTCTCGCCCAGACATCAAAGTTTTTTTTGCTGCCGCGCTGAACCGCGCCGTCGACAAGCGTGGTCGTGACGGTGGGCCCCGCCGCCGATACCGGCAGCGCGGCAATGATAAGCAATGTGCACGCAAGCAGCATGCACAGCAGCGCCGAAAGGCGCTTTTTCGTATTCATCCGTTTATTCTCCTTTCGGGAAAGCGGAATAATGTATATGGTTTTTCGGGTGTCATGAAGCGATACGGTTGAGTCTGACGTATCCTGCGATATCCGACAGTTTCTGTCAGTCCTCTACAACATCCGATGCCGACAGATACCATCAGATACCGTCAGACAGCCCCGACAGCAGCATGTAGGATTCATCAGATTCCGATAAAAATTCGTCTTTTGAAGCCGCCCGAAAACAGCGGAACAAGGAAATGCGGAACAATTCCGCATTTCCGTTCGATCATACTGTCCGCTGCCCGAAATAATAGATTATTTCTGTTCTTTACCTTTATACTTTGAGCGATCAAGCACAAATGCTGCGGAAAGCACCGCGCCGAATGCGAGTACGGATATCACTGCCATGCTGCGGTCGCTCGTTGCGGGCGATGTGACATTTTTGCGTTCGCCGTTCGTGCTGCTGCCGTTCGTTATACCGCTCGTGCTGCCGTCGGTGCTCGGCTTTGTGTCGCTCGGCTTATTTTCGGGCTTGTTGTCCGTATCGCCGCCCGGCTTGTCGTCGGGCTTAGGCTTATTATCCTCATCGCGACGAAGCTCTGCGAGCTTATCCTCGGCAGCTGTAAGAACATTATAGTTATTTACAAGCGTCTTTGCCGTGTCGGAAAGCGAATCGTATGCCGCACGAATACTCTCGATAAGAGCGCCGCTGTCAAGCGTAACATCACCGATAGAAGCGATCGTGTCGGATACCCTTGCAGCGCTCTCCTCATCGGTAAGCACAGCATCTGTCTTGAGCTCATCGAGCTTAGCCTTGGCATCGACAAGCGCAGCACGTACCGCATCCGCATCGGCTGCGGTTTCAATAGCCGCATTGCCCTCGGTTATTATAAGCTCGAGCTGTGCACGTTCTATCTCGCGGTAATCCTCGGGAGCCTTGTACTCGCGCAGCTCCCTGATTGCCGTATCCTTTGTCTCACGCAGAGTCTGCAGAGCAGCAAGCGCCTGTTCTGCCGCAGTCAGCTGCTCAAGCCCGCTCACATGTGCCTTGAGCTCGTCCTCGAGGTTGTCGTATGCGTTTCTTGCCGCGATTATCGCGTCCGCACTGTCGAGAGTTACCTCGCCGATAGCAGAGATAAGCTCATTAACATTATCTATCTCGTCGGCATCATCGGTAGGCTGCCAGTAGGTAAGCGGGTAACCGCCGTTTACAAGTCCGTAGCTGTCCGTCTTGAAGCCTGCACCGAGCAGAGCGAGCAGCTCTCCGGAGCACATGCTCTCACGGCTCATTGCTGCGGTATCGCCGCTGCCGCTCGAGATGCCCTTGTCGCACTGTGCTGCGTCATAGTAGCACTCGCTGACCGTGCTGCCGCTTGTGAGCAGGCTGACAATTGCGCCCGCACCATCAAGAATATTCTCGCCACCTACGGTTATCGCCCCTGCGTTGTAGCAGCGCGTAACGGTATTACCGTCCTGAATTCTGCCAGCGATGCCCGCTGCGTTGTCCTTTGCGGTGACGTTGCCGAGATTGTAGCAATCGGATACGGTGACCGAGACATCGGTTCCGTGACCGCCCGCCGCGAGGTGACCGACGATACCGCCGACAGCGCCGTCACGTGCGGTGACATTGCCTATATTGTAACAGCCGCGGATGATGCTCTCGCCGCCGTCGCGAACGGTGCCTACGATACCGCCGCTCCATCCGCTGCATGTGATGTCCGCGCCGTTCCAGCAGTTGATAATGTCCGCGCCGTCACTCCATCCGACGATCGCGCCGATGAACGAAAGCGTCTGCGAGCCTATCTCGCCGCTGCCGATTCCTACATTTGCGATGGTCGCATTCGTACCGGCATAGCCGAACAGTCCGCCGGAGGCAGAGGTAAGATTGTCGATAACATAGCCCTGACCGTCAAAGTAACCGTCAAACTGACGCGATACGGTACGGGCAATAGGAGTCCAGTTGTCATAGCCGCTCATGTCGATGTGAGAGGTAAGCAGGACTGTCTTTCCGGTGAAGGCTTCGCCCGCGTTTACTCTTGCGGCAAACGCAATAAGCTCCTCCGCATTGCTTATCTCAACACCTGCGCGGAGCGGAGCCTCGTCGCCGAGCACACACTCACCGGAGAGCATCGGATATCCGCTGTTTGCAGTCGCATTATCGTAGATATAATTCTCGCCGACCGCTGCGGGATATTCCTCACCCTTCATTACAGTCTCGCTGTCTGCTGCGGCGCTGCCGATCACGGTGCCGACAGTATCGCTGCCGTCATCGTCAAAGCTGCCGTACGCACCAAGACCTTCGGTCTCAAGGAAGTGAACATTATTAAAGGTTATCTTCGCCTCGCATACGCTGCCGAGTATCGCGCCGGAAGCCGTACCGAGCTTTATTTGACCTGCGTTATAAGCGTTTGTAACGGAGCTGTCCGCGCCTTCGCCGCTCAGGCGTATCGCGCCGATAATACCGCCGATGCCCCAGCTTGCACTGCCGCCGACAGAGCCGACATTGTAGCAGGAGTCGATATCGACATGCGCGCCGTTATCGTGCCAGCGGTTAGGACCAACCTGACCGACGATACCGCCGCCGACATACTGTGCGGTAATCGTGCCGTGATTTGAGCAGCGCTCAAGCTTTGCGTATGCACCGTTCTCAAGCTCGCCGATTATACCGCCGACGCCCCACAGACCGCTCACGGATGCATAGTTATGACAGTTGCGCACGGTAACGCTTGCATTCGAGCATACCTCACCGGCAATAGCGCCGATAGAATAGACCATATTACTGCCGAGACTGCCGCTTGCAATCGTAAGGTTTTCGATGACAGCACCGTCGCCGAGCCTGCCGAACAGACCGCATGCGTTGTATGTAGAGCCGCCGATATTCCAGATCGAATGGTTTGCACCGTCGAAATGTCCGCGGAAGCCGCCGGTCACATTGTCGGCTATGCCGCGCCAGTCGCCGGTATTCTTCATGTTGATATCCTGCGTCACCTTGAAGTAAACGCCGGAGGTGTTCATATTCTTATTATAGGTATAGTAACGGAGGTCGACAAGGTCGTCCGCAGTCTTGATAAGATACGGATCCTCCTCCGTTCCCTCTCCCGCCCAAGGCATGCGCTCGCGCACCTCAATAGTAACGGAGGTACGGAGAATACCGTAGGTGATGTAGACGGTATCGGTCGTGAGCTCGAGCTTTGCGGGCGCGGAGAGCTTGTAATCGGTATGCTCGCGCACGCTGCCGTCGCTGTAGGTCGCGGTGACCTTCATTCCCGTCGGGTCAAAGGCATCGCCCTCGTAATATCTGACCTTGTCGGGAGCCTTTTCAACGCTCAGCGAAACAGCATAAGGCTCGGTTCCGTCAAGTGCCGACTCTCCGCCGACAAGCTCAACGGATGCAGCAAGGGTCGAATAGTTGCCGACATAGCAGCGCTCCGATTCTGGAACGGCGCGGAATGCCGCGAGAGCGGACTTCAGCTGTTCTCTGTAATCGGCTGCGGTGGGATCGGATGCTGACGCAATTGCCGCCTCGGCAGCCTCTATTGCCGCTTGCGCCTCCGCGCTGCGCTCGCCGCGCATATCGTAGAGTGCACGCATTCCGTTCTCAAGTCTCCAGTAGGAGACGAGCGCGTAGGTCGCCTGGTCGGTTGCCATCGAGTTCCAGCCGCCGTTCATGACGTGGCAGAAGCCGCCGTCGGATACGCGGAAGCGGAGCATGCCGTCAAGCAGCGTCTTTCCGCTCGAGGTTATAAAGCGCTGATCCTGCGCGGGGTTAATACCGAGCGAGCAGAGCGCAACAACGACCTGCGAAATGCTCTCAACATTGTCGGTATTCCATGACGAGAAGCCGCCGTTTGAGTTCTGCATCATTCCGAGACGGTCAAGCGCCTCATCGACGCACGCGCGGACGGTCTTAGTAAGCGTCTCGCCGCTGTTCTCGTTTACATAGGTATATACGGTATCATCGTTATAATAGGGTGCGAGCGCCTGAATAGCCATGGCGCTGATATCGACATCCGAGCTGCTGCCGTAGCCGCCGAGCACCCAGCCGCCGTAAGCGTTTCCGTTCACGCCGTCGGTCAGCTGCATTTTGAGTATTTCCTTGATAAAGGTCTCGCGAGTATACTTTGCATCTTCGGGAACATCGTACATTCCCGTATCCATCGCGATAAGTCCCCAGATCCAACCATTGATGCCCTGTGTTCCGGGGCCCGCCTTGAGCAAGCAATTGTAGCTGCCGTCGGCGATAAGGTCGATGGGAGCGCCGTTATAGCTGCCGAAGCTCGTGGGATCGCCGCGGAGCGCGCCGATGGTAACGACCGCTCTGTGCCACTCCGTAGCCTTGGCGCTGTGAAGAATACCGCCGTTTGCGGCGTATGTACGCTCTATGTATGAGCGCATAGCCTCAAGATAATCGGCATAGCCCGTGCCGTCGTTTATCATATAGATATATTCGCCGCCGTAGAAATAGCCGAAGCGACCCATGGCGAGCCCCATCCAGTCGGTACCCGTGGAGCTTGCGCCTGACTTGTAGCCCTCGTTTCCGAGCAGGCTCCCGCTTATTCCCGCGTGCTGCTTAGTGCTTGCAGCCGCCTCTCTGATGTAGCCCGCAAGCTGCGCCGAAAGTTCGGTGCTTTCGATAAATGCGGGGCGCGAGGGTGCCTCGGTGCTGATGCCGCTCTCCCATGCAAGGCAGACACCGCTCTCACCGTCGGCGAAAGCGCTGCCGAGCATTGCTGCGGTGACTGCGGAGACCTCCGTAATGCCGCTCTTGCTGCTTGTGCCGACGCCGCCGAGATAGTAGCAGTCGGTATTCTTGCCGCGGCTCGCGCCGATAACTGCATCAATATTGTTGCTGTTGCCCGCCGTGTCGACGACAGTGCCCGCGCCGAGACAGCGAGTGAGCACGGGAGAAGCCGCCTTGTGTCCGCCGACGACACCGCCGACGGTCGCGGGTCCGCTGACGGTGCCCGCATTGTAGCAGTCCTCGACAACGCCCGCTCTCCAGTGCTGACCGGTAACGCCGCCGATATAGCCGGTAGTACCGCTGACAGCGCCGCGGTTGTAGCATCCGCTCACTGTGCAGTCTCCGTTTACGTAACCGACGACACCGCCGACGCACGAGCCGCCGGAGACATCCGCCTCATTGCCGCAGTTCGTCACCTTTCCTGCGGTGAGCTTTCCGACGATTCCCGCAGCATTTGCGGAACCGCTGACCTCACCGCGAACGACGAGATTGCGAATCTCACCGCTGTTTACATCGCCGAACAGACCGATGCCGCTGCCGGAGGAGATATAAAGCCCGCTGACGACGTGGTATCCGCCGTCGAATACTCCCTTAAAGGATGCGGAGGAGCTGCCGATAGGCGACCACGGTGCGCTCTTACCGCCGAGGAATACGTTGCAGGCGAGGCGGACGAGCTTGCCCTCGTAGCTGTTACCGTCATTTACCGAATCGGCAAATGCCTTGAAAGCCTCATAGCTGCCGATGATAAGATCGGGCTTTCTCTCCTGCCATGTAAGCACGGGCAGACCGCCGTTCAGTCCGTCGGTATCTGCCTTAAATGCATCGCCGAGCTCTGCTGCGGTGAGCGAAGAAACCTCGGTCACACCGCTCTTTGTGCTCGAGCCGCTGCCGCTGATGTAGTAGCAGTCGGTATTCGTGCCGCGGCTTGCACCTACGATGGCGTCGATATTGTTGCTGTTGCCCGCCGTATCAACGACCGTACCCACATTGTAGCAGCGAGAAAGTACGGGGGAAGCCGCCTTGTGTCCGCCGACTACACCGCCGACGGTCGCGGGGCCGCTGACGGTGCCGGCATTGTAGCAGTCCTCAACAACGCCCGCTCTCCAGTGCTGAC
>ERZ838577.4577-NODE-4577-length-11402-cov-3.704503_pt1 | contig 11402 bp, 10 predicted proteins | sample MGYA00519682_ERZ838577 | MGnify/ENA primary metagenome ERZ838577 (study PRJEB31850, sample SAMEA3708838) | human gut metagenome | biome: human gut; feature: human-associated habitat; material: faeces | place: China | collected 2014 ...
TCTGAAAATTGTGTATGCGACCGATGGACAAAATGAAAGAAGTTTTCTATAATAAATTAACGTTCATCTACCTGGAAATGCCGAAATTCAACAAGACTGAAGCAGAACTGGAAACGATGTTCGACAAGTGGATGTTTGTTCTTCGAAATTTATCGGTACTTATGGAACGCCCTGCCGCATTACAAGAACGAGTTTTCGAACGTCTCTTCAAGTCCGCGGAAATCGCAGGGTTCAGTAAACAGGAATTATTCGAATATGAAGATAGTCTAAAGGTATTCCGAGATTGGTATAGCGTGGTTAAAACTGCCGCAGACAAGGGATTCACCGAAGGCTTTGGTGAAGGCTTTGGCGAAGGCTTTGGTGAAGGCTTTGGTGAAGGTGAAAAGAAGAAACAATTGGAAATAGCACAAAATCTAAAATCATTAGGGATAGCTATTGACGTTATCGCTCAAAGTACTCACCTATCCCAGGAAGAGATCGAAAAACTATAATTTCCTATTAAACAACGAAACGTTGAATCGAGCTTATTATTATCTCGAATCCCAAAAATTTACAAAAAAAAAGAAAATGCAGGATTCATTTTCAATCCTGCATTTTCAATTTTCAATTATTTCAAGTAGTCTTCAAAGTAATTCGTGACTTTCTGCATCAAATGAATCCGGTCACGTCCCATCACGTTGTGCTCGGCACACGGGTAAGGGAAATAATCTACTTGTACATTATTCTTGATACACTCCCGGATAAAGCTTAAACTCTGCTCCCAAACGACCACGGGATCAACGGCTCCCTGGCAGATTAACAATTTGCCTTTCAGATCTTTTGCCTTGGCAATCAAGCTAGTCTTGGCATATCCTTCCGGATTCTCTTGCGGGGTGTCCATGTAACGTTCTCCATACATCACTTCATACCATTTCCAGTCGATCACGGGTCCCCCGGCAACGGCCACCTTGTAAATTTCAGGATAATTGGTAATCAACGAAATAGTCATGAATCCCCCGTAACTCCATCCATGAATCCCGATACGTTCGGCATCCACCCACGGGAATGATTTCAACCACTCGATACCCTTCACCTGATCCTTCATTTCCACTTGCCCGCACTGGCGATGAATCACTTCCTCGAAAGCCTTTCCCCGGTTGGGCGTACCGTGATTATCGATCACGAATACCACGTAACCGTGTTGTGCCATGTACATTTCCCACATCCGCAAGGAAGCATTCCACGTATTAGTCACCAGTTGGGAATGAGGACCTCCATACACGTAATGAATTACCGGATATTTCTTGTTCGGATCGAAATCCATAGGTTTGATCAAACGATAGTACAAATCGCTTCCGTCATCCGCCTTGATCGAACCCAGAGTGATTTCCCCATAGTTATAATCTTTATTCGGGTTCTCCACTTCTTGAAGACGACGTACCACTTTACCCGTGTTAGCGGTCAAATCCACATTACGAGGAATCTTGATACTACTGTAATTATCTATAAAATAAGCGCAGTCCCCGCTCATCGTGATATTATGCCACCCTTCTTCCGCGGTCAAACGGTTTTTCTTACCACTCTTTACATCCACACGGAAAAGTTGTTTCTCCACCGGAGACACTTCCGAAGAAAGATAATACACGTATTTTCCCGCACGGTCAACGGCCACGAACTCCACGTCTGCATCCACATCTGTCAGGCGCTTGATCAATTTCCCGGTTACATCATGCAGGTAAAGATTCATATACCCGTCCCGATTGTTGGTTGAATAAATAAATTGTTTCGAGTTATTAGGCATAAATACCAAAGCACTCTGCGGTTCCACGTAAGTCTTGGATTTCTCCTCGAATAAAGTAGCCACACGCTTGCCGGTCGAGGCATCATAAGAATTTAAACGCATGTGATCCTGTCCCCGGTTCAGCACCTGAATATACACCAAATCCGATTCCGGCGACCAAGTAACTCCCGGCATATATTGTTCACGACCGAAATCGTTCACATCCAAGAATGTCGTTTTACCGGAAGCGATATCATAAACCCCGAAGCTTACCAACTCGGATTTCATCCCCGCCATCGGGTATTTAATCTCTTTCAATTCTCCCGTGCGGGTATTAATGTCCAGTAATGGAAAATTAGTAACCTGACTCTCGTCTTTACGATAAAATCCCAATTTCTTTCCATCGGGGGACCAGAAAATACCTCCCTTGATTCCGAATTCGTTACGACTCACCACTTGTCCGTTCACGATATTCTTGTCCTGATCAGTAGTCACCGTGTAGCTGTTGCCCCGTTCGTCCTGATAATAGAGATTATTATCAATCGTGTAAGCGTAAGCGTTAGCCGCTTTCGAGTAGGTCTCGTTAGCCGCCCCCTTCGGGAAGGTGAAAGTTTGTTTCAACTGCTTTTTATCCACGTCGATATGGTAGATGCTCCCCTGACGGGAAATCACTAACGTGTTTGCATCCAACCACTCGATATTAGGGTAACCTTTCAATTCGGTTCCTAATATTTTATTCAACTCGGCAACCGTCAACAAGACTTTCTTTTCACCTTTATCGACGGACTCACTCATAAGCCCTTCCCGATCAAGATAAGTCAGTTGATTCTTATCTCCCTGCCATTGAAAATACTTGGACCGGGGGTATAAATGATACCCTATCACGGCCTCCTCCATGGTTAAAACCTTCTTTTGCGCACTCAAATCGAACATCATAGTTAATCCGATTATTGCCAAGAACATCCTTTTCATTCTTTACTTTTAGCTATTATTATTAATCTTCAATTGTAAATTCATCCCGATCTTCCAGCACGGGAAATTTTACACGAAATTCCCGTAAAGTCCTTAAATCAATATCCACCTGCTTCACTTCATCGGCAAAAGGTTCACACGCGATCAACTCCTCCCCTCTGGGGGAAATAACAACCGAATCCCCGGAATAATGTAACCCGTTCCCGTCTTCACCCACGCAATTCACCCCAACCACGTAACATTGATTTTCGATTGCCCTCGCTTTCAGTAATACCTGCCAAGGCATCCTTCTCGCCTCCGGCCAGTTGGCCACGTAAACCGCCAGATCATACCCGGAAGTGTTACGACTCCAAACCGGGAAACGCAGATCATAACAAATGAACGGTGCAATCCTCACCCCCTGGTAATCAAATACCAATAATTCGTTTCCTGCCGAGAAATGATCTTTCTCATTCCCCATCGTGAAAAGATGCTTTTTGTCGTAATGCAACACGTTCCCATCCGGGAATGCAGCCAGCAAACGGTTATAATAATGCCCGTCTTCAAAATAAATCGTCGATCCCATGATCAACGCGTCCTTCTCCTTTGCCCATTCCTGCATACACTGGTGAACTGCCTCGTAAAAAGGAGCTACCCGCTCTTTTCCATTCATGGTAAAACCGGAGGCAAACATTTCGGGTAAAACGATCACGTTAGCTCCTTCTATCGCTCCTATCCGCTTGTTAAAAAGCTTCAAATTCAATGGCACATTCTCCCATTCGAGGTGTGCTTGTACGATCGCAACATTCATATTCTTCTTTTTAATTTACTTAATCACCCGCGGAAAAATTCTCCGGATGCCGGGGATGTACATCCCGGTATGTCGACATGATATATTTTAAATCCGCATCCGGATCACCTGTCGGTTCAAACCGAGGCCCCCACGTGCAATATTTATCTTTGTAATCTATTCTACCCAAGTAAACAGGAACACCCGCCTCTTTGGCAATAACCAAAAATCCTTTTTTCCACTTTTTCCTTTTCTTCCGACTCCCCTCCGGCGTGATCGTCAGGTACATCGTATCCCTTTTCTGAAACTCCTCCACCATTCGATCCACGAGATGATTATCTTTATTACCGCGATCTACCGGGATCACGTGTAATGCTTTCAAAATGGGTCCCAACGGGAAAAAGAAAAATTCCTTTTTCATTAATATATAAGTAGGGACACCATAACTCATGAAAGTAAGCTTTCCCCAGATGAAATCCATAATCGACGTATGCGGCACGGAAATAACCACCGCTTTCTTGTCCGTGGGTAGACTTCCCCGGAGTTTCCAACCAAATATCTTTAATATCAATCGTGCGATATATTTCATAACCTTCTCGTTTTTCTGAAATCCGTCAAAGTTAATATATTTCCGGGAAATATGAAAAAAACAATTAAAACGCTAGGGCAAAAGCGTCAAAACGCTTTCGCCCTTTGAGCCGAAGGTTTATAAAGTCTATAAAGTCAATGGACCCTGCGGGCGCATATCACGGCAGCCGAGTTGCCGATCGGGACAGAGTCCCGTGAAACAAGTAATTCCATTAACTTTATAAACTTTAGATGCCAAAGACATGATTTTATGAACTTTACGGACTAGGGCGAAACCTTTCGCCCTGATTAAAACGCCAGTAGCATAGATATAGAATAGGTTTTCGCAAAAGGATACAACGTCCCCCGCTCGTATTGTTTTCTATCCTTTTGTGAACGAGTGTAAACATCACTCATTGAAAAGCTCAATTTACAATCTTTCAAGAAACAATCTTTCAGAATACCTGCATTTCTGAAATCATAGTAAACAGACAAATACGACAATGAAAACCTGTTGATCTTTTGCACGAAACGGGTGGAATACACCTCTTGATTATCAGAGGAACCGGATTTAAAATAAGAAGCATCACCCGGTTGTTTCCAACGCCCGTACTCCGTTAGCCGTTTGTCAAAATTAAAATGTTCATCCGCATTATCACATTGACTAGAGAGGGTATTATTAAACATCATACTCCCCCGATCCCAGGTAAACACGGTACTTACCCCTATTCCCCAAAACTCCCCGTTCACCCCGAAGTTCCCGATATTTTTAGGCATCATGTCACCACAGTCCACGATAGCCGCTTTTTCGTAATCAAAAGTATTAGAACCGTCCGCAGCAGCAAATATCTCCTTACCGGAAGTCGGATCAATTCCCAGCGAGGCATGGGCCATTAATGCATTAAGTGGAATTTTCGAGCCTTCGAAAAGATTCGCACTTTCACTCCCGACATGAATTGAAGCATTCTTCATCTTATTTTTAAAAGAGGTCACTGCCGCGAATAAATTCAAATGATATTTACCATTCGCGCTATTCAACACTTTAAAATTCAAAAAAGCCTCGAACCCTTTACTCTCTGTTTCAGCATCAATCATGACACTTTGATTTTCATCTTCGAACATAACTCCCGCAACAGCGCATACATGATCAGCTTTTGCCGTAAAATAATTAAAACGCCCGCTCACGAACCCGTTCAACAGGGAGAAATCAGTCCCCACGTTCCAATCATGACGTTTCTGCCACTCGATTTTATCTGTTATACTCTCGTTATCACCCCCGACATTACCAATAGCTAAACGGATTTTAAATTCATCTATCCATTTTAAATCACGTAAAAATAACTCGTTGTGCATAGCCCAACACGCACCGATCGACCAAAATCCGTTTGTTCGGCTTTTCATCGAAGTTACCGAAGTATTTTGAAGACAATAATTCGCATAGAAATAATACCGGCTAGCGTAAGAATAATTAGCAATAGCGTTCACTCTCCATACTTTAGAAGTTAAATCCGGAATATAAATCGGGGCAGGCTGTTCCCCGGCAAATTCCAAGCTTGAAGAAGACATACCATACAAGGACAACATGGAATAGTCTATTTTCGAACGATCGAAATTCGCAACCAAACTTGTCGTAAGATTGCCCATAATTCCCAATTGCCTGTTATAATCCAACCCGAATTCGCCCCCCACATCTTCTCTATTCGTACGAGCTTCTTCATAACTCCCACGCAACTCGGCATCCGAAGAAATAAAATCCGTGTGATCAACCGGTTTGAATTCCCAACCTTTATACTTCAACTTCGAGTAAAGGAAACCTCCACGAGCCATTAAATACGAATTAATATACCAATTTACTTTAAACAATTCGGATATATCACTCCCCTTTATCTTGGATTTAGTACCAATAGTCGTGTTCCAAAGCGGATTAGCCTGAGAAAAATCCCCATCCTCGAAATATCTCACCAGATCCCCGTCCGCATTATAGGGTGAAAAATAAGGATTCATCAACGCGTATTGAGCAAAACTCCCGTACGGGGAAAAATGCCCCCGATTTTCGGTATAACCGAACTGATTACTGATATGTACACCCTTGAATTTATAAGATAAAAAAAGATTACCATCCACCACACGGTTATCGGACTCTTTCATGACTCCCTCCGTGTTGTTGAAATAAAAATTTACCCCGTAAGAAAATTTATCCACGATACCATCCACGTACAATGAATGTTTATGACTTACCGATTCACGTAAAGGTTGTGACAACCAATCCGTGTTCAACCCTTCATCCGCCCTTTTCATCAGATCAATATATCGCGAATCCAGCGGGATAATATTCCCGTCATCTCCCATCTCAAACGAACCATACCCCGCAAACATCTCGCCAACCAGCTTCTCCCACATATTACATAAATTATAACTGGACAAATCTGCCGATTGAATATCAACGTTACCATTATAACGCACGTTCACACTACCCGTCGTGGGAAGTATCGTGTATATTTCTACCACTCCCTGGCCCCCTTCGGCACCGTATTCCGATTTGCCGACGGCACTCTTGATCAACACGACATGATCAATCATGTTAAGGTCGAGATTCATCACACGACGTAACGGAACCTTGAAACCGTTGATAATAAACAACGGTTGAACGTTAGACAGCCCCGTTTGGCCATAAAATTGTATTTCCGGGACCATATTCGGATCCGATCCGTTTTCCAGATTCTCTACCACCATAAAAGAAGGATCGATATTCTTCAACGAATTGATAACACTCGTGTTTCCGGCACGCCGAAGTTCATCGCCGGTAATAACCAAACGTTCCCCGACAAATATTCGAGGAAAGACACAAGAAATCGTTCCCGCAGATTCCTTGGAACCAGAACGTGTTTTTAACCGCTCTTTTTGTGCGAAGACATTCGTTATCACAAATAAACAGAGTAATGCAATAGTAGTAAGTTTTTTCATAATCATCCGAATAACATGTTTAACCCTCTTTGCAACAAAAATAAGATTTTTTTTTACAAATTCACAATTTATCCCGTCAATAATAAAATGAGAATATGAAAATTAACATTTACAGTTGTCAACTTACAAACCAAATCAAATTACTTGGCAAAAAATCACTCGTTTATCTTTGCCAGTTCAAAAACTATTACTACTTTTGCCGAGCGAAAATTTAACCTCAGGGGTACAACAAGCGGAGGAATCCCACCCCACGGTATTAACTTAATAATGAAATAGAACAATGTACGCAATTGTAGAAATCGCAGGACAACAATTCAAGGTTGAAAAAGACCGTAAAGTCTATGTTCATAGACTAGCTGCAGAAGAAGGTGCTCAAGTAGAATTCGAAAAAGTGCTTTTGGTAGACAACGAAGGAGACATCAAAATCGGTACCCCCGTTGTAGAAGGAGCTAAAGTTACGGCAAAAGTATTATCTCACTTAAAGGCTGACAAAGTTGTCATCTTCAAGAAAAAGAGAAGAAAAGGATATTGTAAGAAAAACGGTCATCGTCAATGTATGACCCAGATTCAAATCGAAGCTATCAACGCTTAATTTATTTTGTAACTTCTAAAATTTAAAACGATATGGCACACAAGAAAGGAGTCGGTAGCTCTAAGAACGGTCGTGAATCAGAAAGTAAACGATTAGGAGTAAAGATATTTGGCGGACAATTTGCAAAAGCAGGTAATATCTTAGTTCGTCAAAGAGGAACAGTACATAACCCGGGATTGAACGTGGGAATTGGTAGAGATCATACCTTGTTCGCATTAATCGACGGAAAAGTTGTTTACAGAAAAAAACAAGACAACAAATCTTACGTTTCTATTGAAGCTATCGCTGAATAAGCAGAAAAAAGATAATATTTAAACTCCTGTCCTATTAAAGTACAGGAGTTTTTTTTATTTTTACGCCTTGAAACCGGAAAACGAAAAGTCAATCCTGTTTCAATAATTTATAATTTAAAATCTAAAATTATTAGAGATGCTAAACCTTAAATTTATTCAGGAAAACAAAGACACGGTCATTCGAAAATTAGCCGTGAAGAACTTTGATGCCAAGGAATTAGTTGAGAAAATCATAGCTCTCGACAACGAGAGAAAGAACTTACAAAAAGAATCGGACGACAAGCAATCCGAAATGAATAGCATCTCCAAGCAAATCGGGTCCCTGATGAAAGAAGGGAAAAAAGAAGAAGCCGAAAATGCCAAAGCCAACACGACCCGTCTAAAAGAAGAGATCGCTGCATTGACAGCCAAACATAATAACGCCATGACCGAGTTAAACGCCTTAATCGTGCGTTTACCCAACTTGCCCCACGATTCCGTTCCTCCCGGCAAGAGCGATGCGGACAACGTGATCGTCAAAATAAGCGATAATATTCCCGCTCATGAAGAGGGGCAACTTCCCCACTGGGATCTGGCCAAGAAATATCAACTGATCGATTTAGAGGCCGGGGTTAAAATCACGGGAGCCGGCTTCCCCGTGTACAAAGGCTTGGGGGCCCGTTTACAAAGAGCCTTAATTTATTTCTTCTTGGAAGAAAACATAAAAGCAGGTTATCAGGAAGTGATGCCGCCACTCGTGGTTAACGAGGATTCCGGTTTTGGTACCGGACAGTTACCCGATAAAGACGGTCAGATGTACTACGTGAACGAAGATAAGCTATACCTTATCCCTACTGCTGAAGTACCCGTAACCAACCTTTACCGGGATATGATCGTGGAAGCCGATCAATTATCGATCAAAAACACGGCCTACTCCGCTTGTTTCCGTCGGGAAGCCGGATCATACGGGAAAGACGTCCGCGGTTTGAATCGTCTGCACCAATTTGACAAAGTAGAGATCGTGCAGATCACCCGTCCGGAAGTATCTTACGAGGCTCTTGACGGCATGGTAAAACACGTGGAAGGCCTGTTGATCAAGTTGGGTCTACCCTACCGGATCGTTCGCCTATGTGGTGGAGACCTGAGCTTTACGTCTGCCCTCACGTTCGATTTTGAAGTCTTCTCCAAGGCTCAGAACCGTTGGCTAGAAGTCAGTTCTGTTTCCAACTTCGAAGAGTTCCAGGCAAACCGTTTGAAATTACGTTTCCGGGATAAAGGAGACAAAAAAACGACCATGGTACACACGCTCAACGGTAGCGCACTAGCCTTACCGCGAATCGTGGCCTCCCTGTTGGAAAACAACCAGACACCCGAAGGAATTCGTGTACCGGATGTACTTCGTGGTTTCATGGGTACAGACTATATAAAATAAACGTTGTAGTTTAGAGCTAGATACTTGAAACTTCGTGATTTATCTATCACACGGAAAGATTATAAATAACTTTTTAATCTTCATCACCGTAATTATAAATCACGAAGTTTTTTTATTCTAGCTTTTAATTTAAACCAACCAAATTATGAGACTTGTATACAATACAACTTTTCACGTTGATGACGAAATCGCGGCAGGATTAATCAAATCAATCAAAGAATTCTATATCCCTTATGTCAAAGCAAAAGGTTTATGCTGCGATATACTGTTCACACGAGTTATCGTCCACGAAGAAGAAGGCCGCTCCTTCTCCCTCCAACTCGTGTTCCCCTCGGAAGAAGACTACGCCATTTTCATTGATATATACAAAGACAAACTACTAGGCGTTCTGATTGAATTGTTCGGACAAAATCTCTTGCACTTCAGTACCACACTGGAAGAGATCGAATAATACAGCACATATTCATGAAACCCAAGTAGATTTTCATTATATTTGTAACACATAAATAGTATATAGATAATGGAAAAACTGATCATGGGCATTGACCCCGGTACAAACTTCATGGGATACGCGATACTTAAAACAACCGGTAAGAATTGCAAACCGGAACTTGTCGTATCGGGAGTCGTAGACATGAAAAAAATGACAGATCCTTATCTTAAATTGCAACGAGTATTTCAACGTACCCTACAAGTCATCGACTCCTATCACCCGGATGAACTGGCTATTGAAGCACAATTTTATGGCAAGAACATCCAATCCATGTTGAAACTCGGACGGGCACAAGGTGTCGCCATCGCGGCTGCCCTTCAACGGAATATCCCGATCTTTGAGTACGCACCCAAAAAAATAAAAATGAGCATCACGGGCACAGGAGAAGCATCCAAAGAACAGATCGCCATACTTCTCGGCAAATTCATGAATATGCCCACAACGATCTCCACTTTGGATGAAACAGATGCCATTGCTATCGCCTATTGCCATCATTTACAGGGTAATCTCCCCACCACGGGTAGCTCCAAATGCAAAGATTGGGGCGATTTCATCAAACAAAATCCGGATAAGGTTTTGTAAAACAACAAGTTGTTTTACAAAGTTACAAGTTGCAAGTTGAGCCTGCGGCCCTATTTGTTACAAGTTCCTTGTTTACTTGTAACAAATAGGGCCATAGCTTTCGCTATGGCCCTATTTTACAAAGCAAAGTCAAACAATTTTAATCAACAATATTCGAATATTTTACGAAACAACAATTACTTCCCAGAATTACAGGTCAAGAAAAACTTGTAACCTTCTGTCAGGTTCAACTTCTTCAAAGTCTCCAAGGCAGCACGATTATCATTAGCCATCAACTGAGCGTAAGCCAGATTCACATTCGGCATCGCTTTCAAATAAGGAATAGCCTTATTATACTCTTTATCTTTCAATAACAACATCCCCAAGTTATACTTCGCCTCATTCTTTATAGAAGCTTTCGTATACATATCTTTAGCCTGAGTATTATTCCCTTCATTTTGATAAACAATCCCAAGATTATTCAGCACTTCCGGTTTTTGATTAATTACAGCTGCCGATTCCAGTAACTTTTTAGCTTTTCTGTAATCCTTGTTACGGATAGCGATGACAGCCAAATCATTCAACAAATTTACATCCGTACGAGCTGACAAAACTGAAGTCTCTTGTAATTGAGGTACGTAATAAGTTGTCACCTGATCCTCCACCTGCATCACTTCGGGCACGGCATAGAAAACGTAGAAATCGGCCCGCCGCAATGTCGGAAGAATCACATCTTTCAATTCCGGTACAGTCTTAATATATGATTCCAAAACAGCCTCCCGTTTCTGTAAATTCGGGGCATTCTGCAAATCCTTCACGATTTGTGCCTTATTCTTTAAGTTGGAATCATTCAACAACATATACAGACCTTCCCAATTCTCGCTCACCGTGTTGGAAACGATAAATTTAGTATCTTTTGCCATCGGCGTGTTAGCCAATCCCAAATCTTTCATGAAATAAGCCTTGGCCGTATTGAAACGATTCGTGGTCAAATTCTTGTTTAATCTTTCCGGTCCTTCCG
>ERZ838577.4583-NODE-4583-length-11386-cov-2.958080_pt1 | contig 11386 bp, 10 predicted proteins | sample MGYA00519682_ERZ838577 | MGnify/ENA primary metagenome ERZ838577 (study PRJEB31850, sample SAMEA3708838) | human gut metagenome | biome: human gut; feature: human-associated habitat; material: faeces | place: China | collected 2014 ...
AGTACAATAGAAGGAAATGACAACGAAGATGCAAATAATAAATGGAATTTAACTGTTAATCAAAATAATGACATTTATTTATACATCAAAAAAAATGAAAATTATAAAACAACAGAAGCAATTCAAAGCATTACATTAAATAACTTCAATCAAGAGCAAACTGCAAAAATAGGTGAAAGAAAAATATATAAACCAGATGCTAATATAGAAAGTGTAATATTTAAAAATGCAGAAGAAAACAACACACAAAAAATAGAATATAATGGTGCATTAGATTCTAGTATAAAAGAATTAAAAATTTCTAATCAAGGTGGAATAATCGCATTTAGATATGCAATTAATAATTTATCAAATTATATTTCTAATGAAAATGAAGAAGTTGATTATGGAAAATTATTACAATTAACAAATATAAAAGAAGAAAATATAAAAACAACTATTTCATTTGATTTCATAATAACATTAACAACAAACAGAAAATATCAAACTAATATACAAATTGATATTCCAGCCAAAGAGGTTATAGAAAAAGGAGTAGCTGGAATAGAATTAACTGAATTTAATAATCTTATTTTTAAAAGAATAGAAAATTAAAAAACTTTAATAAATTACTTGCAAAAACCAAAATTGCATTGTATAATATGGAGGGTATGAGAGCTAACCTCTGTATGGAAAGCAAACTCAATAAAAGCCTATGAACCTTGTCAGGTCCGGGAGGAAGCAGCAATAAGTAGATACTTTTATGTGGGCGTTGTTTTCCATAGAGAGATTAGAATTCATATCATTTTTTATATAAAGGATGTGAAAATATGGGGTACACAGCTCTTTATAGAAAGTTCAGACCACAAACATTTTCAGAAATGGTAGGTCAGGAACATATAACAAGAACTTTAAGAAATCAAATAATTGCGAATAGAGTAGGGCATGCGTATTTATTTAATGGTGTCAGAGGAACAGGAAAAACAACATCAGCAAAAGTATTAGCTAGAGCTGTAAATTGCTTAAATCCACAAGATGGAGAGCCATGTAATGAATGTGAAATATGTAAAGCAGCACTAGATGGATCATTAACAGACATAGTAGAAATGGATGCTGCTTCAAATAATAGTGTTGAAGATATACGTTCAATAAGAGAAGAAGTTAATTTTTTACCAACAAAAGCAAAATACAGAGTTTATATAATTGATGAGGTTCACATGTTATCACAAGGTGCATTTAATGCATTATTAAAAACATTAGAAGAACCACCAGAACATGTAAAATTTATTTTGGCAACAACAGAACCACAAAAATTACCAGCAACAATTTTATCAAGATGCCAAAGATTTGACTTTAAAAGAATTCCAGATGAAGATATAATAAAAAGATTAGAACTTGTATGTAAAGAAAGCAATGTAAATGCAACAACACAAGCATTAAATATTATTGCAGCACTATCCGAAGGAGCAATGAGAGATGCGTTATCAATATTAGAGAGATGTATTCAAGATGGTGAAAACAACATAGATGAAAATAAAATAAAAGAACTTGTAGGAATACCAAAATTACAATATATTCATTGCATTACACAAGCAATAATCGAATATAATATAGATGAAGCAATGGAAACAATAACCAAAGTTTTAAATGAAGGAAAAGACTTAAATAATTTACTTTGGGAAATTATAAAATATGTAAAAGATATTCTGATGGTAAAAACGAATCAAAAATTAACTATTTATAATGACGAAGATTTTGCAAGATTACAGGAATTATCAGAAAAAGTTACCAAAGAAAGAGCAATAAGGCTAATATCAGAATTATCAGAACTTGAAAATAATATGAAACAGTCAACACAAAGACAAATTGTTTTTGAAGCTGGAATTATTAAATTATGTGATAAGGAAATATCTAATACTCCAGTTGGTGGAGGAAATGGTGATATTTATGCAAGATTAGATAAAATAGAAAATTATTTAAGATCTAGTGGTGGAACTACTAGGGCTAGAGCACCTCAGACAAATAGAACAACTAATCAAACACAAAATCAATCGAAATCCACTACTGATGCTATTGCTGGGATTGGGAAAAATAGTAAGCCAGCACAATATTGGAAAGATATAGTAAATAATCTAAAACAAAATGGAAAAATAGTATTATATACAAATTTAATAAATACTAATGCCGTAGAAGTAAATGATATGACTATAGGAATTCAATTTCCAGGAGGGATAACTCCCTTCGGAAAGGCAGTTTTGGAAAAACCTGAAAATAAACAAGAATTAATAAAACAAGTTTCTGTTGCATGTGGAAAAGAAATGAATATAAAATTTATAGATACTAAACCACAAGTACAAGAAGCAAGTGAAGAACAAGAAATATCTAACTTTGCAAATGGTTTTGATATTCCATTTGATGTAGTAGAATAAATTTTAAATTAGGAGGAAAAGAAAATGTCAAAAAGAGGAGGATTCCCAGGAGGTATGGGAGGATTTGGTGGAATGAACATCAATAGTTTAATGAAAGAAGCAAAAAAAATGCAAGCAGATTTAGAAAAAAATCAACAAGAATTAGCTGAAAAAGAATTTGAAGCATCAGCTGGGGGAAATGCAGTTTCAGTAAAAGTAAATGGTCAAAAGCAAATATTAGATTTAAAATTGCAAAAAGAAGTAGTTGATCCAGAAGATGTAGAAATGCTACAAGATTTAATTGTTACATGTATTAATCAAGCATTTAAACAAGTTGATGATGCACAAGCAGCATCAATGGGAAAATTTAATATACCAGGAATAATGTAATAATATAAGCAGAGCATTGTCTCTGCTATAATTGCCTAGGAGGAAAAGAAAATGTCAATGTATTCACCATCAATAGAAAAATTAATAGAAAGCTTTGAAAAATTACCTAGTATAGGTAATAAAACAGCAGCTAGATTAGCATTTTATATATTAAATGCATCACAAGAAGAAACTGATGAATTTGTGAATGCAATTGTAAATGCAAAGAAGAATTTAAAATATTGTAGTAAATGTTGGAATATTTCAGACACAGATCCATGTCCAATATGTGGAAATCCCAAAAGAGACCAATCACAGATATGTGTAGTAGAAGATGTGAGGGATATTGTGGCAATGGAAAGAACACATGAATTTAAAGGAGTATATCATGTCTTACATGGTTCAATATCTCCAATGAATGGAATAGGACCAGATGATATAAAAATAAAAGAATTATTAGCTAGGCTTATGGATGGTCAAGTAAAAGAAGTTATATTGGCAACAAATCCTAGAGTTGAAGGTGAAGCAACAGCTATGTATTTATCAAAATTAATAAAACCATTAGGGGTAAAAGTAACAAGAATTGCTCATGGAATTCCTGTTGGAGGAGATTTGGAATATACTGATGAAATAACACTTACAAAAGCATTAGAGGGAAGAAGAGAATTATAAAAAAGACACTTCAAAATGAAGTGTTTTTTTAATTATTTAATAATATTTTACATATATCATTTGTTGAATTTGGTTTTGAAATTAATTTTGCATTATTACTCATTTCTTCTAATTTTGAAGAATCAGATAATAAATTATTAATGATTTTTTCTACATTATCATCTTTTTTTAACCAAATTGCAGTATTATGATTAACTAAATATTCGGCATTTTCTTCTTCTTGACCTGGAATAGGATTTATAACAACAATTGGTAATCCTGAAGCAAGGCTTTCAGAAGTAGTAAGTCCACCAGGTTTTGTTACAACTAAGCTTGAAATACTCATAAATTCGGGTACTTTATTTGTATATTCAAATATTTGTACATTTGCTTCTTTGTGATTTTCTATAACAATATTTTCAAAAGCTTCTTTCATTTTTTTATTTTTTCCTGAAATTGCAATGATTTGAATATCAGCAGAATCTTTTACAAATGTCTCAAAAACTTTTAAAGTATAATTTTTTCCAAGCCCAAATTCTCCTCCACCAAAAAATAATACTACTTTTTTATTTGGATTTAAATTAAAATCTATAAATAAAGATTTTTTATCATAGTTATTTAAAAATCTTTCTGAGATAGGAATTCCAGTAACAAATATTTTTTCGGCTGGAATATTTTTACTCATCAATGTTTCTTTCATTTCTATATTAGATACAAATAAATAATTAATATATTCATTATAAACAAGCCATTGATCATGTGATGCAAAATCTGTTAAAATTGTTGCTATTTTTGTATTTAATTTATGATGTTTTGTTAAATAACCACACATTTGGCTTGCAAAAGGGTGTGTACAGATAATTAAATCTGGTGATTTTTTTTGTAATAATTTATTTATTTTTATAGATAATAATTTATTTGAAGTTGTACTTATGTGAGCAAGAGGACCTTTTTCAGATTTCCAATATATGCTTCCATAAGCCTTCGGAAGTTTTTTTGCCATTTCAGCATAAGCTTTTGTTGTTATTTTATTAAATTCTTTATTTGCATATTCCATAAAATCTATTAATTCAACATTAACATTTTTATAATATGTATTTATACAATTTTCTATTGAACGAGCGGCAGATAAATGACCACCACCATATTTTGCGTAAAAAATAATTACTTTCATTAGTCAGACCTTTCCATATAAATTCAGAAATATTTTAGCACAAAAAAATAAATAATTGTATAATTTTTTGAAAAAAATGAAAAAATAAGAAAAAGTTAATAAGTGAGGAGATATTAAAATGAATAATTCAAAAAAAGTGTGGAATGTTATTGCAATAATTGCTATTGTTATTGCAGTAATCTTAGGGATAAATTTGTATAATAAAAATACATCATATGCGAATGTGGTACAAAATGATAATAATAAAGCTTTTTATGAGGTTGTAGATAGAATTCAAAATTCAAAAATTTATTTAGCAAAATCTATGATATCAAAAGAAGCGAGACATGGTGCAAAAACACTTATGGAAGTATGGAGAGAAACAGATTTAGCAACATGTTATTTAAGTATGGTTCCAATAGAAAGTCAAGAAATTGAAAATACAGAAAAATTTTTAAATCAAGTAAGTGAATACAGTTATACTATGGCAAATAAATGTATAGATGGACAAGACTTATCAGATGAGGATATGGATAAAATACAAGAATTATATAATTATGCAAATGATTTATCAAATACATTAAATGAAATGATTACAGAATTAAATAATGGAACTATAAAGTGGGAAGATTTAAAAAAGAATGCAGAAGGTTCAGATATATCAGAAGTAAGTAATTTTAATATGGTAGAACAAAACTTTCACGAATATTCAGGATTAATCTATGATGGGGCATTTTCTGAACATATAACAAGTGAAGAAAAGAAAGGGTTAACAGGCAATGATATTTCAGAAGAAGAAGCAAAAATAATTGCAGAGGAATTTATTGGAAAAGATAAAATAAAAGAAACAAAAAATAATGGATATGTTGAAAATGGAAATATACCAGTATATAGATTTGAAGTAACGACAAATGAAAATAAAAAAATAGGAATATCAATTTCCAAAAAAGGTGGACATCTTGTTTATATGAATTATGATAGAGAAACAAATGGTGAAAATATAACAGAACAAGATGCAATTCAAAAAGGAAAAGAATATTTACAAGCAAAAAAATATGAAAATATGCAAGAAACTTATTATATGAAAAATGATGGATATATAGTTATAAATTATGCATATAAACAAGGAAATATAGTTGCATATCCTGATTTAATTAAATTAAAAATAGCATTAGATAATGGTGAAATAGTTGGTGTTGATGCAACAGGATATTTAAATTGTCATTTTGAAAGAGAAATTCCAAGTAATTTGATTTCAATAGACGAGGCAAGAAAAAATATTTCAACAAAAGCAGAATTGTCCAGTGAAAAGTTAGCAATAATACCAACAGAATTTAATACAGAAGTATTATGTTACGAATTTAAAGGAAAAATAAATGAAGTAGAATTTATTGAATATATAAATGCTCAGACAGGAAAAGAAGAAGATACATTAATAGTAACAAATACTGAAAATGGAACATTGACAGAATAAAATTCTAAATTTTGAAAAAATTGTTTTAATAAAAAAATATCTTTTGCAGATAATATGATTGAAAATATTTAAAATATATTTTCAAAAACGGTCCGTAAAATAACAGATTAAATTTGAAAGGAGAGCTTAGTATGTCAAGAAGTAACAAATTAATATCTGAAAACTTACGAACAGAAATTGCAAAAGAACTAGGTGTATATGATCAGGTAAAAAAAGACGGAGGAAGTTGGGAAAATGTTTCCTCAAAAACATGTGGTAATATAGTTTCAAAAGCTATAGAAATTGCAAATAGAGCTGTTGAAAATCAATAGTTTTTAGATTATAAGCATTTGAAATATCTAAATTAGATATTTTAAATGCTTATTTATTTATAGTTGCAATTTATAGATAAATAGAATATAATAAGTCAAAACAATAGTATACCGAAAGGACGAAAGTTGAATGAAAGTAAAAGAAATATTAAAGGTTACAAAAGGAAAAATGTTATTTGGAAATGAAGAATTAGAAGTTGAAAATTTTTCAAAAGATACAAGAACAATACAAAAAGGTGATATATATATTGGAATAAAAGGAGAAAAATTTGATGGGAGTAATTTTTGGAATCAAGCACTAGATGCAGGAGCTACGGCTGTAATAATTTCTAATATACAAATATCAAAAGAAGAAAAAGAAAAATATAAAGATAAAACTATAATACAAGTTGAAGATACATTTGAAGCATTATACGAAATTGCAAAATATAAGAGAAGTTTATATAATATTCCAGTAATTGCTGTTACAGGAAGTGTAGGAAAAACAAGTACAAAAGATATAATAGCAAGTGTAGTGAGTCAGAAATATAAGACATTAAAAACAGAAGGAAATAACAATAATAATATAGGATTACCATTAACAATATTAAAGTTAAAAGATCATGAAGCATTGGTTGTAGAAATGGGAATGAATCATTTTGGAGAAATAAGTTTATTGACAAATATAGCAAAACCAACTTTAGCTGTAATAACTAATATTGGGACATCACATATAGGAAATTTAGGGTCAAGAGAAAATATATTAAAAGCAAAACTTGAAATTCTAGAAGGAATGAAAATTCCAAGAGTAATCATAAATAATGATAATGATTTATTGCATAAATGGTATGAAGAAAATAAGGAGAAAATTGAAATACATACATACGGAATAAACAATTCAAGTGATGTGATTGCAGAAAAAATTGAATTAGGAGAAGAAAAAAGCAAATTTGTAGTTAAAACTTCATCAGAAAAAGTTAACATAGATGTTCCTGTTGGAGGCGAACACTTTGTATATAATGCATTATGTGGTTTTATGGTTGGAAAAGTGTTAGGATTAACAGCAAAAGAAATTCAAAATGGAATATCAAAATTTGAATTAACAAAAAAGAGAATGGATATAAGAGTTTTAAAAAATGGTGCTACATTAATAAATGATAGTTATAATGCAAGCTATGAATCAATGAAAGCAAGTTTGAAATATCTTTCAAGCCGTACGGATTTAAGAAAAATAGCTGTTTTAGGAGATATGTTAGAGTTAGGAGATTTTTCTAAAGAACTACATGAAAAAGTTGGAGAAGAAGTGGCTAATGATAATATAGATGTGTTAATATGTAGAGGAGAATTTGCTAAAAATATTATTTCAAAAGCAAATAAAAATAAGAAAACACAATGTATTTTATTACAAAATAATGAGGAAATTTTAAGCAAATTGCAAGAAATTTTAAAAGAAGGAGATGGAGTTTTAATAAAAGCTTCAAATGGCATGAAATTTTATGAAATTTGTCAAAAACTATAGATTTTTTCTAAAAGAATTGGTATAATGTGAATACCAATTTTTTTAGAAAAATTTAATTGGAGGATGTCAAATGAAATTTAAGAATTACTATAAAATATTAGAATTAGAAACAAATAAAGTAACAATAGATCAAATAAAATCAGCCTATAGAAAACAAGCGAAAAAATATCATCCTGATGTAAATGTTGGTGATAAATTAGCAGAAGAAAAGATAAAAGATGTAAATGAAGCTTACAGAATTCTTTCAAATCCATCAACAAAAAGAAAATATGATAGAACTTGGAATTATAATGTTGGACGTAGATTAAATCATACAAAGACTTCAGGACAAATGGCTGGTGAAATATTTGGAATGTTTTTTGGAAGCGGAGATACAGCTGAAAGCATAGACAAGCCAAATGAACCAGCAATAAGAGGTGAAGATATTGAAACAGAAATAAATATATCACTTGAAGAAGGATTTTACGGAGCAAACAAAACGATTGTATTTAAAGATTTAGAAAATAAAGACAAAACAATTACTATAAAATTACCAGAAGGTGTACAGGAAAATGAAAAAATAAGATTAATGGGACAAGGCAAGACAGGCAAAAATGGTGGTAAAAATGGAGACATGTTCATAAAAATAAATATAGAAGATAGTAAAAAGTTTAAATTAGATGGAATAAATTTATCAACTATAATTCCAATAACACCATGGGAAGCGGTATTGGGAACTAAAGCAAAAGTTGAATCAATAGATGGAACCCGAACTCAAATATATATACCAAATGGAGTTCAATCTGGTGAAACAATAGAAATCCCTAATAAAGGATATAAAAATGCAAAAGGTGAAAGAGGGAATTTAATAGGAAAATTAGAAATTGTAATTCCAGAAAAAATTACATCAGAAGAAAAAGAAATGTTTAAAAAATTAAAAGAAATATCAAAATTTAATCCAAGAAGTGTCTAAAATACCGAAAAAAGTTTAAAGCTATTGACAAATAAGCATATAAGATGTATAATAAAGTATGGTTGTCGGTAAACATAAGATAAAACTATGGATTAACATAGAAAGAGAGGTAAATAAAAATGGATATGTTACAAGGAAAACATTTTAGTATAACAGATCCAAAAGGAGTAAGTACAGTTATTTATCAAATATATAAAACCAAGAAAGAGTTTTTAAAAGAGTATCCTAAATATACAGTAGAAAGATTAGAATGTTCAGAAGAAATAAGAGGAGAATCTAGAAGAAAGACTTTTTATGTTGATGATCCACAACCACAAGGAAATCAATTAGCAATTTTATCATTTGCAGGAGATAAAGTTATTATTAATTCTGGTGTATTGATTGATGATGAAGTTAGAATTGGTAAAAGTCCATCAGCATTTAAGTTCGATACATTATATTCAGAAGAAGAACAGGAATTTAAAGAATTTAATTATACACCAAATTTAAGAAGAGATATTTGTGTAATTGATCCTGAAACTACAGAAGAAATAAAACCTAGACTTTATTTTGATGAAAAAGAAAATAAAGTAAAGGGAAAGTGTAAATTAAAACCAAATAAGTCTTACTTTGCATTTGAAGTAAGAGGTGAGTAATTAAGGAGGATATTTTACTATGGGAAATCACATAGCAGAAACTAGAAGTGCAGCTGGAATGAGTAAAACAACATTATGTTATACAGGAGTAAGTAAAGAAAGAGAAAATGAAAACCTTAAAGCAACTAGAGCAGCGATAAGAGAAACTTTACCAGTTGATTATATAACAATACCAGCATACAATAATAGTAAACAAAAGCAAGCAGAAGAATTATCAAAATAAAACAAAAGAGAAGGTGATTTACATATGAATTACAAGATTTCAGGAGCAATAAGAAGAACAAGAAAATATTATATAATTTTTGCAATACTATGGGTATTTATATCCATAGTATTAGTCATGCCATTAACAATTGGATTTCATGAGGCACAGATACAACATAATATATCTAAAGGGTTTGAGGTAATAATAGATTCAATACAACATTTAGGAAAATCATTTGGAATATTATCAAGTCAAAAAATCTGGGGAGATTATTTAAAAAATGTTGGATTATTTACAATATTTTATGCAATTTTAATGACAATTGGTTTAATAAGATCTGCACCCAAAAATGAATATACAGATATGGAACATGGATCAAGTGATTGGAGCAGAAATGGTGAACAATATACTATACTTAATAATAAAAAGGGAATAGTTTTAGCAGAAGATAATTATTTACCAGTAGATAAAAGAGGAAATGTTAACGTACTAGTAGTCGGAGGTTCTGGATCAGGTAAATCAGCATCATATTCAATACCAAATGCGTATCAATTATTAGGTTCTTATGTATTTACAGATCCAAAAGGAGAACTTTATGATAGAACAGCAGGTTATTTAAAACAACATGGATATGAAATAAAAGTATTAAATTTAGTAAAACCACAATATAGTGATGGATATAATCCTTTAAAACATATTTCATCAGAAATAGATGTAGACGTAATTGCAAATACAATAGTAAAAGGTCAAAAAACAGATGGTGGTGGTTCTGATCCATTCTGGGATGATTCAGCAGAGATGTTATTAAAAGCTTTAATATATTATTTAATGGCAGCAAGACCAGAAGAAGAACAAAATTTAGCAAGTTGTGCAGAACTTGTAAGAGCAGCAAACTCAAATGGTGGAAGCAATTTACTTACAGAATTAATAAGCAAATTACCATATGACCATCCTGCAAGAATGAATTATAAATCAATAGAAATCGCACCAGAAAAAACATACAGTTCAATATTAAGTACATTACAATCAAAATTAGGAAAGTTTGATTCAAAAGAAATTGCAGAGTTAACATCAACAGATACAATTAATTTTGAAGATATAGGAAATAAGAAAACAGCAGTATATGTAATTTCATCAGATACACATACAGCATATGACTTCTTATTAACAATATTCTTCTCTCAAATGATACAACAATTATATAATTTTGCAGATGATAATGGAGGAAGATTAAAAGTTCCAACATATTTTATACTTGATGAGTTTGCAAATATTGGAAAAATACCAGATTTTGATAAAAAAATATCGACTTCAAGAAGTAGAAAAATTTCATTTAGTGTAATATTACAGAATTTAGACCAGCTAGAGGCAATATATGATAAATCTTATGAAACAATCATAGGAAACTGTGATACTCACTTATTCTTAGGAAGTAACTCTTTTAAGACAGTTGAATATTTTTCAAAAACATTAGGTGAGAAAACAATAGAAAGAGAAAGTATTTCTATAAGTAGAGATAAACAACATCATAAAACAGGAACAAGTGATTCAGATCAAGTTATGGCAAGAGCTTTAATGACACCTGACGAATTAAGAAGATTAGATAATGATTTGTGTATTATATTTGAAAAAGGAATAAAACCAGTAAAAGCAAATAAATTTTACTATTTTAAGCATAAAATTATGGCAAATAATTTGAAAAATGCAGAAATAAGCCATAATGATATTGGAGAAATTCAACGTGGAAGTTG
>ERZ838577.4585-NODE-4585-length-11369-cov-3.143362_pt1 | contig 11369 bp, 9 predicted proteins | sample MGYA00519682_ERZ838577 | MGnify/ENA primary metagenome ERZ838577 (study PRJEB31850, sample SAMEA3708838) | human gut metagenome | biome: human gut; feature: human-associated habitat; material: faeces | place: China | collected 2014 ...
GAAACACTCATAAAAGAGAATCTTTCGCTGAAATATACTTTTTAAGGGACGACTATTTATTGCTTTGCTGGCCTGCCATTCTCATTTGCCACCACCTTCTTCTTTGTTAGAGCAGGCATTAGAGAAAAGTGGTGATAACCGTTCTGAATTGGAAAAGGTGTTGATGCATTATTCACAGAAAGATGCCGATAGCTTAAAATTACGGGCCGCTGTCTTCCTTATTGAAAACATGCCCGGGCATTATTCTTATTATGGTACATCGTTAGATGAATATCGGGATAGTGTAAACCGTTCGGCTGCCATGTGTAGGCTTCCCTGGCATATCCGGCAGATTTTTCATCTCTATCCTTATCAGTCCATTCATAAAGTGAGTGGTGCACGCCGTATAGAAGACGTGGAGTGTATCACCGCCTCTTATCTTATACACAACATCGATTGTGCTTTTGAAGCCTGGCAATATCCCTGGGCACATCATCTTGATTTTGATGATTTTTGTGAATATCTGCTTCCTTATCGTGTAGGCAACGAACCCATTACTAATTGGCGTGATTCTCTGAAAGGTATGTATGGCGATATGCCCGGACGTTTTGCAGGGATAGACGAGATTAATGAGTCTCCCTATCAGGCATGTCTGTATGTCAATAGTAAAATGATAGAAGAGATGGGGTTTGCCCGGAAAGATTCCGTTCGTTTTTCTCATCCATTGATCGGAGAGAAAGATATTTTCTCTTTAGGCTGTCCGGAATTTGTTCCTGTTACTGTATTAGTGATGCGTTCTTTAGGTATTCCCGTTTCAATGGAGTCTATTGAACAGTGGTCCTCCCGTGGAGGAAAACACTGTTGGAATGCTGTGTACCATTTCACAGGTTTACATTATCCTTTCACCGGATTTGAATCACGTCCTCGTGGTCTGAATCAGGATTATAAGATGAATAAAGTGTATCGTCATACTTATCAACGTAATGCACGGGCGTTGATAGATCATACCGGTGACGAATCTATCCCCATCTTTTTTGAAAACCGCTTTTTACAGGATGTCACTTCCGAGTATATGACTTGCCATGATATAACTGTCTCTCTGGATTATGAACCGGATGATAATCAGGAATATGCCTATCTTTGTGTATTCAACAACTCACATTGGATACCGGTACATTACGGTAAGCGGGATGGACTTAAAGTAACATTTACAGATGTTGGTCCCGAAACCATGTTTATAGCAGGGTATTTTCAAGATGACGAATTACAACCCGCTTCTCTTCCTTTTCATGTTCGTTTAGATGGTACTGTTCACTTTATTTCTCCTTCCGGGACAGAACGAACATCATTAACTCTACATCGGAAATACCCTCTTTTTCACCGTTTTGCCAATTACAGCCGTCATATCATAGGGGCTACCATAGAATCATCAGATTATAAGGATTTTCGGAAAGTAGATACATTATGTACCATTACCCACGATGCCAATACACAGTATGATTCTGTATATGCTTCGGGTGTTTCCATACCTCGCCGTTATCTACGTATCAAGCACAATGGAAATGCTAAAATGGAACTGTCAGAATTAGAGGTATATGGAGCAGATACAACCACCTGTCTATATGGAAAACTCTTTTTTCCTCCTGCGGATGCTCATTTGTTGCCTCAGGCGTATGATCTTTATAATAAGTCAATTAATGACTATATCGCTATTTCAGACTGGATCGGCATTGATTTGGGGAAGAATACTCATGTGACCAAGGTAAAATATCTCCCCCGTACAGATAGTAATCACGTGATGGCAGGTGATATCTACGAGCTGTTTTATTACAATGATCATGTGTTTCAATCATTAGGCGAACAGAAAGCAATGTATCCCTTCCTGAATTTTCATAACATCCCTTCTAATGGATTATACCTTTTGATTGATAAAAGTCGTGGTAAGGAACATCGGATATTTACGATGGAGAAAGGCAAAGTGCGTTTCTGGTAAGAGTAAAATAAAAAAAAACATCTGCAGATGTATATTAATGATAGTATTAACTGAAAAAGAAAGAATTATGAAGATAAAAATCTTAATCGCATTGTCTTTGATAGCACTCATTGTGGGCTATTCTTGTCAGGAAGATTTAGGGTTGGCTCCTATAGAGCAGGATGTCGGAACAGTGGGGTTGTCTGTTGGTAAACTAAATGCCGAATCTGCCAGGTTTCTTTTTGACAAAATGAACGGTATTGTCGAACTACCTTCTTGGCAACGAGAAGAAGATTGTAATGACCCAAACTGCCAGACGAAACATACAAATGGTTTGTCTGGTAAGGATTCTGTTTTATGTGAACATGATAGTTGTACTCACCACGGACATGAATATACACATAACTACAACATAGACAAGCAAATGCTACATAAAGCTCGTTCAACTCTGCCAGAACTGAAAAAAGTAATATTCGCATGGAGTGGGATAATGTCCGAGAGTGGTCGGATACAACGTTTAACTATGTTGAAGTCCCATTGAATACGGGCGGTAAACTGTATGCATTAAAGAAGTGGCAAAAAAAAGATGAAAAGATGCAGAACGAACGTAGTAAAGTGGAATGTATGCTGGTTTTTCAACAGAAGCGAGATTCCTCTCGTGTTGAATGTTATATGATTACTTTAATAGGTACCAAGGAATATTTGAAGAAAGGCAAGAATGAAGTAAAAGAATTGCGGCATAGGCCTTATAATAGTAAGTTTACAGGTTTTGTTTATAAGTCCACTTTCAATGGCCATATTCGTCAAGGTTGGTATTATACAGACGGAAAAATTACACATAAAGTTTTTAGCAGACAAGCTTTGAAGAATAGAGTAATACCGGAAAATGCAATTTATTATAAAATGGATATGATAGATTTGTCAGTCAATGCTTCCACTTATTCTGCAGACTGGGAATATTATCAATGTCCGTTTTGTAATGAGTGGCACAATATAGATGATTACTATGATTGTGATGTAGTGATTGAGTATTGCTCCAATTGTAATCAGCCTGTAGATGATTGTGATTGTTGTTATTATTGTGGGCAAAGCCCGTGTCAATGTTGTTATAGATGTTGGGAGTATCCGTGTATATGTTATAAGTTATGTTCAAACTGTGGATTATATCCATGCGAGTGTTGCAGTATTTGTCATAGTTATCCTTGTACTTGTGAAGATTCGGAAACAAATTGTTCGGGTCCTAAATGTCCTGTATGTGCAGGGCTTATAAATGATAATAATTCATCAACAAGAGCAGCGAGTCCTTGTCTTGTTTGTTCAAGCAAAGAATGTCCGATTTGCCAGAAAAGACATTGTAAGGAGATTCATACATTATGTGATTTAATTTCTAATGCTCAAGCATTGAAAAATACAGCTTCTGCAATTTATAATGCTATGCGATCTGTTGTGGCATATGATCCTGGATATCACTCATACTCCGAGTTTGAGAATGTTTTGAGTACGAATGGAATGTATGAAAATGCAATAAGTTTATCATATTATCCGGATGAAGACGTATATAGATTAGCTGATTTAGCCATAGGAACAAGTACCACCAGTGTAAAGGCTCTGACTGGATTCACTACTGTATCAACAATTCATAACCACCCTAATAAAACTCCACCATCGGGAACTGATCTATTGTATCTGGCTGAGTGGTATTCGGATTATTCTATATGTGAATCATCCTATATCTACACAGAAGATGAAATCTATATGCTTTATGTTGAGGATGGAGACAAGGTTAAATCTTTCTATGCCAAACATGCCGGTAGTGCATCAGAGTCAGAATCTTCTGCTATTAATATGTTTAAATCGGGAACTGAATTATCTAGAATTTGGAATAAAGCATATGCCATTGATTTTAGCGACTTTAGTAATGCCAATGAAAGGCACATGATGGCACTTGCGGAATTACTGCGTCAAACAGATGCCGGCATTCGAATACTTAAAAAAGAGAAGACATCAATAAATTTTGATGTGTATTCTACTATTGTTAGAAATGAAAAAATTGTTCCAATAAACTGTAAGTAATATTATGAAAAAAATATTTTTAATCCTGTTTTTTACTACGATAGTAGTAGAATCTTTTTCTCAATCTGGTTATGTTTCTTTGAAAGAGTGTAATAATGACACTTTGAAGTACATGGAGGTGAATTTTATCACCCATAAAGATCGGTATATCAATCAGCCTTTCTCCAAATTTACTAATGAATTTGAGCTTGACATTTATTTGCAAAGACCCTTTAATGGTCGTACTCCTGATAAATCTAAATTTTGGGGAGCAAGTATGACTTATGTTGTAGAATACTATTATTATTGGAGAGATAAGCGTCCTCTTTATTTTATTTATGTAGAGTTTGAAAGACCTTATTTGAAAGGTCCGGAGGATACTCGATTTATGATAAAAAAAGGGATGCCTAATCTTTATCGTTCCCTATTTAAAGATCAAGTGATAAAAGATTTGGAAATTCGTTTGGTAGAAAACGATCCTCGTAGTTGGAAAGAAGTAGATCGTTATTAGGTCTGTTTTTTTTATCTGAAGCGCATTTAAAAGCGCTTCAGATATTCTTTCATTATCTTGTTATAAACGAAAGGTTTTGATGTATCAACCAATTATATATAAGGAGGTATTATCTTGTTTTGATGGCTAATTTAGATTTGTTAAAATGAAAAAGATATTTATATTAACTGTTGCTATTGTGTTAAGCCTATTTATGCTTATTTCCCGGAATGAGCATATAGGAATTAATCTTTCCCTGAATTCTGATGTATGTACTTTTCCTATGGAAACCAAACAAACCTGTTATTTAAACCTTGGTTTTTCTTCGGATATGAATTGTTTGAATGGATTGGCTGTCAATGTGTGTTGGGTAGTATGGTGTATGAGGCAAAAGGAGTAGCTGTTTCCGGGTTATACATTTTAAATCATACCGCGCATGATTATGATGGTTTGTTTCTTTCTGGAGGAATAAATTTCACGGCAGGTGTATTGCATGGGATACAGATAGCTGGGATCATGAATAGTCTTGGAGAAGTTTATGGAACACAAGTATCGGGAATGTTCAATTTGGCTGAAACATTGCGTGGAATACAGTTTTCCGGTTTGATTAATTCTGCAGGTGACGGAGCTGGTGGAATGATAGCACCGGTCAATGTTACTTCGGGAGAGTTTAAAGGAATACAGATCGGCTTATTTAACTACTCAGAAACGTATACATTTCAGATTGGTTTGATTAACATTAATCGGTTCACTTTAGATTGTTGGGAATGGTTGTCGAATTTACTCACTTCAATTACTTTTTCGTAAGTTATAAAAACTATTTCTATTACTTTATTATTAAACGATGCATATGAGAAAAGTTTTGATATTACTCTTATTATTGAGTGCTGCGGTAGGATTGTTCTCTCAGAATAGATGTTTCGGTGTTAATTTGTCTTTAGGTTCTAAGGTTTGTACGCAGCCAATGAGATCCTTGGATTTGGAGAATATACGACGCGATTCCATGAAGTCTATAAAAGGGCAAACTACTTATTTGAATATTGGCGTGAATTCTAAAGCTGATAAACTATATGGATTAGCTTTTAATTTATTAACTCTACGTGCTGATTGTATCAAAGGAATTGCTATTGCTGGTTTTGGGAACATTAACCATTATTCAGGTGAATATAATGGCATTTGTTTAGGGGGAATTATGAACATGTCTCCTGATGGTACTAAAGGGCTACAAGTGGCCGGATTAATCAATAGCTCTGATAATATATTCGGGATACAAGTTAGTGGATTAATCGGTATAACCGATGTTTTGCGAGGAGTACAGATTGCCCCACTTAATTTTTGTGGCGACTGTAAAGGTGTACAAATAGGAATTGTAAACTATTGTTTATCGGAAGAAAAGTCCAATATTTTCCAGTTGGGTCTAATTAACCTCAATCGCTCCACAAAGATACAAGCGATAATCTTTGGTGGGAATAGTTCACTAATGAATGTGGGCATTCGTTTCCGTGGGAAGTTATTTTATAATATGGTTGGCGTAGGTGCTTATTCTTTCCATTTGAATAATAAGTTCTCATGGAATTTATCCTATCGTAGCGGTCTTTGGCTACCAATTTCCAAATTCTTAGACATAAGTGGTGATATAGGGTATCAACATTTGATGACCGGGAAGAATCGTAATGAATCCCTTCCGGGAAGCTTATATGCTTTGCAGGCACGTTTAAATTTGGAGTGTAAAATTAGGAGCAAACTGTCTTTGTTCTTATCCGGTGGGTATGAGGTAATCCGTCATTATGGTAGAAACAAAACCCATTCCCATCAACCGATTATAGAAGGAGGCATTATCTTGTTTTGATGGTTAATTTAAAATTGTTTCGATGATGAATCATTATTTACGAGAAATTATCAATTGTATGAATTACAATATCGTTTTATCACAAGTGTTTTTCTTCTTGTTGTTAGGATTTCATGCTCATGTAAGAGAAGTTTCAAAAGTTTCTCACTTATATTTCTATCCTGGATTCTCTTTTATATTTATGGCAATAAACCTATCGTTTTTTGTATGCTTTAGAGACTCAACCTGGAAGCTATGGTATATTTGGCGTATTTTTTGGATTATTCTGTGGAACACATTAATGCTATGTCCTTCTGTTGAAGAATATATAATATGCTATTTTGATAATTAATTGTTTCATTTTAGATCACAGAGAATGGCTTTCAAATTTGTAGATATAAAGTGGCTACTGGCAGGCATTATTTTTTTGCTTTTACCTTTTTTTACCTCTTTCAGACACCTGATAGAAGAAAATCATTATATAATGTTATTGGGGGGCTGCTTCATTCTAGTGTGTGCAACTTTGAGTATAAACCGATCCGAGTGGATATCGTTGAGCATGACAGATATACTTGTCTTACTATTTGGAGGATGGATACTTATGACTACTTTTCTTTGGAATGAACGGAGAATCTCGGATGAAAATATTGTTTTGTGGATTGTTGCCGGTGTTTTTTATATCAGTGGACGTATTTACGGACCATCCTCGCAACGTATATGGATATATATAGTAATTGCTTTGGGTGGTTTTATACAATCTATATATGGTTGGTTGCAATATATAGAATGGTTGCCTTCCAATCATCTTTATTTTTCAGTAACAGGTAGTTTCTTTAATCCTGCACATTTAGGGGCATATACCGGGCTTGCAATATGGGCTTTTTTCTTTTTAATGAAGGCTGTTTATGGCCAAAAACGATGGTCATTATTTGGAGGTTTACTTTTAGCTGCATTACCTGTTACAATGTTATTTATAATTATACAATCTCGTGCATCTTGGGTGGCTTTATTTCTGTCTTTTATAGGTTTCTATTATTTCTGCAAAAGAAGGAAAATACGTTTTCAATCTTTTTTATACTCCTTGTTGGTCATTACGTTGTTAGCTGTTCCTCTTTATAATTTGAAGAAAGATTCGGCAGACGGTCGTCTTTTTATTTGGAGGGTTAGTAGTGAATTGATAAATGAAGCTCCATTAACAGGAAAAGGAGCCGATTCTTTTCCTGCCGGATATATGTTGGCGCAAGCTTCTTATTTTAAGGAAAACCCAAATTCAGAACATACGAATCGTGCTACATCCAACATTCATGCTTTTAATGAGCCTTTGCGTATCTGTTGTGAATATGGTATCATCGGACTGTTAATTTTTCTTGTACTTTTTGTTACTCTGTTTACTTCCCGGTCTGACTGTTATATTCGTGCTATGCTTTTGTATTTATGTGTTTTTTCCTGTTTTTCTTATGTAGGGGAAGTTCCTTCTTTACTGATAATGGTTGCATTTCTTTTGGGAGTTATATCCGGAAGTGGAAAGAAGAAAATAAAAGGTTGTGCATGTAGATACAGGAATTTTCTTCGAACCGGTATGATTTCCTTTGCATGTTTGATGGCTGTCTGGGCATGTTGGCGGTATCAGAGGGTTCTGTCTGGATATGTTTTTGCCAAACAATATAATAGAAGTTATATTTTAAATAATGCCCATTATTTATATAAGAATGGGCAATACACAGAGGCCTTACCCTTTTTACAACGAGGGGCTGAATTGCTACCAAGTCCCAATCTTTATATCGATTTAGGAAATTGCCTTATGTATCTGGAAAGATATACGGAAGCGGAAAAAGTGATATCAACGGCTATATATATGGTTCCGGGACATATACTTCCACATTATTATCTTTTTCGGTTTTATGTAGAAACCGGGAATGATGAAAAAGCAAAAGAGTTGGGTGAGAAGATTCTTATAGGTGAATATAAGTTGGAAGGGTCTGTTGCAATGGAAGTAAAACACTATGTGCGAAAATATCTGGGAAAGTAGAGAGTTTCAATGTGAATTTATAAATATCTAAAGAAATAATTGTATTTGTTTAAAGCTGGATTTTCTTACTTATAAAAGTACGTATTTAAATGTGTGTTAATTACCTATTTAAGACATACTTAAAATGCATAGTTTGTACTAATAAAGTACATACTTTTATAATGTAAATATACAAAAGGTTAAAAGTGTGATTTTTATAGTCTTATCAGAGCTTGTTTTTGTAATATGTTTTTGTTGCACGGAAGTAGCAAGATACTTTCTGTACGTCTCTCCCGGGATTAATTAATTTGACATCATCTGAGAGCAGACATGTGTCGGATTGAGATGACAATCTGTGTAAGTGCTTGATAATCAATGTTTGTTAAAATGTACAATCTTATCATACAAGAGTGTACAGAGATGTATAGCAAGAATGTACACTTTTGCGATACAAGAATGTACACTTTTGTTTGATAGAGAATCGATGCAGATATTTTACCTATAGTATTAAACGGATTTTTCTATTACAGAATGAATCAGAGAATTTTCTTCTGTGTATATCGTTTGTAAATTATTGTGCTTAAATATCCTGCAAATATCCAAACTTACTTCTTTTTACTTTTTATTTTCCTTTGAGATAGAATTTATAATCATTGATACAAGTCTGAAAGTCCGGTAAAGACAAAGCATCTATCTTAGCGCTAACTTTAAAAGAAACACGAATGAAAAGCTTTTTAATTACCATTTTAGTATCTCTTGCCTTTATACAGGCAACAGCACAAGTTCCCGGGAAAGTACCTTCTTCCTGGGCCAAAGAAATAGCTCATACAGTAATGACGCGTTATCCTTCGGCACTGACTATTCCTTTCAAACCATGGTGTTATCCGCAAGGCTATTTTCTTATGGGACTGGATAAGTTGTGGCGTTCTACCGGAGACAGAAAGTATTATGATTACATGATGAACTGGGCCAATGAAGTAGTGCGTCCGGATGGAAGCCTCGTTTATTTCAAAGGACGAAGTATGGACGACATGATGGCTGGTTCTGTTGTTGTCTGGGCTTATCAGCAAACAAAAGAAGAGAAGTTCAGGAAGGCTGCCGATATAATTCGGAAGAGTTATGACGACTATCCGCGAACGTCCGACGGAGTGTTTTGGCACGGACGGGGGACCGTTGGGCAGATATGGGTGGATGGTGTTTTTATGGGACAGATGTTCCTTACAAAATACGGACACTACATTGGCGATACGGATTATTGCTTCAATGAAGCTTCCCGTCAGTTAATAGGGATGTATACGCATCTGAAAAAAGGAGAGTCCGGTTTGCTTTATCATGGCTGGGATGAGGATAAAGATGCCCGATGGGCGGATCCGGTGACGGGCATGGCACCGGAGGTATGGAGCGAAGGGCTTGGCTGGTATGCATTAATAATGGTAGAGACCTTGGAAATATTCCCAAAAACTCATTCACAATATAAAAAGTTGGTTTCTATCACACAAGAGTTAATGCAGGGGTTAAAGAACTGCCAGGACCCGGTCACCGGACTATGGTATCAGGTGGTAGATAAAGGTGATCAACCCGGTAATTGGCAGGAAACTTCCGGTAGTGGGATGTTTGTGTATGCTTTACAACGTGCTATAGAATTGGGTATTATTCCTGCCGGAGAATACAAGAATTGTGTGGGAAAAGGATATATGGGATTGCTCTCTAAAGCAAAAATAAGTTCTGTAGACGGATTGATTGATTTGCAGGATGCCAACAATGGATTGGGCATTCAAAAAGACTATCAGACTTATGTGACCCGTCCGAAGAAAATGAATGGGCAGGAAGTGATTTCCTCTTTCCTCTGGGCAACCTGGATTGTAGAGAACAGTAATCAATATCCATATCTGGAATATTGCAAAACATTCGTTTGTACGGATTATTCGCAAGGGAAGGTTTTTATCTTTGAGAACGGGAGAATTGTCTGGGAACACGATGCACCGCTTTCCAATGATTTGTGGATGCTGGAGAATGGAAATATACTTTTCACTACAGGACAGGGAGTGCTTGAAGTGAACCAAAATAAAGATACTGTCTTTCATTATACATCTAAAAGTCATATCTTTGCCTGCCAGAGATTGAAGAACGGAGATACATTTATAGGTGAATGTAATTCCGGTCGTTTGCTGGAGGTGAATCCGAAAGGAGAAGTTGTAAAGGAAGTATGTATTCTACCTCCGGGTGTAACGGATGGTAAGAAGTCGTTTATCCGTAATGCCCGCAGGTTGGACAACGGACATTACCTGGTGGCACATTATGGTGGTAAACGGGTAGTGGAGTATGATGAGAATGGCAAATCGTGCTGGGAAGTAGAAGTTTCCGGTGGAGCACATTCTGTTATCCGGTTGGACAATGGCAATACACTTGTTGCGGTGGCAGATGCGGACAAGAATCCCCGCATTATGGAGTTTGATAAAGCAGGGATAGTGGTCTGGGAATTGTCGAACAGAGATCTGAAAGGAAGCCCGTTGAAATTTCTCAGTGGTATGCAATACTTGCCGGGGGTGGGGTTGCTGTTTACTAACTGGCAGGGACATGGAGTGAAGGATAAAGCCCCTCATATGTTTCTTGTGGACAGACAGAAAAATATTCTTTGTACATTTGGACTGCACGATTCTATACAAACGCTTTCTTCGGTGTATGTTCCAGGTAAAGGGTGTTTTCATTGACAAATGGAATAATAGTTTAAGCTTATGGGATAATTCTAAAAGCTGAAGAGAAACTAAACTTTTATTTTTGCGCACTGCTAAGAGATCCTTTATTATACACCTTATAACAAATTGAGTAGTTTATGAAATGCTTTTATTATTTGCTTTTAACTTGTTTTCTGTTTTCATGTGCGGCGTCGGGCCCCGATCCGGTAGTGAAAACATTAAGACAGGAGATATTGAAACGTGCAGAACAGAATCTGGCGGAGAAACCAGTAACAGTGACTTCCTTTATTGCTGAGCGTAGTATGGGTGGATCGCATGATTTCTTTTCTGAAGGAGATTATTGG
>ERZ838577.4597-NODE-4597-length-11334-cov-4.430446_pt1 | contig 11334 bp, 6 predicted proteins | sample MGYA00519682_ERZ838577 | MGnify/ENA primary metagenome ERZ838577 (study PRJEB31850, sample SAMEA3708838) | human gut metagenome | biome: human gut; feature: human-associated habitat; material: faeces | place: China | collected 2014 ...
CAGAAAAAATTTTTAATGTCGTTATCCTGAAAATTTTCCCTAAATGGTTGAAAAAATATTTTTTTGTGTTATTATTAATAATAATTGAGAAAAAATAGAGAGGGGTATTATATGGAAAAAGATATAGAAGGTTGTATTTTTGAAAAAGCAAAAGAGTCATTAAATAAAATAGGAATGTATGCTGGTGAAAAAGAAAAGACTGATTATGATCCCGATATCAATTCTATTAGTAAAAGAGATTTAGAAAATATTATTAGTTGGAGTAGTTTTTGTATAAATGAGATTTTTAAGAATTTACATACTCAACATAGAAATGACATTAGAGATAGTAAAATACTATCAAATGTTAGAAGATTAATGAGGTCTGAATGTGATTCAAAATTATTAATTCCAACAATAAAGTATTTAGAAAATGAAGGATTATTAAGTAGAAGTGAATTTGCTTTGGCTTTGATGCAATATGTGTATGATGAAAGAATAGATTTGGATAAAAGTAACTTTAAATTCAAAATAAATAGACTAGAAGGAGCTTTCTGGCATAACTATGTATTATATAATCCAGATGTAGCTCAGATTCTTATGCAAGGTGCAAATTTAGATGAAAATAGAAAATATGAAATGGCTAAAGAAAAATTTATAAAAGATTATGTTTTAAGCAAGTATGGAACTACAAGTCCAATGCATACAGCAAGAGAAGATTTTTATTCAAGAAAATTAAGTGAAAATGATTTTTCTTTTGTTATAGGGGACGCAATATTAAAAGAATATGGAGTTGATATTGACCCAAAAGAAGTAAAAAAATTATTTAATGAAAGAGCTCAACAACTACAAAAAGAAAATATCAAAAAATCTCAATTACAACAAAGAGAAGAAGAATTATCTGATTTAGAAATGGAAAGAGATGAACTTCTTCTTATTGAAAAACGAGATGAACAACAAAATATTGGAGAGTAGTGATGTACAAATGAATAATAATGAAAAATCTTTGAAAAAAATTAATGAAAATAGTATTTTTTATAAGTTAAAAAATTTTTTTACTAGATTTTTTAACTTTATTGGAAAAGAAAAAAAAGAGAATTTAGAAAGTGCAGAAAGCATAGAATCAGTTAGCAATATACGAGAAAATTCAAAAAATACTTTTTTAGAATCAATAAAAAATATAGAAAATGAAGAAACAAAATTATTAAAATTGCAGGAGCAATATCGTAGCGGAAAAATAAGAGAAGAAGAACTAAGCAAAGAGCAAGTAGATATGTTATGTGCTTTATATGATAAACAAATTTCTCAATTAAGAAAATCTAATGCAATCTTAAAAAATAACTTAATAAAAAAGACTTGCTAAAGTTAGCAAGTTTTTTTGCATTGGAATTTATCCAAAAAAACTTTCCAAAAAACAATCAATATGCTAAAATAAAAGAAGTAAAAAGTCGAGAAATCGAAAGAAAAAGTGAGAGGAAAACACTATGGAAGAAATGTTTGATATAGAAAAATTTAATGTAATAAGTGATGAAGAAAATTACTACTTTTTTAGGTCATTAGAGCCAGGAGACATAAAAGACCTAGAAGAAGGAAACATAAAAGATGAGAACGGAAAATATATAAGATTACGTACAGATAGAGAAAGATGGGAAGAAACACATAGTATAAAGCCAAGATGGAATGCAGAAAGTCAAGTAACATTAGAAGAAATGTACAACCATATAAAAACACCATATAGTTTAGAAACAAATTGTATTTCATTATCAAGCAATGCAAATGTAGCAAGAACATATGGAGAAACATTTAGTGATAAATATGTGATGATAAAAGTTCCAAAAAAAGAAATGGGACAAAGAGTATATAATGCAGGACAATATATGTTAGCAGAAATAGACAAAAAAGTGCAAGAAAGAATATCCCAAGGAAATATCCCAGAAGAAGTATTAGAAGATTTTAGAAAAATAGATGAAGCTACAGAATCAAAAGAATTAAAAGAGATAATAAAAGTAAAATATACTGCTCCAGATGGAATAGATACAAGTAAATCTGGAATGAAAAAGGGTATAGTATATAAAGCACCACTTTCAAGAATAAGTAGTTTCCAAGCATTAGATGATGAGCAAACATTAGAAAAAAACAAAATAGTAGCAAAATTAACAATATTAGAACAAAAAGGATTAATGGAAACACTTGTCCCAAGAATAAAAACAAATAGTCAACTAATAAGCACAATGGGAAGTGCATTTGCATCAGGAGAGCAAATATATTATGGAGATATAGAAGGAGATAGAATAACAGACATATCAAAAGAATTATTAGATATGTTTGCATTAATACAACAAACAGAAAATCAAGATAAACAAATTGTAAATGAATTAAAAACAGAATTAGTAAAATATATAACCAAAGGTGGAAAATTAGAAATACCAGAAGGAAGCCTATTAAGAGATGACGGAACACCAAGAACAGACATATCAATAGAAGAAATGTATGAATTGACAGCAGGAAAAGTTGAATATGGACAAGCAAGTTCTATTGTAAAAAATATGTATTATTTATCAAAAGGACAAGCAAATGCTAGAATATTAGCAGGAATGCTAAGAAAAATAACAGGAAACAATCCTAAATATGAAGAAATTATAAAGTACATTGAAAATAATGGATTTGAAATTGAACCAAAAATAACTGCAAGAAAAAGTAATACAGGATATAGAATAAGTGAATCTGTAAATTTAAATCTAAAACCAAATGAAATAGGATTAGTAGACTCAATAAAAAACTTAACAGATGAAGAACAAATGCAAATAATACAAGACAGAGGACTTTCAAATGTAAGGGACATAATGAATACAAGTTTTGCGCAAATGCAAACAGTACAACAAATATCAAAAGAAGACTATTTTGCTAGTGCAATAGTAGACACATATGACTGGGACAAAATTAATGTTGAAGAATTATCTATAACAGAAAGAAATGAATTAATCCAGAAATTAAAACAAAGTAATTGTGTTTCAATTTATGAAAAGTTAAAAGAAGCAGGAATAGAAAATAAAGACATACCAACAGCAGTTATAAACATTGCATCAAAAGGAAATTTAAAAGGAATATTAGAATCAGAAAATTATATAGAGCAAATTCAAAACAATATAGAAGAAATAACACAAGGACTTTCAATAGAACAAGTAGAAAGATATTTAGGATATTATGATGTAAAAGGAACAGGAATAGAATTAAGAGATTATCAGCAAGATGCAGTAAACAAAGCAGATGAAATATATAAAGAAAAAAGATATGCAAGTATAATATTACCAACAGGAGGAGGAAAGACATATGTAGCATTAACAGAAATGTTACAATATGGAAAAACAGCAGAAGAAATAGCAATAGAAGAAAATCAAATAGAATTAGGAAAAATAGCATATAAAACAAATAATAAAAAAATGCTATATTTAGCACCATCAAATGAAATATTAGAGCAGACCAAAGATAGAATAATAGAGCATATTCGTGGAAAAGTAGGAATAACAGGAAAAAACAAAGATGAAATAATAGCAGAAGTATTTAAAAACTTGCAATTTGCTACATATCAAAGTTTAATAACAAAAGCAGGTAAAGAAACATTAGAAAAGCAGTATGATTTTATAATATTTGACGAATTACATAGAACAGGTGCAGAAAAATGGGAAGAAGCATTAAATAAATTATTAGAAAATCAACTAGAAACAACAAAAGTTTTAGGAATAACAGCAACACCAAGAAGAGATGCAGATGACAGAAATATGGCAGATGAAATAGCACAAAAGTTAGGATATACAGATGAAGAAATAAGAGCAGAAAAACATATAGCCACAAAAATAGAACTAAAAGAAGCAATACAATTAGGAATGGTAGTAAATCCAAAGGTAGTTTCATGTGAGTATAATTTATTAACAGATGGAAGTATGGAAAATTTAGCAGAACAAATAAATGAAATGGAAGATGAGAATGAAAGAAAGAAGAAATTAGAACAATATGATAGGCTAAGGAAAAATCTGGAGAAAGCAAAAGGAATACCAGAAATATTACAAGAAAACTTAAAAGAAGGTGGAAAATATATTGTATTTATACCAGTTGGAGGGAATGAAGAAGGAAAAGACAGTATAGATAAAGTAAAAGAATGGGAAAAGCAAATAAGTGAATATTTAAAAAACTCAGGAATAGAACCAGAATATTATTCAATGCTAGGGGCTTATAGTGATAAGGAAAATGAGAGACAATTAGAGGGATTTGAAAGTGAAAAATCAGATAAAACAAAATTTATGATAGTAATGAATAAATTGAACGAAGGTGTTCATGTAGATGGAGTAAATGGAATATTATGGTTTAGACCATTAGATGAAAATTCAAAAATATTGTACAAACAACAAATAGGAAGAGTAATAACATCAGTAGATCCAGATAATCCACCAAAAGATGAAGATAGACCAGTAGTAATGGATTTTGCAAATAATACAGAAAGAGTTGAGATAGATAAAGAAATAAAAAGCAATAATCGAAAAAATGATTTGGAATTATTAACAATAGTAGTAAATTGGGTAAAATCACATGGAGATAATTTGCCACAAGTAACAAGTACAAGTAATCAAGAAAAAAGATATGCTGCAACATTATATAGAATTCAACAGAAATATATAGAATATAGAAATGGAATTGATAATGAAGGAATTACAGAAGATGAAAGAAATAATATAGAGAATATTATAGCAAAAGGTGAAGAAATAGAGTTATGGGATAGAGATCTTGAAAAGATTACAAAAGAAGAAAGTGATAAAATCTTAGAAGTTGATAGTTTTGAGTTAAAAGGAAATTTGCATGATTTTGTTGAATTAGAAAATGAAGTAAAAGATATTAATTATAGAAAAACAGCATTGAAAAATATAATGGAAATAGAAGAATGGTGTAAAGAACAATTTGACGGAAAGCCAGAATATAGTAGGAGAACTCCAAGGACAGATATAAAAGGAATAAAGACAGCAAAAGAAGAAAGAGAGTTACGATTAGGAAAAGCTTTAAACAAATTTAAACAAAGGACTATCTGGGAAAATTATCAAGAAGGAAAAGAGAAAGGACTAAGTCGAGAAAAAATAAAACAAGAATACGGAATGAGAGAAGGAGAAATAGCACTAGTAGAAAGATATGAAAGAGTAATAGAAGAATATGATTATGGCAACTTAAATATTCAGGCGGATAATATAATAGAAATAGAAAAATGGTGTAAAGAACAATTTGAAGGAAAGCCAGAATATAGTAGAAGGACTCCAAGTTTAGGTATAAAAGGAATAATTGCAGCAAAAGAAGGAGAAGAAGAAACAGAAGAGCAAAGAGAGTTACGATTAGGAAGAGCTTTAAGAAGATTTAAACAAAGTACTATCTGGGAAAATTATCAAGAAGGAAAAGAGCAAGGGTTAAGCAGAGAAGAAATAAAACAAGAATACGGAATGAGAGAAGGAGAAATAGCACTAGTAGAAAGATATGAAAGCACAATAGAAGAATATGATTATGGCAACTTAAATATTCAGGCGGATAATATAATAAAAATAGAAAAATGGTGTAAAGAGCAATTTGAAGGAAAGCCAGAATATAGTAGAAGGACTCCAAGGTCAAGTATAAAAGGAATAATTGCAGCAAAAGAAGGAGAAGAAGAAACAGAAGAACAAAGAGAGTTAGGATTAGGAAGAGCTTTAAACCAATTTAAACAAAGGACTATCTGGAAAAATTATCAAGAAGGAAAAGAGCAAGGGTTAAGCAGAGAAGAAATAAAACAAGAATACGGAATGAGAGAAGGAGAAATAGCACTAGTAGAAAGATGTGAAAGAATAATAGAAGAATATGCTTATGGCAACTTAAATATTCAGGGGGATAATATAATAAAAATAGAAGAATGGTGTAAAGAGCAATTTGAAGGAAAGCCAGAATATAGTAGAAGGATTCCAAGGTCAAATATAAAAGGAATAAAGACAGCAAAAGAAGAAAGAGAGTTAGGATTAGGAAAAGCTTTAAGCAACTTTAAACAAAGTACTATCTGGAAAAATTATCAAGAAGGAAAAGAGAAAGGACTAAGTCGAGAAGAAATAAAACAAGAATACGGAATGAGAGAAGGAGAAATAGCACTAGTAGAAAGATATGAAAGAATAATAGAAGAATATGATGTCAAAAAGAAAATCACAGGGCAATCAATAGGACAAGTATCATATACAGCAACAGTACAAGAATGTGATGAAGCGCAGACGGATTTAAATAAATTAATTCATGAACAACAAGAAATAACACAGAAAGACTAAAACAAAAAATCACTTAATAAAATTTATTAAGTGATTTTTTCGAATTCACTATACAAAACGAAAAAATAGTTATATAATGTATGCGATAATGGGAAAAATGGCAATTGACAAATTCCCTTATATTAGAGCCTATAAAAAAGAGTAGGCAAAAGGAGACAAATATGGAATTAAAAAAAATATTAGTAGGATTAGAAGGACTAAAAGCAAAAGGAAACCTTGACTTAGACATAACAGGACTAGAAAGTAACTCCAAAAACATAAAAGAAGGATATATGTTTATAGCAATAAAAGGCTATAGTGTAGACGGTCATGACTATATAAACAATGCAATAGAAGCTGGAGCAAAAGTAGTAATGGTTCAAGAAGGCTGTGACTTGAAAAAAATAAAATTACCAGCAGATGTAACAATAATTATGGCAAAAGACACAAGAGAAGCATTAGCAATATGTAGTTGTAATTTTTACGGAAATCCATCAAGAAAATTCAAATTAATAGGAGTAACTGGAACAAAAGGAAAAACAACAACAACATATATGATTAAAGAAATATTAGAAAAAGCAGGACATAAAGTTGGATTAATAGGAACAATAGCAACATATATAAACGGAAAAATGATATCAGAAAGTGCAAGAACAACACCAGAAAGTATAGAATTGCAAAAAACATTTGCACAAATGGTAGAAGCAGGTGTTGAATATGTAGTAATGGAAGTATCATCACAAAGCTTAAAATTACATAGAGTAGATGGATGCAATTTTGACATAGTAGTATTTACAAACTTCTCAGAAGATCATATCAGTGAAAAAGAACATCCAGATATGAAAGACTATTTTGAATCAAAATTAAAACTATTTAAAATGTGTGACAATGGAATAATAAATGTTGATGATTTACAAGTATCAAAAATACCAAGATTATTACCAGAAAATAAAATAATGACATATGGAATAGACAATTATTGTGAAGTATTAGCAAAAGACATAACAATAACAAATTCCTATGTAGATTTTAGAGTAAAAGTATCTGACAGAAATGAAAGAGTAAAAGTAGATATTCCGGGAAGATTCAGTGTATATAATGCACTTGCAGCAATATGTGTAGCAAAAAAATTAGGAATAGCATCAGACAAAGTAATAGAGGCATTAGCAGAAATAAAAGTACCAGGAAGATCTGAAATGGTACCAAATAAAAAAGAAATACCAATAATGATAGATTATGCACATTCACCAGAAAGTTTACAAAACATATTATCAGCAGTAAAAAGTTATACAAGAGGAAGAGTAATATCAGTATTTGGATGTGGAGGAGACAGAGATAAAGGAAAAAGACCATTAATGGGAGAAATATCAGGAAAAATAGCAGATTTTACATTTATAACAACAGATAATCCTCGTACAGAAGAACCTGAAGAAATAGTAAAAGAAATTGAAGAAGGAATGAAAAAAACAAACGGAAAATACAAAGTAGTAGTAGACAGAAAAGAAGCAATAAAAGAAGCAATAGAAATGGCAAACAAACTAGATATAATAGTACTTGCAGGGAAAGGTCATGAACCATATCAAGAAATAAATGGAACAAAATATCCATTTGACGAAAGAATAATAGTAAAAGAAATTATAGGATAAATAAAACAGAAGAAAGGTTGATAAAAGTGGATTTTCAAACAAAAATGCTATTAGGAACATTTGCAGTAACAGTACTGCTTGGATTAATAATAGTACCAATATTAAGAAAACTAAAAGTAGGTCAAATAGAAAGAACAGATGGACCACAATCACATTTAAAAAAACAAGGAACACCAACAATGGGTGGAATTATTATCATGTTAGGAATAATAATTGCAACATGTTGTGCATATGTATATTATAAAGGAAAAGATGCATCACTTGCACAAAATTTAATTCCAATACTTTGTTTAACAACAGGATTTGGAATAATAGGATTTATAGATGATTATAAAAAATTAGTATTAAAAAATACAGAAGGTTTAAAACCAAAATTAAAAATGTTAGGATTATTAATAATATCAATTGCATTTGTATCATATTTAGTATGGGGATTAAAGATAGGAACAGAAACATATATGCCATTTGCTAATAAATATGTAACAATTCCAATATGGTTATATATACCATTTGCAATTTTAGTAATACTTGCAACAACAAATGCAATAAACTTAACAGACGGAATAGATGGGTTATCATCAAGTGTTAGCACAATAATAATTACATGTTTAACAATTATAGCAACAATGTTTGGAACAAAAGAAATAATAGTATTTGGAGCAATTGTAATAGGAGCGACATTAGGATTTTTAATGTTTAATATATATCCAGCAAAAGCATTTATGGGAGACACAGGTTCACTATTTCTAGGGGGAGTTGTATCTGGAATAGCATTATACTTAAAAATGCCTCTATTATTATTAATTATTGCTATTATACCAGTACTTGAAACATTATCAGTAATAATTCAAGTTGCAGTATTTAAGAAAACTGGAAAAAGAGTATTCAAAATGGCACCACTTCATCACCATTTTGAACTATCAGGTTGGAGAGAAAATCAAGTTGTAATGTTATTTAGTGTAATAACATTAATATCTTGTGTAATAGGACTAAAGATTATATAAAATATATTAAACATAAGAAAGGAAAAATGCTATAATGGCAAGAAAAGAAAAAAACAAAAAAGAAGTAAAAGGCTTTTCAAGTTTTTTAAATAATCAAATAGATTTTACATTATTGATAACAATTTTGCTATTGCTTTCTATAGGTTTAATAATGGTACTTTCAGCAAGTGCACCATCATCATTACAAAAGTATGGAAATAGTTATAAGTTTTTTGAAAAACAATTAATATTTGCAGTTGCTGGAGTTATAGCCATGTGGTTTATTTCAAAAATAGATTATAGAATATATCAAAGATTTTATTGGCTTGCATATGGAGTGTCAATTCTCTTGTTAGTTGCAGTATTAGCATTTGGTAGTGAAAGTCATGGGGCAAAAAGATGGATAGAAATAACTAAAAGTCTTTCATTCCAACCATCTGAAATAGTAAAATTTTTAATGATAATATTTTATGCTGGAATTTTAGTAAGAAATAGAGAGACATTAGGAAAATATTTTAAAGGACTTGTATTTCATGTTGTACTTTTAGCGCCAGTAATATTGTTATTATTATTAGAACCACATGTTAGTACATCTATGGTAATAATAATTACATGTTGTATTATGATGATAATGGCAGGGTGTAAATTTTGGCAATTTGCAGCAACAGGACTTGTTGGAATATGTGCTGGTGGTGGAATTGCCACAGTTTTATATTTAGCAAGCGAATGGTTTAGAAATAAATTTCAATACATAGTAACAAGATTTATAACATTTACAGATCCATGGAAAGATGCAACAGATAGTGGTTGGCAAATAATTCAAAGTTTATATGCAATAGGTTCAGGAGGTCTATTTGGAGCAGGATTAGGAGAAAGCAAGCAAAAATACTTATATTTATCAGAACCACATAATGACTTTATTTTTGCAGTATTAGCAGAAGAACTTGGATTTGTAGGATGTTTAGTTGTATTTTTATTATTTGCAATATTTATTTGGAGAGGTGTATTAATTGCAATGAAAGCACCAGATATGTTTGGAAGTTTAGTAGCAATAGGAATAACATCACTAGTTGGAGTGCAAGTAATAATAAATATAGCAGTAGTTACATCATCAATGCCAGTAACAGGAATGCAATTACCATTCTTTAGTTATGGTGGAACAGCTTTATTCTTATTGCTTTGTGAAATGGGAGTTTTACTGAGCATTTCTAGGGCTAGTTCAAAACAATAGAGTAAATAGATAAAAAAATAATTATGGTAAAATCTAATTTTTTCAACCAGATTTTTGAGCTATAAGAAAGGAAAAAAATTTAAAATGAAAGTTATTATTGCAGCAGCTGGAACAGGTGGACATATAAATCCTGGTTTAGCTATAGCAAATAAAATAAAAGAAGAAGAAAAAGATTCAGAAATAATTTTTATTGGAACAACAAGAGGACTAGAAAACGATTTAGTTCCAAGAGCAGGATATAAATTAAAAACAATTGAAGCATATGGATTAAGCAAAAAAATTTCAATTGATAATATGAAAAAAATGTGTGAGACATTAAAAGCAACATCAAAAGCAAGAAAAATTATAAAAGAATTTAAACCAGATGTAGTAATAGGAGCAGGAGGATATATTTGTGGACCAGTAGTATGGGCTGCCAAAAAAGAAAATATACCAGTAGCATTACATGAAAGTAATGCTTTTCCTGGAAAAGCAGTAAAATTTCTTGCAAAAAAAGCAGATGTAGTATTAATATCATTTGAAGAAGCAAGAGAAAGAATACATAGTGCTAAAAAAATTGTTTTTACAGGAACACCAGTAAAAATTCAAAAAAGAGAATTTTCAAGTGAGCAAAAAAGCAAAATACTAAATGAATTAGGATTATCTGGAAAATTACCAATTGTTTTAATATTTGGAGGAAGTCAAGGAGCACAAAAAATAAATGAAGCAGTTATTGGAATTTTAAAAGAAAAATTAAATCAAAAATATCAAATAGTTTGGGCAACAGGGCCAAAACAATTTGATATTGTAAAAGAAGAATTAAAAAAATCTTCAATAGACATAGAAAAAGTACAAAATGCAAAAATACTTCCATATATTTATAATATGGAAGAAATAATGAATATATCAGATATAATAGTAGCAAGAAGTGGTGCAATGACAATAACAGAAATATCAAATTTAGGAAAGCCATCAATATTAATACCACTTCCAAATGTAAGCCAAGATCATCAACTAAGAAATGCAGAAGTATTACAAAAAATAGGTGCAGCACAAATTATATTAAATAATGAATTAGAAAAAGATATATTAAATAAAGAAATAATAGAAATAGCATCAAACAAAGTAAAAATGAAAGAAATGGGAGAAAAAGCATCTACTAAATCAGTAAAAAATGTACAAGAAAAAATATATGCAGAGATTAAAAAAATAGTAAA
>ERZ838577.4611-NODE-4611-length-11299-cov-45.745642_pt1 | contig 11299 bp, 10 predicted proteins | sample MGYA00519682_ERZ838577 | MGnify/ENA primary metagenome ERZ838577 (study PRJEB31850, sample SAMEA3708838) | human gut metagenome | biome: human gut; feature: human-associated habitat; material: faeces | place: China | collected 2014 ...
TACGGCGGGGCCTACGGCATCAAACCGGAGATCCTGGACCACGAGGTCAACAAGTTCAGCCAGTGCGACAACACCCACGCCCGCGAGGTCTACGGCTGGCAGCCGCAGGTCGATATTGAGACGGGGCTGGGCAGAGTCATTGAGGCCGAGACGCGGATGCTGGCGGGGCTGGAAAAGTAAAAAGGCTTCCCCATCGGGGGAAAGCTGTCGCCGCAGGCGACTGATGAGGGCAGAGTGAATGGAGCAACTCTTCTGCGGAAAATTGCACAGGCAATGGCGGCAGGTCGCCCCTCATCCCCGCGCTGCGTGCCACCTTCCCCCGCAGGGAAAGGCTTTTTGAAAAGAGGTACATCATGTCTAAACTTCACCTGATTCTCCCCATGGCCGGCAGGGGCAGCCGGTTTTTTAAAAACGGCTTTGTCTGCCCGAAACCGCTGATCGAAATTAACGGAAAACCGTTCTTTTACTGGGCGGCGCGCAGCGTGGAAAAGTTTGTGGACTGCGCGGACCTCACGTTTGTGGTGCTCGAGGAGCATATCCGCGACTTTGCCATCGACGAAAAAATCAAGGCGTACTGGCCCGCGGCCCGCATTGTGGCGCTGCCCGAGGTGACCGAGGGCGCGGCCGTCACGGCGCTGAAGGGCTGCGAGGGCCTGCCAGACGGTGAGCCGATTTTGTTCAACGACTGCGACCATCTGTTTGTTTGCAGGGCGTTCAACGAGTTCTGCGCTAAGGGCGGCTTTGCAAACGGCCCGGAGGGCGCACTGCTGACGTTTGAGAGCGATTCCCCCGCGTACAGCTATCTGCAGTACGGCGCGGACGGCAATGTCTGCCATACGGTGGAAAAGCAGGTCGTCAGCCATGATGCCATCTGCGGCGCGTACTATTTCAAGGATAAGAAAACCTACGCCGACGCCTGCGCCAAATACCTGAAAAACTGCGAGTACAAGGAATTTTTTGTCTCCGGCATTTACAATGTGCTGGCCGCGCAGGGCGCAAGAATTGCGGGCTTTGCGTGTGATTTACATCTGCCGTTCGGCACGCCGGACGAGTACCGCGCGGCGGAGGCACCCGCCAATAAGGCCGGTTTTGACGCGCTGACCTGAAGGAGTAAGAATGAAAACACCTGCAAAAAAGCGAACGGCGGCAGAGCTGGCGGCTGCGGTGCTGTGGTGCGCCCTGACGCTGGGAACGGACAGGCTGTTCTTCCGCTATGACTGGCGCACACCGGCGTTTTTTGTCTACAAGGCGCTGTTTCTGGTGCTGGCGTTCGGGCTGGTGCACGGCGCGGTGACGCTGATGCAGAAGCTGCGCGCCGGGAACAAATTTGCCCGGCGGTGGGTGGCCTGGACGCTGCCGTATCTGGCGGTGAATCTGGTCATCCTGCTCATCGTCTGGCCCGGCATCTGGGGCAATGATGACCTGGCCGTGCTGTATCTGGCGCGGACGCTGCAGCCCAACTCATGGCAGCACTTTCTGACCAGCGGCGCGTTCATTCTGTCACTGATGTTTGTACCGATGCCCGGCGGCGTCGTGCTGGTGCAGAACCTGCTCATCAGCGGCATTGTGGGCTGCTTTGCGGCCACGGCGCAGGACCTGGCCGAAAAGCGGCTGACCCGCCCGGTGTGCCCAGCGTGGTTTGCGCTGGTCTACCTGCCGTTTTTGCTGCCGCCCGTGCTGATGCACACCCAGCAGCCCTTCCGCACGACCTGGTCAACGTGGACCGAGCTGTTTTTGGTGTTTATGCTGGTGGCCATCTACCTGCGCGGCACGAAGCTGAACAAAAAGGAGCTGGCCGCTATCGTGATTCTGGGCACGCTGGCTGCGTCGTGGCGCAGCGAGTGCGTCTACTATCTGGCCGCCATCCCGGTGCTGCTGGCGCTGCTCTGCGCCCGCAGGCTGCTGCGCCCGCTGGCGGTGGGCGCGGTGACGGCGCTGGTGCTGGTGGGGTATTTCGCCTGCTCCCGCTACAGCAGTGCGCTGATGGGCGAGGCGTGGCAGTACAAGATGATCGCACTGTGCTATCAGACGGCGGCGCTGGTACAGGACGCCGACCCCGTGGAGGACGCCGAGGCGCTGGCCGACATTGACCGCGTGTTTGATGTGGAATTCTGCCGCGCCAACCCCGAGACCCACGGCAATGAACTGCGCGGGGGGATGATCGCCGGGCGCGGCGGCTCGGCGGAGGACTGGTCGGCCTGCCAGAAGGCCATTATAAAGCTGGCCCTCAAGTATCCCAAGAGCATGCTGCGGGAGCGTGCGGGTGTGTTCTACAACACGCTGCGCCAGCGCCAGAACGGCCAGTCCAACCAGAAGATCGCGTTTGCATCGGCATTTTTGCTGTATGAGGGCGAGCCGACGCAGGACGACCAAAAGAGCTTTTTGCAGGACAGCGCCGCCGTGCAGCCGTTGAACAAGGAGCTGCGCCGGGCGTTTATTGTGGATATGGCGTCCAGCACCGACTTTGCGGGCGGGCTGATCGACCTGACGTGGTGGATGCTGCCGCCGTTCGTGCTGCTGGGCCTGGCACTGGCGGTGCTGCTGGTGCAGCGGCGCTGGATGCTGTTTTTTGCCGCAGGCACGTTTTTTGCACGCATCCCGCTTGTGTTTTTGACCGCGCCGGACACCTACTTTATGTACTATCTGACGCCGTTTATCGCCGGGTATGCGGTGGCGGCGGCTGCGGTGCTGTACGCAGTGCTGAAACGGAAATTGAAATCGGAAAGGATCACGGGCTGATGCTTGCACTTTTTTTGCTGCTGGCCCTGCTGCTGGTGCTGGTGGGCCATGCGTTCCGCCTGCTGCGGTGGGAGCAGTTCATCCGCATTTATGAGCGCCCGCCCCGCGGGCAGATGCTTCGCGGCATGGCCGGCGGCTATGCGCTGAACTTTGTGCTGCCGTTCCATCTGGGCGACGCCTTCCGCGCGGTCTACACAGGCCGCAGGATGAAGAGCGGCATCGGCTTTGCGCTGGCGACGGTCATCATGGATCGGTTCCTCGACGTCTGGTTTGTGGCGTTCGGGTTTATTGCGTTCCGGCTGCTGGGGCTGGGCGGTGCGCCGGTGGACGGCGCGGCGCGGTATTACCTTGTGTTCTCGCTGCTGCTGGTGCTGGGATTGGTGCTGGTCGTGGCGCTGCGGGATTTTTTGAAGAAGATCTGCCTTGCGTTCTGCGGGCTGTTCAATGACACGCTGAAGCTGGACGGCATGATGTTCTTCTGGAGCCTCATCAATACCTTCAAGGATCTGGGCCGCGTGAAAATCGGGCGGCTGGTCGTCAATACACTGCTGATGTGGGCGGCGTATCTGGGCTCCTACACTGCGCTGGCGGCGGCGCTGACCGTGGCCGGGGAGCCGATGCAGCTGGTGGATGTGTTCGGGCTGCTGTTCGGGCGCAACGTCGCGGACTTTGCCGCGCTGCTGCCCGGCGGTGCGCTGGGCACGGCGGCTCCCGCGGCCCGCTGGCTGCTGCTGGCATGGTTTGTGCTGCCGCTGCTGGCCATGTGGGCGGCCACGCTGCTGCCCGAGGGCGTGCGCGGCGCGATGAACCAGGCCACGCAGGCCGCCCCCGCCGGGGAAAGCTACCTGAACCTGCTGCCACAGGCCGACGAGCATGACCGCGCGGTGTTCTTGAGCCGGTATTTCGGTCTGGAAAACAAGGACTACGTCAAGCGGTTTTTGCAGATGAACCGCGGCATTACGATTTTGGAGGACTACTCCGCCGGGTCGAACGCCACGACGATGCTCTGCATGGACACGCAATCGACGTTCTACCGCAAATATGCCTTTGGCAAGGACGGCGCAAAGCTGGCCGAGCAGCTCGACTGGCTGCGTGCCCAGCAAGACCGCCTGCCGCTGTGCGATATTCTGCGCAGCGAGGAGGCCGACGGCTGCTGCTGGTACGACATGGTCTACAACCCGCAGGCCGTGGGGATGTTCCGCTACCTGCACTCGAACCCCGTGGAAAAGAGCCGCGCCATCCTGCGTGCGGTGCTGGCGACGCTGGAGGATAAGCTCTACAAGCCGACGGCGGTCCCGGCGGACGCGGAGAAAATCGAAAAGTACATCGAGACGAAGGTTGACGGCAACCTGAAAAAGCTGCATGAGGACCGGATGCTGCGCGAGCTGATGAGCTATGACACGCTGCGCATCAACGGCGTGGAGTACAAGAACCTGCCCGCGCTGGACTGGATGTTTGACCATGACCGGCTGCGCAACCTGTTTGCGAAGGACCCTGTGGGCACGATCCACGGCGACCTGACGATTGAGAACATCATCTGCCGCACCGACAACGACAGCTGGTATCTGATCGACCCGAATACCGGCAATCTGCACGAAAGTCCGTTCCTGGATTACGGCAAGCTGCTGCAAAGTCTGCACGGCAGCTACGAATTTATGATGAAAACGCCGCGCGTGGCCGTGCAGGACAACCGTATTGATTTCCAGCTGACGCGCAGTGCGGCCTATGACGCGCTGTTGGCCGCCGTGATGGAGGATCTGAGCGCCCGCTACCCGCGGGAGCAGGTCGAGAGCATTCTGATGCACGAGGTCATCCACTGGCTGCGGCTGATGCCCTACAAGCTGAACAAGGACCGCAAGCGCGCGGCAATGTTCTACGCCGGGCTGGTCATGGTCGCCAACGATGTGGCGGATTTTTCGGAGCATAAAAAGGAGACACTATGCTGATTTGCGTGGATCTGGACGGGACCCTGCTGGACACAGTGCCGGCCAACGCGGCATCCTACCGCGCGGCGCTGGAGGAGCTGGGCTTTACCGTGACCGATGAATATTACGCCGAGCGCTGCAACGGCGGACATTACACACGGTTCCTGCCGCCGCTGATGGGCGGCGCGCCGAGCACCGCCGATGTGGAGCGCGTGCATGACAGAAAAAAGGCGCTGTACAGTGACTTTCTCGATGCGGTGCGCCCGAACACGGCACTGATGGAAATTTTGAAAACGATGCGCGCCGCCGGGCATGACCTGGCCTGCGTGACCACCGGCAGCAGACAGAACGCCACCGAGGTGCTGGAGCATTTCGGGGTGCGGGAATGGTTCGGCTTGATCGTGACCGGGGAGGACGTGGAAAAGCAGAAGCCCGACCCGGAGGGGTATTGCCGGGCGATGGAGCATTTCCACGTTACGCCCGCCGATACAATGATCTTTGAGGACTCGGGCATCGGCCTGACCGCGGCCAAGGCCAGCGGGGCAAGGGTGTTCAGGGTGGAGCGGTTTTAAGGCAATACCGCATAATTCTAAGTGCCGATACGGCGAGCGAGGTGCGGCAGCTGCTAAGCCAAAAGCGCAGATAATACTGGATGTCTTATCGAGCATTTTGGCAACGCAGATGCCGTGCCGCAGCCGCCGGAGCGGTGCTTGAGCCGTTAGGCGGGAATTGTGCGGTATTGCCTTAAGAGCTGCGATGCAGGGAAAACCTTGTTCGCACGCAGAATATGCAGCCGGCCGCAAGGCTCCCGGGCGGATATGGAATCCGCCCCTACGGTGTAGGGGTCGATGCTCGTATCGACCCGGAAAGTGCACGGCGCGGCAAAGTTGACGGGCGAACAATGTTCGCCCCTACAAAAACAGCCCCGGAAGGCAGTTGCCTTTCGGGGCTGTTGTACTTGTGATGGAAAATCAGGCCTTCGCGTCCGGGCGGACGATGTCACGGATGACGTTGACGATGTTGTCAGCGGTCAGGCCGTAGTCACGCAGGACCTCATTGGCGGGGCCGGAGTGACCGAACTGATCCATGACGCCGATGCGGCGCACGGGGACGGGCAGTTTCTCGCTGACGACGGAGCAGACGGCCTCGCCCAGGCCGCCGATGATGCTGTGCTCCTCGACGGTGATGATGCGGCCGCACTCGCGGGCGGCGGTCAGGATGATCTCCTCGTCGATGGGCTTGATGGTCGGCATGTTGATGACGCGGACGTTCATGCCCTGGCGCTTGGCCAGCACGGCGGCGCGCAGAGCCTCGTTGGTCATCAGGCCGGTGGAGATGACGGCAATATCATAGCCGTCGGTCAGCTTCTCGCCCTTGCCGATCTGGAACTCGTAGGTCTCGGGATCGTGGAAAACGGGCGTGGCCAGACGGGAAAAGCGCAGGTAGACGGGACCCTGATAGTTGTAGGCGGCGATGACGGCGGCGCGGGCCTCCACATCGTCAGCCGGGCTCAAGACCACCATGCCGGGGATCGAGCGCATGAGGGCGATGTCCTCGCAGCACTGGTGGGACGCGCCGTCCTCACCGACGGAGAGGCCCGCGTGGGTGGCAGCGATCTTGACGTTCAGGTGCGGGTAGCCGATGGAGTTGCGGATCTGCTCAAAGCCGCGGCCCGCAACGAACATGGCAAAGCTGGACACGAAGGGGACATAGCCCATCGTGGACATACCGGCGGCGACGCCGACCATGTTCTGCTCGGCAATGCCGCAGTCAAAGTGACGATCCGGGTACTCCTTGCGGAAGATTTCGGTTTTGGTGGCAGCGGCCAGGTCGGCGTCAAAAACCACCAGATTGTCAGCGCCCTGCTGGGCCAGCTCTACCAGCGTGTTGCCGTAGCTGACACGGGTAGCAATTTTTTTAATATCAGCCATTGTTGAACTCGATCTCCTTTTCCAGCGTGGCGTGGGCGGCGCGCAGCTCGGTCATAGCCTGGGCGTATTCTTCGTCGTTGGGGGCCTTGCCGTGCCAATCGACGGCGTTTTCCATATAGCTGACGCCCAGACCCTTGGTCGTGCGCAGCAGGAAGCAGGTGGGCTTGCCGCTGCCGTGGGACAGGTCGAACATCTTGAACGCCTGCTCCAGGTCGGCAAAGGAGTTGCCGTTGCAGACGATGGTGTTGAAGCCGAAGGCATCCATCTTGTGGTCCAGCGGCTCAGAGTTCATGACGTCGCGGGTCGCGCCGTCGATCTGCAGGCCGTTGACATCGATCATGATGCACAGGTTATCGAGCTTGTAGTGGTTGGCGAACATGAACGCCTCCCAGCATTCGCCCTCTTCGACCTCACCGTCGCCCAGCAGGGTGTAGACGTTGATGTCGCTGCCCAGCTTTTTGGCACCCAGCGCCATGCCGCAGGCGGCGGAAACACCCTGGCCCAGGGAACCGGTGCTCATGTCAACACCGGGGACGGTGTTCATGTTGGGGTGGCCCTGCAGGTAGCTGTTGGAGTGGCGCAGCGTGGGCAGGTCGGCCACCGGAAAGAAGCCGCGCTCCGCCAGCGTGGCATACAGGCCGGGGGCGCAGTGGCCCTTGCTAAGTACAAAACGGTCGCGGTTGGGGTCCTGCGGCTGTTCGGGGTCAATGCGCATCTCGCGAAAATACAGATAGGTCAGAACGTCCGCCGCGGACAGGCTGCCGCCCGGATGACCGCACCCGGCACCGTGGGTGGCTTCGATCACACCCATGCGCACGCGGGTCGCAGTCAGTTTTAACTGCAGCGTTTCCAGTTTTGTCATAGCTAAGCTCCTCCGGTCACTTATGGTAAAATCGGGCAGTATATATGGATACTGCTACACAATATACTATCTTATATTATACACGTTTCGCGGAATCCCGCAACATTTTTTTACAAATTTCGTGAAAAAAGGCTGTTTTGGTGCATTCGCGGTAAAATTGACACGCCCAAAAGCCCGCTGTTATGCACCCTTTGTGCGTAATGCCAAAAAATGGGGCGATTCGTACATAAACTACAGCAAAAAGCACCTTGCACAAAGCGGGCATTTGTGGCATAATTTAAGTACAGCCGCGGTGCGGAAAGCCCATGATATGAGGCAGCCGCCCGGCCCACACTACAAGATATGGGAGGGAAAGAGAGTGCCCAACGGGATCTACATCCAGACTGAGTACCACGGCAAGCTTATCCGCAAAATCGTCTGCAATGGGGATGAACGGTGGTTTATCGGCTCCAACTGCGCCGTGACCTTCCTGTCCATGGACGACTGCATGGCCGCCATTGACCGCCTGTAATTGTAAAAAGGAAGTCTGCCGCACGCCGTCCTTTGGGGGATGACGTGCGGCTTTTTGCATTTGTATACGAGGTTTGTATGAAAAAACGGAACTGGCGTCTGATGCTGCGCCGGGTGCTGAACCTGGTGTTCAGCCGCATTGTTGTGACCGGCGTGCTTCTGCTGCTGCAGGCGTTCTGGCTGTTTGCGCTGTTCTACTGGCTGGCGGACTACGCCAAATGGTTCGGCGGCGTGGGCGTTGCCATGAGCGTTATCATGTGCCTGGCGCTGATCCGGCAGGATTCCACGGTGCCGGAGTTTAAGATCAGCTGGATGATCCTGTTTTCCGTTATGCCGGTGCAGGGCGGCATTTTGTACCTGCTGTGGGGCGATAAGCGCCCGGCGCTGGGCTTGCGCCACCGGCTGGAGCGCGCCGAGGACGCAATGGCCCCGGCGCGGAAGGACGACCCCGACGCCGCGGCGGCCTTGCAGCGGCAGGACCCCCGCGCCGCGCTGACGGCCCGCTACCTGCACGACTACGGCCCGATGCCGGTCTGCGGCGGCACGGCGGCGAAATACTACCCGGACGGGCAGAGCATGTTTGCCGATATGCTGCCCGCATTGCAGGGGGCACAGCACAGCATTTATGTGGAAAGCTTTATCATCGGCATGGGCGAGATGTGGGGGCAGATCCACGAGATTTTGCGCCGGAAGGCCGCGGCAGGGCTGGACGTGCGGGTCATCTACGACGACGCGGGCTGCCTGAGCCTGCTGCCCCACAACTACGCCGAGATGATGCGGGCCGACGGCATCCGGGCGTTCAGCTTCAACCGCTGCGTGCCGGTGCTGAACCTGGTCATGAACAACCGCGACCACCGCAAGATCATGGTCATCGACGGGCAGATCGCCTTTACGGGCGGTGTGAATCTGGCGGACGAGTATATCAATAAAATCGTGCGGTTCGGCTACTGGAAGGACAGCGGCGTCCGGCTGGATGGCCCCGGCGCAGCGAGCCTGGCAAACATCTTTTTGACGTTCTGGAAGGCAAAGTACCCCGACGAGGACCTGGACGCGGGCTGCGACCTGCCCGCCGCCGTGCCGGTGGAAACGGACTGTCTGGTGCAGCCCTTTGCCGACAGCCCGGTGGGCCGCGAGGCCGTGGCGAAGAACGTGTATCTGGAGCTTATCAACCAGGCGCAGAAGCGGCTGTACATCTGCACGCCGTACCTGATTCTGGACAACGACCTGCTGTCCTGCCTGCGGCTGGCGGCCAAGCGCGGCGTCGATGTGCGCATCTACACGCCCGGCGTGCCGGACAAGCCGACGATCTACCAGCTGACGCGGAGCTATTTCCCGCATTTGCTGCGGGCAGGCGTTAAAATTTACAGCTACACGCCGGGCTTTCTGCACGCCAAGACCTGGCTGGTGGATGACCGCATTGCCGCGGTGGGCACGGTGAACCTGGATTACCGCAGCCTGTACCTGCATTTTGAGAACAGCGTGCTGCTCTACGGCGGCGCGGTGCTGGACGATGTGCGGCGCGATCTGGCGGAGATCGAAAAGGAAAGTGCCGCGGTGACGCTGGCGGACTGCCGGACCGGATTTTTTGGCACGCTGTACAGCGCGGTGCTGCGGCTGGTGGCACCGTTGTGCTGAAGGCGGGGAAGTCCCCGACGACACGGGGGGCTTCCGCTGACGCAAACGGGCACGGAGCGGTCAAGACCGCTCCCTACAAGGCACCCGTGTATGGCAGACCGTAGGGAGGGGTCTTGACCCCTCCGGGAAAGTGGACCGCTGACGCAAACGCCCCGGAAACAGGCGGCGGTGTAAGCTGGCGGGCGAGCAATGCTCGCCCCTACAAGAGTTTTTCGACAGTTTGAGCAATACGCAAAGCCCGTCCCGGGTCAGACCGGGGCGGGCTTTGTGGTTTCAGGAGGCGTATTCGCGCTCCAGCGTTTCTATAAAATGTACCGGGTCGATGATGCGCAGGTCGTCGGCGTTGGGGGCGGCGGTGTCCAGCAGGGTTTGCAGCATTTCCTCGTTTGTCAGGGCAGGCGCGACCTGCCAGCCCAGCGCCATGACGCCGACGCAGTAGGGAATGCCCCAGCTCAAACCGCCCACCGCATCATAGCGGTAGCCGCATTGGCCGGGGACGTATTCCTCGGCTACGGTGCGGTAGGCGCAGGGCAGGCCCAGGCAGAAGGGACTTTTCCGGGCGGCCAGCATACCGGAGTCATTGGGCAGGCCGGTTTTGCAGGCGGCAGGGCTGTCCCGCCGGGTGAGGTCAAAGGTGGAGGTGCTCAAGGTGAGACGCGCGGAACCCGCAGCGGCACCCTGCGCGGTCAGCACCAGAAGGCCCGCCGCCTCAGCCTCGGCGAGCGCGTCGCGCCAGAGGTCGGCGTTTTCAAACAGATCCCTGTCCCCGGGGGCGGCGGAGACTGACACGGCGCGGATCTTTTCTCCCTCCGGCAGGGTCTCGTTGATCTCGAGGATGTGCCGCAGGGCGTCGGCGAGGGGGCGGCTGTCGGCTGCACCGGGCGTGGCCATATAATAGACCTGCACGCCCGGCGCGACGCCGACGGTCTGCCCCGCCAGAATGCTTGCCACGGCGGGGCCGTGCAGCGTGCCCTCGTTGAGGCCGCTGTCGATGCCCGTCTCACAGTAAGCGGCGATAGCGCCGGAGATTTCGGGGTGGTCGGTCAGCAGGGACTGGTCAATGATGGCGATCTTTATGCCCTGCCCCGTGATGCCGCGCGCCTGCAGGGAACGCACACCGAGGCCGGGGTCCCTGCCCGCTTCCAGCAGGGCGGCGGTTTCGTCCTCGGCCCCCACAAGGACGGTGCGGTCATTGAAGGAGTAGGTGTCGAGATAGAGGCGGTTGTATTCATCCGGCTGGTAGGTCTGCTTTTGCTGAAAGCCAAACTCCGGCACGTAGGACAGGTCGTCGTAGGGGAGCGGGGTTGTCTGCGGCGCTGCCGTGGGGGCCGCGGTGGGCGAGGGTGCCGCAGTCGATGGGGCTGTGGCCGCCGGAACGGCAGTTTCGGCGGCGGTGCAGGCGGTCAGGGTCAGCGCCAGCAGGCAGGCGGCAAGGCGGGAAAGATGTTTCATGAAGGGACCCTCTCCTTATAAAAGAGTCAGGAGCCGCTGGGGCCGCGGGAGCTGACGCTTGGGGGCGGTGCGATAGCCCTTTTCGGTGAGCGCCAGCGCAAGCCGATGACCCGTGAGGTAATAGGGGAGCAGACCCCTGCGGAGCCAGATGCCTTTTGGATGTTTCATGGCGGAACACTCCTTTTCTTTATAGTACCGTCATCGTAGCATGGAGGGGCGGCGGGTGTCAAGCGGGAAAGCGGAAA
>ERZ838577.4612-NODE-4612-length-11296-cov-6.254159_pt1 | contig 11296 bp, 9 predicted proteins | sample MGYA00519682_ERZ838577 | MGnify/ENA primary metagenome ERZ838577 (study PRJEB31850, sample SAMEA3708838) | human gut metagenome | biome: human gut; feature: human-associated habitat; material: faeces | place: China | collected 2014 ...
AAAACTAAACGTGGGGGTGACATCTTTGAAAAAAACAGTAACATTTTTTGGAATGCTTCTGTCCATGCTTCTGATGTGTCCGACAGGTGTCTGGGCAGCAGGAAGTGGAGAAACAACCACTCAGGTGCCGGTATGGCTGTGCATTCCTTTTGCGGGGCTGCTGCTCTGCATCGCCGTGATGCCGCTGATCAAAGCTGAATGGTGGGAAGCACATCAGCCACATGTGGTACTTATGTGGATTCTGCTGATGGCGATTCCGTTTGCAGTGGTTTATGGTACAGGCAAAGCAACAGAGACAGTTCTTGAATGTATTGTAAATGATTATCTTACTTTTATTGTTCTTCTTTTCGGACTTTTCTGTGTTTCCGGTAATATTACCATGGAAGGTGATTTTGCAGGCTCTCCGAGGGTAAATGCCTGCCTGCTCGCTTTCGGAACTCTTTTGTCCAGCTGTATCGGAACGACCGGTGCCAGTATGCTGATGGTACGACCGGTAATCAAGATGAATTCGTGGAGAAAAAGAAAAAGTCATATTATGATATTCTTTATCTTTATGGTATCTAATATGGGTGGATGTCTGACACCGATCGGTGATCCGCCGCTCCTTATGGGATTTATGAGAGGAGTACCGTTTTTCTGGAGTCTGCATCTGTTACCGGTCCTGCTCTTCAACATGGTGATCATGCTGTTTGTATTCTATCATGTGGATAAGCTGGCATATCGTAAAGACATTGCACAGGGACGTAAACCGGATATCAGTAAACCTGGTACAGAATTTCATATTGAAGGACTGCATAATATTATCTTCCTGGTGATGATCGTGGCAGCGGTTATCCTGAGCGGGGTACTTCCGGGACTTTCTGCGTTCCAGAATGCGGCAGGAGAAGTTATGGGAATCCACATTTTCGGTGAAGTGACACTGACATTCCCGGCACTGATAGAGATTGTTATGATCCTTCTGGCTGCATTTCTGTCATTTAAGACAACGGATAAGAGCATCCGTAGAAGAAACCATTTTACCTGGGGGGCTATCCAGGAGGTTGCGGTATTGTTTATCGGTATTTTTATTACCATGCAACCGGCCTTGATGCTTCTGAAAGCACTTGGACCTCATATCGGACTTTCCAGTCCGCGTGAAATGTTCTGGGCAACCGGTGCACTGTCCAGTTTTCTGGATAATACACCAACTTATCTGGTATTTCTTACCACGGCAGGAACCCTTGGTTTCCTGAATGGAGTTACAACAAGTCTTGGCACAGTTCCGGTCAAACTTTTGTCTGCGATTTCCTGTGGTGCGGTATTTATGGGAGCCAACACATATATCGGTAATGCTCCGAACTTTATGGTAAAATCTATTTCTGACGAGAATGGTGTCAATATGCCGTCCTTCTTCGGATACATAGGCTGGTCACTGGTATTCCTTGTTCCGGTATTTATACTGGATATGCTTGTGTTCTTTATGTAAGGGGGGAGAGTTATGTCAGAAAATATCAATCGTGAAATATATACAGAACTTGCAAATCGTATTTATGATCTGGATGCAGAAGTATATCGTGTTCTGGGATCTTCTCTTGGACGTACGTTTACCGGAAACCGTGATACGACGATCCGTACGTTGAGTATGCTGATGTATACAAAACCGGACGGACATCTTCTTCGAAGTGAACTTGCACTGATCAGTAATATGGCTCGTACGATTAAAGATCCGGCAGAAAAAAACCGCCTGATGACGGAGGATGATGAGATCCTCAAAGCAATTGAGCAGCTTCCAAACATGTTTGGTTCTACGGATATTCTGGATGCAGAGAGAGCAGCACTGAATCTGGCTGTCAGAAGAGAGAAAATCTCAGAAAATGACCATTTGGTTATCTGTATCAGCCGTACACAGGGAAGTGCAGGAAATGATATTGGTTTTGAACTTGCTGATAAACTGCGAATTAACTATTATGATGTGGAAATCTTTGACCAGGTTATGAAACGCCTGGAAGCAGAAAAAGATAATGTTCAGGATAAAGAGAATTTTACGGATTTCAATAAGTATGGAAAGAAAACGCATGAGAGCCTGAAGACGAAACTGAAAGAATTGAATCGTTATCATGGACTTTCCAAGCAGGATGCGGTCTTCTTTAATATGAGCGATCTGATCTGTGAACTGGCAAGAACAGAGGACTGCCTGATCATGGGACGATGTGCAGATGCAATCCTTAAGAATAACCATATTCCACATATCAGTATATTTATCAGCGCACCATTCCAGGTACGCACACAACATGTTATGGATGTTCGTAATATGGATATGAAGCAGGCTGTCCGTTTCCTGAAGAAGATGGATAAACAGCACAAAAAATATTACGAATTTTACACTGGAGAGAAATGGGGAAAACCGGAAAATTATGACCTTTGTATCAACAGTGCGAATTATGGTATCAAGGAAACCATTGATGTCATCAAACGATTGCTGAATCAGCAGACACAGTAGAAAATAAACAACGAAATAATCAATAAAAAATCCGCAGGATATCATCTGAGAATGATATTCAGCGGATTTTTGTTGTAAAAGATTATTTGTTTACATCAATATAGCTGTACAGCGTGTACTTGGAAATACCGAAATAATTAGCTACTTTATCGCCGGATTTTGTAATCAGAAAAGCACCGGAATCATTCAGGAACTGGATTGCAGTCACCTTGTCTTCTTTGTTCATCAGAGCTACTGGTTTTCCGACCAGAGCTACGGATTCTTCAATCAGATGATCCAGCAGATCATTGACACTGTGGGTGATCTCTTTTGGCTTTTCTTCCTTATTAACGGGAGTGACCAGAGCGTGCAGTGCACTTTCGATCATGGTCAGCTTTGTAATATCATAGTTGATTCCAAATACATAATGCAAGGTGCCATCATCGTCGCGGATATAGGAAGTACTGCATTTTAGAATTTTACCGTCAGAGGTTTTCATCAGATATCCGGAATGATCCTGAATCTCGTCTGTTGAGTCGCTTCCTTTTTTGTTGTTATGCCTGATTACATCAAAAACTGCATTAGAAGGACCATCACCAATTCCTCTTCCGGTAACATGACCGTTTTCGATATAGACAATGGAATGTTCCGGATCGTTGGTTTTGAGATCGTGGATTACGATTTCACAATCAGGACCAAATTGAGAAGCAAGATCTCTTGCAATCTGTTTTAATACAGTCAGCCGTCCCATTATTATTCCTCCTCCATGTTGTGGTTTGTATTGTTATTATTACTAATATAACATAAATTTTTTTTGAGATAAAGTTTTTTCAAAGAAAAATTAAGCATGCCTTAAAAAAATTGTTCGAAATATTTTTGGATGCATAGATAGTAGTTGATGCTCTGGCGGAAGAATGATATATTTAATATCATAAACAAGGATTTGTTTTTGGGGGTGAAAACTATGAAATATTTATTGAAAAACGGAACGGTTGTAACAGGCGAAAAATCAGAGCAGCTGGACATTCTGGTAGAAGGAGAAAAAATCGTACAGGTTGGGAAAAATCTTCCATCCAAGGATGCACAGGAAATCGATGTCAGTGGGAAACTCCTTTTTCCAGGTTTCATAGATGGTCATACACATTTTGATCTGGAAGTAGCAGGTACAGTAACGGCGGATGATTTTGAGACTGGAACAAAAGCAGCGATTCTCGGGGGAACTACATTTGTCATTGATTATGCATCACAGGATAAGGGTGGACACACTCTGAAGGAAGGTCTTGATAAATGGCATAAGAAGGCAGATGACAAATGTTCCTGTGATTATTCTTTCCATATGTCAATCGTGGAATGGAATGAAAAGACAGAACAGGAAATACAGGACATGATCGATCATGGAATCACCAGTTTCAAACTGTATATGACATATCCGGCAATGATCGTAAATGACTGCGATATGTATAAAATCCTGAAAAAACTTGGAAAATGTGGCTGTTTTGCAGGTGTGCACTGCGAGAATGCAGGCGTGATCGATGCGCTGATCGCAGAAGCAAAAAAAGAGGGAAGACTTGGACCGGAAAATCATCCACTGGTGCGTCCGGATACGATGGAAGCGGAAGCTGTTCACCGTCTGCTCGTGATTGCCAAGGAGGCAGATGCACCGGTGATGGTAGTACATCTTACAAACAAAAAAGCATTTGAAGAAGTTATGCGTGCAAGAGCGAACGGACAGGAAGTATATGCAGAAACATGTCCACAGTATCTGCTGCTTGATGACAGTGTGTATACGAAACCGGATTTTCAGGGAGCTGTTTATGTCTGTGCACCTCCGATTCGCAAAAAAGAAGATCAGGACTGTCTGTGGGAAGCGTTGTCACGAGAAGATATCCAGACAGTAGCTACGGATCAGTGCAGTTTTACACTTGCACAGAAGGCCCTGGGCAAAGATGATTTTACAAAGATACCGGGGGGACTTCCGGGAGTCCAGACACGCGGAACATTACTTTATACGTATGGGGTAAAGGAAGGCAGGATTACGCAGGAACAGATGTGTAAGCTTCTATCCGAAAATCCGGCGAAGCTGTATGGCGTTTATCCGCAAAAAGGTGTGCTTGCACCAGGAAGTGATGCAGACATTGTAGTACTGGATCCGGAAAAAGAAAGTGTGATATCTGCTGCCACACATGCTTATAATACTGATAATAATCCATTTGAAGGAATCAGACTGCGCTGCGGAATTGATAAAGTATTTTTAAGAGGCAGTCTGACGGTAGACGATGGCCGACTGGTAAAAGAAAAACTCGGAAAATATATTGCCAGAGGAAAAAAACAAATGTAAATATTTCTGCTGGAGAGAATACATGAAAAGATTAATTGATAAACTGCATCAGGAACAGATGCTGACTGCAGAAGAGTTTCACCGACTTTTGGCGAATCGTTCAGAAGAGACAGATCAGTATGCACGGGAGCTGGCAAATCAGGTCCGGCAGGAAGTGTACGGAAATAAGATTTATGTACGTGGTCTGATCGAATTTACCAATTACTGTAAAAATGACTGCTATTATTGTGGAATCCGTCGGAGCAATCAGAATGCACAGCGTTACAGACTGACGGAAGAAGATATTCTGGAATGCTGCAGGCAGGGATATGAGCTTGGTTTTCGTACCTTTGTTCTACAGGGCGGCGAGGACGGCTTTTTTACAGATGACAGGATCGTACAGATCGTACGAAAGATTAAAGAACAATATCCGGATTGCGCACTGACTCTTTCCATAGGAGAAAAATCAGAAGAAAGCTACCGTGCATACAGAGAGGCAGGGGCTGACAGGTATCTGTTACGACATGAAACGGCTGATCCACGTCATTATATGCGGCTTCATCCGCTGGAAATGTCCGGAGAAAACCGCAAAAGCTGTCTTCGGATACTTAAGAAACTGGGCTATCAGACGGGAGCAGGATTCATGGTGGGTTCACCATTACAGACAGTGGATGACCTCGTGGAAGACTTTTTGTTTCTGAAGGAGCTTGATCCGGAAATGGTTGGAATCGGGCCGTTTATTGCACATCAGGATACCCCATTTTGCAATGAAAGAAGTGGAACGCTGGATGATACACTGTTTTATCTTGCATTGTTGCGTCTGATGCTCCCGAATGTGCTGCTTCCTGCAACGACTGCCCTTGGGACGATTCATCCAAGAGGAAGAGAAATGGGCGTTCTGTCAGGTGCCAATGTTGTGATGCCGAATCTTTCTCCTGTTTCAGTCAGAAAAAAATACATGTTGTATGATGGAAAAATATGCACAGGTGACGAAGCTGCGGAATGCAGAATGTGTCTCAGCAGACGGATGGAGCGGATTGGCTGTGAAGTCGTTACAGACAGAGGAGACTACAAAAAAAGACTTGCATAATATAGCGGAATTGGGGTATAGTGTTGATAGGCTTATGCGTTATAAAGGAGGAAATTATTTCTATGAAGAAATCCAGATTACTGATCGTGCTGGCCGGATTGGCTGTTGTGGCATCCGGATGTGGATATAGCACGGGAGGAGAAGACTCTACTGTGACTGTGATTGAAGCAACTCCGACACCAACCCCGGAACCTACACCAGAAGCAACCCCGACTCCGGAAGCAACACCAACTCCGGCGGTAGAAATGGCTCAGACAGCAAGTGGTGTGAATATCATAAAACAAAGCGGAACTTATTATGCTGTAGAGGGTGTAAACATACGCTCTGACTGCAGTACAGATGCGGATATCATTACAGGAACACTTGTTGGACAGCAGCTGACCAGTACAGGTGTGAGCGAAGATGGACAATGGGTAGAGGTGAGCATCAATGACCAGACAGGTTATGTGAATGCACAGTATGTATCTACAGAAGCTCCGGCAGGAGCTGCCACTGCAGATGCAGCAGCACAGACCACAGCCCAGTAGTAAGATATTTTACAAAAAAGCTGAACTTCAGATCAGAAGTTCAGCTTTTTTTATGTTACTAAGTAACGATATTGAAAGATTATTCCGGATAAGTCAGACGTTCTGGCCTGATATCGTAAAGAACATTTTTCAGATATTTGTCAGCAAGATATTTTGCCATACCGAGATTCATATCCAGATAATTGCCGCAGTCCTTTGCGGAAGCACCCGGAATCTCACCTTCAAAATCCCGGATGAATTCAAACATCTCAGTCATGAGAGGGACGATATCTTTGGATTCATAATCGCCTGCCAGCAGAAGATAGTTTCCAGTGCGGCAGCCCATCGGACCCCAGTAAATTACTTTTGGACCGAATTCAGCATGATTGCGGAGAAACGTAGCTGCCAGATGTTCCATAGCGTGGAGTTCGGCTGTGTTCATGACTGGTTCCTCATTTGGGGAAGTCATGCGGATATCGAAAGTTGTAATGACCTGATCGCCGAGGTAATCTTTACGGGAAACGTAAATGCCAGGCTGCAGCTTGATGTGGTCTATGGTAAAACTTGCAATTTTTTTCATAATAAAAGTCCTTTCTGCTTTTTTGTTTCTTATTGTAGCAGAGCTGAACGTCTGATACAAGTCAGGATTTGACTTTAAGTTTATGGGGTGTTACACTGTGAATACTATCAGAAAAAAGATGTTGCTGGGAACGAAGTGAACAGTAACAAAAAGACAGGAGGAACAGAACATGAAATCCAGAATTCTGGCAGTGCTTTTTGCCGTTGTGCTGACAGCAGGTACACTTGCAGGATGTGGCAGCAGCAAGAAAGCAGATGATACAAAAACAGAAACTACAGATGAAAAATCAGAAGATAAAGCTTCTTCTGATGAAGATACGAAAGATGTAAATGTGGCAAGCGAAGAAGAAGCGGAAGAGGCCGGCTTCAGTGACGGTGCTGATACAGATGGTGCGACTGTGGAAAATACAGTGCTTGATACCAGCCAGGAGCTGACAGGAATCCACCATGCGGATATCAGCATCCGTGATTATGGGGACATTAAAGTGGAACTCGATGCCGATACAGCACCGGTCACCGTTACCAATTTCGTGAAACTGGCACAGGAAGGTTTTTATGACGGACTTACGTTCTGGCGTATTATGGATGGCTTTATGATGCAGGGTGGGGACCCGAAAGGAAATGGTACCGGAGGATCCGGAGAGACTATTAAGGGAGAATTCTCAAGTAATGGTGTAAAGAATGATATTTCTCATGTGAGAGGAACCATTTCCATGGCAAGATCTACGGATCCGGACAGCGCAAGTTCACAGTTTTTTATCGTCCAGTCAGACAGTACTTTCCTGGATGGCGATTACGCAGCATTTGGTAAAGTGACAGAAGGTATGGATATCGTTGATGAAATCTGCAAAAATGCCAACCCAACGGATGATAATGGAACAATCAAAGCAGACGAACAGCCGGTGATCGACAGCATTCAGATCACAGACTGATAAAATAAAAATTTTATGTAACGTAAAAAAGACCGATGCAGCGTGAGGTGTGCGACATCGGTCTTTTACTTTGCAATAAAACATAGCGGACCTGTTTTACTGACGAATGATCAGAACCGGAATTGGCGGGTTGTTCGGACGGTTATAATAGTCACTGCGGATGACCAGATATTTATGTGGATTCAGTTCTTTTAACCAGGCAAGGACAGCATTACGTTCCTCAAAACCGGAATCACCACCACTGTAGATGCAGAGTGAGATCAGCCCGCCTTTTTGCAGAAGGTCCAGGCTTTTGGAAAGTGCGGCAATGCTGGTATCGGCGTGGGTTGCTTTGGTGTGGTCCCCACCCGGCAGATATCCAAGATTAAAGGTAATGCAGCTGACAGTACCCGGATCGACATAGTGCTCTATATTGGTGTGCGATTCCAGAAGAAGGGTATAATTCTGGGGTGCATCTGCTTCCATGAGCCTTTTACGTGTATTGATAAGTGCCTCTTCCTGAATATCAAAAGCAAAAACATGTCCGTCTTTTCCGCAGAGAGAACTGAGAAGAAGCGTATCATTCCCATTTCCCATGGTTGCATCTATACAGATATCTCCGGGCTGGACCTGTTCTCTGATAAAACGTGCACACCATCCTGTGATTTGAACTGCTTTCATATTGACCTCCTATCCTTTTATGGCCTTTTTGTGGAAAATAAAAAATTCTTTTTATTACAGATTACTATAGTACAGATTTTCATAGGGTTCAACAAAATGCTGTACAAAAAGTCAAACACTGGAAAAATACGTTGCAATTACAGAAGAGACTGTTATAATAAAACAGATGCAGGCACAGCATTGTCTGCCAGAGGAGGAGTACGATATGTTAAAAGGCAAAACAGTTCTTCTGGGAGTGACCGGAAGTATTGCGGCATATAAGATTGCGTATCTTGCAAGCGCACTGAAGAAGCTTCACGCGCAGGTACATGTACTGATGACGCAGAATGCTACGAATTTTATCAATCCAATTACTTTTGAAACTCTTACCGGAAATAAATGTCTGGTAGATACCTTTGACAGAAATTTTCAGTTCAGTGTAGAACATGTTTCCATCGCAAAGCAGGCGGATGTGGTGATGATCGCACCGGCAAGCGCAAATGTGATCGGCAAACTGGCGCATGGAATTGCAGATGATATGCTGACGACTACGATCATGGCGTGTAAATGTAAAAAGATCGTTTCACCTGCTATGAATACAAATATGTACGAAAACCCGATCGTTCAGGATAATCTCGCTATTTTGCAGCATTATGGTTATGAAGTGATCGAGCCGGCCAGTGGTTATCTGGCATGTGGCGATACAGGAGCCGGAAAGATGCCGGAACCGGAGATGCTTCTGGACTATATCCTGAGAGAAATTGCAAAAGAAAAAGATCTCCTTGGTCGTAAAGTCCTTGTGACTGCCGGACCGACACAGGAGGCAATCGATCCTGTACGCTATATTACGAACCATTCTTCCGGAAAGATGGGATATGCACTGGCAAAAGCAGCTATGCTCCGTGGGGCGGATGTAACACTGGTCAGTGGACCATGTGCAATCGAACCGCCACCGTTTGTAAAGCTTGTTCCGGTAGTGACGGCAAAGGAAATGTTTGATGCAGTTACTTCTGTAAGCTTTGAGCAGGACATTATCATTAAAGCAGCAGCAGTCGCTGACTATCGTCCGGCCAATGTCTATGAGGACAAGGTAAAGAAGCATGAGGAACAGATGAGTATAAAACTGGAAAAGACAGACGATATCCTGGGATATCTGGGAGAACATCGTCTGCCGGGACAGTTTCTGTGTGGATTTTCAATGGAAACCCAGAATATGCTTGGTAATTCCAGAGCAAAACTTGGAAAAAAACATCTGGATATGGTTGCTGCCAATAATCTGAAGGTGGCAGGTGCCGGATTCCAGGGGGATACCAATGTTCTGACTCTGATTACACAGGATGAAGACGTATCACTCCAGCTTATGAGCAAGGAGGATGCAGCCAATGTCATCCTGGATAAAATTCTCTCTATTCAGAAAGAAAGGGAGGAACAGTAACCCGTTCACCAGGAAGCGGGTAAATAAAAACTTCATATGCCCGCAATTCCGCACCGTATTGTATCCCGTGTAAGGGAACGATAACAAGGAGGAAAACATGAAAACAAAGAAATTTACCACATCACAGCTGACCATTCTGGGCCTTATGGCAGGAATCCTTTTTCTGATGGCTTATACACCACTGGGATATCTGAATATCGGACCACTGGCAGTAACTTTTAACGTAATTCCGGTTGCAGTCTGCGCCATTGTACTTGGACCGACAGGCGGCGCAATCGCAGGAGCCGTTTTTGGACTGACCAGTTTTATGCAGGCAATAGGAATCGGCGGCGTAAGTGCCCTTGGATCTGCTCTGTTTCAGATCAATCCGTTTATGACGGCGGTACAGTGTTTTGGACCGCGTATTCTTGATGGTATCTGTATTGGATTCATTTACAGAGCTGTTCACAAAAAGGCAAATACGTATGTATCCTGTGCTGTTACCGGATTCTTTTCTGCATTTTTGAATACACTGTTCTTTATGACTGCGTTGATTGTGATGTTTGGAAATACAGAGCTGATCAGGAATCTGATGGGAGGTCACAATATTATTGTTGGATGCTGTCTTATGGTTGGCGTTAATGCAATCAGTGAGATGGTTTCTTCTACAATCATCACTGCAGCTGTAGGAACCGCGCTTTCCAAAGCACACCTGATTCCGGCAGTCCAGATTGTAAAAACAGATACTGCAGCATAAAAATCCTACAGACAGGAATGAGAAATATGATTTTAGCCATTGATATTGGAAATACCAACATAGTTGTTGGCTGTATTGATAAAGAAAAAATATATTTTACAGAACGTATATCCACGATACGGACGAAAACAGAACTGGAATATGCGATTGATATCAAAACAATTCTTGATATCCATCATATCAACCGTGCGGATATTGAAGGAGCAATTATCTCTTCTGTTGTTCCGCAGATTACATCAGCAGCCAGACTGGCTGTACAGAAAATCCTTAAGAAAGATGCCATGATTGTCGGACCTGGCGTTAAGACCGGACTGAATATCCTTCTGGACAATCCAGGAGAGATGGGAGCTGACCGTGTTGCAGATGCGGTGGCTGCACTGGCACAATACCCGGTGCCGCTGGTGATCATTGATATGGGAACTGCAACGACGATTTCTGTGGTGGATGATAAGAAACATTATATCGGCGGCATGATCATGCCAGGTGTACAGATTTCACTCGATGCACTGACATCAAGAGCTTCTCAGCTGAGTGGAATCAGCATCGAAGAGCCGAAGAAAATCATCGGTAAAAATACTGTAGACTGTATGAAGAGTGGAATTCT
>ERZ838577.4613-NODE-4613-length-11293-cov-5.337516_pt1 | contig 11293 bp, 11 predicted proteins | sample MGYA00519682_ERZ838577 | MGnify/ENA primary metagenome ERZ838577 (study PRJEB31850, sample SAMEA3708838) | human gut metagenome | biome: human gut; feature: human-associated habitat; material: faeces | place: China | collected 2014 ...
TCATATGACAGCATTAGATGTATTGTCAGTTTTGTCAGTTCAAGGCTAGCAAAATATTATATATAATAAATCAAAATATTATATATAATAAATCAAAATATTATATGTAGATATTTTTTATTAGGTATCTATCTTGAAGGTATGGTATAATCAATCATATAGAAGTGAAACGGAATATATAGGTATAGCTAATTATTTTTTAGGATTGGGACGCTATGGATATTGAATGGGATTTGCTGCTGGCGCATTGGGATGCAGAACTGAAGAAAGGGCAGTATATCAAAGACCATGTGAGGAATACGGCTGAGTATATGGCTCGTATAGGTAAGTCTCTTGGGCTGGAATCTATCTGTATTCTTATCGGCCTTCTTCATGACGCAGGAAAGGTGAATCGTGATTGGCAGAAATATATCCGCGGCGAAGCGGCGTCGGGCGGGGATCACGCTGGCGTCGGAGCTTGGTATGTCCAGCATGTGTTGTATAAATATGTAAATAATTCCGTACCTGCCGATACGTATCGATGGTACGGCATATATAATGAATTTCTCATATATCCTATTCTGGCTCACCATGGATTGTATGATGTGCTCAAGGAAATGGAAGACGGTTCTGTCTGCTGCTGGACAGAAAAGAGGCTGAAAGAAAATGAGCGCCTTATCTTGGCGCATGAAGAGCTGACATCCTTTATCCATGTATTGGACGGTTGGGCTGGAAAATGGTTTAAGACATCCCTTTTTCAGCTGTATCAGAAGGGGTTTGCTGAATGGATGGATTGGCATAAAGCCATCCAGCACATGATTGGGAAATCGGGGAAAGCCGTTATGCAGGACGCAGACAGTCGGCGTCAGGCCAGCTTGTTTTATTTCGGCGCTACTGTACGGCTATTGACAGGCATCTTAAAAGAAGCTGACGTGTATGATTCGGCAAATTGGGCTTTGGAAGAAAGGCAGCAGGTATACAAAGACGAAGAATTAGACGCTGTTTGGCAGCAAATGGGCGATAACGTGGAGCGTTTGTACGACCTGTTTCATAAGGCTGAGAATCCGTCCTTGCTGAATCAGGTACGTACGGCCATGGCCGACGACGCATATGCGGCGGCAGCGGTAACGAAGGATGGCTGTTATAGGCTTCCTATGCCGGTAGGGGCGGGCAAGACGAACGCCTCTCTTCGCTATGCCCTGCATCACGCCCGTACGTTTCACGACCGAAGAATCATATATGCGACGGCGTTTTTGTCCGTGTTGGAGCAAAACGCCAAGGATATTCAGGATATCATCGGAAAGGAACATGTGCTGGAGCATCACAGCAGCGTCGTTGCCGATGACTGCGCGGGAGAAGAGGACGAATACGAAGGCGCCGAATATCTGCGGGAAAGCTGGGAATCGCCGGTTATACTGACGACGCTGGTACAGCTCAGCAATACGCTGTTCAAAGGGCAGTCGGCGTGCTTGAGGCGGTTTTCCAAGCTGATACGCTCCGTCATCATCATCGATGAAATACAGTCTCTCCCAGTGACGTGCGTACATGTGTATAACTTAATGATGAATTTCCTGACCCATATGATGGGCGCGACGATTATTCACTGTACGGCGACTCCGCCGGGCTTGGACGATGAAGGGGCTCTGAACTATCCCTGCATATATGAAAAGGACGAAAAGGGAAGTCCCGTCGCGTTAGTCGACGGGAGTCTCATGGCAGCGCCGGTTTTTGCGCGGGCTCAGTTTTATTCTCTTTTGGGCGAGCGATTTACACAGTTTTTATCTACGGAACAGCTCGTCGCCCATGTCATGATGCAGCTGGAGCAGGAAAAAAGCGCCTTGATTATTGTCAATACGAAAAAGGCCGTACGCAAAGTATACGACGCGATAGCCGATTGGCTCGATGCGCATGACCGGCCTGGGGAATGCTGGTATTTGACGACGAATTTATGCGCGGCCCATCGGCTGGAGCGCATTACGCGCATGAAAGAGGAATTGCAGAAGCTGCGGGAAGGCTCGAGGCAGACGCCGTTGATTTGCGTGAGTACCAATTTAATTGCCGCAGGCGTTAACATTGATTTTGACGTCGTATATCGTTCATTGACCAGCCTGGACGGCGTGCTGCAGGCCGGCGGCCGGTGCAACCGCGATGGAAAACGGAAGATTCCCGGACGGGTCTATTTGTTTATGTATATGGATGAAACGCTGGAAAAGATGCCTGTTTTGCAAAAAGAACGGGAGGCTTCGCTGGAAGCGCTGCGTAAGGTATATGGATCGAAGCGTGAAGAGGAAGCGTTAGATATAGGGGCATGCTTAGACGAATATTTTCGGCGTTTATATCATAAGAATCGGCAAGCGTTGGACTATCCGGTGCAGGACGGCCCGTTTTCCCAGACGCTGCTGCAGATGTTGTCTGAAAATCGGGATATGGCGGCGCAATACCGCATAGGACATCGCTCCTCTGTTCCGTATCTTCTGAGGCAGCGGTTTAAAACGGCGGCGGACGCCTTTCAGCTTATCGATAACAAGGAGAAGACTGTCATCGTTCCGTACAAGAACGAGGAGCTGATAGATGAAGTCTTTGCATTAGTCGGCGACGACGGCCATCCGGACTTTGCCGCGCTGAAGCCTGTGCTGCAGAAGCTGCAGCGATATACCGTCGGCATGTACGATATGAAAGAATACGTGCAGGTCATACCGGAGCTGGGAATATACCTGCTGGATCCAGAAGGATACGACGAAGAGTTTGGCTTGACGAAGGGAGAATGGAGCGAACTCATTTTTTAACTTGCATAAGGAGAAAAGATCTATGTTTCAATCCAACCCATTTTACATGAAGATAAGCGGCCCCTATGCGTTGTTCACCGACCCGATGAGCAAGGCGAATGGGGAAAAATTTACCTACCAAGTCCCGACGGCCCAAGCGCTGCAGGGCATCGTCGAAGCCGTGTATTGGAAGCCGACGCTGCGGTATGTAGTCGACGAAGTCAAAGTATTGAAACCGATTCAGACGGAGACGAAAAACATACTTGTACCCATGGTGAATGGGGATAAAGATTTGAGTTATTACACGTATTTAAAAGACGTGGCCTACGCCGTGAAATTTCATTTTGAGTGGGCCGACCGGCCGGATATGGCAAAGGATCGGAATGAAAAGAAACACGAGCAAATATTGCTGCGATCGATGAAACGCGGCGGACGGCACGATATCTTCCTGGGGACGAGGGAATGCATCGGCGAAGTAGAACGGCTGCGGGCCAGCGAATACGAAGGGCTGACGACGCCATTTTCTGGAAAGATGTCCTTCGGCATCATGTTCCATTCCTTTTCCTATCAGGAGCGAATGAAAAAAGGAGGCCTTGCCGGCACGCTGTATTCGCAGTTTGCGCCGATCGTCATGAATGACGGCGTCATTACATTTATACGGCCGGAAGAATGCTTCATTCGCCATGAACTCCGCGATTATCATGTAAAAGAATTTACGGAAGACATGTATATGTCCGTTGACGAACAATGGAACCTATATGACGAGGAGGGAGGAATGGCCGATGAATCTGCTTCAGGCGCTGCTTCAGACGTATAACGCTGCTGAAGCGGCGGGATTAGTCGACGTGTGGAAAGAATCAGAGCCTATGCTGCTGCCGCTGTACCACTCGAGCCGCCAGAGCCGGGGCGAAGATATCGTGCAGCTGACTATCAGCCGGGACGGGATGTTTTTGCAGGGCCGTTTTTTGACAAAAGGTGAATATACGGTCTTTCCCGTGTCGGAAGGCTCTCTCATCCGCACGGCCAACGACTGCCCCCATTTTCTGTGCGACGAGTTTTCCTATCTTGCGCCTGTAGAAAAAAAGAAGGGCGCCCGCCACAGCTTATATATGAAACAGCTTCAGGACCTAGGGGAGTATGAGAAATGCCATCGCAATGAAGATTTCCAAAGCATATGTACCTACCTCATGTCGGGGACTATCCGACGGGACGTGCTGCGTACGGTCCAAATCTGCTGCGGCGAGCAGGCCTACGACGTTGAGGGAGACGTCGTCTCCTGGCAGGAAGAAGAAAAAGGGAAAGGTAAAACACGGCAAATTTCTTTGGAAGATTTGTTCATTACCTTTGCCGTAGAACGCAGCGACGGAGCCGTATCGGTTTCGCAGAATCGGGAACTCCATCGATTTTTTATAGACTACGTGCAGTATACAAACCGCGATAAGCCTGTAGAACCATGCGACGTTTCCGGCCTTCCCATGTACTGCGTGTCGTCCCATCGCGGCGTCGTCGGCACGGCGAAGCTGATAGGCATCAGCAATCATAAGGAAGCGTACATAGGGCGTTTTACCAAGGGGGAGCAAGTCTTTCACTTGGGCTACGAAACGTCGCAGCGGATTCATAATATGCTGAAATACTTATTGGATACGAAGCGGTACAGCGAGTATATCGGCGGCGGAGCCAACGTCGTTTCGTGGATGACCGGAGATTTGCCCTTAGGCGGCGCTCCGATCATGAAGGACATGGAAGAAGAGGAGCGGGATGATATCCTCGAAAGCGTCGTCATGGGAGAAATCGCCGTAGAGCCTGTTCCCATACGGCGTACGGAAGAAGAGGTACTGCACGGGAAAGATAGCAAGACCATCGCCCAGTATTTTGCCGGCAAGAAAGACGCCGGAGATGAGATTTTCGATAACTACTTCTGCGTTCTCGTACTGGAAAAGGTCAATAACGGCAGGATGGCCGTAAAGTATTTCCGCGCGTTTCCCAAAGCCGACATAAAGCAGCGGGCCGAGGCCTGGTACGAAAGCATGAAATGGCCCGGATGGTCGGCAAAAAAGAAAGCCTTCGTGTTAAAAACACCGTCGGTGTACTCTGTCGTCCATTTCCTGTACGGCCAGGAAACGGAGAAGGGGATTATCTGCGCGAACGATAAGGTACGGCGGGCGGCTATTGAACGGCTGCTGCCCTGTATCCTGGAAAGAAAGCCCTTGCCGGCCGATATGATGCGAACGGCGTTTTTCCGCCTTACGAACCGTCAGTCCTATAGGCAATACTGGCCCCAGGCGTTGCTGATGGGCTGCGGCATCGTCAAGAAATATTATTGGGATCATGAGATGTGGAATCAGAAGATTCCCATATTGAACGATAAAGGAGCGATACTGCGTATGGACAAGCGAAGCTTTGCTTACGGGCGATTGTTGTCCGTGTATGAAAAAATGGAAACGGCGGCCTTGGAAAGTAAGAGCGGCGGCGAAGAAAAGAAAAAAGAAAACTCCAATCTGCGCGTTACCAACGCGGCGCGCTTGTGGTCCTCCATGATACACCGCCCGTATCGGACGATTTCTATTTTAGAAGAGCGGACCCAGTATTGTAAGGCCATCCTGAGCAAGCAGAAGCCAGGATACAAGGTCTATTTTGAGAAGATATTGGCTGAGCTGTATACTGAAATTATGGAATATGAAGGGGACGGGCAGCATCATGAGAAGACGGCCAATTCCGATTTCATATTAGGCTATTATTATCAGCAGCAGCAATTTTATAAGAAAAAAGACGAAGGGGCCGACGCGCGGCGGCAAGAAGGAGGAACGGCGGTATGAGCAGCTTGACGAAGAAAATAGATTTTGTGTTGTTTGTATCGGTACGGCAGGCAAATCCTAACGGCGATCCCTTATTGGGAAACATGCCTCGTACCGATTATGAAGGCTATGGGGAAATATCCGATGTCTGCATCAAACGAAAAATACGCAACAGGCTTCAGGACATGGGACAGGAAATTTTCGTACAGGCCAACGATCGGGTAGATGATGCCTGCAAGTCATTGGAAGAACGGTACAAGGCTCATTTTACGTCAAAAGAGACTGTTGAAGACGTTGCTGCGGAGGCATGCCGGCGGTGGATCGACGTGCGAAGCTTCGGACAGGTTATGACCTTCCAAAAAAAGCAGTCGTTGGGCATCCGGGGTCCCGTGTCTGTCAGCCTGGGGAAAAGCCTGTCCCCTGTCGATGTGATTACCATGCAGATTACAAGAAGCACAAACGGTATGGCCTCGGAAAGTGGAAAGCGGTCGGCCGATACGATGGGAACGAAGCATTTTGTGGATTTCGGCGTATATAAGATTACAGGCAGCATGAACTGCTATTTTGCACAGCGGACAGGCTTTTCCGACGAGGACGCCCAGCTGATTCGGCAGGCCCTGTTGTCCTTGTTTGAAAATGATATGTCGTCGGCTCGTCCCGAAGGCAGCATGACCGTAGAGAAATTGTATTGGTTTGTTCATCCCAATGCCTTAGGGATTGCCTCGTCGGCGAAGATTCATCAACTCGTGCAGGCGCAGGCTCCGGCCGATGAAAAAGTCCATGATTTCTCTGATTACGCCGTGTCTGTAGATGAAGACCGGTTCAACCTGTATCGGCAAAAGGGTCTGACATTAGAAATTGAAGACGGTATATGATGAAAAACGTAGGACAACGAAACGAAACTGAATATTTGCAGCTTGCCGGCCTGCAGCATTTTTCTTTCTGCCGCCGGCAATGGGCCCTCATCCACATTGAGCAGCAATGGGCGGAAAACTACTTTACCGTCGACGGAGCGATTAAGCATACATTGGTAGATGAAGGGCTGAGCGATGAAAAGATGGGCAAGAAGCGCGTGCTGCGCTCCTTGCCTGTCGTATCTCACGAGTTGGGAATACAAGGCGTGTGCGACGCTGTAGAGCTGATAGAAGACGAGGGCGGAGCTTACTTCAGCAAATACGGCGCCTGCTTTATCGTATACCCCGTGGAATACAAGCGCGGGAAGCCGAAGACGATAGAAAGCGACATACTGCAGCTTACGGCTCAGGCTATGTGCCTGGAAGAAATGATGGAAGTCCGCGTCTCCCAAGGTGCGGTATTTTACTTTGAAACGCGCCGGCGGGAGAAAGTCGAATTTACGGACGAGCTGCGGGCAACGGTCAGGAATATGGCTGCCGAAATGAATAAGTACTACCGGCAGGGCTATACGCCGAAGGTGCGGAAAAGCGCAAAGTGCCGGGCTTGTTCGCTGCAGGATATCTGCCTTCCGGGACTGCAGAAATTAGAATCGGCCCGCTCGTACGTAGAGAGGACGTTGGGAGAATGAGAAAGCTACTAAATACATTGTATATCACGAAGCCTGACGTGTATTTAGCGACGCAGGGAGAGAATATCGTCGTCCGGGAACAGCAGAAAACACTGGCCCGTTATCCCCTTCATAATTTGCAGGACATTGTACTGTTTACGTATTTGGGAATGAGCCCGCAGCTTATGGAACGGTGCATGGAATACGGCATCGGCATTGCCTATATGTCGCCGCGGGGACGTCTTATTGCTCGGATTCAGGGAAGCAGTAAGGGAAATATCCTGCTGCGGCGGACGCAGTACCGCGTAGCCGATGATCCGGCCCAATCATTGGATATTATCCGCAACATCATTGCGGCTAAAGTGTACAACGAAAAATGGGTCATGGAACGATATATTCGGCAGTATGAGCATCGGCTGGACGGCAGGCGTCTGCAGGCTTGTTCTCTGCAGCTGACGGATATGCTGGAAAAGGTTTGGGGCGCGTCTGCTTTGGATACGCTGAGAGGCTTTGAAGGCAGCGCTCAGGCTTTGTATTTTTCCTGTTTTGACGACATGATTTTAAATCAGAAAGACGATTTTACCTTTGGCATACGCTCGCGCCGGCCGCCATTGAACCGCGTCAATGCCCTTTTGTCCTTTATGTATGCCGTATTGGCCAACGACGTAGCCAGTGCGTTGGAGACGGTTGGCCTGGATGCTTATGCTGGATTTATGCACGTCGACCGACCGGGCCGCGTTTCGCTGGCTCTGGATGTGATGGAAGAATTGCGGGCTCCCGTTGCGGACCGCTTTGTCCTGTCCCTGATCAATAAAAAGGTCGTCGATGCTGGGGACTTCGACGCCGAGAGCAACGGGGCGGTCATGTTAAACGAATCGGGGCGCAAGAAAGTGATTGCCAAATGGCAGGAACGCAAAAAAGAAGAATTGACTCATCCCTATATAAAGGAAAAGATTTCCTGGGGATTAGTTCCGTTCCTGCAGGCGTCGTTATTAGCCCGGTTTTTGCGGAACGATTTGGACGCCTATCCGCCCTTTCTTTGGAAATAACAGGAATTGAGGTGGCAGACGAAATGTATATTCTAGTTTCGTACGATATCAGTACGAATTCAGCGGCAGGAAAACGCCGCCTGCGGACGGCTGCTAAGATATGTTTAAACTATGGGCAGCGCGTTCAAAACTCTGTATTTGAATGCGAAGTAGACGAAGGACAATATTTGCAGCTGAAACACCAATTACATGAGGTGATTGACGAATCTGTCGATAATTTGCGTTTCTATCGCCTCGGGAAACACTATAAAAAGACCGTAGAATCCATCGGCGTCGACAAACGATATGACATAGAAGGCCCGTTGATTCTGTAGCGGCTTTCCGGCAATAGAAATAGGCTGTGCGAATCGTAAGCATCGGACATATACCAGGGAGATTCGCACTCAAACAAGTAATATGCTGTCAAAATAGACGGCGATTTTCAGCAAATCAGCTGGATAAAGTTGTATAGGATTCTAGATATGCTACGTTTCGGAGTAAGAGATGCCAAATGTAGCTGTCACCCTCAGTGTGAGGGTGTGGATTGAAATCTCTAGCACAATAGTTGAAGAATGGTTCTGGTATAGTCACCCTCAGTGTGAGGGTGTGGATTGAAATGCCCCTGGGTACCGGGGCAGCATATGGCCGAAAAGTCACCCTCAGTGTGAGGGTGTGGATTGAAATGCCAGTATGCCGCTGACATTGAAGCTGCCCGTCAAGTCACCCTCAGTGTGAGGGTGTGGATTGAAATAATCGGGCTATCAACTACTGACCCACCGCACCGTACGTCACCCTCAGTGTGAGGGTGTGGATTGAAATTACAACAACGTAATAATTCCCGGTCGCGACATCATGTCACCCTCAGTGTGAGGGTGTGGATTGAAATGGCTTAAAGCGCAACACAGCGTACAACGTAGGCGAGTCACCCTCAGTGTGAGGGTGTGGATTGAAATGTCCCTTTTCCAAATATCTCATTCGTACCGGCTCCGTCACCCTCAGTGTGAGGGTGTGGATTGAAATAATGGATTTGCCCAAACATATCCGGAAAAGCTCTGGTCACCCTCAGTGTGAGGGTGTGGATTGAAATCTTGCGCGATGCGCTGCGCATTGGCAAAGACGGGAGTCACCCTCAGTGTGAGGGTGTGGATTGAAATCGGATAGGCTGCGTACAGACGCGGATTGTCGTAGAGTCACCCTCAGTGTGAGGGTGTGGATTGAAATGTTTTTCTCCATATCTCGTACCGGCTTCAAAACCGTCACCCTCAGTGTGAGGGTGTGGATTGAAATTTCTTCGTCGTCTTCGTCGGCGTCGTCGTCATCGGGTCACCCTCAGTGTGAGGGTGTGGATTGAAATTTTGTGAATGGTAAGAAGATTGCTAAGAGCCAGAGTCACCCTCAGTGTGAGGGTGTGGATTGAAATCTCGCGGCGCGTTGTCATGTCGTCCAGTTCCCGCGTCACCCTCAGTGTGAGGGTGTGGATTGAAATGCCTTGTCCTCCATATACATCAGCGTCGGACCATGTCACCCTCAGTGTGAGGGTGTGGATTGAAATCGGATACATTTGTCACGAGTGGCAAAACGTCTACAGTCACCCTCAGTGTGAGGGTGTGGATTGAAATAGCACGAACCGCATCGATATTGCGATTGGTTTCGGTCACCCTCAGTGTGAGGGTGTGGATTGAAATGCCCATGGCCGACGACGTGTCAAACTGTTCAGTCCGTCACCCTCAGTGTGAGGGTGTGGATTGAAATAGTGATAATATCAAGAAATTACGAGACCTTTACAAGTCACCCTCAGTGTGAGGGTGTGGATTGAAATCCGTTGCAAAAAGTCGCCGCCTCGCAACGTCGGGTCACCCTCAGTGTGAGGGTGTGGATTGAAATAAATCCCGATACGGACAAAAAAGTATCGGCGCCGGTCACCCTCAGTGTGAGGGTGTGGATTGAAATATATGGGGTAGGTGATATGTATGGAATCAGACTAGTCACCCTCAGTGTGAGGGTGTGGATTGAAATTATTGACAGCTCTTGTTGTTGACCGTCCTACATCGTCACCCTCAGTGTGAGGGTGTGGATTGAAATGTCAGCAACGCATCGGGCACGTTTTCAAATTGCGGTCACCCTCAGTGTGAGGGTGTGGATTGAAATGAGCAATCAATGAAACGAAGAATACCCGCAGCTGGTGTCACCCTCAGTGTGAGGGTGTGGATTGAAATTTTTTGGATGAATTTGTTGGTATCGGTCATGAAGAGTCACCCTCAGTGTGAGGGTGTGGATTGAAATCTTTCAGCTCGGCTCGCAACAAATATTTAATAACGTCACCCTCAGTGTGAGGGTGTGGATTGAAATCGCCGTACTCATTGGTATATGCTACGGACGCAACGTCACCCTCAGTGTGAGGGTGTGGATTGAAATGTCCATATCGGTCTTAAATACGGTCGTGGCGTACGTCACCCTCAGTGTGAGGGTGTGGATTGAAATTTTTTCCGGCTCCACGACTGGGGTATGCCCCGGAAGTCACCCTCAGTGTGAGGGTGTGGATTGAAATATCGTGTCCAGCAAGGTCTTTGGTGTCTCGCTCCGTCACCCTCAGTGTGAGGGTGTGGATTGAAATTGGTCATACTATACAAAGATACTCGTGGTGTGAGGTCACCCTCCACGCGAGGGTGTGGATTGAAATGGCCGGGCCATGTTGGATAAAGACGATAATGGTATGTCACCCTCCACGCGAGGGTGTGGATTGAAATGGTAAGGTCGCATTAGATAAACGGTTGAATGGTGGGTCACCCTCCACGCGAGGGTGTGGATTGAAATGCCGATTGTTGGGCATTACAGCTCGACAGAATGTAGTCACCCTCCACGCGAGGGTGTGGATTGAAATTTCTCAGCTTTGGCTCGTTCGGCCGCTGTGCGGTGTCACCCTCCACGCGAGGGTGTGGATTGAAATAAACGCACGGCCGGCGAGCTCATCGAGGAACTGAGTCACCCTCCACGCGAGGGTGTGGATTGAAATCTCCTCTACAATTTCCATCGCTCTAAAATCATCGGTCACCCTCCGTGTGAGGAGGCGAATTGAAAACTTAATATTACATTTTTGGATAAAATTATGGTAATAAAAGAATCGTAATATCTGTTATATATTAAATAGAGGTTAATTGTAAAATGAATTTGAACAGGTAATCAAAAAAACAAAAATCCATAGTG
>ERZ838577.4619-NODE-4619-length-11285-cov-34.082369_pt1 | contig 11285 bp, 8 predicted proteins | sample MGYA00519682_ERZ838577 | MGnify/ENA primary metagenome ERZ838577 (study PRJEB31850, sample SAMEA3708838) | human gut metagenome | biome: human gut; feature: human-associated habitat; material: faeces | place: China | collected 2014 ...
ACGACCTTACGGATGCGAACCGTACGCTCTCCCAACTGAGCTACAGGCCCAAATATTAACTTGGCTGAAAATATCGATCATCAAGTGGGCCCGCTTTATGTCGGGATCGCCCTCCCAACTGAGCTACAGGCCCATGAACTTTTCAGCCCGCATATCATACCACAGCTTTTCTCATTTGTGAAGTCCTTTTTTCACTTTTTTCAAAAAATTTTTGTTGCCTTTCCGAGAGCCGTATCGTATAATATCTTTTGTTATCCGTCCTCCGCATACAGCTGCGGGATCGGTCTTGCGCAATGAATGCCCGCGAACCATGTCAGGCGGGGAACCGAGCAGCATTAAGCGGGACCAGTCATGTGCCGCAAGGGCGCCGGTCACGCAGCTGTATACGGAGGACCTTTTCTATCCTCACGAAAGGGGCAATGTGGTATGTATCAGGCGCTGTACCGCAAGTGGCGGCCCAAAACCTTCTCCGACGTGGTCGGGCAGGAGCACGTCACCGAAACGCTGCAGCGGCAGGTCGCGGAGGGACGGCTCTCGCACGCCTACCTTTTCACCGGCACGCGCGGCACGGGCAAAACCACCTGCGCAAAGATCCTCGCCAAGGCAGTCAACTGCGAGCACCCCGAGAATGGTAACCCCTGCAACAAATGTCAGAGCTGCCTCGGCATCGAGTCCGGCGGCTTTCTCGATGTGATGGAGCTCGACGCCGCCTCGAACAACGGCGTGGACCACGTCCGCGCGCTGCGGGACGAGGCCATCTACTCCCCTGCGCAGGTGAAAAAGCGCGTGTACATCATCGACGAGGTGCACATGCTCTCCATCGCGGCGTTCAACGCGCTGCTGAAAATTCTGGAGGAGCCGCCGGAGCACCTGATGTTCATTCTGGCGACGACCGAGCTGCACAAGGTGCCCGCGACCATTCTCTCGCGCTGCCAGCGCTTTGCATTCCGGCGCATTCTGCCGCGCGAGATCGTGGGACGGCTGAACTACATCGCGGAGCAGGAGGGCATCGACCTCCGGCCGGACGGTGCGGAACTGCTCGCGCACATTGCCGACGGCGCGCTGCGCGACGCGCTGAGTCTTTTGGACCAGTGTGCGGCGGCGGGCGGGACCATCGACAGCGCGGCGGTGCTCGACGCGCTGGGACTGGCGGGCAACCTCCAAACCGCGCAGCTGATGGACTGCGTTCTGCGGCGCGACACGAAGGCCGCGCTGCTGCTGCTCCACCGGCTCTATGGCAGCGGCAAGGATGTGGGCGCGGTGCTCGGCGAGCTGTCCGCGCTCGCGCGCGACCTGCTCATTTCCGAAACGGCTCCCGAGGGCGGCGCGGCGCTGCTCACGGGTGGCTACGACGGCCAGACGATGGACAGCCTTTTGCGGCAGGCCGACAGCGCGCGGCTTATCGCCATCTGCACCACGCTCCAGCGCGCGGCGGCGGACATGAACGTGAGCGTCAACCGCCGCACGGATGCGGAGCTGTGTCTCCTGAAGCTCTGCGACGAAACGCTCTCCGGCGACCTGAGCGCCATCAACGCTCGCCTCGCACGGCTCGAACAGCAGATGACTGCGGGCGTGCGTTATGCTGCCGCGGAAAGCACGGCGCAGGTGGTGCCCGCGCCGGTGGAGAAGCCCGCTCCCGCAAGGGCTGCGGCGAAGCCGACAGCCGTGGAGGACGAGGCTCCTCCCCCGTGGGAGGACAGCGCGCCCGCGCCGGCGGACGAATCCTTTGACGACGCTCCCCCGCCCTACGGCGAGCCGGCAGAGCCGGAACGTCCGCAGAGCGCGACGCCGGCTTCCGCGCCGCAGGCCGCAGAGCCGAAGGCGGAAGCGTCCGCACCGACCGGCGACAGCGACATCTGGCTCGCGCTGATGGAGAGCTACAAAAACCGACTCACGCCCGACAAGCGCGCGTTCGTCGGTCAGGCGGACGGACGGCTCGCCAACGGCGTGCTGACGGTCTACTGTCCGACGGCGGTGACGAAGGCCATGCTCGATACCGAGGCGGTCGCCGCGGTGCTGCGCGAGGTGACGGGCCAGAGTGTCGGTCAGGCGATTGCCGTGCGCTTCGTGGTCGGCGAGCCGGAGGACGGGAAAAAACGCGACAAATTCCAGGACCTGCTGCGTATGGGCAGCAAGTTCGATAACTTCAACATCAAGTAACATCAGGAGGAATACGGATATGGCAAAGGGTTACAGCGCGCGCCGCGGCTTCTCGAACGGCGCGGGACAGGCGGCGCAGCAGATGCAGATGCAGCAGAAGCTCATGCAGATGCAGCAGGAGATGGCGAAGGCTCAGCAGGAGGTCGAGGAGGCCACCTTCACCGCGAGCGTCGGAGGCGGTGCCGTCAGCGCTGCGGCGAACGGCAAGAAGGAGATCACCGCGCTCACCATCAAGCCCGAGGCGGTCGATCCCGAGGACGTCGAGATGCTGCAGGACCTCGTGATCTCCGCGGTCAACGAGGCGCTGCGGCAGGCGGACGACGCGATGAGCAACCGCATGAACAGCTTCACCAGCGGTCTGAACATCCCCGGTCTGGGGCTGTAAGCGCAGAATACAGCAAGGAGACGCCACCCACCGGACGGCGTCTCCTGTTTTTTAGTTTTGGCTCAGGCGTTCGCCGGCCGCGCGCAGCGTCCTGCGCAGGAAGATGGCCGAGAGCGTCAGACTCACAAGCTCGGCGATGGGGAACGACCACCACACCAGCTCCAGCCGTCCGGTCAGGGAGAGCAGATACGCCACCGGCAGCAGCACGCAGATCTGGCGGCAGACGGAGACGATGAGGCTGTAAAAGGGCGTCCCCAGCGCCTGAAAGACGCTGCCCGCCACGATGCAGAAGCCCGCGAGCGGGAACGTCAGGCCGATGATGCGCAGCGCCGTCTTGCCGATGGTCAGCATCTCCTCCGAGGGGGAGAAGAGACCGAGCAGCGCACCGGGGATGATCTCGAAGAGCGCAAGACCCACGCACATGATGGCAATGGCTGTGACAGCCGAAAGGCGGATCGTCCTGCGGAAGCGCTCCGGCTTGCCCGCACCGTAGTTGTACGAAATGATAGGCACCATCGCGTTATTCAGGCCGAAGATGGGCATGAAAATGAAGCTCTGGAGCTTGAAGTACGCGCCGAACACCGCCGTCGCCGCCTCGGTAAAGGAGATGAGGATCTTGTTCATGCCGAACACCATCACCGAGCCGATGGACTGCATGATGATGGACGGCACGCCGACCGCGTAGATCTCCTTGATCGTCGCGGCGTGGGGACGGATCTCGCGGCGGCGCAGATGCACGTCGGGATTGCGCGTGAGGTTGAGATAGAAGCCGATGGACGCGCCGACGAGCTGACCGATAACGGTGGCGATCGCCGCACCGGCGACCTCCAGCCGCGGGAAGCCGAGCAGGCCGAAAATGAGGATGGGATCGAGAACGATGTTGGTGGCCGCGCCGGCGATCTGCGTGATCATGGAGAGGTTCGTGCGTCCCGTCGATTGCAGCAGGCGCTCATTATACATCTGGAAGAACAGGCCGACCGAGCAGCCAATGCAGACGGTCACATAGTCGCGCCCGTAAGTGATGATCTGCGGGTTGTCCGTCTGAAAGCGGAAGAACGGTCCCGCAAGCGTCCAGCCGATGAGGGCGAAGAGCGCAAAATTGCACAGCGTCAAAAACAGTCCCACATTCGCCGCGCGGTCCGCGCCCGCCTGATTCTTCTCGCCCAGCGAGCGGGAGAGCAGGGCGTTCATGCCCACGCCCGTGCCGCCGGAAAAGGCGATGCACAGCGTCTGGAGCGGGAACGCGAGCGACACGGCGTTCATCGCGTCCTGACTGAGCTTTGCCACAAAGATGCTGTCCACCACGTTGTAGAGCGCCTGAAACAGCATGGATACCATCATCGGCACCGCCATGCTGAAGAGCAGCCTGCCGACCGGCATGGTGCCCATTTTATTTTCCTGTAGGATCTCTTCTCTGATATTCTCGTCCATTTTCCGTATCTCCGTGCGTGAAAGGGTGCTCCGTCCGGCGGACAGAGCACCTTTTTCTTTATTTTTTCAGTTCGCCGTTCGCGGCCTTGGTGAGGTAGGCGTTGATGAAGCCGTCGAGGTCGCCGTCCATGACCGCCTGAATGTTGCCGGTCTCGTAGTCCGTGCGCGTATCCTTGACGAGCTGGTAGGGCATGAAGACATAGGAGCGGATCTGGCTGCCCCATTCGATCTTGAGCTGCACACCCTTGAGGTCGCTGATCTTCTCCGCGTGCTGCTGGATCTTCAGCTCCATGAGCTTGGATTTGAGCATCTGCATGGCGTAGTCGCGGTTCTGGAACTGGCTGCGCTGCGTCTGGCAGGCGGTGACGATGCCGGTGGGGATATGAATGAGACGCACCGCAGACGAGGTCTTATTGACGTGCTGGCCGCCCGCGCCGGAGGAGCGGTAGACCTGCATCTCAATGTCCTCGGGTCGAATGTCGACCTCGATGTCGTTGGGCAGCTCGGGCATGACCTCGAGCGCGGCGAAGCTCGTTTGGCGGCGGGCGTTCGCGTCAAAGGGGGAAACGCGCACCAGACGGTGGACGCCGTTCTCACTCTTGAGATAGCCGTAGGCGTTCTCGCCCTTGACCATGACCGTCGCGCTCTTGATGCCGGCCTCTTCGCCGTCGATATAGTCCATCATCTCGAACTCGAAGCCGTGCTTGTTCGCCCACTGCATATACATACGGTAGAGCATCTGCGTCCAGTCCTGCGCCTCGGTGCCGCCCGCGCCGGCGTGGAAGGTCAGAATGGCGTTGCAGTTATCGTACTCACCGGAGAGCAGCGTCGTGAGGCGGACCTCCTCGATCCGCTTCTCCAGATCGGCGAAGCCCTCCTCCAGCTCGGGCAGCAGGCTGGCGTCGTCCATCTCGTTGCCCATGTCGATGAGGGCGAGCAGGTCGTCGCGCGTGGAGACGAGCTTTTCAAAGCGGTGGACCTTATTTTGCAGCTGCTTGGTGCGCATCTGATTGGCCTGCGAGCGCTCGATGTCGTTCCAGAAGCCGTCCTCATGCGCCTCGGCCTCGAGCCGCGCGATCTCGTGCTTGGAGGATTCGATGTCAAGCGCCTTCTGAAGGTTTTCAAACGTGTCGCTCATGGCGAGCAGTTTCTGCTTATAGGAATCGTATTCGATAACAGCCATGGTGATCTCCTCTTCTCATACTGCATTAGCCGAAAAAGTATATCATACCGCCGTGCGAAAGGCAAGAAAAATCCGCCTCGGCGGCGGATTTTCCCAATTTTTTATCGGCAACGGTGCAAACTGCCCCATAAAAACAAAAAATCCACGCATCCCTGCGTGGTTCCGTTTTGGTCGCTCAGCGCTCGCTGACGATCTGCTCCGTCGTGCCGAAGATCATGTCATCGACGTCGAAGCCTTTGAAGTTTTCAAACATCATATTGGTTCTCACGCTCCTTTCTCTTTTTAATTTCAAGAGTATGATACCACTTCTCTGTCAAGCGCGCAAGTGTGATTTTCCACATATTTCACAAAAACATTTTCGCCGTTTTGTGCTTTGCGCTAATTCGTTTTGCTTGTTTCCGCTCAAAGCCCTGTGGTAAAATAATGTATCCAATTTTGTTCTTCGGGAGGCGAGAGGACGCCTATGTACGAATTTTTTGCCGGCGACTACGACGTCGCCGTCATCGGCGCGGGCCATGCCGGCATTGAAGCCGCGCTCGCAAGCGCGCGGCTGGGGCAGAAAACGGTCTGCTTCACCATCAACCTTGACGCGGTGGGCAATATGCCCTGCAACCCCGCCATCGGCGGCACGGGTAAGGGCCATCTTGTGCGCGAGCTGGACGCGCTCGGCGGCGAGATGGCAAAGGCCGCCGACCGCGCCTGCATCCAGTATCGCCTTTTGAACCGCGGCAAGGGCCCCGCCGTGTGGTCTCTGCGCGCGCAGGCGGACCGCCGCCGCTATCAGCAGATCATGAAGCATACGCTCGAGCAGCAGGAAAACCTGACGCTGCGGCAGGCGGAGATCGTGGAGCTGCGCGTGGAAAACGGCGCAGTCTCCGCCGTCGTCACCGCGACGGGCGCGGTGTTCGGCGCAAAGGCCGTCATCCTCTGCTCGGGAACCTACCTCGACGGGCGCACCATCGTGGGCGAATGCATTCAGTCAAGCGGCCCCGATGGGATGCACGCAAGCCTGCCGCTCGCGGAGCGGCTGCGCGCGCTCGGACTTCCTCTGCGCCGCTTCAAGACCGGCACGCCCCCGCGCGTCAACGCCCGCAGCGTCGATTTCTCCAAAATGGAGCGGCAGGACGGCGACGCCGAGCCGCTGCCGTTCTCGTTCACGACCGAGCACGTTCCCTGCAATCAGGCGGTGTGCTACCTCACCTACACGAACGAGGAGACACACCGCATCATCCGCGAAAATCTCGACCGCAGCCCCATCTACTCCGGTGTGATCGAGGGCGTCGGGCCGCGCTACTGCCCGAGCATCGAGACGAAGATCGTCCGCTTCGCGGACAAGCCCCGCCACCAGCTCTTCATCGAGCCGATGGGGCTTGATACCGAGGAGCTGTACATTCAGGGCTTTTCTTCCTCGATGCCCGAGGACGTACAGGTGCGGATGGTCCATACCATTCCGGGGCTTGAGCACGCGGAGATCATGCGCCCCGCCTACGCCATTGAGTACGACTGCATCGACCCCACCGCGCTCAAGCCTACGCTGGAAACGAAAGCCATCGCGGGGCTGTACGGCGCGGGGCAGTTCAACGGCTCGTCCGGTTACGAGGAGGCCGCCGTACAGGGCTTTGTTGCCGGCGTGAACGCCGCGCGCAGGCTCGCGGGGCAGTCTCCCTTTGTCCTCTCCCGCTCGGAGAGCTACATTGGCACGCTCATCGACGATCTTGTGACCAAGGGTACGAACGAGCCTTACCGCATCATGACGAGCCGCAGCGAATACCGCCTGCTTCTGCGGCAGGACAACGCCGACCGGCGGCTCACAAAGCTCGGGCACGACATCGGCCTCATCTCCGACGAGCGTCTTGCCGCCGTGGAGGAAAAGTACGCCGCCGTCGCGCGGGAGATCAAACGGCTCGAGCACACCGGCCTTCCCGCGAGCGATGCGCTCAACGCGCTGCTGCGCTCTCGCGGCACGGCGGAGATCACGGACGGCAGCCCGCTCATCGCGCTGCTGCGCCGCCCGCAGCTGCGCTACGACGATCTGCGGGCCTTCGACGCCGGCTGCGCCGCCTGCCCGCAGGACATCGCCGAGCAGGTGGAGATCACCGTGAAGTACGAGGGCTACATCCGCCGCCAGATGGCCGAGGTCGAGGAGTTCGCGCGGCTCGAGAGCCGCCTGCTGCCCGAGGAGCTTGACTATTCCAGCATCGACGGTCTGCGGCTCGAGGCGCGGGAAAAGCTCGCCGCCATCCGTCCCCGCTCGCTCGGACAGGCGGGGCGCATTTCGGGCGTGTCCCCCGCCGACCTCGCCGCCCTGATGATTTTTTTGGAAAAGGAGAAGCGCCATGAAAATTCTTGACCTGACCCACCTCATTGAAGAAGCCATGCCCGTCTATCCCGAGACCGAGCCGCCGAAGCTCACACCCTCAAACACCTTCGAGCAGCACGGCTTCCGCGAAACGCTGCTGACGATGGGCTCCCACACCGGCACGCACATGGACGCCCCTGCGCATATGCTGCGCGACGGCAAGACGCTCGATCAATTTCCGGCGGACAAGTACATCGGCACGGCCCATGTGCTCGACTGCTCCGACCTTGCGGGAAAGGAGATCCCCAAAGCGCGGCTCCAGCTCCATGCCTCGGAGATCGAGGCCGCAGACTTCCTGCTCTTCTACACCGGCTGGGAGAAGTACTGGGGCAGCGAGCAGTACTTCTCCCCCTTCCCCGTGCTCTCGCTCGAGGCGGCGGAGTACCTTGCCGCCTTTCCGCTCAAGGGCGTCGGCACCGACGCCATCTCCATCGACCCGATGGACACGGCGGACTATCCCGTGCACAAGATCCTGCTCGGCGCAGGCTTTGTGAACACGGAAAACCTCTGCAATCTCGCCTCCCTTGTGGGGAAAACCTTTCCCTACGCGACGCTCCCCCTGCGCTTCAAGAACGCTGACGGCTCGCCCGTGCGCGCCGTCGCCATGCCGGAGGATTGAACGAAAAACCGCTCTGCCGTGGGCAGAGCGGTTTCCTTATTATATAATAATGGAATGCGGCAAAGCCTCCGGTTTGCACCGGAGGCTTTGCCGTGAGTGAAGAAAAGATCGTCGCCCTTGAGCGAGTTGTTTCGATCAGACGTTGCCGATGGTGGCGACCATGACGGCCTTGATGGTGTGCATACGGTTCTCGGCCTCGTCGAACACCTTGGAGTTCGGGGAGAGGAACACCTCGTCGGTGACCTCGCGGATATCGTAGCCGAGCTCCATCTGGCTCTTGGCCATGGTGGTGTCGAAGTCGTGGAAGGAGGGCAGGCAGTGCAGGAAGATGCAGTCGCTGTTCTCGGTGGCCTTCATCACGTCGCCGGTGACCTTGTAGGGGGTGAGCTGCTTCACGCGCTCGGGAATCTTGTCCTCCTCGCCCATGGAAGCCCAGATATCGGTGTAGAGAGCGTCGGCGCCCTTGAGCAGAGCCTTGTCCTCGCCGTACTCGACGACGGCGCCGGTCTCCTTGGCGACCTCGCGGCAATACTCCACGACGTCAGCGGCGGGAGCGAGCTCCTTCGGGCCCCAGCCGACATAGTGCATGCCGAGCTTGGCGCAGATGTACATCAGGCAGTAGGCCACGTTGTTGCGGGTATCGCCGCAGAAAACGAGCTTGCACTTGTTGAGGGGCTTCTTGGTGTTCTCCATCAGGGTGAGGATGTCGGCGAGCGCCTGGGTGGGATGATCGACGTCGGTCAGACCGTTCCACACGGGAACGCCGGCGTTGGCGGCGAGACCCTCGACGACCTTCTGGTCGTAGCCACGGTACTCGATGCCGTCGAAGAAGCGGCCGAGGACTTTCGCGGTGTCGACCATGGTCTCCTTCTTGCCCATCTGGGAGGACTTGGAATCGAGGAACGTGACGTGCGCGCCTTCGTCATAGGCGGCGACCTCAAACGCGCAGCGGGTGCGGGTGGAGGTCTTCTCGAAGAGCAGAACGATGTTCTTGCCGGCGAGCAGGTTGCCGCGGATGCCGGCGCGCTTCTTCGCCTTCAGATCGGCGGCGAGGTTGAGCATATAGCGGATCTCATCGGGGGTGAAATCCTTCAGCGTGAGAAAAGAACGGCCTTTGAGATTAACAGGCATGGGATAGTCCTCCTTCAAGATAGTTCGCCCCCAATGGGGGAAATTGACTCATGTTCTGTACATAGCATATCAATTTTTGAAAAACGCGCTGGACATTTTCAGCTATTTTTCTTGTATTTAACGGCAAATTTGCGCGGCGCACCCTTTGCCGCTCCGCTTCCCTGCGAGCTTTCCGGCACTTGCCAAATGGGTCGCCTCTGCGGTATACTATACACCGAAACAACGCATAAGGCAACCCCGCGCCGTCCGGCGCGGGCCGAATGAGGTGACCGATATGAAAGACCTTGCCGCGATGCAGTCCTTTGAACGCTCCCGTCTCGACCGGAGCAAGCTGTGCTCGTTCGACAACGAGACCATCGAGGCGCCGACCGCGCCGCTGATCCATCAGGAGGCCCGCTTCCTTTACATCTGCGAGGGGCACGGCGTCATCCGCATTCAGGGGCACGACGTGGAGCTGCGGCCGAATACGCTTCTCTCCATCCTGCCGTGGCAGATCACGGCGGTGACGGAGGTCGCCGAGCCGCTGCAATATCACCTCGTGATCTACAACCTCCACACGCTCAACCGCTACATCCGCGCCTTCTCCGACGAGCGCGGCGACGCGGTGGATTGGCTCGCGCATATTGAGCGGCAGCCCGCGCTCTACTGCAACGAGGGACAGGCCCACCGGATGCAGCAATTTTTCCTCTCGCTGCGCGAGGAGGTGGGGCTGGAATCCATTCTCGGCGCGGCCCCGCCGAAGGTCCTCGGCTCGCTCGCCGTCGTCAACCGCCTTGTCGAGCTGGTGATCCTCATGGAGCGCTTCCGCGCCGAGCAGCCCGAGCCCGCCGCGGCCGACCGCGCCTCCGCCGCGCCGGACATGAGCGAGATCCTGCGCTATCTCTACTGCCACACCGGCGAAAAGCTGACGCTCAAGGGGCTCTCGCGCATCTTCTATGTCTCCGAGAGCAGCCTGAGCAGCTATATCAGCGGCATGACTGGGCTTTCGTTCTTTGACCTGCTCAACGAAATGCGCATCGGCAAGACCGCGAATTATCTGCTCTATACCGACCTCACGCTCGAGGAGATCGCCGCGGCGCTCGGCTATGTGGACGCCTCGCATATCTCCAAGGTTTTTTCCGCGCGCGTGGGAATGCGCATCAACGACTACCGCAAGACCTACCGGCGCGTGGAGAGCATCTGCCGCATCGAGACCGACCGGCGCGTCTACGCGCTGGTGGAGTATATCTGCCGCAGCTACAACGAGCCGCTCTCCGCACGCGCGGTCGCCGAAAAATTCGGCTGCACCGCCGCCGAAATGAACCGCGCACTGATGCTGCAGGTGGAGAAGAATTTCGAGGAATTTCTCAACTACGTCCGCATCAACCGCGCCGCCGAGCTGCTGCTCACCACCGACCAGACCGTGACCTACATCGCCATGGAGGTCGGCTACGCCAACGTCAAGACATTCAACCGCAATTTCCTGCGCTTCAAGGTGATGACACCCGGCGATTTCCGCAAAAAGGTCGCGCTTCAGGAAAGTCGCCTATAATCTCTTTTTCCCTTGCCGCTTCGGCTGTTTTTCCGCAGCCGAAGCGTTTTTTTCGCCGCTTTTCGAGCTTCGATTCGGTCATTTTTGTTATTTTGCACAAAAATCATACGCTTTGCAAGTATTTCATGATATGACTTGACAATAACCCGGCGAGGTGTTATTTTGGACATAAGCCCTTTGCAATTCATTTGCCGCTCTCTTGCGTCATACACATCAAGTATGGACGGCATTGATGCAGGGGCCGGCTCCGCACGGCGGACATCCATCCCTGCAAGCCCTGACCGTTCCGAGGAAGGAAAACGGTCACAACAAATTGAAGGAGGATACAAACCATGCGCAAATCCATGAAGAAGCTCATTGCTCTCACCCTCGCCTGCCTGCTGCTCGCGACACTGTTCGTTGGCTGCGGCAAGAAGGACGACGGAGGCAGCTCCGGCGGCGACACCATCAAGCTCGGCTGGATGGGCTCGCTCACCGGCGACCAGG
>ERZ838577.4620-NODE-4620-length-11280-cov-2.659154_pt1 | contig 11280 bp, 11 predicted proteins | sample MGYA00519682_ERZ838577 | MGnify/ENA primary metagenome ERZ838577 (study PRJEB31850, sample SAMEA3708838) | human gut metagenome | biome: human gut; feature: human-associated habitat; material: faeces | place: China | collected 2014 ...
GGAAATAAAAAAGTTCTGCCAGGAAGAGCAGAACTAAGACTATTAAATAATACATTATTCGTTTCTATTAATCAGATAAAACCACAATTGGAGGCCACTAAAGATTAAAATAATAAGACCTGATAAACTTCCTAAAATCATCCAAAGCATAGCTATTCTATTTTAAAATTATCCAATACATTCATTGGTTTCCATCCCAATTCACGCATTGCTTTCTCATTACTAAAAGTCAGAGATTTAGTCATCTTATTCAGTTTTAAAGAGTTGATAGGTGCTTTGCTTCCTAAACAGTCACCAACAACAGCGATACCTTTTGCCAACCAATACGGAATAGAAAGTGGCATTGACTTACCAAGTTGCTTACATATCACGGACTCTAATTCCCGGAATGTAGGTTGGTAGGTGTCACAAACATTATAGATTCCCCCTTTCTCTGCTAATAATGGGATCAAATTCGCAATATCTTGCACCATCAAAACACTTTTCCGGACTCTACCACCAGCGATACTAAGATACCTATCACTTTTGATGCCGGCAATCATAGAACCTAAATTTCCGGGAGGATTAGGCCCCGCTATTAAAGAGGGACGAATGATCCCTAAGATCACATGGTGTTTGGAACACCACTCTTGCAAAAACAGTTCTGCCTGAATTTTACTTAAAGCATAAGGAGTTACTCCATTTAAGGAATGATCTTCTACAATAGATTCACCGTGATCACAACCATAAACAGCTACAGTACTAATGAAAATGAAAGCTTTGGGAACACCGCTCTTTTCTAAAGCAGTACATAGATTCTTTGTACCTTGTAGATTGACATCGAAAAAGGCCTGCTTTTCCTCCTTTGTTTTAGGTGTAGAATGGGCTTTACCGGCAGCGTGAAGTACGATATCAAATCTTTCAGTAAAACCAGGTAATTCTTTGGATATATCCACTCTATAATTGTCGTTGAAGGTAAGCCCAACAGTTGTAATAACATATTTCTGCTCCAACAAAGGATATATGTGATTACCCAAAAATCCGGAAGCACCTGTAAATAAGAGTTTCATAAATTTCTACTTGAATAATCGGTAATACTTATCTAAGATCGTTTCTTTCGCAAACACTGTGTCTGCTACACATCTGGCATTATTACGAATGGAAGGCAACTGATCACGGGATTCATAAACCGACTCGAACATATCTTTCAATGCTATCGGATTATCCGGTTCTACAACCCAGCCTAAATTAAATTCCTTGATACATAATGCAATCTCTGAATCTGCTTCACCTATCATTAAAATGGGTTTACCGGTTGCCATGATGTTATATGATTTAGAAGGTACTCCAAGACCATACATGCCATCACCAAGAGTCACCAATCCGATATCACATGCATTTAGAAAATCATTCTGTCGGGAACGATCTTGAAAGCCAACCAATGAAACATTATGCAATCGACACCTTTGGCTAAAAGTCTCTATCTGATTATATTTAGCGCCACCACCAATAAACAAAAAATGAATATCCGGATTATCTATTCGTTCTATTGCTTTCAAAAGATTATCCATACCTTGCGCATGACCAAGATTCCCGGCAAACTGAAAGACAAACTTACTTTCCAAATGCAAATATTTACATAAATCTGTTTCTTTTTTATCCAAAGGGAAAATACTCTTATTTTCAGCCCATATCGGAATAAAATGAATAAGTAAATCTTTACCTATTTTAGATTTCAGGACCTCGCTCATATCCCTCCCAATTGATATACACGAAGAGGCTTTCCCATAAGATATATCGAACACTTTCTTTAGGAACTTATAGATTAATGAAGAAGGAGCTATTTTTCTGATTGCAACTAAGTTTTCCGGAAAGATATCATGGACAAGAATTGTATATTCAATCTTTTTACGCCACTTTATATATGGCATCAATAATATTAAAAATGCCGGGTTGGTTACAATCAAAAGTTTATCTCTCTGGCGGATCAAAGATAATATTCGAAGAAAAATTCGGAAACTGGACCATAACAAACGTAAAGTACGCTTCAACAAATTATTTTTATCGATATTACCTACAAATACCCTATGGACGTGTACTCCATTACAGAAGTCATCCTCTTGAAGTGCCACGTTTATTTCACTTTCGTTATAAAAAGATCCCGTACATATAACATGTATATCCAATCCTTTTGCAGCCAAATATTCTGCAATTTCTGTAATATAATAACCTGTAGAAGTTTTAACCGGATAATAAATTTCAGAAATTATCCATATTCGTTGAGAGGTCATTTTTTTATTATCTTTCATTCCAAACCACCCTCTTCACATAATCCGTGTAAGAGAGTATAATCCTCACCACTTTATCACTCACATTCGGCATCGAGTAATCAGATACCGGACGGAAATTTCTCTCTCCTAACTGTTGGTTCTGAAGCTCAGCCAACCCCTGCATGATACGGTCCGGATTCAAACCTACCATCATCACACTCGCTTCTTCCATAGCCTCAGGACGTTCATGAGCCTCACGGATATTCAAAGCACGGAAGTTTAGGATACTCGACTCTTCACTGATCGTACCCGAATCAGAAAGAACGGCATTCGCATTCATCTGAAGCTGATTATAGTCACTCAAAGACATAGGCTTCATCAACTTTACCAGACGATTAAAAGTAACCCCTTTTTTCTCTATCATTTTACGCGTACGGGGATGGCAGGATACAATCACAGGATAGCCATAAGTTCCGGCTACGGTATTCAGAACGGACACAAGGTTAAAGAAATGCTTCTCATCGGCGATATTCTCTTCACGGTGGGCGGAAACAACAAAATACCTCCCTTTCTCCAGCTTCAATGTTTCAAGGATACCCGAAACCTGTATCTTAGGAAGATACCGCATCAGTACCTCATACATCGGACTGCCTGTTTTAATGATTCTGTCGGCAGACAATCCTTCACGCAAAAGATACTCCCTCGCAATCGAACTATAAGTCAGATTTATATCACTGATATGATCTACAATTTTACGATTGCTCTCTTCCGGAACACGCTGATCAAAACAACGGTTACCCGCTTCCATGTGGAAGATTGGAATATGGCGCTTCTTCGCAGCAATCGCACAAAGACAAGAGTTGGTATCACCCAATACAAGAAAAGCATCCGGCTGTACTTCTTCAAGCACAGGATCAATATTTATCAATATTTGTCCGGCAGTACTGGTGGCATTGGTACCGGCAGCATTTAAAAAGTAATCCGGTTTCCGCAAACCAAGATCTTCAAAGAAAACCTCGTTCAGTTCATAATCATAGTTCTGACCTGTATGCACCAATACATGTTCTATTGCCGGACTTGCATCCAGCTTTTGAAGTACGCAAGCCAATCTTATTATCTCAGGCCGTGTACCCACAACCGTCAATACCTTCAATTTCTTCATATTATTATCTAAATGTAAATTCTATCGTATGTCGTAAATTGTTTAATCGTAAATCTATTCGACTTTTTCAAAGTAAGTATCTCCATCTTCAGGATTATACCATTCATTGATCCAGAACTGAGTATAAAGATCTTCATCACCGATATTCGTTATATTATGAGTGTACCAAACGGGCATATCCACATAAGACGGTTCATTGCCATCTAAGTAGAAATTCAAGACTTCCGTACCACTGATCTTACGTAACTGAATCCGGGCTTTTCCCTTCATCACAGTGAAACGTTCTATCTTACGGCTATGGTAATGATTGCCCCGGGTAATACCCGGAACGGTAGTAGAAAAAGAAACCTGTCCCCCTACTCCTAACTTGATAGTTTCAACAAACATACCTCGTGGGTCTGCGTGTTGTACCAACTTTACAGGAAAATGGGTAGCATAATCTATATAGCAACGAAAAGTATTAAAGAGATTGATCTCATCCCTGTTTTTCAAGGATGGGATAAAACCCTGATCAAAATACAATTCTTTATAATCGACCAATAAATCCAATATTTCCGTGACTTTCTTCTCAAAGTCATACGGAATTTCATCACGTTCAATGACAGGTATGAGCGAATGACCTGTCGATTGGATTTTCCTTATGATATGCTGACAGAGACTACCTACATAGATCAGTCTTACACTGCCATCCTGCAATATTTCCGGCTGTTCACCGTGTGTCAGTTTATAACAGAAAGTAGCAATGAAAGAATTGTAGTTGGGACGCCCAAAAGGGCCATAAACATTGGGAACTACCATGCCGGTAAAAGAAGCACCGTTACGCTGTGCCCACTCTTCCAACAGGGTACGCCCTTCGAGTTTGGACTTTCCATATTCATTGTCACGTTCTTCCTGGGTGGAAGAGGAAAAAAGTACATGAGGTGTCACCCCTTCTGCTTCCATAGCAGTAATCAGCTGTTTCACCAAACGGATATTCGTATCATAAATCACCCCGGGTTCCGGATGACGGTTCATTGCAGCAAGATGTACAATCACATCACACTGCTTCACAAAAGCACGTAGTTGCACATCATTTCCAAAGAAAGAATCTTCAAAAGGAATGCGCACAACGCTATCAGAAAGCAAACCAAGCTCGTTGTAGAGATGAGTCCCCACAAAACCCGATTGGCCCGTTATGCCAACATTAATCATGTATAATTTAAAATTGAAATAATAGAAAAGTATCTCTACTTATTTGAGAAGTTTTAGAAAAGATTTATTTTAGATTCAATTGTATCTCCTGCAAAGCAATCAATAATAACGGAATATCTTCTTTTAGTGTTTTATAAATTTCATCGGCATCAATATCAAAATAATGGTGCACAATAATATCACGCATTCCCATTACATCTCTCCAGTTTATATTTGGATAATCCCGAAATAGTTGCTTATTGGTTATTTTATCGATATTTTTTATACTTTCTCCCACAGCGACCAGCTTCATGCATACACTGTCCAACAATATCATTCCTGAATCAGAACAAAGAAAATCACTAGAAGAAGTTACAGATTCCGTTCTCTTTTGAATAGTTTTCAGAACATCTTCTATAATAGAAATTATATCGAGTACCAATTCTTTATCAAACATAGATACCTTCTTTTTCTATTCTTTTACGGAGCAATAGATTCATTTGTTCCCGCAGACGAACAATATCCACTCTACAGCCTAAGAGTTCTTGCAACTCTTCTTTGATATGGGCCATAGTAAATAAACTATGTGGCTCACTTTCCAAATATATATCCACATCACTATCTTCATCCTGTTCGCCACGGGCAACAGAACCAAACAATCCAAGTTTAGTAATGCCATATTTATCAGCATTCTGCTCCTTAAACTGCCTTAGTAACTTTATATATTCAGATGTAGATTTCATTCTTATAATTGCTTATAAAGTATATGCAAATATACAATTATTATTTTGATAATCAATATTTCAATATACTAATTTACAATTACACATTCAACACTAAAGGCGAATATCTTCACGAATGAAATCAAGTTTAAGAAGTAGCTGCTTCATACCTTCTACATCCAAACGATAGGTATTATGAGAATGATAATCTTCTATTTTGGAGACTTCTTCGTTACCTTCCACAAAAAATTTATCATAATTCAAGTCGCGTGTATCACAAGGAATGCGGTAATAATCACCCATGTCTTCAGCTTTCGACATCTCTTCACGGGTCACAAGTGTCTCATAAAGTTTTTCACCATGACGGGTACCGATCACTTTTACTTCTGCATTGCTATGATACAAGTTTTTTAATGCACTTGCCAATACATCCAGTGTAGCAGCAGGAGCTTTTTGTACAAACAAATCCCCGTTCTTTCCATGCTGGAAAGCGTAGATTACCAGGTCTACAGCATCATCCAGTGTCATCATGAAGCGGGTCATGTTAGGATCAGTAATGGTTATTGAATTATCCTCTTTCATTTGTTCCACCCACAAAGGGATTACAGAACCGCGACTCGCCATCACATTACCATAACGGGTACAACAAATGGTAGTACCACCATTATCCCCCAATTGCCGCCCTTTGGCAATAGCTACTTTTTCCATCATAGCTTTACTGATGCCCATGGCATTGATCGGATAAGCAGCTTTGTCGGTAGAAAGTACCACTACATTCTTTACTCCGTGAGCAATGGCTGAGTCAAGTACATTCTCTGTACCAAGTACATTGGTACGAACAGCCTGGGTAGGAAAGAACTCACAGGAAGGAACCTGTTTCAGGGCAGCAGCATGGAAAACGTAGTCCACCCCATTCATTACTCCATCTACAGAACGTTTATCACGGACATCACCGATATAGAATTTCACTTTAGGATTCTGCAAACGATGGCGCATATCATCCTGTTTTTTTTCATCACGGGAAAAGATACGGATTTCTTTGATATCGGAATCAAGGAAACGGCGTAGAACGGCATTACCGAAAGAACCGGTACCACCGGTAATTAAGAGTATTTTGTCTTTAAAGAGTGACATGATCTATAATATGAATTATATTTATTTTTATGTTTATAGCTATAGCTTCTTTGGTATTACTTTCTTTTAAAAAAGAAATAATAAGGATAGTACCTCCTTTGACTCTGATAAAAATGAATCAAATCAGATGATTTGATTACAGATACCGGAATCCCTTTAATGTTTTTCATTTTGGCTACACCGTATTTTAACAAATCTCTACGTGTGTTCTTCTCTGCCGAAAACATAGTCCATCTCAATCGTCTTTCTCGTACTTTCTTTTGTATACAGAAGTCACCATCTACTATACGAAATTCCCTTTCGTAATAAAAATTATTAATATCCCATTCCGGATTACATTCTGCTACAACATGTTGCATAGTCAAATGATGTCCAAAGTCAACTCCAAGATGAACTATAAAAGCACCTTTATCCGCACAATACTTCCATGCTGAATTTGCTCCATGAGGTGTGGGTAACTCTCCATCTAAATTGTTTTTCATCATATTTTCAGCATGTTTTCCTACTGCAGTCAGTGGATTTAAAGGAAAACGGCTTGTCACACTACCTGGGTAATTCATCAGTGTATATGATAATACTCCAGAAGATATTTTAGTTTTTCGAACATTATATTCGCAAAAAATTTTCTCATTTGCATCTTTCAATTTTTCAACCAAAGACTGCGTTTCTTCTTTATATCTACGAATAACCGGAGCTGCCAACGTTCCCTCCTCTCCAACCAAATTCAATAGATTTTCAATTATTTCTTCTCGATTCTGTTTTATAGGTTTCAAATTATCAAAAGATGAATGTAGAACCACAATGCACCCCTTACCAATTCCACAGCTTTTAAGAAAGTCTGTTATTTCCTCTATATCAACTTCTTCAGAACGGAAAACTGATATGGATGGAAAATACGATTTGACTTGTTAGGTGAAAGATTAGACAGATAGCCTACATTCCTCCAATATAAATTTCGAATCAGAACCTCTACCAATGGCGAAAGAAGAACAATCTTACTATAGCATTTCTGAATTATTCTTTTTATCATATTATATCTTTATTAAAATAGTAGATGAATTACATTTAGTAGCGACATGGCTCGCATAAATTATATAACGATGCTCCTTTCCTTTTGGAAATACTATTGTTCCAAATTGAAAAGCAAACGGAAATAAATCTTTTTTTACCTGATACACATCCTGGAAACCATTCTTCAAATTGCCAACATAAAGATGACTTCTATTATCAATAATACCAGCTCCTCTTTTTCTGGAAAAAAGTAATTTCATTAATGTTTCATCTCTTCCATCTCCCTCTACCACTGTAGAAAAAACAAACTGATCCAATACTTTTGTAGCATTTATGCACGAACCACTAATAGCACACAATTTATTTATTTTAAACTCATCGTTCTCTTTGTATAACAAACAAACATAATTTTGGGCAAAAGGAGTATCTGTTACATATAATAATCCGTTAGGAGTAGGAAAAGCCATGCAAGAACGATAAAGTTGATCATTTTGAAAGATTGGAACGACCTCTTTAAAATTATCAGTCGCTTTCCAAATACAAGCAGCATTATCGAAATCTCCGGTGAGTATCCAAACACAGTTATTGTAAATGTCCGGGATAATATTATGAATATGGTTTATCTCACCGTCAGGGAAAGAATAAATAACAGACCATTTGTCAACCCCATCTCTTTTAAAAATAGAAGTATTTCTTTTCAAAGGGTTTGATAAATATTCTCCAAAAACAATCATATTATCAAATCCCCTTATTGACTCAATCTTAGAAATGTTCAATGCACGTGCTTGTATTCCTATTAAATATCCTTTTGAGAAGTTTTTTTTCATAGGATTAAATTCAATAATTGAATGTCCTACTTGCAGTAAAACGCATTCAGAACTAATTTCGATAGAAGTTCTAACTCCTATTCTCAATAATCTGGACAAAATTTGTACTCTACTCAAAAGTTTATATTTGAAACTAGAAAATAATTCAACCGGGTCATCTGTTATTTCCAGACGCTCATTCATATAATAAATCCTTCCAGATTTATAAGATAGATCCGTTTTCTAAAATAACAAAGGGAACAGAAGAAGAATGGCCTACTATTTGTATATCCATTATTATTACAAGAGTTTATACCGACGTTTTAAATATGTTTTTTGAAAAGGCTTATAGCCACCCAATATTACTAAACGAAATTGCAGAAGAGATAAAGATTGTACCAGGTTTCGGGTTACTACAAAACTAAAGTCTGTAATTCTTTCATAATAAGATCCTGGAATACTTGAATAAAATTTATCATATCCTACTCTATAAGCATCCTCACACACTATATTTGAATAGTACCCATTAGGAGCACATATAGCAGTAGTATGTTGCTGTAATAATTCATCAATATATAATTTTGATTCCAATAATTCACTATTAAGCTGCTCTGATGAAACACAATCGGTTAGTTTTACATGAGAAACAGTATGTGATTGAAAATCAAACCCTAACTTAAACAGTTCTCTTATTTCATCCTCATTTAAGTAGCCTTCTTTACCAATCAACGATTTTGCTATAAAAACAGTCGGATATATTTTATTATCTACAAAATAATCCCTATTATCCCATATTCCTCGAAATCCATCATCAAACATGATTGCAATCTGATTCTTCTTTGCTGTAATTTGTTGAACTATCTCAAATCCACATTTCCTAATGATCTTAATATGATTTCGAAAAATATTTAAATCAGTAGACATATCTGTATAAAAAGTATCTGAAGAGATATCATGATAATAAATTATTTTACTGTCACGATTTCTATAAAACAAATACCCAATAAAAAATAATATTGTCCGTATGGCGTCTTTCATTTTCAACAGTTATAAATTCAATAATCGCTTATATAATTCAAAATATTCCTGATATCTATCTTCTCTTTTAAAATGGACCAATGCTCTATTCCGGCAGAAATCACTATATGAAGATTTTCCCTTCTTTTTTACCGTCCTGATTGCTTTAAGCAAACCTTCATAATCTCCCGGTTCAACAATAAATCCGGTTTTTTCTGTCACCAATTCTGGACTGGCTGTACTATTATAAACAATACATGGCGTTCCACATGACATTCCTTCTACGGTCGTTAAGCCAAAACTTTCTGCCACAGATAAATTCATAACAATATCAGCCGCAGAATACAATGCAGCCAAACTATCCAAATCATAAGTACGTTCTACCCCTATTATATTCTTTGGAAGAGACTTTAGTTGCTTTGGAGTTAGCCCGACCAATACAATTTGCTCATCTTCCGATAACATATCCTGAAGTGTATAATAATCAAATAGTCCTTTATCTTTTCCCCATGAAGTTGCAACTCCTATCATAATCATTTTATCATTACAACCAAGTTTTTCACGTATCTCTATAGAATTCTTTTGAGGAGAAAACACATTTATATCTATACCATTATAAATTCGATGAATCGGAATTTCACTTAGAAATGATTCTGCTACTATCCCTGCCAACCAATCTGATACCGAAACTAATGTCAATTTTTCTACGGAAGTAAACAGTTTAGCCTTTTGAAAGTAATTTTCTTTTGAATGATCTATAAATAAGCTTTTGGGATAATCCAATAACAACGGGCAATCCCCACATCCAGTTTTCCACTTGTAACACTGAGCTGATACAAAATGCACGCAATGCCCTGTAATAGGCCAACAATCATGTAATGTCCATATAACCGGCACATTATATGAAGACAAAAAATCAAATAACAATTTATAATTCAGATAATATCCATGTATATTCTGTAAATGAATTAAATCCGGTTTTATTACTATAATATCTTTTATTAATTGTTTTGTAGAACTAACTGAAGCAAGCCCTTGTCTATCTAAAAGCAAAGAATAGAACTTATGTGCATAAACATCCCAATTAGTCCCTATTCTGATTAATTTAGATTGGCTCAACCGTGAATCTCTTCCATAAGCAATATAACTTTCCCAACCATTCTGTAAAACCAGTTGTCCTATATGTTCTGTAATCCTGCTCACAGAGCCAACATTTACTCTGCTATTTATTTGTAATATAGTAGTCATTAATTACTCCTTTTGTCTCAAAACTCTTTTTAATAAATTAATCTGATAAAATGGATTATATTTAGAATCTATTATTTTGTAACAATCTTCTCGTATCATATCCCTTCTATTCATGGAAAACAATAACCAATCATATATTTTCTGGCTCAAATCTTCCAAATCACCTTCTTTAAAGAAAGAACCTGTTTTCATGTTTTCTATGACTTCAAACTCCGGCATCTGATTTACAAAGTTATCATGAGTAATCACAGGGCAACCATACATAAAAGCATGAATAGCAGTCAACCCAATATTCCCAGGAGAGACACATACGTCCGCATTATAAAAATATTCAGAAAGTTTCTGTTCATCAAACAAAGCTCCAAGATGCCATATCCTCTTTTTTGATATACTCAAATTTAAGATTTCATCTAAATTATCAATATCAACATTATCTCCCACAAGTATCAAATTTACAAAAAAATTCCGCTGTGCTAATAAGTCTACTGCCTGCACCAACAACTCAAACTTTTTCACCTTTTGCAGCCTTCCGACATATATTATTACAGGATATTCATTTTCGAAGTGCTGATGAAATATTGAAGTTTTCTTAGTCTCATTTCGATATTTTAATTGCTTCTGATAGTCCAAAGAGTTAGCAATACAAAACAACTTATTCGCAGCATAGCCCTTTTCGATCATTAAATTCCGAGCATATTCACCATAAAGAAAAACACCAGTTACTAATGAATAATAGATCTTTTTGATTATTTTCTTTACTA
>ERZ838577.4621-NODE-4621-length-11274-cov-3.138872_pt1 | contig 11274 bp, 10 predicted proteins | sample MGYA00519682_ERZ838577 | MGnify/ENA primary metagenome ERZ838577 (study PRJEB31850, sample SAMEA3708838) | human gut metagenome | biome: human gut; feature: human-associated habitat; material: faeces | place: China | collected 2014 ...
GATAATTTTCAACTGAAAATCGAAAAAGGCGAGCTTTATGGTCTGATCGGACCAAATGGTGCCGGAAAAACAACCGTATTTAATCTTCTTACAGGTGTTTATAAGCCAACAGAGGGAATTATCAAGCTGGATGGGCAGGATATCACCGGAAAAAGTATTATCGATATTAATAAAGCTGGAATTGCACGAACATTCCAGAATATTCGACTTTTTAAAGATATGACCGTACTGGACAATGTAAAGGCTGGTCTGCATAATCATTATAAATATTCTACTTTAACCGGAATCTTAAGACTTCCCAAATATTTTAAAGTAGAAAAAGAGATGAACGAGCGCGCTATGGAGATCCTGAAGGTGTTTAATCTGGATCAGGAGGCTGGTCTTCTTGCGGGAAACCTTCCTTATGGTAAACAGCGTAAGCTGGAAATTGCCAGAGCGCTTGCCACAGATCCCAAGCTTCTCCTTCTGGATGAGCCGGCTGCCGGTATGAACCCCAATGAGACTCAGGAGCTGATGGATACCATTCGGTTTGTAAGAGATCATTTTAATATGACGATCCTTCTGATTGAGCACGATATGAAGCTGGTTGGCGGTATCTGTGAGGAACTGACTGTATTAAACTTCGGACAGGTTCTTTGTCAGGGTGAGACAGCAAAGGTTCTGAAAGATCCTGCTGTTGTTACTGCATATCTGGGCGAATAAGGAGGAAAAAGAAATGGCAATGTTGGAAGTAAAAGATTTACACGTATATTATGGTGTAATCCAGGCATTAAAAGGAATCTCCTTTGAGGTAAACCAGGGCGAGGTTATTGCTTTGATCGGTGCCAATGGTGCAGGAAAAACCACTACACTGCAGACACTTACAGGTCTTCTTTCAGCAAAAGAAGGTTCCGTTGTTTTTGAAGGAAAAGATATTACCAGGGTTCCGGCCCATAAGATTGTTGAAATGGGAATTGCACATGTTCCGGAGGGACGTCGTGTTTTTTCAGATTTAAGTGTATATGAGAACCTGATCATGGGTGCTTATACGAGAAAAGATAAAGCTGAGATCCAGGAAAGCCTTGCAGGAGTCTATAAAAGGTTTCCGCGTCTGGAAGAGCGTAAAGGACAGCGTGCCGGTACACTTTCTGGTGGTGAGCAGCAGATGCTTGCCATGGGTCGTGCCCTTATGAGTAAACCCAGACTGATCGTAATGGATGAGCCATCCATGGGACTTTCCCCAATCTTTGTAAATGAGATCTTCGATATTATCCGTGTGGTAAGCGAAAGTGGTACTACGGTACTTCTTGTAGAGCAGAATGCGAAGAAGGCCCTCTCTATCGCAGATCGTGCATACGTTCTTGAGACTGGCAAGATCACAATGAGTGGAAAAGCAAGCGACCTGCTGAATGATGAAGCGGTACAGAAGGCTTATCTGGGTGAATAAAATTTGTAGATCTGACAGCTGATAGGCGACATGTCCGTTTTGTGAACAAAGTTCACAGAACTTTCGGGAATCTGGTGCATCACGAAGCGGTTACTGGACAGGTCGTGAACAGTAAGGTCTTTGGGAAAATAATCTGGTCAGGTGATTCTTGTTGTTGTCGGAAAGAATGGAAAAAACAACGCTTCAGGAAGCTGGCCAGTGTAATAAGGAGGAGAGAAATGGACAATTTCGTAATTACAATTGCAAGACAGTACGGAAGCGGTGGACGTACCGTTGGTGAAATGCTTGCGAAGAAATTAGGGATTGGATATTACGACAAGGATATTATCCGCATGGCATCTGAGGACAGTGGAATTCATGAAACTCTTTTTGGAAGAGTAGATGAGTATTCCAGCGCAAAAAAACCGCTTTTCGGGAAGAATGGAATTTACAGCGGTGAGCTGATCTCGCCTCAGAGTAAGGACTTCACCTCTGATGAGAACCTGTTTAATTATCAGGCAAAGATCATCCGTGAACTGGCAGGGAAGGAGTCCTGCGTGATCATCGGAAGATGCTCCAACTATATTTTGAAGGATTATCCAAATGTGCTTCGTGTATTTATCCACGCTGATTGGGATTTCCGAATGGAAAAGGCTGCTGAGAAGCTGAGCATGAGCCAGAAAGAGATCGAAAAATTCCTTCAGAAGGATGACAAACGTAAGGATGAGTATTACCGCAGATTTACAGGTGAGGAATGGAAGGATGCCACTCAGTATGACCTGTGTCTGGATAGCAGCAAGCTTGGATATGAGAAATGTATCGAAGAAATTGAAAATCAGCTGAAGCTGCTGAAATAATAACAGGCTGTGCCACATAGCAGCATATCATGTGAAAACAAAAGGAAGAGCACTGGTGATTTTGAAAGAGATTGCCAGTGCTTTTTAATGTAACAGGAAATTCCGTTTGGATTTCCTGTTACATTAAAAGCCCTACCGGGCAGGATCGCACTGCGGCGGAAAGGTAGTTGTCGCTCGAGGCGACCCGCCGCAGGCGGAGAATCCTGCAAGCAGGATTCTTTTTTACATTTCATAAACATATATTATCAGGAAAGACAGATGTCAGGCGGCGGGATATGAAGGAAAAAAGACATCTGGTGATGTGGGTAGAAGTTATAGCGTTGGCGGTGCTGCTGGCAAGGCTGGAAACTGTGAGAATCCGGGAGAATGCAAAAGAAGTGCAGGAATATACCTGTGCCGGGCGGGAACAGGAAGGTGCGCAGAAGGGGAACGGAAAAAGAGAGGAAAAAACTGTCAGTGACAAAGTGATAGGGGCTAGGAATAGAAGGTCAGAAAAGAAGCTGGAAGATACTTTGGAAAAGAATGTGACGGAAAAGAAAAAAGCAGCTCTGACTTTTGATGACGGTCCTAACAGTAAATATACGCCGCTGCTTCTGAAAGGGCTGAAGGAGAGAGGGGTCCATGCTACTTTTTTTCTCATGGGGAAGAATATTGAGGGAAAAGAGGCCTTGGTGAAGCAAATACAGGAGGAAGGTCATCTGATCGGGAATCATACATACAATCATGTACAGCTGGATAAGATTTCAAAGGAGGCAGCAAAAGAAGAAATTGAGACAACCAACCAGAAAATCTTTGAAATCACAGGTGTGTACCCGGCATGGTTAAGACCGCCCTATGGGGAGTGGCGAAAAAATCTGGATTTTTATGTGGAGATGTTTCCTGTACTCTGGGATGTGGATACTTTGGACTGGAAGAGTAAAAATGTAGATTCGATTATGAAAATTGTGCGGTCGGAAGTGTCAGACGGGGCAGTGATCTTGATGCATGATGCTTACCAAAGCTCAGTAGATGCAGCGCTTCAGATTGTGGATCTTCTGATGGCAGAAGAATATGAATTCGTGACTGTAGAGGAGCTGATATTGCCGTAAAAGATCGTTAAAGATGTTCATTGGTAATGTGTTACTGCTCACTACGTTCACAGTAACGCGCTTCGCGATGCACAGAAATCATGCATTCGCATGATTTCGCGCCGCAATTCTCGGGTTTTCTGTGAACTTTGTTCACAAAAAACGCCTCGCGGAACGTTACCAGTGAACAGTAATGTAATGTTCCGCGAACAGTTAAAAAATAGCTTTATAAACTTGCCTAAATGAGAAATATAGATTATAATTAGAACAAATGTACGGAAAATTACTTTTGAATTGGAGAGAAATACATGGATTTATTTGAATATGCGAAATCCAGGACAATGGAGAATGAATCCCCACTTGCCTCACGTCTTCGCCCTACGAAACTGGAGGAAGTAGTGGGACAGCAGCACATTGTGGGAAAAGATAAATTACTTTACAGAGCCATCAAGGCAGATAAGCTGACTTCCGTTATTTTTTACGGTCCTCCAGGAACCGGAAAGACCACTCTGGCTAAAGTCATTGCCAATACTACTAGCGCAGACTTTACCCAGATCAATGCCACCGTAGCAGGCAAGAAAGATATGGAAGAAGTGGTAAAACAGGCTCAGAATGCCCTTGGAATGTATGGGCGAAAGACGATTTTGTTTATTGATGAGATTCATCGCTTTAATAAAGGACAGCAGGATTATCTTTTGCCTTTTGTGGAGGACGGAACCATTATCCTTATTGGGGCCACCACAGAGAATCCCTATTTTGAGGTAAACGGTGCTCTCCTTTCACGTTCTATTGTGTTTGAGTTGAAGGCACTGGAGATTCCGGAGATTAAAGAACTGCTCCTGCGGGCAGTGAACGATAAGGAAAAGGGCATGGGAAGCTATAATGCGGTTCTGGATGAAGATGCCCTGGAGTTTCTGGCAGATATGGCAGGAGGAGATGCCAGAAGCGCTCTGAATGCCATAGAGCTTGGCATTCTTACTACGCCAAGAGCTTCAGACGGCAAGATTCATATTACTCTGGATGTGGCTTCTGAGTGTATCCAGAAGCGTGTGGTGCGCTATGATAAGGATGGAGATAACCATTATGATATTATTTCTGCATTTATCAAGAGTATGCGCGGCTCCGATCCGGATGCTGCAGTTTATTATCTGGCGAAGATGCTGTATGCAGGTGAAGATGTGAAATTTATTGCAAGACGTATGATGATCCTTGCTTCTGAAGATATTGGAAATGCAGATCCCCAGGCCCTGGTAGTGGCAACAGCAGCAGCCCAGGCAGTTGAGCGGGTGGGAATGCCGGAATCCCAGATCATTCTTTCCCAGGCTGCCGCATATATGGCATGTGCACCTAAGAGTAATGCAGCGGTGAATGCTATTTTTGCAGCAATGGACAGTGTGAAGCGTACTAGGACGACTGTGCCGGTTCATCTTCAGGATGCCCATTATGGAGGGCATGAGAAGCTTGGACATGGAATGGGCTACAAGTATGCCCACGATTATCCAAATCATTATGTAAAGCAGCAGTATCTGCCAGATGAGATCCAGGGAGAGAAATTCTATGAGCTGTCAGATATGGGATATGAGAAGAAACTGAAGGAACACATGAAGTTTATAAAAGAGCATGCAGATTGAAGGAATGATTTTTCAAACACGCGTTGGAATAAATATTGAGTAATTATCAGCAAGTGCTGTTTTGCGAAGCGTGCAGCTGTGAAGGTACTGAACAATTACAATATCTGAAATAAAAAGTGGAGGAGCTTTATAAAAGCCCCTCCATTATTTTTGCATAAATTTCTTCATATTTCTTGGGCCACTGCCTGCACATGGCCTTTGCAGCGGAAAGAGATGGCGCTGCAAGCGAAAGATCGATCACAGAAGCACCCTTCTGCAAAAGCTGAAGGTGAACCACATATTCTCCCTGATTATTAATGTAATAATCGGCTGGAGCTTTCACCTGATTCTTTGTGGAGGCACCTCTGGCTGCCAGGTACTGGAGCACTTCAGTACGGATGTCCTGGGAAATATCATTCTCGAAATAGGTGAGTGTGTTTTTTCCATCTTCAGTAAGATAATAGTAGGAAGTATTGGAAATGGTACGCTTCTCAATCAGTTCTGTTTCCTCAAGCTCGGAAAGGGCCTGTTGCAAATGGAAATAATTTGTGTACTCACGGTCCAGAATAAATTCTGAAATTTCTGAATTAGTGATGGGGGATGAAGAATTCCGAAGCATGTATAGGATGATCAGTTTGTAAACAGTAAATGGTGTAGCCATTTTCCAGCCTCCCTTCTGGTGAAATATTGCGTAAATTCTAAATTCGAGTGTGTTTGAAAAAGGCTTTCTGCAAGATGTGTATTACACTTTGCAGGAGATTGCGGGAATAATATTTCAAACAGACTCTAATGCTTTGCCCTGAAAACTCTGACGCTCTTTCAAACGGTGGTGGAGCAGATTCAGCACTTCTCTTTTTCTGCTGGCCCATAGAGGGGCGATCAGCAGATCTTTCGGCCCATCGCCGGTAACCCGGTGGATCACAATGGATGGATCCAGATGTTCCAGGCAGTCTGCTACAAGGTCAATATATTCGGTGCGTTCCAGCACTTTAAATTTCCCGGCAAGATAATCATATGCAAGGTCAGTGCCTTTCAGAACGTGGAGCAGCTGAAGCTTGATTCCCTGAATATCCCGGGCATTTAAATAATCCATAGTAGCCAGCATATCTTCCCTGGATTCGCCGGGAAGCCCGAGAATGGTATGAACTACTACTTCCAGACCAGCTGTGCGGAGTCTCTTAAGGGAGTCTTCAAAGCAGGATAGAGGGTAACCTCGCCTGATATAAGCTGCGGTAGATTCATGAATGGTTTGAAGTCCCAGTTCTACCCAGACTGGTTTAACCATGTTTAGCCGGGAAAGAAGTTCTACTACATCGTCCTCCAGGCAATCCGGCCTTGTACCAATAGAAAGTGCCACAATCCCCGGATGGGAAATAGCTTCCTGAAAAATTTTTTCCAGATAAGGCACAGGAGCATAAGTATTGGTGTAAGCCTGAAAATAGGCGATGTATTTGTGAATAGGTCTTTTGGCGGAAAGCATGGCAATTTGGCTGTCTATCTGTTCATGGATAGAGAGGGCTGCACTGGCGGCAAAATCACCGCTGCCACCTTCGCTGCAGAAGATGCAGCCGCCGTGTCCTATTGTACCATCGCGGTTGGGACAGCTCATGCCGCCGTTTAAGGTGACTTTATAAACCTTTTCCCCGAAGCGCTCCTTTAGCATATAGTCAAGGGAGTGATAGGGCTTTCCATTCCAGCTGGTGATCATAAATTCTTATTGTCGGAATCAAGACTGTGGTCTACTACACTGTCAGGATTCGGCTCAGAGGTTTCTTCCGGAATATATTTGTCAAAAATTTTCACAAAGAAATGGGAATTGATGTATGCAATTCCGGAAAATCCAATGAGCACCAGCAGCAGGATGACCATGGACTGTACCTGGGCACTTGGAATAAAAAATACAAGAACCGGGGCAGCAGTGACAAGGATCATAAGTGCTGTATATGGAAGATGGCGGATGGACATCAAAAATGCGTTGGTAAAAGTATTCTTGATGGTATTGTAAAATTTCGCAAGAACCGGGTAGATGTACAGGAAGATCATCAGGTAAACGACCAGGATCATCATAAATAATACCATAAGAACCTTACCGATGGTGCCAGGTGTGCTGCGGCAGATGCTAATGTCAAAGTACAGCAAAAGGGCAGCCGCAAGCATGATCAGATTGATCACAATACCCTGTTTCAGATTCTGTTTAAAGGATTTAAAAAATCCGCGGACGATATAAGACTCTTCATTACGAACCATTTTCAAAGTGACGTAGAACATGGCGGCAATGGAAGGTCCAATGGTCACCACCGGAATGCAGCAGACAATGCAAAGCAGATTCAGAATGATAAGATCTGCCACCCTGCTCATGAAGGTGAAAAATTTGTTATCCATGTTGAAAAAACGATCCATTCAAAAATTCCTCTTTTCTATTTTGTATATAGCATTAATGAGCTTATCACATAGTATAACGAATCTGTGAAAAAAAAGCAATTTGAAAATAAAAAAGAACATAAAAACTATATAATCTTCACAAAAATATTTATAGAAAGTCCTTGCTTATCACACGTCAGAGTGTTAAAATAGTAATCATTGAAAAGAGAATAATAAACATTAAATATAGAAAAAGGAGTAGCGAAATGAGTAAAAATATCAGAACTGAGGCAGTTGACCATCTTTTTGAGGCCATACTTTGTCTGAAGGATAAGGAAGAGTGCTACACTTTCTTTGAGGATGTGTGTACCATTAACGAACTTCTTTCTTTATCTCAGAGATTTGAAGTGGCTAAAATGCTGATGGATAAGAGAACTTACCTTGACATTTCTGAGAAGACCGGTGCTTCCACAGCCACGATCAGCCGTGTAAACCGTTCTCTGAATTATGGCAATGACGGTTATGATATGGTATTTAAGAGAATGGAAGAGAAAAAAGAGCAGAACCGTTCTCTGGATCAGAAGGACGAATAAGCGTCAGAGGATCTGAATCCGAAATAGAATAAAATATACGAAAGAAAACCCGCGAAATTGTGCTATGAGATAATTTCGCGGGTTTTGTACTGTTATTTGTCTTTATTCTTCTTATGTTTGTCCCTGGGCTCAGATGGGGAAATGTCATCGATCATTTTCTCAATGATCATCTTCTTAATGTAGACATCAAAGCTCATGAGACAGATAAAACTGAATCGCTTCAGAAATTCCTGATCTTCCTCATCTGCATCCTGGAAAGTGGCGCTGGAGAAACGGTAATCCTTCAGAAGATTCTTGATCAACTGGTCAATCTTGCGGTTCTCCATTCCAAAAACTTCATTATATACATAGGTCATGTCCTTGCCTGGCTCACCTTTAAAGTATTTCGCTGTGATGGGACCGAGAAGCTTCTGGATGTCTGTGATGGACAGAATATTCTTAAAATAATAAATGAAGATCAGCATGAGCAGATGATCTTTGGAATAGCGCTTCTTCTCAGGGGAAGGGAGCAGGTTATTCTTGGCGTAGTTATTGATCATGGTCTTTGTCAGGATCTTGTCATCATCGTGACGCTTTGTGGACGCAAGCTGATCCTCCATAAACGTGGTGACCTGATCCATGTACAGGTCGATGTTTGGAAGATCTTCTGGTTTTATATAATCCATTCCGGAAATGTGCTCCAGAATGCTCTTTAATATGGATTTATCATCAGCTGTCATTTTTATCACCTCTGCTCCTTATTATATAGTTTTTAAAACTACTTGTAAACTGTTTTTTTCAGATCTTGTGAAAAACAGAAAAAAACCAGAACTTTGTTTACAAAAAACACCTCGCGGAATGTTACTGGTAAACAGTAAAAACCCGAATCTATGTTTGGATTTTCTGCACGTTCGGGGTTGTGGGAGATAAGGATTTCATGTATAATGAGATTTAACTATTTGAAAAATCATTCCCGCAATCTGCATGCCCCATTTGACGGTATATTTCGTCCGAATTCAGTTGTCGCAGTCCGCTGTGACGCCCTCATCAGGGCGGAAGCTCCTACAAATTGTGGCGCACATCCTGCAGAAAGCTTTTTTCAAACATGCGTTAGCGAAAAAAGGAGAACATAAATGAGCATATATGATACATTAAATCCCCCTCAGCGCGAGGCGGTAGCACAGACAGAGGGACCAGTCCTGATCCTGGCGGGAGCTGGTTCCGGCAAGACAAGAGTGCTGACACACAGGATTGCCTATCTGATGGATGAAAAGGGAGTAAATCCGTGGAATATTCTGGCTATTACTTTTACCAATAAGGCTGCTCAGGAGATGAGAGAGCGTGTGGATAAGCTGGTGGGCTTTGGTTCTGAGAGTATCTGGGTGTCTACTTTCCACTCAGCCTGCGTAAGAATCCTTCGGAGACATATTGATAATCTGGGATATGACACGAATTTTACAATCTATGATACAGATGACCAGAAGTCTCTTATGAAAGATGTGTGCAGGAAGATGAACATTGACACCAAGATTTATAAAGAGCGTTCCCTTCTTGCCCAGATTTCCCATGCCAAGGATGAGTTGCTTACACCAGATGATATGGAGATGAAAGCTGCCGGAGATTACAATATGAAGAAAGTGGCTTCTGTTTACCGTGAATACCAGGCTGCTCTTCGAAAGAATAATGCACTGGACTTTGATGATCTGATCGTAAAGACGGTGGAGCTTTTTGAAAAATGCGGTGCAGTGCTAGAGTACTATCAGGAGCGGTTTAAATACATTATGGTGGATGAGTATCAGGATACCAATACTGCACAGTTTAAGTTTATCAGTCTTCTGGCCCAGCGGTATCAGAATCTTTGTGTGGTAGGTGATGATGACCAGTCCATTTATAAATTCCGTGGGGCTAATATTGGAAATATTCTTGGATTTGAGCATGTTTTTCCAGATGCCAGGGTAATCCGTCTGGAGCAGAACTACCGCTCTACAAGGAATATCCTGAATGCAGCGAACCAGGTGATCGCGAATAATACTGAGCGTAAGGCAAAAACCCTGTGGACAGAGAACGAAGAAGGCAGCAAGGTGCATTTTCGCCAGTTTTTGAATGCTTATGAGGAAGCAGAGTATGTGGCAGGGGAAATCGGCAAGTTAAAAAGAAACGGTCTTGGGAACTACCGTGATTGTGCCATTCTTTATCGTACCAATGCCCAGTCCCGTATTTTTGAGGAGAAATTTATTGCAGCCAATATTCCATATAAACTGGTAGGAGGCGTTAATTTCTATGCACGTAAGGAAATCAAGGATCTTCTCTGTTATCTGAAAACGATTAATAATGCCAGAGATGATCTTGCTGTGCAGCGAATCATCAATGTGCCGAAGCGTGGAATCGGTGCAACGACACTTGGACGTGTTCAGGATTATGCGGACAATATGGGAATCAGTCTGTATGAGGCATTGCGCGTGGCTGAAGAGGTTCCTTCTATTGGAAGAAGCTTGTCAAAGATCGATGGCTTTGTAACTTTTATACAGATGCTGAAGAGCAAGGCAGATGTGATGACTGTGGAGGAAATCCTGCAGGAGGTAATTGATTCCACAGGTTATGTGGCAGAGCTGGAAGCTGAGGATACAGAAGAATCGAGAGCAAGAATTGAGAATATTGATGAGTTGATTTCCAAGACTGTGGCTTATCAGGAGGCTATGGAGGAGCAGAATCAGCCGGCTACGCTTTCTGGCTTTCTGGAAGAGGTGGCTCTGGTAGCAGATATTGATACTGTAGATCCGGATCAGGATTATGTGCTCCTTATGACTTTACATAGTGCCAAGGGTCTGGAGTTTCCGAAGGTGTTTATGGTAGGAATGGAAGACGGCATTTTCCCTAGTCATATGACCATCAGCTATGGCGATGACGGGGAGATGGAAGAAGAGAGAAGACTTTGTTACGTGGGAATTACCCGTGCAATGAAAGACCTTACTTTGACTTGCGCCCAGCAGAGGATGATCCGTGGAGAGACTCAGTATAACAGGGTTTCCAGGTTTGTGAGAGAGATTCCAAGAGAACTGGTAGATCTGGGACACACTATTCAGGAGAAGAAGCCGAAAGTGGAGGAACTAATCCCAACACCGGCGAAATACTCCAAGATGAAAGAAATTCTCCAGGGCAGAAATTATAAGCCAAGAGAATTTAAAGTAACAAAAGCTAATTCGCTGGATTATGAGGTGGGAGATACGGTTCGCCATATTAAATTTGGCGTTGGAATTGTGAAAGAAATCGTGGAAGGCGGTCGTGATTATGAGGTTACAGTGGAGTTTGATAAGGTTGGTGTGAAGAAGATGTTCGCAAGCTTTGCCAAACTTAAGAAAATATAACTTTTTATAATTTTCTTAAGAAATCTTAAAGTTTCTG
>ERZ838577.4624-NODE-4624-length-11266-cov-3.646954_pt1 | contig 11266 bp, 10 predicted proteins | sample MGYA00519682_ERZ838577 | MGnify/ENA primary metagenome ERZ838577 (study PRJEB31850, sample SAMEA3708838) | human gut metagenome | biome: human gut; feature: human-associated habitat; material: faeces | place: China | collected 2014 ...
CAGTTCAGCCGGGGCGTGCAGCGCTTTGTGGGGGGACTATCCAAAAAGGTGCTGCTGGCAAATACCTTCGGCTCTGCCTGGAATGCCCTGCAAGTCACCACCGGCACGGCGGCGGCCTGGCTGGGGCTATTGTGCTATACCCTGCAAATTTACTTCGATTTTTCCGGCTATTCCGACATGGCCATCGGCCTGGGTCAGCTGTTTGGCTTTACCTTCCTGGAAAACTTCAACTATCCCTACATCAGCGCCAGCATCACCGAGTTCTGGCGGCGGTGGCACATTTCTCTGTCCACCTGGTTTAAGGAATATGTCTACATCCCCCTGGGCGGCAACCGGAAGGGCTTGGCAAGGCAGATTTTCAACATCCTGGTGGTGTGGCTGCTCACCGGCTTGTGGCATGGTGCCAGCTGGAATTTTGTGCTGTGGGGCGGCTATTATGCGGCACTGCTGATTCTGGAAAAATGCTGGCTGCTGAAAGCCGGTGAAAAGCTGCCGCTGGTGCTGCGCCGGATGATGACCATGGTGCTGGTGATGCTGGGCTGGGCGCTGTTCTATTTTGAGAATCTGGGTGCCCTGGGGGCATTCCTGGGGCGGCTTTTTACCGCCGTTCCCTCGGCGGGCATCGCCTTCTATCTGCCGGTGACGGCGCTGGGCTGCCTGTGCGCCACCCCTGCCCTGAAGCGGGTGAAGCTTTCGGACGGGGTGCGCTGGGGGCTCTGCATTTTGCTGCTGCTGTTGTGCGTGGCATCTCTGGCACGGCAGAGCTATAATCCCTTTATCTATTTTCGCTTCTGAGGTGCGCCATGAAAAAATGTGATAAGATATTTACCGGGCTGATTTGCCTGTTTTTCCTGGGCATGAGCCTTTTGTATGCGGTGCTGCCTTCCAGGGCGTTTTCACCGCTGGAAAAGCGGTATCTGACCCAGGCACCGACCCTCACCGTCCCAAATCTGCTCTCCGGTGGTTTTGGGGACGAGGTGGAAAATTACATGGCTGACCAGATGCCCGGGCGGGACTGGTTTGTGGGGCTGAATGCCTACTATGAGCGGGCGTTGGGATTGCAGCGGAGCAAGGACATCTGGGTGGTGGACGGCAAGCTGGTACGCCGCCCGGTTCAGGCAGATGATGATGCCCTGACCCGCCGGGCGGGGGTGGTGGAGCGATTTGCAAAGAACCAGAGCGTACCCGTTACCCTGAGCCTGATTCCCTCCGCCGGGTGGGCTGCCGGAGACGGCAGCTATCAGGATGAAGCGCTGATTGATGCCGTCTATGGGGCGGCGCAGGTGGAGCATCTGTCGCTGACCGATACCTTCCGGGGCAGACCGGAGCTGTTTTATAACACCGACCACCACTGGACAAGCCGGGGGGCCTTTGAAGCCTACCGGGTGCTGATGAATGGTTTTCAAAAGCCGGTGGAGGAACGCTACACCGTGGAAGCGTATCCCCATTTCCGGGGGGCAAACTATGCTTCCAGCGGCCTGTGGCTGACCGGGGAGGAAACGCTGGAAATGTGGCACGCCGGGGAAATCACCGTCAACCCCGGAACGGAGCAGGCCCATGAAGGGGTATTCTATCCGGCGCAGCTGGATTCCTTCGACCCGTATACCGTGTTCCTGGGGGGAAATCAGCCCCTGGTGGAGCTATACAATCCCGCCGGAAGCGGCAAACTGCTGGTGATTCGGGATTCCTTCAGCAACTGCCTGGGCGGCTTCCTGGCGCAGAGCTATGAGCAGGTGACGCTGGTGGATTTGCGCTACCACAAGCGCCCGGTGTCCGAGCTGCTGGCAGAGACGGACTATGACCGGGTGCTGATTCTCTACAGCCTGGAAAACTTCCTCACCGACCAGAATCTTCCCCTGCTGCGGTGAGGGACGGAATTGTAAATGTTGTGTAAACGATGGGCTTTTCCGGCAGATTTCCCTTGTCAAAGTGTAAAATCCTGATATAATTACGCTACACGGGGGAAAGCGGAAATCATAGAGAGGTAAAAAATGGGAAAAAAAGAAACAACGCTCCAATCCGGGCTGCTTTCCCTGGATGTTAAAAAACTCAAGCTGGTATTTTTCTGGGTGTTCGCCCTGGGGCTGACAGCCCACGGCTACCGCTTCATGAACCCCAATTTTAACCACGACTCCCTGTACTCCCTGTATGAGCAGGGGCCGGAATTGATGATTTCGGTGGGGCGTTTTCTGCGTCCGGTATACCGGCTGCTGCGGGGCAACCTGACCCTCCCGGCTTTTGGCGGGATTCTGGCGCTGGTGTATCTGTCCTTTGCGGGCTACCTGCTGGTGGAGCTGCTGGACATTCAAAACGCTTGGCTGATTGGGCTGGTGTGCGGCGTTTTGACGGTGAATTCCACCATGTCGTTGATGAACGCTACCTATATGACGGACACGGATGCCTACTGCCTGGCTTTCCTGCTGGCGGTGCTGGGGGTTTGGGCGCTCAAGCGCTGGAAGCACGGCAGCCTCCTGATGGTGCTGTTTTGCTTCCTCTCCCTGGGCATTTACCAGGCTTATGTCAGCACGGCGGTATTTTTGCTGCTGCTGCTTGGCTTGGAGGATTTGCTGCGGGGCAAGCCGATAAAGCAGGTTTATGGCAGATTGATAAAGGAAATGCTGCTGGTGCTGGCTTCCATCATTTGCTATTATGTGGTGATGAAGCTGACCCAGCGCCTGATTCATGTGCAGGAGGCAGACATCTACAATACCGTTTCCAGTCTGCCGCCCCTGTCGGTGCGGGAGGTGCTGAGCCGCATCAGAGCCTGCATCGCTTCCGGTGCAATGTGGTCAGTGCTGCCCATTGGGCCGGTTGCCCATAACCAGTGGCTGATTCGCATCCTCAATGTGATGATGGGTGCGCTGGCGGTGCTCTGTCTGCTGAGCATAATGCGCCGCCGTGGCCTGAAAGCCGGTTCGGTGTGGGGTATTGTGGGAATTGTGGCAGCGATGCCCTTCGGCCTCAATGTGTCAACGCTGATTTCCGGGCTGTATCACTGGCTGACCATGTACAGCATGAATCTACTGTATCTCATGGTGCTGGTGCTGGTGCAGATGAGCGACGGCGACCGTGGCACCCGGGTCAAGCGGATGGTGTGGGCGGTGATGGCAGCGGTGATGGTATATGACGGCTGCCTGTGCGCCAATGAGCTGTATTTGAAAAAGGAGATGGAGAGCGAGGCAACCCTGTCCACCTTCACCCGCATCATCGATCGGATGGAAAATACCCCGGGCTTTGAGCCCAGAAGCACCCGGGTGGCGATGGTGGGAGAAATGATCTATTCCCCTTTGTCGGAGCAGCGCCCCGGCATTGCCAACGATGCCACCGGTCTGTGGTTTAATTTTTCCGTCAGCTACTATGATACCTATGTTGCATACCTGACCTATTACCTGGGTTACCCGGCGGAGTGCGTCAGTGAGGAAGAAGTCATTGCACTGGAGAAGGATCCCAGGGTAATGGAAATGCCCCCGTTCCCGGCGCAGGGAAGCGTCCGGATGGTGGACGATGTGATGGTGGTAAAGCTGGCGGAGCCTGTTGAGGAGACAGAGGAATAAGGCTGTCGCCGAAAAGCAATGCAAGTAATGTCCTGCGGGACGTTCATCATCCTGATACGTCAATGAAATGAGGTAAATCATATGAAAAAAATGCTTTTCATCATGAATCCCTATGCCGGGAAACGCCGGGCAAACAAATATCTGGCGGACATTCTGGAAATGTTCAACCGGGCGGATTATCTGGTAACGGTGCATATGACCGCCGGCCCTGGTGATGCCACGGGTGTGGTGCAGGCGCTGGCTCCCGGCATGGATATTGTGGTTTGCTGCGGTGGCGACGGCACCTTCAACGAGACGGTGGCCGGGCTGCTGAAAGCCGATGTGGACATCCCGGTGGGCTACATTCCCGCCGGTTCCACCAACGATTTTGCCGCCAGCCTCCATCTGCCCACCGAGCCGCTGGAAGCGGCTCAGGAGATTGTGGAGGGCGTGCCTGTTTCCTATGATGCAGGCAGCTTCTGCGGGCGTTTCTTCTCTTATGTGGCATCCTTCGGTGCTTTTACCAGAACCAGCTATGCCACGCCCCAGTCCATTAAAAACGCCCTGGGACACACGGCTTATGTGCTCAGCGGTATTTCGGAGCTGTCCCAGATTCGCCCGGAGCATATCAGGATGGAAATCAACGGCGAGGTGGTGGAGGATGACTTTCTGTTCGGTGCCATCTGCAATTCCACTTCCGTGGGCGGCATCCTGACTTTGGATCCCAAGCAGGTGGACATGGCCGACGGCAAGCTGGAGGTGCTGCTGGTGCGCTCTCCTCAGAGCCTTTTGGAGCTGACCGAGTGCATTGCTGCTGTGCAGAGCCAGCAGTACAACAACTGCGAGATGATTACCTTCCGCTCCGGCAGCAAGATTGAGATTACCGCCGACCCGGAAATGCCCTGGACGCTGGACGGCGAACGGGAGGACGGCCACGAGCACATCACCGTGGTCAACAAGCACCTGGCCTATCGCCTGGTGCAGAAGCCGAGGGAGTCTGCGGATGCATAATTCCACGCTGTGCTATCTCGTAAAAGACGGCAAGGTGCTGATGCTCCACCGGGTCAAAAAGAAAAATGACATTAACCATGACAAATGGATTGGCATTGGCGGGAAATTTGAGCCGGAGGAAGCCCCGGAGGAGTGCATTCTCCGGGAGGCCAAGGAAGAAACCGGCCTGACCCTCACCTCCTGGCGATGCCGGGGTGTGGTCACCTTTTTGCAGGAGGGCGGCGAGGGAGAATATATGTACCTCTTTACCGCCGATGATTTTACCGGGGAGCTGATAGAATGCGACGAAGGCGACCTGCAATGGGTGAGCATGGAGTTTCTGGATGCCCTGCCCAAGTGGGAGGGCGACCGGATTTTTCTGAATCTCCTGTGGCAGGATGCCCCCTTCTTCCTGCTGACCCTGCGCTATCAGGGTGACCGGCTGGTGGAAGCGGTGCTGGACGGCAAGAAGATACGTTGACTCCATATTTGAAAAGACAAAAGCACCGGGAAGACTGGAAAAAAACAGCTTCCCGGTGCTTTTTGAGTTGTTTGCAAAGAAGGCTCACCGTTCCTTGGTGCGAAGTGCAAAAAAAGCCTGTGACCCTCAGCTAGAACGGTCACAGGCTTTTTTCAGATTTCCTTGTACATGGCGGCGGCATCGTCCTTGCGGACGGTTTCGGCCACCTGCAAGACCTCCACGGCCACGGTGCGGGCACCCATGGAGATTTCGATTTTGTCCCCCACCTTTACGTCATAGCTGGCCTTGGCAGGCTTGCCGTTGACGCTGATGCGGGCATTGTCACAGGCTTCATTGGCCACGGTGCGGCGCTTAATCAGCCGGGACACCTTCAGATATTTGTCAAGACGCATGGATTACTTTTCCAGGGCGTCCTTCAGGGTCTTGCTAGCCTTGAAGGTGGGGGTGCGGGAAGCGGCGATTTCCATGGCCTCGCCGGTGCGGGGGTTGCGGCCCATGCGAGCCTCCCGCTCCTTGACTTCAAAAATGCCGAAGCCGCTGACCTGCACCTTCTCGCCCTTGCTCAAAGCGGAGGCAATCACATCAAATGCGGCGTTCAGTGCCTTTTCGGTATCCTTCTTGGTCATGCCGGTCTGCTCGGCGGCAGCGGCAACAAGCTCAGTTTTATTCATGGTAAATTCCTCATTTCAATAAATTTACGGGTGGAGTCCCAGCTCCAATCCCGGTGAAATCCCGTGGGACAGGCTCTGCTCCGTCTGGAAAAAGAGCTTCCTTAGAGTAGCATAACAATTGGAAAAACGCAAGGGTTTTCTTTGAAAAAACTCACAATTTCAGAATTTTTGCAATCTTCTGTCCCTTGGGAAGCAGCAGGCAGTCTTCCTTGGTCAGCACCTTGAGGACAATGGCGGAAAGCAGGTATACAACGCCGCCCACCGCAATGGGCACGCCTGCCAGCAGCACCCGGCTGCCAACGCCCACCGTACTCAGGCACCACCAGGTCAGCCACACGGCCACGCCCATGACACAGGCGGCCAGGAAGGGGCGGACGAGGTTTTTGAGCATCCGAGGCGGGTCTTCCACCAAAGAGCGGATGGAATAGACATTGAGAATGCAGATGACCACATAGCTCAGCAGCGTGCCGATGGGGGTGCCCACAATGCCCACGGCGGGGTTACCGGTGAGGACATACACCACAATCAGCTTCAGCACACCGCCAATGAGCATATTCAAAACCGGGCGGTTTACATTGCCATGGGCCTGCATGATGGCGGTGGTTACCAGCACCAGGGCGTTAAACACCACGGAAACGCCCAATACCTGCATCATCTGGGTGGCCAGCACCAGCTTTTCCCCGGTATAGCCGCCCAGCAGCGCCGTCACCGGCTGGGCAAGGCACACAAGTCCCACCGCACAGGGCATGGCGAAGATGCCGGTAACCCGAATGGCGGATTCCTCGGTCATGCGGGTTTCCTTGAACTTTTTCAGGGTGATTTGCGCCGTGATGGCGGGGATGATGCTGACGGTGATGGGGGTGATGAAGGCGCAGGGCATATTATAGATGGTCTGGGTCATCACATGAACGCCCCGCATGGTGTCCGCCCACTCCTGGCTGATGCCCTGCCCCAGGAGTCTGCCCATGTAAATCTTGCTGGACAGAGAGGTGATGATGGACAAAATGGTGGAGCTGACGGTGATGGGCACTGCAATTTTCAGCAGCTCCTTGGCGGTATCTCCAAAGCTTTTTGGGGTATCCCCGGTTTCGGGCAGCTGGCGGTAGCTCTTGCGGAAGCAGCTGTACAGATACACTGCCGATACCAGGCAGCTGGCTGTCACGCCTAAAATGGCACCGCCTGCCGCCAGGGAGACATCCGCCGTGGCCTTCAGGAACGCCAGTGCGGCGGCCATACCCACAATGAGCTTGGTGACCACCTCCAGCACCTGGGAGACGGCGGTGGGAATCATATTGCTCTGCCCCTGGAAATAGCCCCGGAAGGCGCTCATGATGCAGATGAGCAGCACGCAGGGGCCCAGGAAGCCGATGGCAGCCCAGGCATCCGGCTGGTTCCAGAACCGTGCCAGGGGGCGGCAAAATACGGTCATCAGCAAGCTGCCCACAATGCCCAGCAGCAGGAAAATGCGCTTGGCGGTGGAATACACCTGCCGCACCTGCCCGTAATGCTCCAGGCTGCTGGCTTGGCTGATCATACGGCTCATGGCAACGGGCAAACCGGCGGTGGAAATCATCAAAAGGATGTTGTAAATTTCATAGGCGGTGCTGAAATAGCCAAAACCCTTCTCTCCGATAATGGCATTGAGGGGAACCTTGTAAAGCGCACCCACCAGCTTGACAATTACGGTGGCCGCTGCCAACAGCGCTGTGCCTTGCAGGAAATTTTGCTTTTTTTGCTCTGCCATTATTTCGCCTCCGTCATGGGTTCATCCTTCTGGAAGAGCTTGGGAATGGCCTCGCTGACCAGTTCCTCTACCACTTTGCTCAGGTCGATGGTGGGGAATTTGCCGTTCTGATACAAAATCTGTCCCCGCACCATGGTCATCGCCACATCGCCGCCCTTGGCGGAGAACACCAGGCCGTTCATCACATTGTGGCAGGGCATCAGATGGGGGGCGGTGAAGTCCACCAGCACGATATCGGCATCCATGCCCGCCTGGAGCATTCCGCATTCCTTGCTTCTTCCCTGAGCCTGTGCGCCGCAGACCGTTGCCATCATCAGGGCGGCGGAGCTGGGCAGCGCAGAAGCGTCCTGCTTGCGGCTGCGTACCGCCATGGAAGCACCCCGCATGACCTCAAACATATCCAGGTTGCCTGCTTCTACAGCGCCGTCGGTGCCCAGTGCCACATTCATACCCGCCTGGACACACTCCAGAATCTGGGCGCAGGGCAGACCGCTTTTGGCGGAGGACAGGGGCAGCGCCACGGCAGTTACCTTCTTTTTGCCCAGCAGCTTCTGCTCCATGGGGTCCAGGTAGGCGCACCCGGCGGCGGTTGCCGGAACATTGAACAGACCGTGGCAGTTTAATAGCTCGCCGGGGTTCATGCCGGTGCGCTCCTGACAGCTTTCCACCTCGCCGGGGGTTTGCGCCAGGTGAAGCTGGATGCCCAGGTTCTGTTCGCTGGCATAGCCCACCAGCCCCTCCCACAGCTTGTAGTTGCTGGTGTACTCGGCGTAGATGCCGGCATCAATTTTGATTCTGCCGCCGTCATAGCCGTTCCATTTTTCCGTGACCTTTACCAGCTCCTGGCACTGTTCATCGGTGTCAAAATCAAAGTCCTCGTTCTGGTCGATGAACCGATAGGAGGACAGAGCCAGATTGGCCTTGATGCCGGATTCCGCCACGGCTTCGGCGGTGGCGTTGGGGTAATAGTAGAGGTCGGATACGGAGGTAACACCAAAGCGCAGGCATTCCGCAATGGAAAGCAGCGCCGCTGCCTTGGCGCAGCGGGAGTCCATTTTTGCCTCTTTTTTCAGCAGCTCCTCCAATGCCTGTTGGTTGCTCAGGTCGTCGGTATAGCTGCGCAGCACGGAGGATGCCAGATGGGTATGGCAGTTGATGAGGCCGGGCATGGCAACCATGCCGGTGCCGTCAATCACGGTTTTCGGCGGCTCTTTGGGGGCGGTACGGGAGACGGAAACGATTTTTCCGCCCTCGATGCCGATGTAAGCGCCGAAGATAACCTCCATTTTGGTGTTCATGGTCACCGCAGTGACATTTGCAATCAGTGTGTCCAAAGGAAACTCCTTTCATGTATGGGGAAATTCAAAATCAAATTCTGTAGGGAGGGTAGCATCTGCCCGAAGCTGACGAAATTGAGCCGTCCGATGGATGGGACAAGCTTCTGGCTACCGCTCTTGGCTTCCCCCCGGGGGAAGCCAAGGGCGGCTGCGCCGCACGGGTCGGCAAGTTGCCGACCCCTACAGGGGGCTTTATAGAAGCTCAAACAGTTCCTTCTTCTGTTCCAGCACTTTGGGCAGCAGCTCAATATACTGCTCCGGGAATTTGGGATTATGGAAGCGCTGCAAGCTGCCGTCGGGCAGATTGACCTTGTTCATGCCGCCGCCGCCCAGGCTCAGGATGGTGTGAATCTCCTCCATCATATAGATGTTATACAGGCAGTCCATTCCGTCCCGGCTCCATCCCACATTCTCAAAAGAGCCGGACATATATTTCTGCCGGTACAGATAATAGGGCTTGTAGCCCAGACGGGAGAGGGTTTCGTTGGCATAGGCCACCATGTCGGTGACATCCTGGGCACTGGGGAGATTGCACCGCTTTTCAAACAAATCCGCTCCCTTTTTCAGTGCCAGGGTATGCACGGTGATGTTAGAGGGATTCAGGGCTGCCACCTGGTCGAGACTGCGGCAGAAGCCCTCCACCGTGTCCTGGGGCAGACCGGCAATCAAATCCATGTTGATGGCATCGAACCCGGCATCCACCGCTTCCCGGTAGGCACGCACCACGTCTGCGGCGCTGTGCGGTCGTCCGCAGGCACGCAGCACCGCATCCTCCATGGTCTGAGGGTTGATGCTCATGCGGTTGGCGCCATGGGCTTTGATGGTTTGCAGCTTTTCGGCGTTCAGGGTATCCGGTCGTCCGCCCTCTACGGTGTATTCGATGCAGTCGGACAGGTCGAAGGATTCATTGACGGCATCCATCAGCCGTGCCAGCTGCTGAGCGGTGAGGGTGGTGGGTGTTCCGCCTCCGATGTAAAGGGTACGCACCCGATGACCGGAATTGCGCAGCAACAGCCCGGTTTGCCGGATTTCGCTGCGCAGCGCCGCCAGATAGGGCTCCAGCAGCTCGGTCTTCTTCCCCACCGTGCGGCTGACGAAGCTGCAATAGGTGCAGCGGGTGGGACAGAAAGGAATGCCCACATACAGGCTCAGGTCGCCGGGGCGGAGCTGCTCCATGGCCTTTACCGTGGACTGGGAGCAGGCAACTGCCAGCTTGCGCCGCTGGGGGGTGACGAAATAAACGTCCTTCAGCATTTTTTCCGCCGAGGCTGCCGTGCCGCCTTCCAGCAGATGACGGGTGGTCAGCTTGGTGGGGCGCACCCCTGCCAGAGCACCCCAGGCGGGGGCGGCGGGCAGCAGCTGGATTGCCGCCAGATACACGCTTTGCTGCAAGGCACGGCGGCGCAGCTTCACGGTCTCCTCAGATGCTTTCAGGCGGCGGGTGGCAGAGGCGGTTTTTCCGTCCAGGGTGATGTCCGCCCGGACGGTCAGGTATACCTGCCCCCGGGAGAGCTTGGATACCGCCTCCACCGGCGTATTTTCCGGGAACAGGGACAGCAGAAGCTGCTCCACGGCATAGCGGTCGTCATGACCGATGAGTGTTAAATTCATGGTTGCTCCTTATGGCGGCAGTACCGCCGGAATTTCAGTGGCGCAGTTCGTATTACGCACGACACCCCCTCAGACAGCCCGTTCGGGCTGCCAGCTCCCCCAGAGGTGGAGCCGAGGGCGCTTTGCGCCGGTTCGTTACTGCATATAGGGATTGTGTTCCCGCTCCCAGCTCAGCTCCGTGGAGGAGCCGTGACCGGGATACACCCGGAAATTACCGGGCAGGGCTGCCAGCGTCCGCAGAGAATCACGGATTTGTGCCGGGTTGCCCCCGGGCAAATCCGTTCTGCCGCAGCTGCCGCAGAACAGGGTGTCGCCGGAGAACATCACGTCCTCGCACACCAGGCACACCGAGCCGGGGGTATGCCCCGGGGTGGGAATGACTCGGAAGGTCAGCCCGGCGGCGGTAACGCTGCCGGTGCCGGGATAGGTTTGGGTATAATACAGCCGCCCGTTGGTAATCATGGGAGGCAGAGCCAAATCGGCGGCGCTGATGTATACATCGCAGTCGGTTTCTGCCGCAATTTCTGCCACGGCACCCACATGGTCAAAATGTCCGTGGGTCAGTAAGATGGCATCCACGGTCAGCCCCAGGGTCTGCACCTGGCTGAGAATCTTTTCCGCCTCATAGCCGGGGTCGATGATGCAGCAGTGGGTGCTTCCCGCTGCATGAACGATGTAGCAGTTGGTCTGATACAGACCCAGGGTTAATTTGGTTACTTCCATTGGATTTCCTCCACTCAGGATTGATTGTCATTTGACTGGCGGCTATTTTTGTAGGGGCAGCTACCATGCCGCCCGAAGGGTTAGAGAACTGAGCTGTTCGTTGAGTGGAACCAACTTCCGCAACTGCCCCTTGGCTTCCCCCGGGGGGAAGCTGTCAGACGGCACTTCGGAACCGG
>ERZ838577.4628-NODE-4628-length-11258-cov-2.713737_pt1 | contig 11258 bp, 5 predicted proteins | sample MGYA00519682_ERZ838577 | MGnify/ENA primary metagenome ERZ838577 (study PRJEB31850, sample SAMEA3708838) | human gut metagenome | biome: human gut; feature: human-associated habitat; material: faeces | place: China | collected 2014 ...
GCTCGCGTCGCTTGCCGGCAGAACAGGTAAGTCGGCATATGAGCTCGCCTGCGACCGCGGTTATACAGGTACTCTTGTCGAGTGGCTTGCATCACTTGTCGGCGAAAAAGGCGATAGCGGCGCGAACGGAAAGTCGGCATACGAGCTTGCGTGCGAGCAGGGCTACACCGGCAGCATCACCGATTGGCTGCACAGCCTCACGGGTGCAAACGGCGCTGACGGCTCGAACGGAAAGTCGGCATACGAGCTTGCATGTGAGCAGGGCTTTCCCGGCTCGCTGTCCGAGTGGCTGACCGCGCTTGTAGGACCTCAGGGTAAAAAAGGCGACACCGGCGCATCTGCATATGACCTTGCCGTGGCAGGCGGCTACGAGGGAACGCTTCAGGATTGGCTGACTACCCTTGTCGGCGCTAAGGGCGAGCGTGGAGATAAGGGAGCCGACGGTACGAACGGTAAAGACGGCACAAACGGCAGAGACGGCAAGTCTGCATATGAGCTTGCGGTCGAGGGCGGCTATGAGGGCACGCTTCAGGATTGGCTTGCATCGCTTGTCGGTCCCAAGGGTGATAAAGGCGATAAGGGCGACAAGGGCGAACAGGGCGAACGCGGTACACCGGGCGCGAAGGGCGATTCCGGCATCGGCGTTTCAAATGCATATGTGAACGATGCTGGACATCTTATCCTTGTAATGTCCGACGGCTCGACTATCGACGCAGGTGCTGTGTCGGATACTACTCCCGTAATTCCAAAAACCTATACAGTAACCTTCAAGGACTGGAACGGCACGACTCTGAAAACCGAGACGGTAGCTGAGGGTAAGAGTGCGACAGCACCCACTGCACCTACGCGCGGCGGATATGTTTTTGCCGGCTGGGATAAGGCGTTTGATAATATTAGGTCTGATATTGTTATTACCGCAACCTATACGGAAATTACGGGAGCGTATTTGAGCTGTGATGCTCAGTTGGTTGACAAAGACGCATCAATTACGATTCCCGTCAGACTGCTCAACTGCAAGGAACCCGTAAAATCATTCGGTATATCAATTGTTGATGATTCCGGAAGCTTTACCGTGACAAAGGGCACATGGTCTTCTGATTTTGATTATGAAATATCAAACTTTAACAAAACGCGCCTGCAGGGTGTTGCTACCTTGACGGAGCAGACCTCGGTAAGCGGCGAAATCTTCAATATAACGCTGAAGCCTCTCAGTACTGCCGTATCGGGGACGCATACGGTCACAGTTAATCTCAAGGTTACATATTTTGATGCAAACGAGGATGAGATAACGATTCCCTGTCAATCGGTGACGATACCGATAACGATAAAATAAATTAGGGAGGGTATTTATGAGCACAAAAAAACAGCTGTCGATAAGAATTGTCTCGTTTCTTTTAACAATGCTTATGGTGATCACGGCGGCACCCGTGACCGTGATCAGTGCAGAATCATCCGGCACGGCAGACGCTCAGCTAATTATGGATAGCGTATTCGCTATGCCGGGCGAAACGGTAGAGATGAATATTACTCTGAAAAATGCGCCCACGGTTAAGAGTATGTCGATCTCAAACATCACATTTGATACCGACAAAATGACATTGACTAATGTTGAGTGGGTATGTGATGCGGAAATTAAAAACTGGAATCAATCACAGGGGCGCGGCGTATTGGCGTTCAGCGAAAATACCGATGCTAACGGTACGGTCGTTAAACTGACATTTGAAATCAACAAGATAGTTGATGACGCAGACGTTAATGTTATGTGTTCGATGTCACTTAAACGAATGGATGATGCGGATAATGAAATACCCGTTCCCGTCAGTATTATTTCGGGCAGCGTCACGATTCGTAATGCGATCCGCGGAGATATAGACGCAAATGACAAGCTGAACAGCAATGATGCGGTTTATTTGCTGTATTATGTTATGTTCGGCAAGGATGACTATCCGATTCGCCAGAACGGTGATATGGACGGAAACGGCAAGGTAAACAGCAACGATGCCGTTTATCTGCTGTATCATGTCATGTTCGGAAAAGAAGATTATCCGCTTTACGTGCCGTGCGCGCATGCTCTGCAGCATGTCGCCGCAAAGGCTATGACATGTACGGTTGACGGTAATATTGAGTATTGGAGCTGCACAAAGTGCGGAAAGTGTTTCTCGGATGATGCCGCAGAAAAAGAAATTTCGCATGAAAGCACGATTTTGAAAGCGGCGCATAATGAAATCATTAAGGAAGCTGTTCCGGCAACATCTACATCCGAGGGTTATACCGAGGGCATTTGGTGCGATAGATGCAATACATGGCTCAGCGGACATGAGAGAATAGAGCCCATCAAGCCGAACAAAAGGTCTATTACATACAATATTGTAAACGAGGCGAAGCATCCGTATCTGAAAACACTGCAGATAGATGTGAGTGCGCTTGACTTTTCTTATGTACCGGGAGAGACCAAGGTGCTTAAAAATCTTGATCTCGGAAAATACGGATATACCTTTGACGGCTGGTACGACGGCTTCGGAGACGGAGCAGCACAGATAAAGGAAATACCCGCATCGGCGACCGAAAACATAGAATTGTACGCGCACGTAACCGAGATGGTGTACGATATTACGTATAATCTTTATCAGACGCCGGTTACTTCTGCTCCGAGCAGTGCACAGCAGCACTATACCGTCAGCAAGGGTAATTCAAATCTGTACAACCCGGAGATCAATAATTACAAATTTCTCGGTTGGTATGATAATGACGGCACGGAGTACAAAACAATTCCGATAGGCACTACCGGAAATATCACGCTTAATGCTTATTATACAAGTCTGCGTAACCTTGCCGTAAGCAAGAATGACAGCAATCCGATCATCCTTGAGGATCAGAATACGAATGTTGTTTACTTCACGTATGAGATCGGTGAAATTCGTAATATACCTCTTAATGCCGACAAGCCTTTTTGGGAGATCCAAAGTGTAGCCGGCTTGTCGCAGCAGGTTTCCGAAACATATACAACGAGTATTACAAATTCGGAAGCGGAGAATGTCTCTAAGACTATTTCCGATATGACATCGAATTCCTCCACCTGGACACTGTCCGAGAACTGGAATGACGTTACCACGGTAAACGAAACTTGGGCAAAGTCTATCCAAAAGGATACAGAGGTGTGCAAAACAGAGGCAACGACATCATCGGGTACACTGAGCATTTCCGCACAGAACGGCGGTTCGACCTATCATAAGACAGAGGACGGATCGACTGTATACGATTATGATACAAAGACCGTGACCAAGGATAAGGGGCATCAGTTTGATGCAAGCTTAAGCGGCAATTATACTAATAAAACTGAGGTAAACCTCGGCGCATCGTCGGAATACGGCGCAACCGATTCCTACGGCTATACAAGTAAGTCCAAAGACAATGAGTATAATCACTCCGCATCGGGCTCCGACAAGGACGCAGTATCTTCGGGTATCAAATACGAAAACGGCTTTGAAGTTAATGCGGGACTTAAGTACGGATACCATAACAACACAAATACGGTTACTAAGACGGGAACCGATAAGGTTACGGTAAATTCCGAAATTGATGAAAATACGAGCAGTTGGAATTATGCCGGTGCTTTCTCTTCGACACAGCAGCACAGCACAAGTCAGACTGTGAGAAATGCATTGTCTGACATCGTTACAACTACTAAGGGATACGGCAACAGCTATTCTAAGGGTGGAAGTGATACCAAGACTCAAGGCTTCAGCTCTACCGCAAGTAACACGACGGGTACTTCGTCGTCTGTTACGTACAGCAAGCTCGAGAGTAAAACTACGACCTCGACCTACAGCGTAGACGGTAAAATCGAAGGCAAATACAGAAGCATATTGGTAGGAAAGGCTCATGTTTTTGCCGTTGTCGGTTACGATTATGCCACAAAATCATACTTCACATATACATTCAGTGTGATGGATGATAAGGTGGAAGAGTTCCTCGATTATACGCCTAAGGGCGGCTCTTTCGATGATTGTGAGTATAGCTGCCTGCCCTTTGAAATTCCGTATGATGTTTTTGAATATGTCAGCGGAAGAACCTCAAAAACTACCGGCGTTCAGTATATAACCGATTCGCTTAACGGTACGGCTAAGGTAACCGGATATGTAGGAGAATCTACGGATGTTATTATTCCTTCCTATGTCTCCGACGGTAAGCAGGCATATAAGGTGACCGAAATATCCGGCAAGGCATTTGCCGGAAAGTCCGTTCGTTCCGTGTCTTTAGGTGAGTTTATTACGGAGATTCCCGACGGCGCGTTTAAGAACTGTACCATGCTTGAAGAGGTTGTAGGCAGCTTTACGTCTATCGGAAACGAAGCATTCTCTGGATGTGTAAATCTTACCAACATGAATATTCCCTCGAATGTCGTAAAGATAGGAACAGACGCATTTGTCGGGGCGAAAAGTATAAGCGTAAGGGCGGTTAACTCTTTGGCTTCTTACACTGAGGCGGTGCAGCAATTGCCCGACGCTTCAGATGAGGAAATTAGAGCAAAGCAAAAAGAAATTACGCAGGAATTTATAAAAGCAATTCTTGACAGCGGAGCGCAGAATATTGTCCTTGATATATCGTATATTGCAGAAGGAACACCGTTGTCACTTACCGTTCCCAAGATAGAATCCATTGAAATTAACGGCGGAACAAAGACCTATAATGATTTCCGCATCGATTCTTCAGCTGAGAAGACAACCTTGAACGAGCTGACGATAGTCGATAGCCGCGGTACACCGATAAAGGTTGATTCCGGAAAGCTTACGCTGCGCAAGGTGTTTGTTAACAGCAATACTACTGCGGTAATTCTAAAAAGGAACGGCGCAATTTTGTCGCTCTCTCAAGACAGCGCAGTTAAAACAAACTCGAGCTATGCGATCATAGGAAAGAACCTTGTTATCGAGTCGCAGGTGACGGCAGACGGTGCATCAGGTTATCTCGGTGTGACCGGCAACCTCGGCTATGTTAATTCGATAAACGGTGAAGACTATGCAAATATTAAGGACGGCAGCCTGAAAGAGATTTCCGAGGAGGAATTCGCTAAGTACATTTTGGGTCAGAGTGTAATTACCTTTGATGTCAACGGCGGAAAGCTCGATGACTCCGAGCTTTCAAGAACCGTATTTTACGGTGAGAAAATCGGAGCTTTGCCGGTACCTACCCGTGATTATTACAGCTTTGTCGGATGGTATGCATCTGACGGTACACAGGTTACGGAAGATACCGTGATTTCCGAGCTGGATGATGTTACCGTAAAGGCACACTGGCTCTCCGGATGGGTGACGGCTGACAGTTTGCCCGAGAACGCAAGCATCGATGCCGAGAAATGGACATATACTCTTAGAGAATATACCGAGCAATCTACGGATTCGTATTCGGGTTGGACTAAATATGATACTAAGCGCACATCGTGGGGAACAACGCAAGGACCGGTATACTCAAATCCGAGCAACGGGTACAGAAATGTTTGGAGCGAACAATATGTTGCTTCAACGACAACGCACTATACATTTTACCATAGATACGGATGGGGCTACAATACCAGTACGGGTAAAAACAGCTATGTGTGGGGCAGTGATTCTCAGCTCGGCAGCGGAGAAAGACACGAGATTGATTTGACCTATGATCTGTCCAAGAGTTCAAACTTTGCAGGAAATTCTTGTTGGAAGGGTTATACCTGTCCGCATTGCGGTCAAGCAAATGTTTGGCTTGGACGCAGCACGTATGTAGCAGAGCACAAAGCTGACAGATGGTATTATCAGGAGCCGGTATACACATACTATTATTACAGAGACGTTTCACAAGAAGCGATGAATAAACCTGACGAACAAGAGAATATTTCAAATGTTCAAAAATGGGTAAAGTATATTGTGAAATAAGCCAATATCGGTCAAGAGCATTTGATGTAACAATTGCTTTTGTCTGTTCGCTTATGCAGCGGGGTGCGCGGGAAACCGAGCGCCCCGCATTTTTTGTGTCCGAATTCAATGCGGCGATACATTTTGCGCGAGTTCGGGGCGTAAAAAAGTGCCGAAATTTCGGCAAATGACAAAATAGTGTTTACAATTTGACAAATATGTGTTAAAATACCCTTGTTACATTAGCGAGAAAGATTGCTTTATATCATAAATACTACGGCGCTGCGCGCCGCGCGGCGGTGAAAGGAAATAAAAATGAAGGCTATAATCATGGCAGGCGGCAAGGGAACGAGACTGTACGATAATGAACATCCCTGCCCGAAGGTACTCCGCGAGGCTTGCGGAAGACCGCTTATCTCTTATGTGTTCGATTCCATTGATTTTATTCCCGACGAGGATATTACCGTTGTTGTAGGCTTTATGGCTGACGAGGTAAAGGCGGCATTCCCGGAGCGCAGCTATGCGCTGCAGGGTCAGGACGGCTACGGCACGGGCTATGCGGTCCGCTGCGCGATAGAGCAGTCGGGGCTTAAGGATTACAAGGGTGATGTTGTCATTCTCAGCGGCGATGTTCCGTGTATCAAGCGCGAGACGGTCGAGCAGCTCTGCCATGAGCATGAGGCAAGCGGCAACAGCTGCACAATGCTGACCTGCGTCAGCGAGAGAGCGCTGCCGTTCGGCAGGATCATCCGCGATGCGGACGGCAACATCACAGGTATACGCGAGCACAAGGATTGTACACCCGAGGAGAGGGCAATAAAGGAGCTGAACGTCGGTCTGTATGTATTCCGATGCGACCGATTGGTAGACGCTCTCGGAAAGATAAATGCCGACAACGCGGCGGGCGAATACTATCTGACCGATGTGCCGAAGATAATGCTCGAGTGCGGCGATAAGGTCGGCTCGGCAACCACCACCGACGAGCGCGAGCTGCTCGGTGTAAATACGCCCGACGATCTTGCGACAGTTGAGGCTATCATTCGTGCTGAACAAAAGAATAACTGAAAAGGTCTGAATTATAAATGCTTGACAAGATGCCCGCGCCTACCTTCCGTACAGCGGTCGGCGGCTACAATAAGGACGATATAAATAATTATATAAGAGAGACAAACGCGAGCTTTCTCGCGTCCTCAAAAGAACGTGAGGACCGCATACACGACCTGAGTACGGCGGTCGCCGAGCGTGACCGCTTGATTGCGGAGCTGAAGGAAAAGCTCGCGGCGGTCGACGACGCGGAGATAACGGATCTCAGACGGCAGAACAGCGTACTGTCCGAGTCTTTGACAGAGGCTCGCAGTGAGAATACTCGCTGCGCGAATATGATCAACTCGCTGAGGCAGGAGCTTACGGAGCTGCGCTCGGCGGAGGCGCAAATCGGCGCAGAGAATGAGTCGGTACCCGGGGAGAAGCAAAAGGCCGAGGCATATGACAAGGTATCCGCTCAGATAGGCAGGATATTGCTCGATGCGCGCGAGAATGCAGAGTCGGTCGTTGCAGCCGCTCAGAACGAGGCTGAGGCTATACGCGCTGAAGCTCGTGATGAGCTTGCGCGCGCACGTGACGATGCCGACGGGCTTCGCCGTGATGCCGAGGAGGACTGCCGCAGGACGCAGGAAAAGCTCCGCAATGTCGGTGCGGCATTCGGCTGCTCGGTAGACGATATGGCTAAGCGCATAGAGCGCGAGGTCGGCTTGGTCATAGGCAATGTCTGCGGTATGCTTCGCAGCGCTGTCAACGGGGCAGACGAGGAGATAAGCGAGCTGTCGCATAGGCTCGGCACCGAATGCGAAAATCTGCTCGACTCGGCTCTTCGCAGCGCAAAGCACGATGTGGCTAATGCGACCGGAATACCCGCAGAAGAGCTTCATGCTATTCGCAGAGGTGATTCGCGTGAGGACAGAGTACGCGCCGACAGACGGGAGGACAGAGTGCGCGATGCTGCACGAAACGACTTGCAGCGAAGCATGCCGTCCCGTGAGGACAGAGCGCGCGCAGAGGCGAGGCGCGAGGAGCAGAGAAGAACCGTGCAGCGGCAGGAACCCGGCTTTCGCAGCGTATTTTCACAGCGAGAAAAGAAGTAAGCGTAAATCACAACGCAAATAGATATTGCGCCGGGGCGGGCGGCACCGAAAGCCAAACGAATCTTGTGACAACATGCGGCATTTCTATCTCATTATTGATTATCAATGCCGCAGATATGAATCTTAACGAATAAATACAGACAATGGAGACTTTTCGGTTTTGTAAAGTCTCCATGTTTTGACTTGCGGCGAAATTACCGATGTATTTGCAAGCCGACATCAGAGATCGTCCGATTAAAGTATGCGGATAAATGCGAATGATATGATGGGGCTTGCGTCTGGAGCGTGTTTTTTTACTCGGACTCTGCCGCACATGATACAAGGCAAAACGAAAGGAGGAAGCGCCGATGGCGGATAGAAAAGAAAAATCTGCGGAAAAGAAAAAATCTGTGGACGAGCATTATGAGACCAACGACTCGCGCCCGTGCGAATCATCGGACGACAAGTCGACCGATAAGGCGAAAAAGGCTTCCTCCGAACGGATGGAATATGTACCGAGCGCGCGCGATCTTGAGGTGTATGCAGCGCTGTACCGATATGAAGCGGACGGCGGAACGGTTGAAAAAATCGGGTTCGATTCGGCCGAAGCCTTTGGAAGTAATTCAAAAATCGGCATAGAGCTCAACGGCATTGCCGGAGACGGTGCGGACAGACGGTCGAAGCGGGCAGGCGGTATGACCGTGCCTGACACAAGCATGGCTGATGCGAACGCTCTTATATACTGCGCCGAGCTCGACCGCTCGCCGGAGGGTATGATATCCGAATGCCGCGTTTTTGTTCTTCCGGACAGCATAGACATTGTTGTGTACACGGTTCGTCTCGGCAGAGCAGAGCGGATAACCGGCAGCAGACTTCCGGCGCGCGCTCTGCGTCGGTTTATCGGTCTTATGCCGTGGGAGCGAAGGCTCCCGGGACACCGTATTGATATTACGGCGGTGACGCGCATATCCCGTGTGGGACTCGGCGGCTTTCGCGTAGAGGAGCTTCCGGGAGGACTGCGGATAGTGGCGGAGCGCGGAGGCGACGGAATAACGCTTGCGCGCATGTCGCTTGACCGCAGAAGCTCGGGTGATGCGCTTGTTCGCGTGCTCGCATCTTTGACCGAGTGCGGCGAACTGCCGGAGCGAGAGGCGTCCGACGGTGAGGTCAAAAACATCTGCCCTCGCTGCGGTGCCGATATGAGCGGAAATCCTCCGCGCTGCTCCCGCTGTGCGAGACCGACGAGCATTATGCATCGCTTCCTTGCACTTATGAAGCGATACCGCGCAAGAATGGCGCTTATCTTTCTGTTTATGGTCATAAGCTCGGCGCTCGGCGTGCTTACTCCTTACATTACCTCCGGCTTTTATGTCGACGAGGTGCTGACCGAGGGCGGCAGCTTTTTCGGTGCGATAGGGCTTGTGCTGCTGCTCAGCGTCAAAGCTCCTCTCCACCGTTAATTCTATCGTAAGCGCGCTCGTCAGCTGCAAGATGTCAGCCGACTTTATATATGAACTGAAGAAAGAGGTCTTTTCCTCATTTGAGAGGCTGTCGGTGGCGTTTTTTACCGGACGGCAGACCGGCGGTCTGATGCAGATGGTCGACGGCGATACAGGGACTATATATTGGCTGTTCGGCGACGGACTGCCGTATCTGCTTGTAAATCTTGCGCAGGTCTTTGTAATATTTATTATAATGCTGTGCATCAGCGTGCCTCTGACGCTGCTGACGGTCGCCGTTATCCCGGTCGCTGTGCTGCTGTGGAGGCTCGCCTATTCAAAGATGCGCTCGTATAATGCTCGCCGCTTTTCCGCAGACAGAACGCTTAAGGCGCTGCTCTCCGACGTTTTCGGAGGAATGCGCGTTGTCAAGACCTTTGCCAAGGAGCAGGAGGAGAATGCCCGCTTCGAGGGCGTAAGTCAGGCTCAGGCGGATGCCGATCTGCATGCATCGGTGTTCTTCTCTGCTGCGTTTCCGCTTGCGACGGTGATACTTTCGCTCAGCGTTGCGGCGGCATGGGCGGTAGGCGGACTGTACGTTATGCGCGGGGATCTTTCCTACGGTCAGTTTTATACATTCATTACCTATGTCGGAATGGTCCACGCACCTATCCAGTATTTCTACAACATGATATACGCAATGTCCGACTCGCTCAATGCGATGTCTCGCATTACCGATATTCTTGATGCCGAGCCGGACGTTGTAGAGGCAGAGTATCCTATATCCATGCCCGCGCCGCGGGGAGATGTGGAGTTTGACGGAGTGGGGTTTTCGTATGACGGAGTTCACCGTGTGCTCGAGGATGTCTCATTTCGCGTCCCTGCCGGCGAAACTCTCGGCATAGTCGGATATACCGGCGCGGGAAAATCGACGCTTGTGAACCTTCTCATGCGTCTGTACGACCCGACTGCAGGCAGTATAAGCATTGACGGCGTGCCGATATCTCAGGTATGTATGGCGGACCTGAGGGAGAATATAGCGATCGTCTCGCAGGAAACGTACCTCTTCGTCGGCAGCATTTATGACAATATCGCCTATGCCCGCCCGGAGGCGAGCCGTGCAGAGGTCATCAATGCGGCAAGACTCGCGGGAGCACATGAATTTATCATGCGTTTGCCGGATGCTTATCAGACGAGGATAGGCCGCGGAAACAAGGATCTCTCCGGCGGCGAGCGTCAGCGGATATCCATCGCCCGCGCGCTGCTGCGCGACCCGAAAATACTCATAATGGATGAGGCGACCGCTGCGATGGATACGCACACGGAGCGGCTGATACAGCGCGCGATAAGCGGCGTTACGCGCGGCAGAACAACGATAATTATCGCGCACAGACTGTCTACGCTCCGCGATGCGGACAGTATAATAGTCGTCGACGGCGGCAGGATTCCGGAGCGGGGAACGCATGAGGAGCTGCTCGCACTCGACGGAATATATGCAAAGCTGTATAAGCTCCAGCTCGAGGCGCTTAAAAATATCGGTGTAGAGGGCTGACGGCTGTTAAGCGGAGCTGTGTATATTGTGCTATGTGAATGCGCGGATATGACGAAAATGAAAGGAGACGGCGAAAATGGATGAGAAAAAAAGCACCGCGGCTTCGACGGAAGGTATGACGGATAATAAGTCGGCAGCTCCGATCAAAAAAATGACAGAAAATATATCCGAGCGGGACGTGATGACCGATGCGGAGACGCTCGACGATATTTCCGGTATGATAGAGCTCGGCTCCGATAACGCTCATTTTTCACGGCGAGGG